>Ga0209108_10000010_pt1 | contig 69084 bp, 48 predicted proteins | sample Rifsed10ft1_FD_184003 | JGI IMG/M metagenome (GOLD analysis project Ga0209108, IMG submission 184003) | Soil microbial communities from Rifle, Colorado, USA - sediment 10ft 1 (version 2) | ecosystem: Environmental > Terrestrial > Deep subsurface > Rock core/Sediment | place: Rifle, Colorado...
TTCCGCCGCGGCATCGTGGCCGCCGATCCGCCGACGCCGGAGCAGGATCCCGACTGGTCGCCCGAGGATGCCCGCTATTCCGTGGTGCGCTGGCTGCCGTCGACCGTCGAGAACGCGTCCGGGCCTAACGTGCACGACCCGCGCACCGGCGAGATCATCGAGTCGGACATCTACATGTACCACAACATCATGAACCTGCAGCGGTCGTGGTACTTCACGCAGGTGGGGCACCTCGACCCGCGGGCGCGGCAATGGCCGTATCCTGACGAGTTGATGGGCCGGCTGGTGCGCTTCGTCGTCGCGCACGAGGTGGGCCACACGTTAGGCCTGCAGCACGACCAGAAGGGCAGCTCCACCTATCCGGTCGACTCTATCCGGGTGAAGTCGTGGGTGAAGCGCATGGGACACTCACCGTCCATCATGGACTATTCGCGCTTCAACTACACCGCGCAGCCCGAGGACGGACTGGAGCCGGAGGATCTCATTCCGGACATCGGACCCTACGACAAGTACGCGATCCGGTGGGGCTATGCGCCGGTGGCCGGCGCGAAGACCTCCGACCAGGAGTGGGCGACGCTCGACAAGTGGTCCCGCGAGCAGGACGCGACCCCGTGGTATCGCTTCGACGTGCAGGACTCGCGCGGCGGCGACCAGAGCTCGCACAGCGAGGCTGTGGGAGATGGCGACCCGGTGAAGTCCACGGGTTGGGGCATGAAGAGCATCAAGCAGATCGCGCCGCTGCTGGTGCCGGCGACCGTCCGCCCCGGCGAGGACTACGACGACCTGAACGCGATGTACGGCCGACTGGTCGGTCAGTGGGCGACGGAACTCCGGCACGTGGCCTGGGTGGTCGGCGGCACGGACGCGCAGGAGAAGTACGCGGGCCAGGCCGGTGAGCGGTACAAACCCCTGCCCAGAGCGCGCCAGAAGGAAGCCGTTCGCTTCCTCCAGGAGAATGCCTTCGCGACGCCAACACACTTCCTGCGCGACGACATCCTGCGCTACATCGAAGTCGAAGGCGCGCTCAGGCGGATCAACCAGTCACAGAGCGGAATCCTCTCCACCCTGTTCAACGACCGGCGGATGGAGCGCCTGATCGAATTCGAGGCGCTGCCGGCGACCCGTCGCGATGCGTATCCGCTTTCGGAAATGCTGGCCGACGTGCGGAAGGGAATCTGGAGCGAACTGGATGACGGCACCGTGCGGATCGATGCCTTCCGAAGGGAGTTGCAGCGCACCTACCTGACGCAGGCGAACAACAAGGTGAATCCCGCGCCGTTCGTGGCACCCGTCGGCGTTCCAGCCGCTTTCGCCCAGCAGATTGGACCGGCTCGGGCGACGAGCGACGTGCGCGCCCTCTTCAAGGAGGAGCTACGAACGTTGGACGCCGATGTGGGCAGGGCCATGGGCCGCGCCGGCGATCGGGAAACGCGCGCGCACCTGGCCGACGTGCGGGATCAGATCAAGAGGATACTGGATCCGAAGTAAGGAACAGCGAACAGCGAGCAGCGAACAGCGAGCAGCGACGTGACCGCCCACTGCTGATCGCTGACCACTCATCGCTGCTCGCTGATCGCTAGTGCCGTTCCAACTTGTTTCGCCAATGGCTCAGAGACACGAGCCGGCTGGGAACCAACCTGGCGCGAATAGTTGGAACGGCACTAGTTACACCCAGTACTCCTCGGCTCCACGCAGCTGAACACCAGCTTCACGCCCGCCACCGTCTGGTCTGGCGCGATCAGGCGGCGCGTGGGCGCGGTCGCATCGACTTCGCGTGAGTCCCGGTTCCGCGTCCTGGCAAACAACACGTTGAGCCCGATCCCGAACCGCGTCAGCTGACAGGTCACGCCCTGCGGCCGGCTCGAATCGTTAGGCGATGGGCAGAGCGCCGGCTGCGGATGCTCGGCGACCTTCGCTATGCCGCCAACCCCGACCCACGACGTGTTCGCCGGCCCGCGCTCGAAGTACGCCGCCGTCGCTCCCGCGACCGGTGATTGCGCCGTCGCCGACGGGCGCATCGAGTACGGGTGCACCACGGGCGCCGAATCGGTGAACATGCCAACCAGCAGCACCTGCAGCACGTCGCCGCTGCGACGCCAGGCGATCAGTGACCGGTGCAGCGGCGGACGAAGCGCCTGCGCCAGCGACACCCAGGTGACCGCGTGCACGAATCCGTCGTACACCTGCCGCGTCCCGTCATTCGTCATTTCAACCACCGTGGGGGTGACCCCGGCGCGAAGCGCCAGCGCCGCCCAGCGGAATTCCTCGCTCCGCTCGACGTCGTTGGCAACCAGCTGCTCCTCGGCGAGCATCTCGAGGCTCGTCGCCAGCGGGTTCTGATCACTGGCCGCCAGCGGCGCGCTGGGCGCGTCCACACACGCCGCGACCAGCCCGGCGAGCATGAGCGCCTTGATTGTGGCTTTCACTGAGATCGAATGCATCCTGCGCCTCCGCGACATCCTGCCTGCTCAGGCGGCAACGGGGCCAGCCGCTTGTGCGCAGCGGACCGGCCCCGTCGCCCCCAACCACCACCCATCCCCACGTGGAGCTGACACGGAGCCTCCCCTCCTTCCCCTACCGCCGCTCTGTGCTGGGTGCTGCGGGCTGACGTGACCTGGCACACCTATTCCCTGTAGCGCTTCAGTGACGACCGGAGCGACTTCAGCGCCCGGCCCATCTGCGTCTCAACCGTCTTCACCGAGATCTCCAGGGAGCGCGCGATCTCCGCGTACGTCAGCCCGCCATCGCGGCTCAACAGGAAGATTTCGCGACAGCGTGGCGGCAGCTTGTTGATTGCCTCCTTCACAGCGGCCGCCACCTCCTGCTCCACCGTTTCCTCATCGGCCGCGAACGTCGTGGGCGGATCGTCGTCCGTGCCCTGCTCTTCGCGCCAGCGCCGCTCGAGTTTCGCCCGCCGGAGATAGTTCAACGCGGTGTTGCGTGCGGCGCGGAACAGGTACGTGCGAAACGTCTCGATTTCGGCGAGCTGTTCCCGCTTGGCCCACAGCTTCAGGAAGACGTCCTGAACGAGTTCCTCCGCCAGGTCCGGCGAACGCACGAAGCGCTGGACGAACGAAGCCATCCCGGAGTAGTGCGCCTTGAAAACCGCCTCCAGTGCGCGCTCGTCGCCCGCCCTGATCCTGCGAACCAGCTCGGAGTCACCTGCCGGCATCGCGGCTGTTTCGTCCATTCGTGCAGGGGCGGGATCAGGGAATCGGAATTCCAGTCGGGCTCTGTGGCTTGGCACCGGAAGGGTCGGGGTGACGGACGAGTCGGACTGTCCCAATGGGACACGCCCGCACGACCATCCCCTCAACGGCCTACCGGTTGATCACACAGTCCATCAACGTAGGGGGTCGCGGCCGAGTAGGGGGAGGTGTGGTCGGCGGGTGTCTGTCGTCACGTGAGCGGAAATACTTGTCTGGAGCCATGTTGCCGCAATGACTGACCACTTGGACTGGGATCGCCTGGCACGTTACGTCTCCGGTGAATCGGGGGCGACCGAGCGCGCGGATATAGAGCGCTGGGCCGCTGGTAGCGACGCCAATCGGGCGATGCTCGAATCCCTCAGGCGGCGGTGGAACGCCACCAGCGACGGGACTCCGTGGAACGTCGATGCCGCGTGGTCGAGACTCGCTCCGCGCCTGCGGGACGTGAAGGTCGAACCCGGAGTGATCGATCTCGACACCCGACGTGCCGCCCGGCCGTCGTGGATCGGGCCCGCTCGCGTTGGTCTCGTGGCCGCGGCCGCGGTCCTGCTGGTAGCGGTAGCGGTCCGGATGAGGACCGTGGACAGCGCGCCCGCCGGCACAACGATGGCGCTCACCAGTCCGGAGATGCGCACCGGGATCGGCGAGCAGCGAACGATCGACCTTGCCGATGGTTCACAGGTAATACTTGGAGCCACGAGCAGGCTGCAGATGGCCGCTGGTTTCGGTGAGGCGACCCGCGAAGTCTTCCTGGAGGGACAGGCGTTCCTTCGCGTAAGGCACGATTCCACGCGCCCGTTCGTGGTGAACGCGGGAGGAACGCGGGCCACTGACATGGGTACGGCCTTTGAAGTACGGGCCTACCCGAACGAAGGGGTTCGCGTGGCGGTGACCGAGGGAATGGTCGAAGTGCACCGGGACACCGGAATGCCGGACAGCGCGGTGCTGCAGCCCGGAGATGTGGCCGAATTGCCTGAAGCAGGAGCGACCGTGATCCGTCGCCAACAGAATGTCGAACGGCTGCTCGGGTGGACGCGCGGCGAGCTGGTTTTCGATGACACGCCGTTGAGCGAGGTCGCGCGCGACCTGGAGCGGTGGTACGACGTCCAGGTCCGGATCGACGACGTTGCGCTGGGCGCCTTGCACCTCACGACAACGCTGCGGATCGGCGACTCGCTCGATGAGATTCTGAATGTCGTCGAGCTGGCGCTGTCATCCCGCGGTGTGCGCGCCGAGCGCAGTGGAAGTGTGGTGACCTTCCGCAGCGGGCCCCCGACGCCGGCCGCTAATCCGCCGGCGACGCGCGGCCGGGTGGAGGCGGGTGCGTGAACTGGCCACCGGCGGCGCGCCGCGGTGCGGCACTCCGCACTGTGGCGTGCCGCAGACGGGCACGGGGGCTCACCGCGCCCTTCTTTGTGATTCGCGCGCTGCTCACGACGCTGGTGTTGAGCTCCGGGTCGGCTTGGGCAGCGCGCGCTCAAACTTCCCGTGTTGTCGCTGCGGTCGATAGCGCGCCGCGTCCAGAGAGTCGCGAGGGCGTTCTGGCGCGGCTGGTCACGGTCCACTTCGACGACCTGCCACTCGGTCTCGCGCTGCACCTGATCGCGCAGGAGGGAAACCTCCGCCTGTCGTACAGCAGCGACGTCGTTCCGGTGGCGCGCAGGGTCTCGGTGTCGCGGCAGCGCGCGCCGGTGGGCGATGTCCTGCGCGACGCGCTGGCCAGCACCAATGTCGACCCGGTCGTCACGCCCTCGGGTTATGTCGTTCTCGTGCGGAACCCGCAGGCATCGCTGATCGCGCCCGGCGCCCCCTCCGTCCCGGACATGTTGCCGCTCGAGAGGACGCCGATTCGCGCCCAGGTGATGGATCGCGTGCTCATCATGGGCACGCCGGCCGCCGGCGCGCCTGAACGCGAGTTGCCTTCCGCGGTCACGGTGCTCACCGCGAGCCACATCGCGGCGTACGGTCCGTCGTCCATGCAGGACCTGCTGCGTGCGGGCATCCCCGGCATCGTGGCCTGGGACCTGGGCATCTCGGGGCCATTCGCGCAGATCGGTTCGGTGCGGGGTTCCAGCTCCTTCACGTCCAACTACCTCAAGACGTACGTGGACGGGGTCGAGTTGGCGAGCCCGTACCTGCTGTTCGCCGTGGACCCGTACAGCATCGAGCGGATCGAGATCATCCGCGGGCCGCAGGGCTCGGCCCTGTACGGCTCTGACGCCATCAGCGGCGTGGTGCACGTGGTCACGCGCCGGGGATCGCCATCGGCGGAATGGCGTCCGCAGGTCGACGCCCAGCTGTCGGGCGGACTGGTGAGCAGCCGGTACGTCGACGGCGCCATCGCCTCACAGCGGCACTCGGCCATGGTGTCCAGCGGTGGCGGGCGGAGCTCGTTAGGCATCGGCGGCACCTGGTCGGAGACCGGCGGCATCGTGCCGGGCGGGGAGTCCGGATACCGGGCCACGTATGGCGCCTTCCGCCACCTGGCGGGCTTCCTGCGCATCGAAGGCACCATGCGGTACGCCGACGTGCGATTCACCGCGCCGGAGAATCCGCTGCTGCGCGCCGATACGCTCCTGTCGCAGGTGCGATCGGTGCTGCGCGATCAGCGGATCGAGAACGAAACGTATGGTCTCACCCTGGACGCCAATCCCGTGGAGGGCATGCGCCACACGCTGGTGATCGGCATCGACCGGAACGACGGAGCCATCCCGCTGCAACGTGAACCGGCCACCGTCGCTGACGCGCTGCTCGGCGCGACACGCGAACGCGCCGAAAAGACGTCGATCCGTTTCAGCACCGCGCTTCGCGTCTTCGAGGGCCCGATCGGAGGGGCGACGCTCACGATGGGCACCGACCACACCGATCTGACGCGCGAACGGCTGGGCGTCAGCTCCGAGGTCGGCGGTGACTCCAGCAACACGCTCGCGGCCCTGTATCAGGACGACATCTCGAATCAGGGAGTGTTCGGCCAGCTGAAGGTGGACCTGTCACGCTCGTTCTTCCTCACCGCGGGTATTCGCGGGGACTGGAACAGCACGTTCGGCGAAAGCATCGGCGCGGCGTGGTCGCCCATGCTCGGCGTGGCCGTCACGCGCGACGCCAGCTTCGGGACCATCAAACTGCGCGGCGCGTATGGAAAGGGGATTCGTCCGCCGCCGCCCAGCGCGCGCCAGTCGATCGCCACCCTCAAGTTCCGTCAGGTCGGAAACCCGGGAATCGAGCCAGAGACGCAGTCGGGCTTCGAAGGTGGGTTCGAGTGGTTCGCCGGCGACCGGGCGACGCTCTCGGTCACCGGCTACAGCCAGACGGCAAAGGGGCTGATTCAGCAGGTGATCCAGGACCGGCGCACCATCCAGTACCAGAACGTGGGGCAGATCGCGAATCGTGGTGCGGAGATCGAGGCCCAGGCCCGGCAGGGAAACCTCCGCGCCAATGGGACGCTGAGCCTCACCGACAGTCGCGTGCGCGCTCTGGCGAGAACGTATTCAGGCGACCTCGCCGTCGGCGATCGGGTGCCCGAGGTTCCGGCGTCTTCCGGCAGTGTCTCCTTGAGCTGGGATGTCGGTCGGACGACGCTGACGATGGGAAGTGTCTACATCGGGTCATGGACCGGCTACGACTGGAGCCGGTACGTCGGCGACGAGGCGCAGGAGACCGACGAGATCAACACCCTTCGCGATTACTGGCGCGACTACCCTGGCATCGTCCGGCCGTATCTCTCCGTGAGCCACATCATGAATCGAGACGTGGAGTGGTTCGGCCGCGTCGACAACCTCACCAACGTCCAGCGCTACGAGCGTGACAATCTCCAGGTGACGGCTGGACGAACGATGACGGTGGGACTGCGGATCGGCCGGAACTGACGAGATGTGCGATGGGAGACGTGAGATAAACTGCACAACCTCGATCGGTGCGGAATCTGTCGGGATGCGCAGCAGGGTAAACTACCGACCGAATCTGCAGTGATCAGAAGGCAGTTTATCTCAGTTCTCCCATCTCCCATCTCCCATCCCGTTGACCCCATTTCGCTGGCTGCTGGTCCTTGTTTCGTTCGCCGCGGCCGCCGGGGTCGCGTTGTGGGTCATCAGCTCGCACTGGCCGGAGGGTGGCGCCCCGCTCGGGCTGTCGTGGTGGGCCCACCTGCTCGCGTTAGGCGCGGTGACGTTCGAGCTGACGCTCCGCAGCGCCAAGATCGCCCTCTCGGCGCGGGCCTGCGGCATCCCGCTGCAGTTCGGCACCGCGGCGCGCGCCACGCTGGGCGGCGACTTTGCCACGGCCATCACGCCGGCCAGGGTGGGCGCCGAGCCGGCGCGGTTTCTCGTGCTGCGGGAAGCCGGTGTGCCGGCGGCGCGGGCGCTGCTGGTGCTCTTTCTCGAGCTCTTCATCGAGCTGTTGTCGCTCGTGATCCTTGCCGGCCTGCTGCTGGCGTTTCTTCCGGCCAGCGGCGCGCTGAAGGGGGTCGCGGCGATGGTCGGCGGATACGCCACCATCGTGCTCGGGCTGGGGTTTGGCGGCTGGGTGCTTTCGCGGCGGCGCGCGCATGGCCCGCCGCCTCGCTGGGCTCGCGCCATCGGCATTGGCGCCGGATTCTGGCGGGCCGTCCAACTCGGGCTGCGCAATCTCCGGGGAAGCGTCGACGCGCTGCGCCACGCGCGGTTTTCGATGATGGCGGCGTCGCTGGCCTGCTCCATCGCTCACATCAGCGGCCGGCTGATGACGCTGCCGATCATCATTGCGTCGTTAGGCGCCGACCTGAACCTGACCTCGCTGATCCTGTGGCCGCTGGTGCTGCTCTACGGCGGGGCGCTGATCCCCGCGCCGGCCGGTGGCGGAGCCATGGAGTTCGGCTTCGGCGCGATCATGGATGGCATCCTTCCAGGTGATGTCCTCGCGGCATCGCTCATCTGGTGGCGCTTCTACTCGTACTACATCTACGTGCTGCTGGGCGCCTTTGCGGCCGGGCGAACGGTGATGAGGGCGCTGAAAGAGTGAAGAGCGAAGAGTGAGGAGTGAGGAGAGCGCTGTTCCTCCTCACTCCTCACTCCTCACTACCTCGGACAGTCGATCCTCAGCGCAAACGCCGCGTGGATACCCGGCACCCTGCGGACGTCCGGGCGCTCCGCTGGACGGACAATGACTTCCCCTCGGCGGCCGGTCACGACGATGTTCGCCGATCCGAACCGCACGATGGTCGAATCCATCGCGCTGACGATCCGGAGTTCCACCATGGCCGAATCGAGCTCACGCCACGTCAGCACGGCGGGTGTCAACGACGCGTTGATCCTCTGCGCGCGCCGCCACTGGGGATCGCTCCGCTGCGGGACTATTTCGTCGAGCAACTGCACGGTGTCGGCAGCGGCCGACGCTCGGCCATTTTCCAGGACCATCTGCAGCTGATAGCAGGCGCCCGCGATCGACAGCGCGTCAGCCATCGACGCACCAACGCCCGTGGTGACGACCGGACCCAGGCTCGCCCCGGCGCCGAAAGCGGCCGGCGGTACTGCTGGTCGCGCCGCATCGGCGCGAGCCTGCTCGAACGTCTGGCGCTGCGGCGCTGCGCCTTGCTGACGAACCTGATTCTGGAGACTGGCGCCTTGAGCAACACGCGACGCCTCACTCAGGGAGTCGAGCACCTGGCGGTCGCGCCCGATCGAGCTGGAATCGGTGCGTCGGGTCTCATTGGCGGCAAGCGCCGAGCCACGCGCGAACGACGTGCTCGCCGCCGCGGCCTTCTGCTCCGCTGTCGAGTCACGGGCCTCAGTCGCGGCAACGCGAACAGGCGACGGGGCGGGCGACGGCGCCCCCGCTTGCACCTTTGCCTCGCGAGCTGGCGACTCACGCGCGGCAGCCGGAGTCGCGCCCTGCCCACTCGAGGCGGGAGTCACCGACTCCGGAAGCGCGGGTGGAGCCTGGACGGTCTGCTCCGTGCGTAACGCCGTCGACTGGTCTGCCGATGAGCGCAGCATCACGCTCGTTACGCCAGCCACGAACAGCAATGACGCCGCCGCGACGATCCTCCGGTCGCGCCACCACCGCCGTGTCGCCGCGCTGCGCCTGGCGCGAAGAACGGCCAGTTGATCCGTGCCCGCAGCGCTGCCCGGAATCACGCCACCGGGAACGTCGTCCAGCGACGACAGGATACGCGACGACGCCGCCACCAGGCCGCGCGCTTCAGCCACCAGCGCGGCACAGTCGGCACAGGAGCCGGCGTGCGCCTCCACACGCGCCGACTCGTCAGGCGGCAGCGCGCCATCGAGCCAGGCGTGAATCCTTCCTTCGTCCAGGTGCTGGTTCATATCAGTCATGGTCGTCTCCACCGGCGGCACGCCGCCCTTCCCCTGCCTGCAGGGATTCGTACGTCTCCGCCAGCCTTCGTCGCGCGCGCGCCAGAGTCGTTCCGACCGAACCCACCGAGAGCTCCAGCGCCGCGGCGATCTCCTCGTAATTGAGCCCTTCCTCGCGCATCAACAACGCCAGCCGGTCCTTCTCGACGAGGCTCTCGAGCGCCTGACGAGCCAGCGCCGCTTCATGCGCGCGCTCGGCCGTCGTAGGTGGCTGCTCGACCACCGTGTCCCGCTCCTGCTCTGCCAGCACCAGCAGGTGCCGGCGCTGCCTCGCCGTTCGACGCGCTTCGTCGCGCACGAGGTTGGTCGCCACCGCAAAGAGCCATGAGCGTTCGTTCTTCAGCGAATCCTGGCGGAGGGCGCGCAGGAACACCTCCTGCGCGACCTCCTCGGCCCAGTCGCGATCCCCCAGCCGCCGCGTCAGATACCGCACCAGCGGCGCGTGATACAACCGGAAGAGCCGCTCCAGTTCGTCGTCCTTCATCAGTTACCAGACCTTCACGAGATCGGAGAGTTGCTGTGCCGTCATCCGCTCCAGCCCGGACGCACCGACCTGGATGGCAACACCCTTGCCCGCCACCAGGACTTCATCGCCGAGCGCCAGCGCGTCCTTCAGCCCATCGAGCCGGTTCAGCAGTTCAAAGTAGAGGGGCGAATACGCCTTCACCTGCACCGTGCGTTGCGTCGCAACGTAACGCTGGTCGGTCCACACGGTCCCCTGCTGGATGAACTGGCGGGCGCCCACCTGACGCAGGTTACCTCCCGCCACGGCCATGGAATCGAGCACGGCCAGCGACTTTGCTTCGCGCTGGACTGCCGCCTGACGGCTCTGCTCGAAGCGGGCCTCGTTCAGCGAAGGCGCGGGAACCGCCGCTGGCGCCCCTGCGCCAACGCCCGTCGTAACCACCGGGCCCAGGCGCGCGCCCACGCCGGCGATGTCGGCGCCCCGGTTCGCCGTCGCGACATTCATCCCCGGCTCCACCACGAGGTAACTCGAGAACTCGGTCGGGATACCATACCGTTCGCCTAACGACTTGATCTCGGCGTTCATCTCCGTGCTGCCGCCGCTGCGACGCTTCTCGGCCGCCAGCCAGCCGATGCGCTGGGCCGCCCAGAGCCGCGGCACGAAGCCGTTGCCCGTCGTGCGCCGGCTGAACTGCGCCCTGCTGCTCCAGGACGTGCGACCGCCCGCCGACTGACCCTCGATACGGACCGTGGCGTCCCCGTCGCCCTCATAACGCGCCAGGAGGACCAGATCCTGTCCGGCGAAGATGTCTATCGACCCTGAGGGCAGGACCTGCGACAGGCGGACCCCGTCGACGCGCACCCGGACGCTGGTCAGCACCGGATTCGTCAGGCGGGAAGCCAGCAGCGACACCGGACGTTCGACGTCCTCGCCGGCGCGCACGAAGTGGGCGGTGCCCCGGCCCTCGACCGCGAGTCGCTCGATCAACGCGGAATTCACGTCGGCGCTTACGCCGACCGTGAATAACCGCGCCTCGCCGCGACGGCGGGCCGCGATCGCGGCGATCGCATCGGGATTGCGCTCTCCAACCGTGGGCTCGCCGTCGGTGAGGAACACGATCAACGGCAAGCGGTTGCTGTCGTACCGCACATCCAGCGCCGCTTCCAGCGCGCCGGAGATGTTGGTGGATCCGTCGGCACGGAGACCGTCGAGATAACGGCGCGCGTCCCTGATGTTCTCCGGCGTCGCGGTGACGAAGCCTTCACGGAAACTGTTGACCTCAGTGGAGAAGTCGATCAGGCGGAACCGATCACCGCGCGAGAGCGATGCCAGGAGCGCATGGCCGGCTGCCTTGGCTTGTTCGAGCTTCTGGCCACGCATGGAGCCGGATACATCGAGGACGAACGTGACGTCGCGCAGGGTCGCGCGGCCCGATGACACCGGCGGCGTTATGGTGATGAGCGCGAAACCCGGATCGGAGTCCGGCCGGTGCGTCAGCACCGAAACCGCGGCCGTCGAGGCTCGGCGAAGGGGCAGAAGGATGGTCACTTCGCGACTGTCGCCGGCGGCCGTCACCAGGCGGCGGCCTCCACGTTCGCGCACCATGAGGCGGTGGGTTGGCGAGTACGGCGCGCCGTAGTCACGCGTGTTGTCGTAGGTGAGGCTGAAGGCGTTCGCGGTCTCGATGTCGTCATCGCCGCCATTCCACTGGTCCCGTGTGGCCGGCAGCGTGACAGGTCTCCGCGCCGGCTCCGTGCCGCGCACGTAGTCGATGCGAAGCGCATCCCCTTCACGCTGCGCAATGCTCTGGAAGCGGACCACCACGCGCTTCTCCTCACCAGGATTGATCGGGAAGATTCTCGCGCGCAACAGTCCCGCGCCCATCCACTCGACGAGCGCCGGATCACGCTGGCGCCTGACGATGTCCTCGTAGATGCGCCGGGCGTCGGTCGCGTTCATCGTTTCGCCCGAGACAAGCTCTCCGTTGATCGACAGCTTGAGATCCTCGAACGCGGAGCCGGCAGGGAGCGGAAAGAGATAGTCAGCCTCGCCGAGTCCCCGGCCCGTGTTCACGAACGTCTCGTTCACTTCGTAGCGCAAAACCCGGTTCACCATCTCCACGCGTACCTGACTGGAGGTGCGGATGATCGCGTTGGTGGCGATGCACGTCCTGACCGGCAGGTCGGGGCATCGTTCCTCGCGGCACGGCGGCGGAACGGGTTGGGGACATGGCCTCGGGATCAGGCGCCCCTGGGCGCCGGCTGAGGCCGAGACGACGACTGTGAGGAGTGCTGCGTAGAGGGTTCGCATACGGACGTCCTGAAGTGGGTACGCTGAGGAGACGCCGCTGCGGGCGGGACTTGCACATGGGGTGAGCGCAGAGCGCAAAGCGAAGAACGATAATGACTTAGCCAATGGTGCCCGGCCCTTCGCCCTCACTTTGCGCTTTGCGCTCTGCGCTGCCCCTCAGGACGCATCCACCAGTGTCACGATCACCCGGCCCCACCGCACACTTCCACCACGTGTATCGCACCGTAAGTAGAATCGGCGCACCGGACGTGTCGGGCGAGATCAACGAGCAGACGCCGCCTCCATAAAGTCCACTCAGGATGCACGAGCCATCCCAGCGGACAAACTCGGTCTCGGCGCCGCTCGCCGGGAACATTCCGACGATGGTCTGCCGCGGGACGTACGCCGTGAATCGATGAAATGGAGAATCACCGACCATTCTCACCGAGTCGCACGGCGCCGCCGGAGGATTCAGCACGCGACGGCAGCCGGCCAGATCGAGGATGTTGTAGCCCTGAGCCGGCACCTTGAGCGTTGGTACCGCCGCGATCGTCACGTAGTCCATTCGCGCGGCGCCGGTCTGGTAGACCGTCACCTGCTGCATGAGCTGGAAGTTCGCCTCGATCGTCGCGTCGTTCGACGGACGCACGATGCACAGCCCGCGTTCCGTGAGGTCCGGGCAGTCGGTCCAGCCAGTGAATTCGACGTATCTGCCGTCACGAACCGTGTCCTGCGGTGACTGCGCGCCGAACCGGACGAAGACGGCTGGATCGGGTTCGGCAACGACGAGGGAAACCGGACCGCGTCGCGACACCATCAGCCTGCAGATCGTGATCGGCGTCGTTGAAAGGACGCAGACTTCGCCATTCTCCGGAAACGCGGCGGCCCGCGGGAGGGGCTGCGAGTCCGTGTACACGTGGACGCGTCCGGGCGTGGCTCCCACGTCACGCCCACCCGCGAGCCGCATTCGAAGCGTGAGTTCAACCGTCTCGACTTCCCCGACGCCTGTCGGCTCGCACGCGATCACCGTTGCGGCGACGATCAGGAGGAGTGGAGCGCCTCGCATGGAATGAGCAGTACTCTCTGTGCGTGGCGTGGTTCCGGACGGACGTGTCTTCTCCCATCCGCCATCCGCCCTCCGCCATCCGAACTACCTCTTCCGCCGCTCCAGGCTGTTGGGCAGCGTGACGTAGTCGCCCGACCGGGACAGGACTCGCACGTTGATCAATACGTGGTCCGCGCGCTCGATGGTCTGCTCGAACGTCTCGTCGCCTTCCCGCGTGGCGTAGCCTAACGAGAACGCGGCCGGCGCCGACCGCGCCGCCGCCTGTCGCAGCCGCTCGGCAATCGCGGGGGTTCGCATCGAATTCTCCCCGGCCAGGACGATCAGGAATTCGTCGCCACCCAGCCGGATGACCGGCTCGTCGGAACGCACTTCGCGCATGAGAAAGCGGGCCATGCGCTGCAGCACCTGGTCGCCGCTGGCGTGGCCATGACGGTCGTTGTAGAGCTTGAAGTGGTCGATGTCGATGAAGATGCACCCCCAACGACTTTCGCCGCCGGCGCGAAACTCCTCCTCGAGGTCGAACAGGAAGCGCCGATTGTAGCAGCCGGTCAGGGCGTCGCGGATCAGTTGTTCGCGAAGCCGATCCTCCAGCTCCTTCCGGCGCGTTATGTCGAACAGGACCCCGTGGTAGGCGACCTCGCCGGTCTCCACATCCTGCACCTGGTATGTCGTGTCCAGGACCGTGCGCCGCAGGCCGTCGGGACGAACGATCTCCAGCTCGAACTCGCGGACGCTCCCTGCGCTGGCGACAAGGTCGAGCTCCTCCTTCCTGCGCCCGGGGTCCGCCAGGAGCTGCGGAACTTCGTACCGCTGCAGCTCCTGCAGAGAAGCGACGCCAAAGATCTCGAGGAATGCGGGGTTGGCGTCGAGAAATCGTCCCTGACTGTCCGTGATGTAGATGCCTTCGCCAATGGAACGGATGAGCAGCCTCATCGTCTCCGGGTCGTCAAGCGACCGGATGCTCCGGCGATCCATCTTCTTCCTGTTGGGTTCGGTGTCTGACATCGGCGGAGTGAGGGTCCCACCAAAAGGGCTCGTGGTCAAGACTTGATTATCTCGAAAATCGTTACTCGGCATCGGCTTGCCGAGAACCGTCATGGACGCCAAGCCGTTGCCAACGTATCTCCGTCACATGGCCAAAGGACCCACAGACGGTGTTCACCTGAGTGACGCGCAGCGTTCGACGCTACTCGCGCTCATCCACACGGTTCTGCCGCACCTTGTTGAGACTGGTAGCGACGTTGCTGGTGTCGCCCTCCTGGTGGAGGATCGCCTTCGGCGAGCACCGCACCATGTGACGAAAGACCTGACCACCGCCCTTGACCTCATTGGCAGTGGAATCGGTGGGCTCGTTGTCACCGGGCGTCCTGTGCGCTTTGCCAGCCATCAGGAATTGGTGCAGAACCGCGTCTTCGACGCCTGGGGCAATTCCGCGATGCCACTGGCGCGCACGGTGCACCAGGCGCTTCGGAGGCTGATCCTCTCCACCTGGTACGCAACGGACGCCGGACGAACCGAACTCGGTGTGTATCCGCCGCTTCACACGCGAGCCCCGATTGTCGCATGGGAAGGACCGCTTCAGGGCGACCGCGTCGATGACAACGACCCCGTCGCGCGGGAGCCGATGCGGAGCCCGGCCGTTCCACTGGGCAGACCGATACCAATGGCAGTCACGACGCCGGATTCACTTTCCGGCGACATCACCTTGAGCGCCGACGTCGTCGTCATTGGCAGCGGAGCAGGCGGCGCCGTTGCCGCAGCGCGATTCGCCGAGTCAGGGCGTGAAGTCGTGATTCTCGAGGAGGGAGAGTACCTCCACGCACCCGACTTCAACGAGGACGAGGGCGAGATGATGCCGCGCCTGTTCGCCGACCAGGCGATGCGCGCGACGACTGATGCGTCGGTGACATTGTTGCAGGGAGGTGCGGTTGGCGGCGGCACAACCGTCAACTGGATGATGATGCTTCGTCCTCCCGAATACGTGCTCGACGAATGGTCCGGCAGACTTGGAATCCCGGGCTTTTCGATGAGGGACCTGGCGCCGCATCTCGATCAGGTCGAACGCGAGGTCCACGCTCGCACCGCACCCGCTGACGCGCACTCGCCATCCAACCTCGCGATCCTTCACGGTGCGCGGGCGCTCCATTGGAGTGCGAAGACGGGGATGATCAACGCCAAGGGCTGCGTCCGGGCCGGCACCTGTTCACTCGGCTGCCGTTACGACGCCAAGCAGGGAGGGCTGTTGACGTACCTGCCGCGCGCATTCGCCGCGCAGGCACGGCTCTACTCGGGAACCTCGGTCGATCGAATCGAAATTCTCGAGCGCCATCGTCTGTCCGGAACCGGCGCCCCCCCACGGAAGCGCGTCATCGCGACCATCCGCGACCCGCGGTCGGGCGAAGGGCGCGCCCGGCTCACGATCGACGCCCCCGTCGTTGTGCTCGCGGCGGGCGCGGTAGGAACCCCGGTGATTCTCCAGCGCTCGGGCCTGGGCGGTGGCGGCGTAGGGCGGTACCTGCGCCTCCATCCCACGACGGCCGTGATGGGACACTTCGACCGCGAGACCTATCCGCTTGCCGGTATTCCGCAGACTGCGCTCTGCGACGAGTTCATCAACCGCGACGGAAGCGGCTACGGATTCTGGATCGAGTGCGCTCCCCTTCAGCCGGCGCTGGCGGCAGCCGCCCTGCCGGGGTTTGGGACCCGGCACCGCCAGTTCATGCAGCTGCTGAAGAACACCGTCCCGTTCATCGTGCTGGTGCGCGACGGATCGGGGACTGACGCCTCGATGGGTTCGGTATCGGTGGATCGTCGTGGCCACATTCGAGTCACGCACCGACTCACGCCAGCCGACCGGGAGAACCTGCGTCATGGCATCGAAGCTGCGGCGCGATTGCAGCTTGCCGCTGGCGCACTCGAGGCGGTGTCGTTGCACTCGCCGATCCTGCGCGCGACGAATGAAATCGGGCTGGCCGCCATGCGAATGGCATCCGTGTCGCCCAATCGTGTCGCGCTTTTCAGTGCGCACGTGAACGGGACGTGTCGCCTGGGCGTAAACCCGGCGACATCGGGCTGTTCTCCGACCGGGGAGCGTCACGGCGTACGCGGGCTGTACGTCATGGATGGCTCGCTGCTGCCGACGGCACCCGGGGTGAACCCGCAGTGGACGATCATGGCGATGGCTAGCCTTCTGGTGGAAAGGGCCACGCACTGAGATGTTGAGAGCAGGAAGAGGATCCAACGAAATCCGAAGGGATCCTCATGCAGTTGCCCGACATCCGACTTCCGGGATCCGCCATCCATGCTGACTCGCCGCGACTTCGCCCGTGTCTTCGCACTGTCAGGATCCGCCGCGCTCCTTCCCTCGCGCGCCTGGGCCCTCGACGACTTCGACATCACGGCGGCGCCACTGCCGCCGCGGCCACTGTTGCCTGACGAGAAATACTGGCAGGACGTGCGATCCCGATACCTCCTGCCCCGCGACGTCACCTTCGTGAACGCGGCCAACCTCTGCCCGTCGCCGTTGCCGGTCGTGGAGTCGCTGTACCAGACGACAAGGGGATACGAAACCAATCCGAGCCCCACCGTGCGCTCGGGCCTCATGCGCGACGGAAAGGAAACGGCGCGCCAGCTCCTGGCGGACATGCTCGGCGTGACCAGGGAAGAAATCGTGATCACCAGGAACACGAGCGAGGGGAACAATTGGGTCTCGAACGGCCTCGCGCTCGGGCCCGACGATGAAGTGATCGTCTTCTCGGACAATCATCCCACGAACCTGACCGCGTGGCGTGAGAAGGCGAAGCGGTTCGGGTTCATCGTGACCACGGTGCAGCACGTGGTGCCGCATCCGGGTCCGCAGTACTACATCGACCTGTTCTCGAAAGCCATTACGCCCAGGACCGGCCTGATCGGCTTCACGCACCTGACGAGCAACTCGGGCGACCTCTTCCCGGCGAAGGAGATCTGCGCGATGGCGCGGTCGCGCGGCGTGCTCACGCTGCTCGACGGCGCACAGACCTTTGGTGCGCTCGACGTCAACCTCGGCGACATCAAGCCGGATTTCTATACGGGCTCGTCGCACAAGTGGCCATGCGGTCCCAAGGAATGCGGCGTGCTGTTCGTCAACAAGGATGTGCACGATCGCATCTGGCCCAGCGTGATCGGTGTGTACCAGGGCGCGGTGGGCATCTCGCAGAAGCTCGAGGGGATGGGGCAGCGCGATGACGCGCGGCTTGTCGCGTTCGCCGAGTCGTTGCGGTTTCGTGAGGCGATCGGGCGCAAGGTGATCGAGGAGCGGATCCGGCAACTCTCCGGGTACCTGATCGCGGAGCTGAGGAAGCTGGACGGCGTGCAGGTCTACACGGATCCCGCGCCCGATCGTTCGGCGAACCTGGTGGTGTTCAAGCCGGGCTCACTGGATCCGCGTCGATTCGCGACGGCGCTTGGAGAGAAGGACGGTGTGGTCGCGACCGTGCGTGCCGGGCAGGATCGGCCCGGACTCCGCGTGTCGCCGCATCTCTACAACACCATGGACGAGATGGAACGGCTGGTGGCCGCGACAAAGCGTCTCCTTGCCAGCGGTGTGTAAATGTGAAAACATTGAAGCACGGAGGTCACGGAGCACACGGAGGTCGGCTTCCTTGAAGTCAAGCCGAGGAAACAGCCTGTTCTTCTTCATGACTCCTCCGTGACCTCGGTGCCCTCCGTGGTTAAAGGCTTTTTGCGAAGCTTTCTGTTCGCTTGGGCCCTCCCATGCACTTCAGGCTTTGCCCAATCGCCTGACGGAGTCACCGTATTCACTCGCGTTACCGTCATTGATGGGAGGGGTCCCGCACCGCGGCTCGATCGCACCGTTGTCATTCGCGGCAATCGTATCGTCGCAGAAGGACCGTCAGCGTCCGTCGCCATCCCATCAGGCGCGCGGGTAATCGACGGGCGCGGCAAGTTCCTCGTTCCCGGCCTGTGGGACATGCACGTGCATCTCGCCATGCCGGGCGGACGCGACGTGTTGCCGCTCTACATCACCAACGGCGTCACCAGCGTGCGCGACATGGCCGGCGACTGGCCCACGCTCACCGCGTGGCGGAGGGATATCGCCGCGGGCTCTGTGATCGGACCGCGGATCATGACATCGGGGCCATATCTCGAGGGCGGCGACCAGCCGATCCCGCATCTCCTCGTGAAAACGCCGGCCGACGCCGCCCCGGCCGTCGATTCACTCATCAAACTCGGCGTCGACTTCATCAAGGTGCACGGCCAGCTGACGCGCGAGTCGTACTTCGCGATCGCACGCGCTGCCCGCGCCCGTGGCATTCCATTCGCCGGACACGTCTCCCACGTCGTCGGTGCCGCCGATGCTTCCGATTCGGGCCAGGCGAGCATCGAGCACCTGCTCGCGATCCCCAACTCGTGTTCCGCGGCGGAGGTCACTGAGCTTGCGCCGCGATTCCCGGTGCAGGCGGCGTTAGGCCGTTGCGACACCACCGACCAGGCCCCGCTCTACGCCCGTCTCAGGCGCAATGGCACTCGCGTCGTTCCCACACTGGTCGCGCAGCTCGAAGTGGCGCGATGGCCAAAACGCGACCTCCCCGGTGATTCCGTCGCGCGCTACCTCCCGGATTCACTGCGGCAATACGTGGCCGGAATCTTCCCGATGGTGGACAGCGTGCCGCCCGACGCCGACGTCACCGGGCTGAAACTGTTCGGCAAGCGCGTCGCCATCACCGGCGTGCTGCACCGGGCGGGCGTCACGATCATGCCTGGCACCGACGCGCCACTCCGCAACAGCCCACCCGGTTTCGGACTCCACGAAGAACTGCTGCTGCTCACGCGCGCCGGGCTCTCCCCTTTCGAAGTGCTCCGCGCGGCAACCCTGGAACCGGCGCGTTTCTTCGGCATGCTCGACTCACTCGGCACGATAGAGACGGGCAAGATCGCGGATCTGGTGCTGCTCAGCGCGAATCCGCTGGCCGATATCCGGAATTCGAGCCGGACCGTCTACGTGATGTCGAACGGCCGGCTGTACACAGTGCGGCGGGACGCGGAGGGGCGACTGATCGACGTGGTGCGTTGAGCTGAACGGGATGGGTGACGGGGAGCGTCAGAAACCGAAGCGGATGCCGCCGGCATAGCTGGTGACGTCGCCGAAGGCCGCGTCTCCAAATACGCGGAAGAAACTGAGGCTCAGGGACGCGCCGGCGCGAAATCGAAGCGCCCGCTTCACGTCCAGGTCGACATCGACGCTGCCCGGCGCGTCAGGGTCCGTCGACGTGTAGGACAGGGTCATCGTTCCGGATTCGGACGTGAGCCCGCCCGAAACACCGACCAGGCCGAACGACTTGCCGACGTTCACTCCGAAGGAATTCGAGCTCAGGTCCACGACGTCGCCGAACGTGAGCGAGTTGAACGAGCCGCCGATCGAAAGGTCCACCGGCAGCCCCTTGAAGTACCGCGTCAGGCTGTGCTGCAGGCCGAACCCGAAGATCTTCAATTCGGGGAAGTCCTCCTCGTCCAGGAAGGGGACCATCGAGGAGGACGCGTAGCGCACGACCAGCTCAGTTCCGAGTATCCCACCAAGCCGCAGCTGCGGGCCGGCGGTCGGGAAGTACTCGGCGTCCACGAGGCCGTCGGACCCACGGTAAGACAGTCCCGGGATCGTGCTGTGATTCACGGTCGGCGCTGTGCCGCCGAAGATCGTCGGCGACTGCACGGTGGCTGGCTGAAATCCGGGCGGCGTGCTGGCGGTGTAGAGCCGCATCGACTCGTCGATCGCGGCCGTCATGACGACGGCCTCGAGGCTGAGCGAGAACCTGCCCGGCGGCGCGCTGCTGTTGATGTAGCCGAGCGAGAGGTTCGCGACCAGCGCATCGGCCAGTGGCTGGATGTAACCCCGGATTGACGTGCCGCTGTACTGCTGAATCGCCGACTCGAGGCCCGACTGGCCTCGCGCGGGAGCCGTGGAACTGACGAGAGCGAGCGCGACGCCCGTGATCGCGGCCAGGCGCCGCTTTGAACCGGAGGTCATGCATTCCTCCACAGACTGAAAAGTGAACCGGTGGGCCGACCATTTGTCTCACCGCGACCGGCGATATGCGTGGTCGCATTAGACGATTCTACTCGAGGTCAAGCCACATTCCGACTTATCGCCCGGGGACGAAACGCCATCGACCGTTCACGGATGCGCTCACCGTCACCGCACCAGGCGAGACCGGGGTCGGCGCGGCGCCTGCCTGCATCCGCATCGCGACATCCGCGGCATAAAACGGACGGTACTCGCCCGGCTGAGTTCCCAGTTCGAAGAGTTCTCCGAGCCGTCCACCTGCTGCCTCCGCCATCACCTCGGCTTGCCGTTTCGCGTTGGTGACTGCGTCGGCAAGTGCTCCTGCCTGCGCCGCCGTTCGATCGCTGAGGTCGTACTGGAGGGAATTGATGTTGTTCGCGCCGGCGCCGAGACCGGTGTCGATGAGCCGGCCGACCTGGTCGAGCTGGCGCGTGGTGACCGTGACCATGTTGGTCGCGACGTACTGCGTGTCGGCCGGTGTGCGCCCGATTTCGAGATGGAGCGAATAGCGGGCCGTCGCGATATCGCCAGCGGCGACGCCGGCTCGGGTGAGGGCGGCACGGATCGCGGTCATGCGATCAGCGTTGGCCGCGGCGGCCGCCGCGGGTGTCCGAGACCGAGTCTCGATACCAAGGACGATGGTGGCCTTGTCCGGAGCCATCTCACGGCGCCCTTCGCCAGAGGCTGTAATGGTTGGCGTAATGTCGCGCGACGCACCTGTTTGGGCGGCAGCACAACTGGCAGTGAGAATCGATGCAAATGCGGCGAGGATTGAAGCGCGCACTGAATCCTCCGTTCGATGTGACGGTTCCTTACCCTCAGGTGGGAGCGGCGTTGCCAAACATGAGGGCGCCAGACGTCTGTCGTCGCTAAGTTTACTGCGCGCCGCCCCATTGTAGGACGTTCTCGCGGTCGATACTTGCACACTCGCTCGCAACCGCATGCAGCAATCACCAGCCAGCCACGCTTCGACGGTGTCAACTTCCCTCGATGATCTCTGCATCAACACCGTCCGTGCACTGGCGATGGACGCGGTGCAAAAGGCCGAGAGTGGACACCCCGGCGCGCCGATGGCGCTCGCTCCGCTGGCGTACCTGCTGTACACCCGCCACCTCAAGCACAACCCCGCCGATCCCGACTGGCCGGACCGCGACCGGCTCGTGCTCAGCAACGGGCATGCGTCCATGCTGTTGTACGCGTCGCTGCACCTGTCGGGCTATGCGCTTCCCCTCGATGAGATTCGCAACTTCCGGCAGTGGGGAAGCCTGACCCCCGGCCATCCCGAGCACGGACTCACACCCGGCATCGAAACAACCACTGGTCCGCTCGGCCAGGGCTTCGCGAACGCGGTGGGCATGGCGGCAGCCGAGGCGCATCTGGCGGCGGTATTCAATAGAGAGGGGCACCCGATCATCGATCACCACACGTGGTTCATCTGCGGTGACGGCGACCTGATGGAAGGGATCTCGCACGAAGTGGCGAGTTTTGCCGGGCACTTCGGGTTAGGGAAACTGATCGGGTTCTACGACGACAACCGGATCACGATCGACGGGGCGACCGACCTGACCTTCAGCGACGACAGCGCCCGCCGTTTCGAGGGATATGGCTGGCACGTCCAGCGGGTCGCTGACATGAACGACCTGGACGCGCTGGAGTCGGCGATCGCCGAAGCACGCGCGGAGACCTCGCGTCCGTCGCTGATCATCGTGCGGACCGTGATCGGATACGGATCGCCAAATCGCGCCGGCACGGCCAAGGCGCATGGTGAAGCGTTAGGCGTCGAGGAGGTGGCGCGCTCAAAGGAGCGACTCGGCTGGACCGCGACCGAGCCGTTCACCGTGCCCGCCGAGGCCGTGGCGCACTGGCGCAGGGGAAACGAGGCGCTGGCGTTCGCGAATGATGCGTGGCGTCGAGCATTGATCGCGTACGCCAGGGCCTATCCAACAGAAGCGAAGGAACTGGGCCGCCGGCTTCAACGGGAGCTGCCCGGAGGCTGGCAACAGGCGATCCCGACATTCTCGGCGGAGAACGGAAGCGTCGCCACGCGGGCGTCGTCGGGTGTGGTGTTGAACGCGCTCGCGGCGAAGGTACCGGAGCTCATCGGCGGGTCGGCGGATCTGAGCGGATCGAACCTGACGATCATCAAGGACTCGCCGACGTTCAGCGCCGCGAACCACGCCGGCCGCAACATCCATTTCGGCGTACGCGAGCACGGGATGGCCGGGATCATGAACGGCATGGCGCTGCACGGCGGCGTGATTCCGTACGGCGGCACGTTCCTGGTGTTTTCCGATTACATGCGCCCCGCGATTCGCCTGGCGGCGTTGATGCACCAGCGGGTGATCTACGTATTCACGCACGACTCGATCGGCTTGGGCGAGGACGGACCCACGCACCAGCCGGTTGAGCATCTCACGGCGCTGCGAACGATTCCCAACGTGACCGTGATTCGTCCGGGCGATGCGGGCGAGGTGGCGGAGGCGTGGCGCGCGGCGTTGTTGCACAGGACCGGGCCGGTGGCGCTCGTGCTCACGCGCCAGAAGGTAGCGCTCATCGACCGGTCAACGCGCGGCACCGCGTCCGGGTTGGCGAAGGGCGGCTACGTACTGGACGCCGGATCGAAGCCCGCTTCACCGGAAGTGGTGCTGATAGCCAGCGGATCGGAGGTGGGGCTGGCGTTGGAGGCACAGCGAAGGATCGAGGAAAGCGGCCGTCCGGTTCGCGTGGTCAGCATGCCGAGCCACGAGTTCTTCCTGAAGCAGCCGGCCGAGTATCAGGCATCGGTGCTACCTGAGCGCGTGCGGCGTATCGCGATCGAAGCGGCGCACCCGATGTCGTGGCAGCGGTTCATGCGGCCGGGTGACGTGATGATCGGCATCGATCACTTTGGGGCGTCCGCTCCGTATCAGCGCCTGTACACGGAGTACGGAATCACGGTAGACGCCGTAGTGGCAGCCGCAAACTCGGCCCCGTAACAGCGGAGTAGCCGAGTTCGCTGAGTCGCGCCAGCGACTCGCGATGTGTCCGTTCCATCCGGCCGAGCCCGGACGTTCCTGGAAGACCTCCGCCGGCAGCGACGCGTCGCTCATGAACAACCATTGGCGCATCACGGCGCTCGCCCGCAATCCGGTGCCGGCGGTGAGTGGACGTCGCGGCCACACCTGATCCTCAGGGACGCCGACGGCGGCAGCTCGCCAGCGGCTGGCTTCGGGTAGTCAGGCGCGGGGGCGCAGTAGAATCGCTTCCCGAGCCGCGTCGAGTCGACCCTCCGGGCGGCAGGTGCCTGCCTTGTAGCAACGGGTTCAGGGCATAGTTTGTCTATCCCATAGACCAACCATGGCCATGGCTTCTCGACGCGACCTCCTTCCAGGAACCCTCGACATGCTCGTGCTCAAGACGCTGAGCGTGCAGCCCATGCACGGCTACGCGATCGCACGCCAGATCGAGCGCGTGTCGGACGACGTGCTCCGCATTGAAGAGGGATCGCTCTACCCCGCCCTCCAGCGTATGCGACAAAAGGGATGGATCAATGCCGCGTGGCGCCAGACGCCGAACAACCAGCGCGCGCGTTACTACACCATTACGGCTGCGGGCCGCAAGCGACTCGGCGCCGAGGAGGCCGGGTTCGCGGAACTGCTGGCGGCGATTGGTCGCGTGATGGGAAAGGCGTGATTCGTGACTCGTGACTCGGCCTCGCTGATACCTGTTGCCTGATGCCCGATGCCTTGGTGATCGAATGCGTGAATTCCTGACCCGTATTCTTGACTGGTTCCGCCGCGACCGGCTCGAAGCGGAGCTGCGCGACGAACTGCGGTTCCACCACACCTCGCTCGACCGCGATGCGCATCCCACCGAGGATCCCGTCACCGCCCGGCGTCGGCTCGGAAACACGACCCGCGCCATCGAGGACGCGCGCGATCGGTGGTCGCTTCCGTGGCTGGATCACCTCCAGCAGGACATCCGCTACGCGCTGCGCGGACTCCGGCGCTCGCCCGGATTCGCGTTCGGCGTCATCACCACCCTGGCGTTAGGCATCGGCGCCAACGCCGCGATGTTCGGCGTCGTCGACCGCCTGATGTTCCGGCCGTACCCGATGCTGCGCGATCCAGCGACGGTGCACCGGGTTTACCTGCGATGGAATGAAAGGGAAACTCTGCGCACTTCGAACAGTTTCGAGTACGCCCGCTACCTGGACTTCCAGCGGTGGACGAAGTCCTTCACGAAGTTCGCGGCGTTCTTCCCGACCACCGTCGCCATCGGCCGCGGAATGGCGGCACGCGAGCGCGATATCGCGGCCGTCAGCGCCACCTACTTCGACTACTTCGACGCTCGCCCCGCACTGGGTCGGTTCTTCACGCCCGACGAGGACACGACACCGGTCGGCGCCCCGGTCGTCGTGCTGAGCCACGGCTTCTGGCAGAGCGAGTTCGGTGGCCGCGATGTCATTGGTGAGGCACTCCAGATCGGCAAGCTGAGCTTCACGATCATTGGCGTCACGCCGAAGAGCTTCACCGGCATCACGGAGGGGCCTCCACGCGCGGCCTTCATTCCCATCACGACGTTCGCCGGCAATCAGCCCGGCACAAGCGGGCGAGAGTACTACACGAACTACAACTGGGGCTGGATGGAAATGATGGTGCGCCGTCGTCCGGACGTCAGCGTCGAACGCGCGACGGCTGACCTCACGGCCGCCTACGTTCGCAGCTGGAACGTGGAACGCGAGTCCTTTCCGCAGCTCGCTGCATCCGCGGTCGCCCGTCCTCACGCCATCGCTGGTCCGTTGAAGACCGCGGCAGGACCGGATGCGGGACTCGAGGCCCGAACGGCCCTCTGGGTGACCGGGGTCGCGTTCATCGTCCTCATCATCGCCTGCGCCAACGTCGCCAACCTTTTCCTCGGCCGGGCACTGCGAAGGCGCCGCGAGGTCGCCCTGCGCCTGGCGCTGGGCGTCAGCCGTGGGCGCCTGGCTGCGCAAACCATGACCGAAAGCCTGGCCCTCGCGCTGATCGGCTGCGCGTTAGGCATCGGCGTGGCGCAGGCGGGCGGACAGGTGCTGAGTCACCTGTTTCTCCCGGACTGGGAGTCGTTCATGCTGCTTGGCGACGCTCGGACCCTGCTGGTCGCGGTTGCTGCTGCACTCCTTGCCGCGATCCTCACGGGCGTCGTGCCGGCGATGCTGGCCACGAAGGCCGACCTCGCCGGTGCGCTCAAGGCGGGGGCGCGGGAAGGCACGTATCACCGATCACGGACCAGGACGGCGTTGCTCGTGGCACAAGGCGCGCTCTCGGTGACGCTGCTCGTCGGCGCGGGCCTCTTCGTGCGCAGCCTGAATCGTGTTCGCGACATGCCACTCGGCTACGACGCAGAGCAGATCCTGATGGTCCGCTACGACCTCCGGTCAACGACACTCAGTGACAGTGAAACCGTATGGCTGCATCGGCGGATGTTGCAGGTTGGCCAGTCGCTCCCCGAGGTCGAGCGCGCGGCTTTCGTGAGCAGCGTGCCGTTCTGGAGCACATCGACTACGGGGCTGTTCGTGAGTGGGATCGACTCGGTGCGGCGGCTGGGACGGTTCACGTGGCAGGAGGGCACGCCGGACTATTTCGCCACGATGGGCACCCGAATCCTCCGCGGCCGTCCATTCGGTGCCGAAGATCGCGCGGGCGCTCCCCTGGTTGCCGTCGTGAGTGAAGGCATGGCGAACGTCCTCTTTGCCGGGAAGGATGCGCTGGGCCAATGCCTGCGTGTCGGAGCCGACACGATGCCCCTGCACGACGGTCATCGGAATCGCTGAGGATGCGGTGCAGAACAGCCTTACGGATGCGCGGCGGTTCCGGTACTATCTCCCGCTCGACCAGTTCAGGCCCCTGAGCGCGTCGTTCCTGATGCTCCGCACGCGCGGCGAGCCGGCGGCGCACGCGGAGAGCGTGCGACAAGCCCTCCAGCGCGTGATGCCGGGCGATGGGTACGTGACCGCGCGGCCGTTAGGCAGCATCATCGGACAGCAGCGTCGCTCCTGGGAGATGGGCGCCACGATGTTTGTCGCGTTTGGCGGATTGGCGCTCCTGGTGGCTGCCATCGGCCTCTACGCCGTCATCGGGTACAACGTCGCGCAGCGCATGCACGAACTCGGCGTGCGCATCGCGCTTGGCGCCCGTTCTGCCGATGTGGTCCGGCTGGTCGTGGGCCAGGGAATGGGCTTCGCGATCGCCGGGGCCGCTCTGGGAGGCGCGCTCGCGTTCCTTGCCGCACGCTGGGTCCAACCCCTGTTGTTCGAGCAATCGGCTCGGGACCCGTTGGTGTTCGGCACTGTCGCGGTCATCCTGGTCACGGTAGCGATCGTGGCCAGCATGGTGCCGGCCTTCCGCGCGACACGGGCTGACCCGAACCGTACGCTGCGCGCCGAATAGGAAAGACTGGCGGCCGACGCAACCATCTGTCTTCTTACAGAGTCTAAGGGGAGACTCTGGAGGAATGGATGGCCGACGCATTACCCGTCGTGAAAGGGACGCTCGACGTGCTCGTCCTGAAAGCCCTGAGCTGGGGGCCGATGCACGGGTTCGAGGTGACGACCTGGCTCGAGGACCGGTCGGGCGGAACGCTCGACGTCGAGGACTCCGCGCTCTACCAGGCCTTCTATCGCCTCGAGGCGCGGACCCTCGTTGCCGCCGACTGGGGCGTCACCGACAACAACCGCCGCGCGCGCTACTATCGAATCACCGCCGCCGGCCGCGCCCATCTGCGCGCACAGACCACCCAATGGCTGCGGTATGCGGAGACCGTGAGCGGCATCCTGTCCGCGCCGGTGCGTTAGCGCCCGATGCCGCAGATCCGCCCCGGCGTTCGACGCCTCTTCGATCTGATGCTGCGCCGTCACGACATCGCCAGTCGCGACGTCGACGCCGAGATCGCGTTGCACCTCGAGCTCCGGATCGAGCAGTTGGTTCGGCAGGGATACTCCCGGGACGCCGCCAAACGGGAAGCCGAGCGGCGTTTCGGAGCGATCGAGCACGCGCGCCCGTCGCTGGAACAGTCCGCCCATGAGAGGGACAGACGCATGAGTCTTCGAGACTGGTTCGACAGCGCACTGCAGGACCTGCGGTATGCGCTTCGCGGACTCCGCCGCGAGCCGGCGTTCGCCGGATTCGCCATCGCCACGCTGGCGCTTGGGATCGGGGCGAACGCCGCCATGTATGGCGTTGTCGACCGTCTCCTGCTCCGCGGTCCGGAGCACGTGCGTGAGCCTGAGCGGGTCGTGCGCTTCACCACAACCGTCGCCCGCCAAGTCGCGCCCGGCGTGACCTCTTCGTCGGCCGGCTATGCGGCCGGGCAGTCGATGACTGAGGTGACGTTCGGGTCTGCCGGATACGTGTTGTACGACAACCTGCGCACGCATGCGCGCTCCTTCGCCGACATCGCCGCCTACGTGCGAACGACTCCCGCACTTGGGCGCGGCCGCACGGCTCGCTCCATCGACGGCGGCGCGGCGACCGCCTCCTTCTTCACGCTGCTCGGCGTTCGACCGGCGCTCGGCCGGTTCTTCCTGCCTGACGAGGATGCGACGGGGAGCCCGGCCCTGGTCGTAGTGCTTGGTGACGCGTTCTGGCGCTCCCAGTTTGGGGCCGATCCGTCCATTGTCGGCACTACCATCGACCTGGACGGTCAGCCGCACACCGTGGTCGGGATCGCGCCGCGCGGATTCACCGGCGTCGAGCTTTCCCGCGTGGATGTGTGGGTACCGATGTCGCTGTACAGCCAGAGTGTCACCAACAACTGGCCGCGTTCGTGGAACGCCCAGTGGTTGTACGTGGTCGGGCGCCTCAAGGACGGGGTAAGTCGCAGAGCGGCAAGTGAAGACGCCACGCGTACGCATCGCGCGACGTACGATGGTCCGCCCACACGGGCCATGGCGAAGGCCCGGGTCGACGCAACCCCGATCGGCTTCACGGAAGGGGGCAGGGAATCGACGGAAGTCTCGGTTGCTCGCTGGCTGATTGGCGTCACCGTTGTGGTGCTGCTGATCGGATGCTCCAACGTCGCGAATCTCCTGCTGACGCGAGCCATCCGCCGTCGTGGCGAAGTTGGGGTACGCATGGCGCTGGGCGCCGGCCGTGGCCGGCTGGCCCGGCTCTTCGTCACCGAGAGCCTGGTCATCGCTGCGTTAGGTGGTGCCGCGTCGCTCCTGGTGGCGGCCCTGATCGCCACGCTGGTGCGACAGTCGCTCCTGACGCACATCGAGTGGACGGCCTCGCCCGTCAGCGCACGCGTATTGCTCCTGGCGTTCGGCGTCACGCTGGTGGCAGGCCTCATCGTCGGAATCGCGCCAGCGGCCCACGCCGCGCGCGGGTCGTTGCAGAACGCGATGCAACGAGGGCGCGTCCGGCTCGGTGCCGGCGCCTTGCCTACGGTGCTGCAGGCCACCTTGACGGCCAGTCTGTTGATCGGCGCGGGACTCTTCTTGCAGAGCCTGCAACGGGCACGTACCACACCCCTCGGCTTCGACTCGGAGCGTGTCCTCGTCGCCGACATGGCATGGGCGAGTCTTGGTGATATCCCCCGCGACGCGGTGCGCGCGCGACGGAACGAGGTGTTGCGGCGTGCACTGAGCAGAATCCAGCTGCATGCCAAAGTCGAGCGCGCGGCCATTGCGGTGGGAACGCCGTTCGGAAGCTCGTTCGGCGTGTCGGTGTACGTTCCGGGGTACGACAGCCTGCCCAAGCTCGGGGGCGGTGGGCCGTACGTCAGCGCCGTCACCGCTGATTACTTCGCCACCGTCGGCACCCGCCTGCTGCGCGGTCGCACGTTCACGCTGAGCGAGGGACCTGGCACGGACCGCGTGAGCATCGTCAATGAGACGATGGCGCGTACGTTATGGCCGCAACAGGACGTCCTCACCAAGTGCATTCGCATCGGAGCCGACACCATGCCCTGCGCGCGGGTGGTCGGCATCGTGGAGGACGCGCGCCGGTACGACCTCCGAGAAGAGCCGTCGATGCAGTACTACATCCCGCTGGGGCAGGAGTCCGGCTTCGGCGGCTCCGTGCTCATGGTGCGTCCTCGCGGCTCTCCACGCGAGTTCTCCGCAACGGCCGTCAGGGTCCTCGAGGACACGGACGCCCTGGTCGAGCGCGCGACAGCCTGGCCGCTGCGCGAGCAGATCGATCCCCTGCTGCGGCCATGGAAGCTTGGCGCGACGGTGTTCATGCTTGGCGGCGTGCTGGCCTTGCTCGTGGCGGCGCTGGGTCTCTACAGCGTGATGTCGTACTCCGTCGCCCAGCGAACACATGAAATGGGCGTGCGCATTGCGTTAGGCGCCAGGACGCGCACCATCATCGCCATGATCGTGCGGCAGGGTGTGGTGATGGCGGCCGTGGGCATTGTCGCCGGGATTGCGCTGGCGATGACCGCCGGCGGGCGGCTCCAGGCCCTGCTCTTCGATACATCGCCACGTGACCCGACCGTCATCGGCATTGCGACCGTGGTGCTGCTGGCGGCCGCGGTGGCGGCGAGCGTGTGGCCCGCGATGCGGGCTGGTCGTGTCGATCCGATCCGCGCGCTGAAGTCGGACTGAGAGCAGCGGGCAGCGGGCAGCGTCAGGAACAGAAACGCGCGAGTCGCTCTGCCGTTTCACGCACTTCGTCAAGGCGCGCGTCCGGGTGGATCAGGCAGAAGCGAAGCACGGTTCGCCCGCGCACCTGCGTCGACGTCACCATCGCGTAACCATCGGCGGTGAGCCGTTCGACGGCGCGCTCCACGCGGGCGTTGGCTTCCAACACGCTGATACTCGCCAGGCGTGGCGCAAACGTGACGACGGCGAGTTGCGCCGGGGTCACGACGTCCCACCGCGCATCGGTACGCAGCATCCGTTCCGCTTCCTCGGCCAATGCGATGCCGCGATCGATCGTGGCGCGGAACGCGGCGAGCCCGAAGATGCGTAGCGACATCCAGAGCTTGAGCGCGCGAAAGGAACGCGTGAGCTGGACACCGTGCTCGTAGAACACCACCTCGCGCTCCGCCATGCGCCCGACGTCGGCGAGATACGACGCATTGTCCTCGGGATGCACGGCAAAGGCCTGCCGAAGGTGGCGCATATCGCGTACGAGCACGCAGCCGATCTCGAACGGCTGAAAGAGCCACTTGTGGGGATCGAGGGCGATGGAGTCGGCGAGCTGCAGTCCGCGCAGCGCCGAGCGGCCGCGTTCAGTCAGGGCGGCGGCGGCGCCGTATGCGCCGTCTATATGGAGCCAGAGATCCCCGGCGCGGCAGATCGCGGCAATCTCTTCGAGCGGATCGACGGCTCCAGTGTTGGTGGTGCCGGCGCTGGCCACGACGCAGAACGGTCTGCGTCCCTCGCGGCGATCTCTTTCGATTGCGCTCCCCAGCGCTCGTGTGTCCATTCGGAGCGCGTCATCCACGTCCACCGATCGCACTTGCGACGCGTCGAAGCCGAGTACGCGCAGGCCCTTCGCGACGGAGCTGTGGGCCTGGTCGCTGAGGTAGACGATGGCGGACGGATCGGGCGCCCCGAGCTTCACCGCGCGCGCGGTCGCGAGACCGGAGAGGTTGGCCATTGAGCCGCCACTCACGAACAAACCGCCCGCGCCCTCGGGAAAGCCGCATGCCTGCCGCAGCAGGTCGACGGTCTGAAGCTCCACCGCACCAGGCCCGGACGCAGCAAGCCAGTGGCCGGCGAAGACGTTGAAGCCTGACGCAAGCGCATCGCCCATCGCGCCGACGAAGCTGCCGGGACCAGGGACAAAGGCGTAGAAGCGTGGATGGTCGACCGCGGTGACGGCGCCCATCACATCGCGCTCGACCAGGGCGAGGACGTCGTGTGGTGAAGCCGGGGCATCGCAGAAGGCGCCGAGCCGCGCGTCGAGTTCGGCGCGTGGTCTCTGGATGGAGACGGTGCGATCGCGCAGCGTCTCGACGTGATCGACAATGATGTCGACGACCTTATGGCCAAACGCGCGCATCGCGTCGGGAGAGAGCTGCAGCGGAGGGGGAACGGAAGGCATTCCCTACTCTAACCGCGTTGCGTGCTTCTTGCTTCTTTCTCCTTGCTTCTTGCCTGTGCTGGCTCGGCGTGCTGGCGCGCGGCGCTCGGCGCTCTCCTAGAACGGGTCGTCAGGCAGTCGAACCAGCGGCGTCCTCCCTTCTCTCGCGCCGTCCAGGTGCAGCATCGCCAACCCGACCCCTGCCGCGCCCTGCATGAGTCCCGTCTGTGCGACAAGCAGCTCCGGACGCACCCGATGCTCAGCCTGCACCCACTTGAATCCGTCTCCATCGGCCGTCGCGCGGGCCAGCGTGTCGTGCCCGATCTCCTCGGCGAACTCCAGGTGACGCGCGTCGTGGCTGCGGCGATGCATCGCGATGAAGAACTCTGACACACCGCAGTTGCCGCAGCACTGACTGATGTTGTTCCAGAAACCCGGCGATCGCCCGGGAACTTTCATGTCTCGAACAGCCTGTGCGAGTTGATCGACTCGCGCATCCCACGACCTGTCGCCGGTGACCTGCGCCAGCGACCGATAGAGGCGCGCCGTGCCCGTGGGTCCATGGCACCAGCTCAAATAGAAGATCTGCTCATTACCCGGTGAGCTGTGGTACACCATGCGGCCACCATTCGTGGTGGTGGTCATGCGCGCTCGGAGCCACCGTTCGCCGGCAAGGGCCCCGTCGAGGTGCTCGTGCTTCTTCGAAGACCGGCTGAGCGTGGCCAGGAAGTGCGAAACACCGGCCGTCCCGTGTGAGAAGTTCGGGTAGTTGCGCGGCATATCCGGCTGGACGAGCCACGTCAGTCCGTCGTCTACCACCTGAGCGCGCTCGATCAACCTGCTCCCTGCGTCGCTGGCCAGCTTCCGCGCATCGACGTCGCGCGACAGCTCGGCGAGCGACAGCAACGCCAGTCCGATTCCGGCGCTTCCCGAGATGATATCGGTGCTCTGATTCCACTCGACGCCGTTGCCTGTCGGGCGTGCCGCATGAGCGATGAGCCCGAGAATCCGCTTCACACCAGCGAGGTACCGTCCGTCCTGCGACACGCGATATGCGAGCGCAAGCACCGTCGCCGTGCCGGCGAGCCCCGAATACAGGCCCATTTCGGTATTGACCGCCTCGTCAGGCACCGACGCCAGCAGATAATCGGCGCCGCCGCGAGCCATCCGCAGTGCGGCCTCGTCTCCCGTCGCGTTATGCAGCTCCAGATAGAAGAGCACTACCCCGGCCATCCCGGTATACAGATCGGTCGACACGGACTTCGGATCCGTCGGGTCGGCCGGCCAGGTGACGCCGTCACGAACCGGCTGCGCCGAGGCGGCCAGCCAGCGTTCAGCCTTGAGCGCGGCGGCGAGCCAGGGGCGACCTTCTATTTGTTGAGGCGCCCGTGGCCACTCGATCGCGGCGAACAAAGGCGACGGCGCGAGCATCAGGGCCGATGCCGTCACTCCTTGGCGAAGGAAGTCGCGACGGCTGCGATCGAGGCTGACCGCTGACTGCTTCATGTTGCTGCTGGTTGCGGTGGCTGGAACTGGAGAGAGGCGGCGCAGTTTCAAGTTGCCACCGCCCCGTTGCAAGCACCAGCATCAGCAAGCAGGACCAGCAATCAGCCAACCGCCACCAGCCCGATCCTACTGATTGGGCGTCAACGGCCAGGGAGTGTCCGATGCCACGACCGCGTCCTCGTTGCCGAACCAGATGCCCGGGGGCACTGACTCACGCGGTCTGCGTCGCGGATCCTGAGCGCGCGCCGCGGCGGCATCCACGGCCAACTGGGCCAATCCGCTGACGAAGCCCTCGTGCGCCTCAACCGCCGGCACCTCGCCAGGCCGGTCGACATCGCACCCCGTGGAGCAGGTCGAGGCGAGCCGCCGGACGTCGTTCACATCGACGCTATTGAACTCGTCTTCGGCGTACCTGGCGTTCAGGAATCCCACCAGCGACTCGACCTCGTTGGCGACGCCACGAACGACCGCGCGGTACATGGACACCACGCTGCGTACCAGCTGGCCATCGGGGGCACGGCGCCCGCGGCCGATCCCGGCGTATCGCACGCTTGAACCGTCGAAATCCGCGCTGTGAAAGAGATTGCAGGCGTCAATGACGCCATCGACGCCCGACCCATCGCGCAGCCGCGGAGCCAATCCCTTGTACGCCGCGTGGGCGGTCGCGAGGAAGACCAGGGAGCGATTCTCCAGCGCGTGGTCGAGATCCTGTGTGAAATGCGCGGTGAGACCAAGGCGCGCGAGGTTCACGTCGCGCGCCGGAACGTGCGGATCGTGCAGGATCACCTCGGCGCCCGAGTCACGGAGCAGGTTGGCCAGCACCAGGCTGGGGGAGTTGCGCGTGTCTTCCGCGTCGAAGCGATACGCGGCGCCAAGCACCGCGACCGGGCGACCGTTCACCGCGCCCATGGCCAGGCGGGCCATCCTGATTGTGGCAGCGGGCGAAGCATCGTTCACACCGCGCGCGGCCAGGATGAGGCTGTTCCGTGAGGGGTGCCCGGCTTCGAGGGCGCGCCACCAGAGGAGGATGCCGTCTTTCGGCAGGCAGTGGCCGCCAACGCCGACGGTGGGCACGAGAAGCGCGCCAGTCGGAACCGCCGATCCGTTCCATGAGGCATCGTCGCTCCACGCCAGCAGATCATTGATACGGTCGCGCAGCGTGAAGAAGTCGACGTCGATCCGATCACAGTACCTCGCCACCTCGGCCGAGAACGCGATGCGGACATCGCGATACGCGTTTTCGAGGGTCTTGACGATCTCCGCGGTCATGCTGTTGGTCACCAGCAGGGTGCCGCGGCGAACGATTCTGCGGTACAGCGCCGCCACCTTCACCGGCGTTTCCGGATGCAGCCCGCCCACCAGCTTGTCCGATTCGACGACGCGCTCAACGAGCCGCCCCGGCATGACGCGATTGGGGCTGTTCCCGAGCAGGACATCGCGGCCATCGATGAGACCATGCCTGGCGAAGAAGGGCGCGATGACACTCTGCATCGAGGACGGCGCCAGCGTCGACTCGATGATGACGAGCGGGCGCGTGGATGGCGGCCGGTTGCGCAAGGCCGCCGCGACGCCTTCCAGTGCGTCCATGAGCGGACCGTACTCGGGCGCGAGGCCGGACTTGTCGGTCTGCACACACACCAGAACGACGTCGGCGTCACTGCAGGCCTGCGTGTCATGCGTCGCGGAGAGCCTTCCCGCGGCGACCGCTTCGGCAACGATCTGATCCAGCCCCGGCTCGACCCCGCCGATTGGCGAACGGCCGGCGTTTATGGCGTCGACCTTCCAGCCCGACGTCGGCGACCTTCGTTGCACGACGACCACACGGGGTGGCGGTGATCCGTCAGTCGCAGGCGACGAGGCCAGGAGTGCCGCCATTGGCATCCCGACGATTCCTGGTCCCACCACCGCGATCTTGTTTGTACTCATGAGTTTGACTTCAGGTCTTCTGACGTGCCCGCGCTGCCCGCTCAGTCGATCTTGCGACCATCGTGCCACTGAAACCGGCCGTGTCCGGCTGGCCGAAGGTTGAAGCAGGGGGATCGATGAATTGCTGGAACCAGAGCTCCAGGTTCAGCAGTCCCCAGACCTGCCGGCTGAACGGACGCTCGACGTCGAGTTGAGCCTCGACGGCGGCCGGATCGAAGATTCCGCGTTGCCGCGCGCGTTCAGAGAGCAGGATGTCGCATACGAAGTCCCGGGAGTTGCCTCGGAACCAGCGCTGCAGCGGGACCGGGAACCCCATCTTGTCCTTTCGGGCGAGGACGGCCGGCGGAACGAGATCTCCCGCGGCGCGCTTGAGAAGATACTTCAGTTGTCCGCCTTCGAACTTGAGGCGCGCGGGCATCGTCGCCGCCAACTCGACCAGTCGATAGTCGAGCAGCGGCACGCGGGACTCGAGCGAATGCGCCATTGACACGCGGTCTTCGACCTGCAGCAGCGCCGGCAGCCCGTTCATCACGTCGAAGTGGGTCATCCGGTTGACGTACGACGGCGTATCGGGCGAATTGAACACGGTGGCGAAGCGCTGGAAGATATCCTCCGGGTTGTACGCCTCGCGGAATTCCGGCAGGAACAGGCTCACCGCACCGCCCGCGCGATCCACCAGCCGGAAATAGCGCCGGTCCATGTCCTCGAAGATGCCGTTCCGCCAGAACTGGCGGAGCATCGGCACGTACTCCCGCAGGGCCGGCAGGTTGGGCACGATCGACGCCAGGGAAACGATGTGGCTTCCCTCGACATTCGTCTCGAAGATGGCCCCCTTGAGCGCCTGCTCGAGATAGGCGACGAGGTAGCGGGCGTAGCCGCCGAAGATCTCGTCTCCGCCCTGGCCGCCTAACACCACCTTGACGTGCTGGCGGGCAAGTCCCGAGACGACGAACTGCGGGAACAGCCCCGGCCCGGCGGCCGGCTCGTCCATGTGCCAGACGAGGCGTGGCAGGAGTGCGGTGAACTCTTCCTCGGACGGCACGATCTCGTGAAGCCGGATGCCGAGTGACGCCGCAACCTCCCTCGCGTACGGGCTCTCATCGAATGCCGGCCCCTCGGGAAAGACGGCGGTGAACGCCTCGATCGGCGCGTGCCGCGCGGCGAGGGACGCGACGATCGCCGAGTCGAGTCCGCCGGAAAGGTAGGCCCCGACCGGCACGTCGCTGCGCAGCTGGAGTCGCACCGAATCCTCCAGCAGTTCCCGCGTCCGCTCGACGAAGTAGTCCTCGTTATGGTGCCGGTCGATGCCGAAGTCGGGCGACCAGTACTGCGTGACCCGACGCGCACCGTTGGAGAGCCCGACCTCCAGCATGTGCGCCGGCGCCACCTTCCGGATGCCGGCGAACATCGTGCGGTCACCCAGCACGAACTGGAAGGTGAGATAGTCGCGGACCCCACAGTCGTCCGGCGCCGCGCGCATGCCGGGATAGGCGAGCAGCGCCTTGATCTCGGATGCAAAGAGTAACGCGCCGTCGGGGGCCTCGGCGTAGTACAGCGGCTTGATGCCGAAGTGATCGCGCGCCGCGAGCACCGTACGCCGCTCGGCATCATAGATGAGGAACGCGAACATGCCGTTGAGACGCCGCACGAACGAGGGACCGTGCTCCGCGTACAGGCGCAGGAGCACTTCGGTGTCCGACGTCGTCCGGAACGCATGCCCCGCGCGCGTCAGCTCCTCGCGCAGCTCGACGTAGTTGTAGATCTCGCCATTGAACACGATGGTGTGCGGGCCCGCGGTCATCGGTTGATGGCCGGTGAGCAGGTCGATGATGGCGAGCCGACGATGGGCGAAGGCAACACCGCGGTCGACGAATGATCCCTCGTCATCCGGGCCGCGATGGCGCAGGAGTGATCCCATGTGCTCGACGACGGCCCGGTTGGGCGCCGTCCCGTCGAATCGGAGGATCGCCGCAATGCCGCACATCGTCAGGCCACCGCGGGAGCAAGGTGCGATGCGTGCCGCGGCCCGGCGTCGCGGAGCCCGAGGTCCGGGCGCCCTGACAGGTGTGTCGCGTGCATCCCCATCGTGACCGGCGTGAACGATTCACGAATGGTGCCCAGGACACGGCGGAGGAGAGCCGTCTTGCGGTCGGTCGGCTGGTCCATGCCCGGGAAGAACCGAAGCGCCGGGGAAACGTCGGACCCCAGTACGTCGAGCGGGTGCAGCAGAACGCTTGGCTCGGTGCCCGTGCGCCGGCACCACGCAAGCGCGGACCGCAGGTACGCCCACATCACGCGTTCCGAGTAGCGCGACAGCCAGAGCAGGTAGCTGAAATGGAACGGCGTGCGGAGGCCCGGGAATACCGTAACGGGAATCTCCAACAGGCGCTGCCCATCCCCGAGTTCCCACCGATAGGGACGATTCGGCCAGCGGCCGTTGCCCCAGTCGCCGAACAGCGCGGCGCGCTCGACGCGTTGCTCGGGTGTGAGCCTGGCGCTGGAGAAGTAGTACGCCCGTGCCAGCGGGCCAATCCACGTCGGGAGCGTCGACGCGTCGAACCGGTATCCGCGCCGGCACAGCGTTTCCAGCAGCGTGGGACTCCAGCTATAGCCGGGGCCACGGAAGCCCTCGCAAGCACGCCCCGTCGCCCGCTCGATGGCCTGCTCGGCCAGCGCCAGTTCCGCATCGATCTGCGCGGCGCCATAGCGGTGCAACCACGGCTCGTGTTCGTACGAGTGATTGCCGATCTCGTGGCCGGCGGCGGCCAGCGAACGGATCGCGTCCACGTTCTCATCGCGATCGGCATCGCAGCCAACGACAAAGAACGTGATGCGCATGCCGACGTCCTCGAGCAGGCCGAGGATCACGGGCGCGAATCCCGGAAGGTAGGTGGGGCGGTCGCGCCACTCGTCGTTCCCGTGGGTCTTCAGGTACGACCACAGGTTGTCGAGATCGAGCGAGACGCTCGCCAGGGGAAGCGGGCCAGGGCTCACGCGGCCGCCGGCACCCGGGCCGCGAACCGGCCGTGAAGCGCACTCGCCTGGCGATCGGCCAGGCTCACGGTTTCGTTCACATTGAGCGTGCCGTGCGCGATCTGCGCCGAGTTCGCGATGAACACGCGCGGCAGGGACGTCTCCAGCGCGGGCATGACGTCGCTCGAATAGCGGCGCGTTGAAACGGCCAGCACGTCACGGGCGCGCGCGACACGTGACGCGACGATGTCGGCGGGCGTAAGCCCCGGAACCATGCGGCAGAGCGCGTCGAAGAACTCGCTCGCGACCTGCTCGTCAGGCGCGTTCCACATCGCGTCGTCCTGGGTGAGGTAGCGCGGCAGATACACGAGAGTGTTGCCGCCAAAGGTCGCGCGATCGACAAGGGCAGTCGTCTCGATCACGCCGGTGAAGGGGACCGAGCGATCCGTGATGTTCGTGACGTAGAAGCCGGCCAGTGGCCGTGACAGCAACCAGGACGGGCACACCACGCCCTGATAGACAACGCGGCCGAGTCGCTCATGCTCCGCGCGTGCCAGCTGGGGACAGAGCCGGCTGACCGTCGGGCATGACACCGTCAGGACCACGCTGTCGAACGACGCTGAACCGCCTCCATCGATCGTGACCGATGCGCCATCACCGTCATCCCGCACGCTCGTGACCATCGCGCCGGTCACCACATCGACGCCGGCTCGTTCCACATGACGTCGCAGGGCGGGCAGGATGGTGTCGTATCCGCCATCCACATAGCCCATCATCTCGCGCTTGAGGCCTGTGCGACGCGCGGCATACATCCTGGCGATGATTGCCCAGATGAAGGCTGCGCTGGCCGCGTTCGCGTTGTCTCCGAGCTTCGCACGCAGCAGCGGCGCCCAGATTCGCTCCGTCGTGCGGCGCCCTGACCAGCGCTGCAGCCATTCGAGCGCGCCGACGTTCTCGAGTGGCAGCGGATCGGAGATCCGCGACGCCATCAGAATCGTGGCCGCGAGGCGCCCCTTGTCGACGACGTTGAGCGGCGGGAAGCGCAGGAATTCCAGCGCCGACGACAACGAGATCCATCGCCCGTCCGTGTAGAAACCCGTGCGCGTCGTTCCCCAGCGAAGGCGATCGTGCAACCCGAGTTCCCCGAGCAGTCCGGTCAGCGCCGTGTCTGACAAAAGGATGACGTGGTAGAAGCGGTCCCACTTCCACGAGCCGATCCCGTCGGCCGAGGCCAGCCCGCCCACGCGGCGCTCGCCTTCGTAGACGCGAACGCGGTGCCCGCGCTGCGCCAGGCGCAGGCCAAGCGTCAGGCCCATGACGCCGCCTCCCACCACCGCGACGTTAGGCATGGATCACCAGGGCGTCCCTGCCGTCTTCACGCTGCCCGGCCCCCGCCTTGCGCAGCCGACCCAGTTCCGCGAGCAGGCGCAGATGCCCCAGGATCACCGGGAGCACGCGCATCTTCGAGCGGCCGATGAGGCGCGATTCCAGGGTCGCGGGAATCTCCGCGACGGTCCGTCCACTGAGGAACGTGCGCGCCAGCGTCTCTGCGACGCCCAGGAAGCCTCGATGCCGCAGCGACAGGTCGATGAACGCGCTTCGGCGGTAGCCGCGGAAGCAGCTCGTGTAGGTGTGCAGCGTCGATCCAAGACTGCGGCGGTACATGTATGACAGGGTGCGCGACAAGGCGAGCCGCCAGCGCGGTACCCCGACGACGTGACCTTCCGGATGGTACGGTGAGGCAGTGACCAGAGTGGCGCCGCGCTCCAACGCGTCCACCAGCCGGCCGATATCGTGCGGATCGTAGGTGCAATCCGCGTCGATCGAGCAGACCAGTTCCGCAGGCGCGGCCGCGATGCCCGTCAGGATGGCGTGCGCCACTCCGCGATTCACGGGGTGCCGCACCACCATGCAGTCCGCGCGCGTCCCGACCAGCTTCGCCAGCACCGTCCCGGTCTCATCGGCGCTGGCATCGTCCACGAAGACGAAATGAAGGCGGTACCTGTCGGCGAACCGGCGCTCGACGCTACCCAGCGTGTTCATCAGATACGGCAGGGTCTCGGCCTCGTTGTAGCATGGGACGACGACCGCAACAACAGGACGGCGGTCGTCCGTGCCGTTGATCACGGTTGGCACCGCCACCCGCGCGGGCTCGACCGCGTGCGCGCGCGCCTCCTGGTGCAGCCCGAGCCATTCCGAGAACCCCGTGAAGCGGAAGGCGCCGAGGAACTCACGCACCTGCTCCGTCATCCGGTCGAGGTTCCGATAGTGCCGGACTCGCGTGATCCACGATGCCGCCGTAATGCGCGGCTGCCCTGGATCGAGCTCCCAGGCCTGGAAATACATCGAGAATGGGGCGTCGTGCGATTGCATCCACGTTGTCACGGCACGCCGCACCACGTTCGCCGGCAGTTGTCGGAACCAGTTGCCACCACCGATCGGAACGCGGAATCCGGCGACGGACGCGGTCGGCACCGGGAATTCCCAGAGCTCTCGGTTCCCCCGCCGAATCGCGAACGGCACGCGATGTTCGGCGCTCGTCGCATAGCCAACCTGGCGCAGCGAGGCATCGTAGTCGTAGCCGGCGTCGGCAAGCTTCTCGAGCAGCGCCAAATCCCGGGTGCCGGTCCAATCGGGGACGCGCGTACCGCGGACGCGCATCCCGGTTGCCGATTCCAGCAGGTCGCGGCTCCGCGCGAATTCCTCGATCAGCGCGTCCGGCGACAATTCACGCAGTCCGCGATGAGCGTATCCCGAGTTGCCGATCTCGTGACCGCACTCGACGACCCGGCGCACAAGCTCCGGGTAGCGTTCGGCGACCCAGCCATGGGTGAAGAAGGTTGCGCGCGTCGACGTTTCTGCCAGTAACGCGAGTGCGCGATCAGTTGCCGCTTCCAGACGCGGCTCAAACCGATACCAGCGACCGCGCGCGATCAGGTCGCGGAACGCGCCGACATGGAAGTATTCCTCCAGCGTAATACCCAGCACGTTCCGTGAGCGGAGCGGAGCGTACTCACGTTCGAGGATTTCAACTTTCCTGTTCTGGCTCACGGCCGCCGGCACTGGTGACACAACGCTGCAGGTCGCTGTGCTCAAGCGCAATATGAGTGCCCGTCGCAAGACGACGGCGACTGGACGCATCTGCCGACGTAGCGGGTCTTTACCTGACTGTCGCCGCAAAGCACACGCGAGGACTCGCGGAGTGTGCGCTTTTTCCCTCGATCATCGTGGCGGAAACGCCACAGAGTGCGCGACTTCGATAATCGCGAGTTCTTTTTCGTTTCGGCCGCTTCAGGGAAGAACCCGCAGAAGCGTCAACCCGCCGAAAGTCCCCATGAGCTGGTAGGCGTCCGGTCGTGCGGCAATCGCGCGGTCAATCGAGGCACTGAATTCGGGCCACTCTTCAAGCGACCCGCTGACGAGAAACGTGATTCCCTTGTCGCGCAGCTCCGCAAGGGTCTGTTCAGGCGTGGCCTTGAAGTGCCCCATCGCCGGAATGCGCGTGTGCCACGTCAACTGGCGCGGACTGAATATCGCAACCCGCGGCTCCACGTCGGGCGACGCCGAGCGTAACGCGGCGACCACCTGGGTGACTTCGTCGCGCTCGAAAAACGGGGTCGCTCGTTCGCGCGCATCGTGTGGCAGTCCGATGGCGAACAGCAATGCGACCACAGCCGCCGGCACCCATCGCGGCACGGACGGTACGCGACGGATCAACACCGCGAGCCCTTCTACCATAGCCAGGGCCTGCAACGGCACCAGCGGCCACCAGTATCGGGTTGCCCGGGTCGGCAGGACGAGGAGCATCAGGACATACGAAAGCGCAAAGAGGTACGCGAATCGTCGTGGCCCGGCTCGCAGGAGTGCCCAGCTCCCGACAATCGCAAGCAACAACTCGACAACATGCAGGACGTCGTTGGCGCGGTTCGAGGTGAACGGATAGAGGAACGTTTCGAGAACGCCAAAGCTGATCACGTGCAGGTTCTCGCGAACGTCGAAAAGGACTTTCGACCAATCGAGCGACGTTTCGGCGACCAGTGCTGTGCTCGTTGGGAGCGCGAACATCACCAGCGCCCCAGCCGCGGCCCAGACGACCGCCACGAGCACGAGTCCGGGCCACTGGCGACGAGGCCGCAGCAGCATGAGCAGGGCAATCGACGGAAGCAGGGCCAGCGCCGCCATCCGGAAGGTGAAGGCAGCGGCCCCGGCGATGGCCATCGTGATGAGTCGACCTCGACTCAGCGGACTGTCGGTGTCGGCCGCATACAGCACGCACCATATCGCGGCGCAGAACGGCAGGTCCGACATCACGCCATCCAGCACGTGCTGCCAGGAGAACACGGCGATGGCCATGACGATGACGGCAGTCGCGGTCCAACGTCCGGCGAACGGCTCGATGACCTTCCACACCAGCCAGAGAAACAGGAGAAGCGTGAACAGCATGACCACGCGCACTGGCAGCAGGTCCGCTCCCGAGATCGCGAGCGCCGGCAGAATAAGGACCGGAACACCGGGGGGCTCCGCCACCGGTCCGATGAAATTGTTGTACGTCGTGTAGATGAACCCGATGTCGGTGTACGGCCGTCCCGCGAGCAGTGCGCGCGAGTGCGAGAGGTACTGCCCCTGGTCGTCCCAGTTGAACGGGAGGCCGTGCGTCGCGTGTAGCAGGACCAGTGCGAGCAACGCACAGGCGATAATTGCCCTCTGGATGCGCACATCACGAACGTTTGTGGCGTCAGCGTTCATTTGCGGGAGCATGACTGAGGAAAGGAAGCCCTGCCATCGCCGACACGATGGCGTCTGCCGCGGCGCCATTGCCGTATTCGCTTCGATCCCATGACGCGGGCGTCTCGAGCAGGGTGTCCACGGCCGCAGCCAGTTCCAGCGGAGCGCGCTCAGGATCCACGAGCCGATTCGCGCCGCGCGCGACGGTCTCGGTCCACTCGGTCTCACGGCGCAACGTCAGGCACGGCACGCCGAGCCAGTACGCTTCCCGTTGAACGCCGCCGGAATCCGTGACGACCCCGACAGACCCGCGTATCGCGGCGAGCGTTTCCAGGTAGCCGAGGGGCTTGATCAGGTACAGGGCACCTCGTTGGGCCTCACGACCTCCCGGCGGCAGCCGATCGCGAGTTCGCGGATGCAGCGCGAGCACCACGGGAACGGAAAGAGCCGCCAGTGCGCCCAGAACGTTGGCCAGGAGGCGCGCAACGTCAGTCAGCTCCGCGCGGTGGAGTGTTGCGAAGAGGTATGGCGAACCCGGACTGATCGGCCAGTCCGACGGGGGGCCAGGCAGTCCGCGGCGAACGGCGAGGTCCAGCACGTCGCGCGCGATGTCACCGGTGAAGCACGCGCGATCGGCCAGTCCTTCGTCCTCCAACGCTGCCATCGCCGCGCGCGAGGGAGCGCACAGCAGCGCACCGATTCGATCCACTTCGACCCTGTTCATCTCCTCGGCCATCTGCGGGACATGACTGCGCAGTCCGGCCTCGACGTGTACGACCGGTATGCCAAGTGACTCCGCGGCGCGGGCGCAGCCCAGTGTGCTGTTGGTGTCGCCAATGACGACCATCGCACGTGGCTGGGCGCGTCGAAGCACGTCGCCGCATTTATCTTCGATTCGGGCAAGCTGCTCGGCCCGCGGCGCCGACCCGACGCCGAGCAGTGCATCCGGCGGCGGCACGGCCAGTTGCTGGTAGAGAAGAGCGTTCAGCTCATAGTCGTAGTGCTGTCCCGTGGCGATCGCCAGCGTGGTGAATCGTTGGCCGAGTGCGGGCAGCAGGCGCGCGGCCTTGATGACCTGCGGCCGGGTCCCGTAGCCCACAGCGACAAGCGGACTCCGGTTCATCGCAGGATGGTCGATCGGTGCATTGAGGCGTATCGTATCAGAGGGACTCGCTGTAGCAACCCTCCGTTCCGGGAACGACGACCAAACAGGGGAGTATGTAGCCGCGGGCCCCCCCGGGGATGGCGGTTTGTGTTCCCGACCGCGTCCCAGTGTGTCTTACGTTCCCCGATCCCGGTTCTCTCGACGACTCCCCGATGACTCGCCGCACTCTGGTCCTGCTGGCGACAGCCGTGGTCCCGGCCATCGGGCAAGGGCAGGTCGTGCGCGGAACGATTACCGAGCGAACATCCAACGCGCCGATCGTCGGCACCCTGGTGACGCTTGAGCCAGTCACCGGCAACGCCGCCCAGGCGGTGGCGGTGCTGTCGGGGGTCCGTGGTGAGTATGCGATTCGCGCCGTCGCCGCGGGACGATATCGGTTGAGCGCGAAGCGGATTGGTGTGCAGCGATTCGTTTCGGATCCGTTCGACCTGGTGGCTGGTGAATCGCGGCGCCTGGACGTGACGCTGGAAGCGCTGGTGTACCGTTTGCCGGAAGTGCGCGTGGTTGAGGCGGACCTGTGCGTGAACAACGAGTCACAGCGACCGCGGGTGGGAGCGCTCTGGGATGAGGCGCGCACCGTGCTGACGGCCGCGCAGATCTCGCTTCGCGACCGGCTCTTCGAAGGGCAGCTGACACGGTACGTGCGCGCGCTTCATCCTCGCAGCCTGCGCGTGCTCGAGGAATCGTGGGGAGAACGAAAGGGTCTCATGGACCGGTCCTTCTTCAGCCTGAGCGGCGATTCCCTGTCGCGTATCGGTTACCGGCGCACGATTGGCGAGTACGAGTACTACTACGCGCCTGATGCCGACGTCCTCCTCTCGAGAGCATTCGGGCGTGATCATTGCTACCATGTCGTCGAGGGAGGGCGTGACCGGCGTGGAATGATCGGCATCGGCTTCGAGCCGAAACCATCGCATGTGATGCCCGACGTATACGGCGCGATGTGGCTGGACGACCGAACGTTCGAGCTGCGCCTGGTCGAGTTTCGCTATACACAGTTAGGCGCGTTCGAGGGTTCCGATCGAGTTGGTGGCGAAGTCCACTTCGGAAAGCTCGCCAACGGAGCGTGGGTAACCTCGCGCTGGTTTCTGCGCTTTCCGCAGTACGCGCGATCGGTTGCTCCCGTCGATGCGTATACCCGCATTCCCTCGGTCGTGGTCAGGCCGACCGTTCACCGGCTGGTCGAGGAAGGCGGAATGGTCTTCACCAGTGGACTGAAGCTGTTCCTCCGGCCGGCCGCGGTTGCCGGAGTCGTGACGGACAGCGCCGGCCAAGCATTCCCTGGAGCGACGGTCCGGCTGGGCGGAACGCCGTTCACGACCCAGTCGGGAGATCGTGGCGAATTCCGCCTCGACAGCCTGCCGGCTGGCAGGTTCACGCTCATCGTCGAGCATCCGTCCTATGCGCAGGCTGGCAGCTTTGTCGCGGATGAGCCGGTCGATCTCCGCGAGGGTGAAGCGTCCACCATCACGATCCGTGCGGCAAAGACGAGCGATCTCGTCGAGCGCCTGTGCGACGGAAGGCTCCCCAAGAAGGACAACGGGACACTGAGGGTGATTGTTCTCGACAGCGCCACGTCCAGGCCGCTCCCCAGCCTGCGCGTCTGGTTGCGATGGGCCGGCCGCTACGCGGGAAGCGACGTGCTCAACATGACGCCGATGGTGCGCGGCGGCTCCGAGTCACGCACCAACGACGCCGGGGTCGTCACGTTCTGCGATCTTCCCGCCGATGTTCGCCTGGTGTTCTCGGCGCTGCGTTCCGATGGGTCGCCGGCCGACTCGACCTTCCTTCGTGTTTCGAGGAGCGAACTTCGGGTCTCGACCGTGGTCACCAAACGCCCGAAATAGAAATGCGTCGAGCGTCAGCCGCACTGGCTTCGGCGGTGCTCCTGGCAACCGTTGCCACGGCGCTCCCGGCGCAGGTCGTTCGCGGTCGCGTTGCCGAGATGAATTCGGGGATACCAGTCGCGGGAGCGCTGGTCTCACTGGTTGGTGAGACCGGCGACTCGGCGAGAGCGAACGTGCTGACTACGGAAGCGGGTGACTACGCCGTTCGCGCCCCCACGCCGGGGCGGTACCGGCTGACGGTGAAGCGAATTGGCGTGCGCCGGTTCGTGTCGGCCGTATTCGGACTGGATGATGGCGAAACGCGTGCGTTGGACGTGTCCCTCGACGCGGTCGCGCAGACGTTGCCGGAGGTGACCGTGTCCGGGCTCTGCGCCACCAGGCCGCGCGAGTTGTCACGCATCGCTTCGCTCTGGGAGGAGGCTCGCACGGCGCTGGAGGCGACGGAGATTTCGCTGCGTGACCGGCTCATCGAGGCACAGATCTCGCGTTATGCGGGCGAGCTGGATCCGTCAAGCCTTCGCGTGCTGTTCGACTGGAGGTCCGACGCGCAGTTGATGGTGCGCCAGCCCTTCACCAGTCCGAGCGGAGATTCCCTTTCGGCGGTCGGCTACTGGCGGGAGTTACCAGGGGATTCCGTCGAGTTCCTGGCGCCCGATGCGAGCGCGCTCGCCTCGAACGCGTTCATCCGCGATCACTGTTTTGCGCTGGCGAGCCCCCCGCGCAGCCGGCCGGACCTGATCGGCCTCGGCTTCGTCCCCGCCCGCGACCGGCGGCTGGCCGATATCACCGGGACGATCTGGCTGGACGCTCGCCGCTTCGAGCTGCGTTTCATCGCGTTCCGCTACACGCGGCTCCCCGCCATGGCTAACGCCAATCGGGTCGGCGGCGAGGTGCACTTCGCCCGGCTGGCGTCAGGCGCCTGGATCGTGGACCGGTGGTTCATCCGCATGCCGCACGTGATCGTCGTGCCTGACGACTGGCCGCACCAGCAGCTCCGCGAGGAAGGCGGCGCCGTGATCGCCGACGGCGTGGTCCCGCCGACGCGGCTCGCGTCCCTGACCGGCGTGTTCCTCGACAGCGCCGGGCGGCGCGTGGCGGGCGCGGTGGTTCGCGCCATCGGCATCCATCGGCAGGTGCTCACCGGGGCCGACGGATCGTTTCGATTCGACAGCATGCCGCCGGGCGGCGTGTCGATCGTGGCACACACCGATGGCTACGACTCCTTTGCCATGCTCGCGGCGTCACGCCGCGTGGACCTCCAGGCCGGGCGCGTGCAGCGTTTCGATCTCCGGGCCCCGAACGCTGCCGCCATGCGGCGTGAGGTCTGCCCCCAGGCGTCGGCCAGCTTCGGGCAGCGACGTTCCGTGCGGGGTGTGCTGCGCATGCTGATGGTCGACAGCGCGACCACCGTTCCGCTTCCCGGCGTCCGGTTTATCGCGTCATGGCCGGCGACCGCGGAAGCCGCGGATGCCGAGGATGCCGACAGCGCGCAGGAGCGGTATCGACTGGCCGTCACCGATTCGAGGGGCGCGGCGACCTTCTGCGACCTGCCCACCGGCTTTCCCGTCGAAGTGTCGGTGCTGAGCGCCGGCGGAGGGCGCACGCACGTGATGATGGCGGAGGTGACCCGGAACGGAATCCTCGGCCGCGTCGTATTCGGCCGGATCAACCGCTGATCAGCCTAACGCAGCACGCGCTCCCTGAGCGTTGAGTCGGCGACCGCGCATTTGCCGTGCGCCGTGCACATGATCCGGACGCGGCTGGCCGGCAGCCGTTGCCACAGCGATCGCAGGCTCTCCCGGCTTTGCATGACGCTGTCCGAGAATTCCGGCCGCGCGCCCTGGAATCCGGAGCCGGGTCGCCAGTTGATCGCGTCGCCTCCAAAGAAGATGCCCCGGAAGATGTACGCCGTGCTCCCCGGCGTGTGTCCCGGCACGGGGAACGCAAAGACCGTATCGCGTCCCAGGACGATGGCCGTGTCCAGCGCGATGGTTGTCAGCTCGACTTCGCCAGGCTGCGGGCGCGGATACTCATTCCATTCGTCGCTCACCTTCGTCGCCCATCCCGAATAGCTGCCAGCGCCGGTGAGTGCGGGCACTTCCGCAGCTCCCAGGATGAATCGCGCCTGCCTGACGAGTGGCCAGGCGGCGATGTGGTCACGATGGGCGTGCGTCAGGAAGACGAACCGCACGTCGGAGGGCGTGGCGTTGAGCGCGCGAAGGGTCCGCGGCAGCACCTCCTCGGAACCGGTCCAGCCGAGGTCGATGGCGATGACCCCGCTGTCGGTGCGGGCAACGTAGATCATGCTGGCCCAGGGGCCCGTCGTGGTGGCGGCGACGGCGTTAGGCGGGTCCTGTATGAGCTGGAGATCCCTGGTGCAACCCAGAGCCCAGAGGCCGCAGGCCAGAGGCCAGAGGCCTGCCCGTTTCGAGGTCAGAGCTCTGAGCTCAGAGGGGAGCCGCAGCCAGGGCATCCGCCTCCGTCCGCCATGATCGCTTCGCAGGTATTCTCAATTCTCCCATCTCCCAGCTCCCATCTCATGTCCCGCGCGCAGCGCTGACAAATCCGCGAAAAAGCTCGCGCGTATGTGGATCGTGGCTGTGAAACACCTCCGGATGCCACTGCACGCCGACCATCCAGTGTCCGTTCGCCGACTCCACCGCTTCGATCAATCCGTCCGACGAATGCGCGCAGGCGACCAGCCCGGCGCCGAGTCGCTTCACGCCCTGGTGATGCATGCTGTTCACGGGCAACTGGTCGAGATCGACCAGTGAGCGAAGCCGCGACGAGGGAAGGACGGCCACGTCGTGCGAGAAGTGCCCTCGCTCGAATCCATACGTCGGGAAATAGTCGTGGCGGATCGCGCCTTCGAGTTGCGCCTCGATGTCCTGGAACAGCGTACCGCCGGTCGCGACGTTGATCACCTGGAGGCCGCGGCAGAGTCCCAGCAGCGGTTTCCGATCCTCGATGGCCCAGCGAGTGAGCTGCAGTTCGACGCGATCGCGCGCGGGGTCGATGCGTCCGAGCTTTTCGTGAGGCGACTCGCCGTACGTCGCGGGGTCCATGTCCACACCACCCGGGATCATGATCCCGTCGCAAGCGTCGTATGTCGCGCGAAGGACATCCGTGTCCTCGAGTAACGGGATGAGCACGGGGGCGCCACCGGCCGACGCGACGGCCTCGTAGTACCGCTGGTTCATCACGACGGAAGCCGGCAACGCCGCCGGGATTCCATCGATGGCCTGCAGCGTCTGGGTCGTGATTCCTATTGTCGGACGTCGGGTGCGACTCATTCAGGCTCCAGAGAGTCTTTGGGCTCGGGGCCGGAATATACCCGGCAGTCGAACGGAAGAGCGCTGCGCGGGGGGGGGGAGGATCGACCCTTTTTCGCCCTGCGCTTTTGCGCTCAGCGCTCCCTCAGGGTCCGACCTGCGACATCTGGTCGGCCACGTGTGGCGCGACCGGGACTTCCATCTCGGAAACCGGACGGAACTCGATGGGCCGCTCGTCGGCGCGTGCTGGCGCCGGCGCGGGCACAACACCTTCCGCTGTCTCCACGATCAGCTGGTCGACGACCGCACGAAGGTCGCCCGTGCGCTGGAACGTGGCGAGCTGGCGATCCGCGCTCGATCCATTCTCCAGGATGAAAAACGCGTATTCCACTTCCTTTCGCGTTCCCAGTTCATCGAGGACATCGCCCAGGAACCATTCGATGAATTCGCGGATGAGATCTGCCGCGGGCTTCTCGTTCTCGTGTCCGAAGTCGATGAGTTTGCCGCCGAGTCCGTAGCGAACCGCGCGCCACTTGTTCTCCTCGACCAGCTCGGCGGGATAGACGCGAAACGTCATGTTGTCACACCGGAGCTTCCACAGCTTGAACACCAGGGCCTGCAGGATGGCCGCGATGCAGACGGCTTCCTCGACGCGCGTGCAGACGTCGCAGACGCGGAATTCGAGCGTCGGGTATTTCCAGTGCGGGCGCACGTCCCACCAGACCTTCGAACCGTCGGAGATGCATCCTGTGGCGATGAGGGTCTGCAGGTACCCCTGATACGCCGACCACGAGGCGATGAACGGCGGCAGGCCGGTCCTCGGGAAGGCGCGGAAGACCGCCGTGCGGTATGACTTGAGTCCGGTGTCGCGGCCAATCCAGAACGGTGAGCTGGTGGAGAGGCAGAGGATGTGCGGCAGGACATACCGCGAGACGTTGGAGCAATCGATGAGGAAGTCCCGGTCCTCGATCCCGATGTGGACGTGGGTGCCGAAGATCAGCAGCTGTTGCGCAAGCTGCCCCATCGCCTCACGAGTGCCGAGGTAGCGCTCGAGCGGCGTGATCTCCTGGTTGGCCCAGTGCGAGAAGGGATGCGTGCCCGCGGCGGCGATCTTGAGTCCCTTCCGGCCGGCGAGCTCCATCACGCTGCGTCGCAATTCGATGAGCTGCGCCCGAACGTCCTGCGGCGTGTGGCACACGGTGGTGCCCACCTCGACGATGGACTGGTGCAGTTCCGGCTTCACCTGGCCCAGCACCAGGCGCTCGTCCTCCAGGATCTGCGTGATGTACGACTGCAGTTCCCGGGTGACGGGGTCGATGATCTGGTATTCCTCCTCCACGCCTATCGTGAGAGACGGGGACTTCATACAGGATGGGAGATGGCAGATGGGAGATTTGACATAAACTGCTCACCCCTGAGCAGCGCGGAATCGGTTAGACCTCGAGGCGCTTGACGTGCCAACAGAACGCAGACGTGATCATCTCGCGCAGTTAATCTCACGTCTCCCATCTCCCATCCGGTTACGATCGCTCCGAAACCAGGAATGTCGGAACGGTGCTTCCGCCCCCGGCCGTGACGTTAAGCAGCACCGCCGTCGAGAGTCGCGTCAAGAGGCCTTCCATATACTCGCCGTTTGTAATGAATGGGGCGGTGTCGTACTGGCGGTCCACCAGCTCCACCCGGGCGTTCACCCAGCTCGGATATGGCTCGCTGGGAATCTCGACCCGCTCCTGGACGATGTGCGGCGTTTCCAGCGCTGCCTTGACGGCGGCTTCCCAGGCCGACGCATCCACGGTCCAGCCAAGGGTGATTCCCTTCCCGCCGTACTCGTCGTTGGGCTTCAGGACCAGCCACTCGCGGAGGTCGAGGATCAACCGCATGAGATCGACTGCCGCGCCGCGCCACGTGGTCGTGCGTTCCGTCACCACCCGCGTCCACGGAATGGAACCGGCGATCGCGAGGCGTTCGTCGGTCGGGAACATCGCCCCGTTCTGCTCGTCGCTGAGGACCGCCAGCGAAGCCTTCTTGTGGAGGATCTTGCAGCGAAAGCCGTTCACCATGCACACGGCGCGGTCGCGCACGGCGCGGACGAGTGCCGACTCCAGGCCGCACTGCTCGACGAGCTCCGAGATCAGCACCCGCTTGTAGACCACGTCCGCCGGCGCGCCGCGCACGATGAGCTTGCCGCCGCGATACTCGACGTTGCGCGGATCATCGATGACGCAGTCCAGGCCCATCGCGCGGAATTGCTGCTGAAACAGCTCGAATTCCGTGATGGTTGGAACGTCGTGCCAGTCGAGAATCGCGATCCGTGGCCGGGCATACGATCCACGGAACTCGCGCCAGGCGTCCAGGATCGCGCCGGCCACGCCATGCCGAGCCGGAAGCGGCGTGACGTCGTGCGTGCGCGTGAACTCCCGCATGGCCGGCAGATCGAGGAACACGTCGCTCAGCGTGTCGCCGTACGCCGCCCCCGCCGGCGTCTCGGCATTGTACTCGGTCAGGCCTAACGACTTGGACCCGGGGACCGTGAAGAGGTCGAGGCGTGAGGTCGGCGTCGGGTGCGTGTAGCCGGGATCCCCGGCGAGGAGTGACTCCTCCCACGACGTCAGGCCGAACTGGTTCCGGAAGCCGGCATCTTCCATGGCCCGCTCATGGATTCGCCGGAAGGCGCGGAGCAGGGGCAGGATGCGCTGCTGCAGCGCCGCGTATTCCGCGGGTCGCATGAAACGCGGACGCAGGACCGTGCAGAGCGGCCGGCCGCCGAAGACCAGGCCACGGGCGCGAAGGACTCCCTCGAGGTGCGCGTGGCTGGCCTCGGCGACGTCAGGTGTCAGCAGGTCGTGGTAAGCCTGGAACATCGGGAACCGGATGGGAGATGGGAGAATCGAGATAAACTGCTCCGGCATGATCCATTCGGATACTCCGTTTGATATACGTCACAGGTGTCGCCGACAGATATCCGACTTGATCAGAGATGGCAGTCTATCTCACGTCTCCCATCTCACATCTCACTTCCATTCAGAACAACGACGACCAGCGAAGGTCAGAGAGCTGTGGACGGGGTGAGAGAGCAAGCCGAATCGCCATATCCGCCATCTTCTCCACCGCCCACTCGAAGTACATCGGCGTGAGCGAGTAGACATCCATGTCCGGCGCCGGGTTCATGAAGTCGATCGCGTACGGCACGCCGCCGCGCACGGCGAACTCGATGGAGTTCATGTCGTAGCCAAGGGCGTTCACGATCGTCATCGCGTCCTTCACGATGCGGGCGCCGAGTTCCGGGGACAGATGCTCGTGTTCGACGAGGTACTTCCGCTCGCGCGGGTCGTACTTCATCGGCAGGATCTCCCGGCGGCCGATGCAGAGACAGCGCACGAACTGGTCCCACTCGATGAACTCCTGGACGATCATGGTCAGGAGTCCGGAGTGGTCGTAGTGGTTGATCAGCTCCTCGAGCGAAAGGCAGACGTGAACCTGCTTCCATCCACCGCCGTGGGCGTCCTTGAGGACGCAGGGAAGTCCCACGTAATCGAGGATGGCGCCCCAATCGATCGGATACTTCAGGTTGCGAAGGCTCTCACCGGGCACGATGCCGGGGACGTAGTCCTTGTTAGGCAGGAGGACGGTCCTCGGCGATGACACGCCGAGCTTCGTGATCAACGTGGCGCCGAAGAACTTGTCGTCAGCCGTCCACATGAACGGGTTGTTGACGACGGTCTTCCCGTCGAGGACGGCCTTCTTCAGATACGACCGGTACATCGGGACCTCGTGCGAGATCCGGTCGATCAGCACGTCGTACGGCACGGGCGAATCGAAGAACTCGCCCCCCACCTTGGCATACTCGGCCACAACGCCCTGGTTGCGCTCGTTCACCTCTTCGATGAACGCGGGGGGCCAGCTCCACTCCCTGCCGACGAACAGGCCTATTCTCTTGGTCATGACGTCACCAGATGGGAGATGAACTGCCAACCGACGACCAATGCGGACTTGGCTGGAAAGCGGCGCATATCCAACACGTATCTGACATGATCAGCTGGTGCAGGTGATCTCGATTCTCCCATCTCCCATCTCGTTCAATCGTGACCGCCGACGTAGCGGACTATCATCTGCTCCCAGTACGGCCAATCATGCGCATGGCCCTCCCAGACCCTGAACGCGTTTCCTATCCCCTGCTTCCACAGGATCGCTGAGAACCCGGCGTTCTCCTCGTAGTTCGGATCTCCACGACCGGTCGCGATGATGATGTCCTGGCGGCGGAACGCGGCCAGTCGCTGCGGATCGTGCTCGTGCTGCATGAAGTCGAAGGGATTGCAGGCGTAGACATTCCCGTCCGAGTAACCACCCGTCATCCCCTTGATGTCGTACATGCCGCTCATGCCGATGATGCGGTTGAACAGGGTCGGGTTGCGCAGGCCGACGCTCATGGCGTGAAAGCCTCCGAAGCTCGTCCCCGTCGCGATCACGAACGGATTCGGGTTGACCGAGGCCGTGAACGGCAGCAGCTCCTCGCGGACATAGCGGTCGTATTGCAGGTGCAGCCAGGCGCGGTGCCCGGGGTGGGCCTCCTTGTCGTACCAGCTCAGGTCGTGGTTGTGATCGAGGCACCAGAGCTGGATCCACCCACGCTCGATGTGCTCGTGCAGCACGTCCGGCATGTACCGGTCGGGCCATTCGTTATGGTTGCCCATGGTAGTCGGGAAGGCGAGCAGGCGCGCGCCGCCGTGGCCGAACCAGCGGACGTGCATCGTCCGGCCGATGGCCGGCGAATGCCACGCGCGGTGCTGGCCCGGCATGCGCGTGCTCACCTCAGGCGCCTCCGGCCAGCAGGAAAGGGAGCGCTTTGCGAAATCGCCGGCCCCACGCCGCCTCGTTATGCATCCCGCCCTTGTCCTCGACCCACATCAGATCCCGCCCGCGTCGGTAGCCCTTGACCAGCAGCAAGTCGAGCATCTGGCGCGCATTGGCCAGCGTCCCCTCGCCTTCCCGCGTCCCAACATCCAGGTAGATGCGACCGCGAACGTAGCCCACCGCCTCGACGTACCGGAAGATCTCGCCGTTCCCGAACCAGAGGGCGGGGCTCAGTATCGCCGCGAATCCATATCGAACCGGAGGACGGAAAAACGCGTAGAGGCTGATCAATCCTCCCAGGGAAGAACCGCCGATGCCGGTGCCTTCGGGTCCGCGAATGGTCCGGTACCGGGCATCGACCAGCGGCTTGACGGTCTCGGCCAGCCAGTCGAGATAGGCGTCACCCAGCCCGCCGCCGATTCGTCGGTCCACAAAGGGCGAGTACTCACGGATCCGGTCAATCCCGGCGTTCGGGATGCCGACCACTATCGCACGGCGACCCCTCGGCGGCGCCTTGGCCAGCGCGGTGTCGATGCCCCACTCACCGGCAAACGAGGTCGCCGGATCGAAGAGGTTCTGACCGTCATGCATGTAGATGACGGGATACGGCTTGTCGCTCTTGTCGTACGACTTGGGCAGGTATACCAGGATGTCCCGGCGATTGCCGAGCTCTCGACTCTCAACGTCTGGAATGACTTCGAGACGGCCCGGCGCGGTGCGGCCGCGAGCCTTCCACTTCTCGACGAACCGGACTGTCGCGTCCATGGGCCGGGAAACGTAGGAAGGGCGCGTCCGTCACGCACGCGGCGGTTGAAACCCCTCAGAGCGCAGTGCATATTGAGTAATACTGAGTATGCCAAAGCGAAAACCCTACGCGAGAATCGCCATCACGCTCCCCGACGCCGACCTGGCCGCCGCTGACCGTCTGGCGCGCGTTCAGGACCGGTCCCGGAGCTGGATCGTCGCCGAGGCGATCCGGCGCTACGCGGCCGCCATGGACCTGACCGGATCCACCGCGGCGGCACCGGAACGCACGCTGGCCACGGCCTCGCTCCAGCAGCACGGGCTCGGCGCACAGCGGCTGGCGCAGCTCAAGCGCGATCTCTCATTGACCCCGGAAGCGCGGGTCCGGGCGGCGGAGGAGACGCTGCGCCTGTCGGCGCCACGAAAGCAGCCGCGCGCCAATCGCATCGTGACGTTCGACCGCTTCGAGGACTTCCTCGATCGGAAGCGCACGCTGGACGTGCCGTGAAGACCTACGAGACACGCGTCGCGAACGTCTGCAGCCGGCTCAACGCGGAGCGTGCGAAGTACGTCCTCGTCGGAGCCACCGCGATGCAGCTCTGGGGCACCACGCGAGCCACCCGCGACATCGACATCCTGATCGAACCGACGGTCTCGAACGCCAGGCGAGTGCTCCGCGCCCTTGCCTCGCTGGGGTTCGGCCTCGCGGCCGAACATCTCGCTGAAGACGTGGCGCGAAGCGCGGTCACGATGATCGGCGACACACCTAACGTGGATATCATGACCCGCGCCTGGAATCTGACGTGGTCAGCGGCCCAGGATACCGCGACCGTGTTTGACGTCGAGGGCGTACCGGTGCCGACGGCGTCGATCGCCGATCTGATCGAATCCAAGCGCACGGGCCGGCTGCAGGATGCGGCGGATATTGAGGTGCTCGAGGAGATCCAGCGACTTCGGGAAGACTGACCGCCCCGCAATGAGCCTTTCAGTTCTCGAGGAAACGGGCGTTCTGGGGACATCAGCCCGGAACGTAGGCAGCGCGACACCGAAGGCGGCCCACGTCGTCCGTGCGAGGCGGTCCGTATCTCCATAGCTTTCTGCGTTCGCCACCCAGGGGCGTGGATGCCCGATCCGCTCGTCGCTTGGCCGCTGCGCTCGCCGGCGCTACCGCACTGCGGGAGCGCTCTTCTCCGCGATCGAGATCCCAGCAAGACTGCACCAGCCCCCACTTTCAGGGTGAGTGATTCGCATGGGCCCCCAGGCTGACCGGCTGCGAACGGCACTCGCCGCACGCTACAGCATTGAACGCGAGCTCGGGCGCGGCGGCATGGCCACGGTCTACCTCGCCCGGGACATCAGGCACGACCGTGCAGTCGCGCTGAAGGTCCTCCAGCCGGAAGTGGCGGCAGCCTTCGGCCCGGAGCGCTTCCTTCGCGAGATCCGCCTCACCGCCCGGCTCGACCATCCCCACATACTCGCCCTGCTCGACTCAGGGGAAGCCGATGGCTTGCTCTACTACGTGATGCCGTATGTCGAAGGCGAGTCGCTGCGAGACCGCCTGAATCGAGAGAAGCAGCTCCCTCTCGACGACGTTCTGCAGATCGTACGGCAGGTCGCCAGCGCGCTCGACTACGCCCACGGCCTGGGTATCGTGCACCGCGACATCAAGCCCGAGAACATCCTGCTGGTGGGCGGTCACGCTCGCGTGGCCGACTTCGGGATCGCGCGAGCGGCCACTATGGCCGGTGGTGAGTCACTGACCCAGACCGGCGTGGCGATCGGCACGCCGACGTACATGAGCCCCGAACAGGCAACGGGCGCGCAGGACGTGGATGGGCGCACGGACGTTTACAGTCTCGCCTGCGTCGCGTACGAGATGCTGGTTGGCGAAACGCCCTACACCGGCCCGACGCCGCAAGCAGTCCTTGCCCGAAAGCTGCAAGGGCCCGTGCCCAGCGTGCGGCTGGTGCGCGCGGCGGTGCCTCCAGGTGTCGAAGCAGCGGTCGGGAGAGCTCTCGCGACCGCTCCGGCCGACCGATACGCGACCGCCAGACTGTTCGCGGAAGCACTGGACCGGGGGGTCGCCGGGCCAGAAACGGGGACGGGAGCACGCGGAGGCGGCCGGCGCCTCGTTAGGGCTGGCGCCGCCGCGGTGGTCGTGGGACTCGGCGTTCTCGCCGTCGGCCTGGGCATCAGGCAACTCGGGGCGCCGTCGTCAAGGATCACATCGCTCGTGGTCCTGCCGCTCGACAATCTCACAGGCGACTCAGCCCAGGCCTATTTCGTGGACGGGATGCATGAGGCGCTGACGGCGGAACTCTCGCGGATCAGCGCGCTGAAGGTCATTTCGCGGACATCGGCGATGCGGTACCGCGGGGGCACCAAGCCCGCGCCCCAGATTGCTCGCGAACTCGGGATCGAAGGGCTCGTCGAGGGCTCCGTGGCCCGGGATGGTGACCACGTACGGATCACCGTGCAGTTGATCCACGCCCCCAGTGACCGGCATCTCTGGGCTCGCACGTTCGATCGGGAGTTACGCGGGATCCTCGAGCTGCACACGGAGGTCGCCCGGACGATCGCCGACTCGATCAAGGCGACCGTCACGCCCCAGGAACAGATTCGACTGGCTGCCCCCCGTCCGGTGAACCCGAGGGCCTTTGAGCTATTCCTGCTTGGCCGGCACCAGTTCAATCAGCGAACGCTCCAGCGCGTCAGGCAGTCCATCGAGAGCTTCAGGCAGGCGCTGGAGATCGACCCCGAATATGCCCCAGCGCAGGCCGCCACGGGCGATGCATACCTGTGGCTCGCTGAGCAGGGAGGTACTCCTCAGCGCGACGGCTGCTCGCTGGCGGAAACCGCCGTCCGAAGGGCCACACAGTTGGATGAATCATCCGCCGAGGCCCACGTTTCCATGGCTGTGTGGCTGCTGAGCTGCGCGTGGAACTGGGGAGCAGCGGAGCGTGAGTTCCGGCGCGCGCTGGAACTGAGTCCCGGTTCTGCAATGGCCCATCAGTACTACGGGCGCGCGCTCTCACGAGTGACTCGGCGTTTTGATGAAGCTCTCGCTGAACTCCAACGCGCGAGGGAACTCGACCCGTTGTCCCCGACAATACGCGCATACGTCAGCCAGAACCACCTCTTCGCCGGTCAACACGATCTGGCGGCCGGACAGTTGCTGGAAGCGCTGGAGGTCAACCCCGACCACGCCCTCCTGCTTCACAACCTTGGCGAGCTTTACCTGGCAGAGGGCCGGTGGACCGATGCCGTCGTGTATCTGGAACGGTCCGTGCTGAGACAGGCGGACAAGAGTTCGCACTACCTCGCCATGCTCGGCTCGGCGTACTCGCGGGCGGGACGACAAGTTGAAGCGCGAAAGATCCTGAACGAATTGGAGCAGCGGGCGAAGCAGGACCTGGTCTCAGCGTTTGACATGGCCAGCCTTCACGTGGCACTCGCCGACGAAGAACAGGCCCTGAACTGGCTCGAGCGCGGCTACGCACAGAAGGACCTCTGGCTCCCCGAAATGACGGCATGGCCATGGTTTGATCCGCTCCGCTCCAACCGGCGCTTCCAGGATCTGCTTCAGCGAATGAAACTGCCCTGGTGACGCTCGGGCCGAATGCGCGGATGGAGTCCGGTAGCTACCGGGCCTGTGGAACGGACGCCGTGAACGACGCGGACATTGTCGACGAGCCCCACGCGTATTCGATCGCGCCGCGATTGCCGCCCAGGTTCCGCACCAACCACCGTGAGCTCCTCGACGTGCGATGGCGTCGGCGCCAATGGTCCGCAGCGCGTGGGTCTACGACAAGCTCCGCCGCTTCCGGGCCGGCATTGAGAGCGGCATCTCGCTCTTGAAGCGCGTCTTCGGGCTCGCGCGGTGTGTCTGGAAAGGTGCGGCCGGGTTTCACGCCTACGTGCGGGCCGCGGTCCTCGCGGCAAATCTCCTGGCGCTCGCGCGGCACCGCCGCACCTAACGCGCAACGCGCGCCGAGGGCCCCGCGCGACGCCCGCGCGATCCTTGCCGTCCCCCGGATCGTCGCTCCTGACGCGATTGGCGCGCCAACGGCATCCGCTGTCACCGCCCCTCGCCATTCCTCCACACTTCAACCACTTTCGAGGGCACAAAACGGCTCCGGCGGACACAACAACGCCGTTGCAGGACTGCCACGAGCTGGTCGACATTCAGGATGTCCGGGACTCGCCAGTGCGCCACGCTGCCTTCCAGGTGACGCAGTGCATCGGCGGGATCGTGCGTGATGACCCCAAGCCGCACGCCGTAAAGCGTGGCCGCCGCTTCCACCATTCTCACGGCGTTTTCCGACAGCATGGGCGCGGCGAAAACGACGAACATCCGGATGTGAGATGGAAGATGTCAGATACACCGCGAACCGATCACGTCTGAGATGGTCAGGTCACCTCCACCTCAGCGCTTTCCAGATGCACCGGCCAACGGACCAGATACGCCGTTCCCTGCAATGTTCTGTCGAGTCCGCGTTCCGACTTGGCAATGGTCTCTATCGCGTGCTCCCACACCGTGGCGTGCGCGTCTGTCTTCAGGTGTATCGGCCGCGACACGGAGATCTCGGTCGTGAACCAGGCATCCGCCGGAAACTGTGACGCTGGCCACGAGAACTTCGCGCGCACCCTGCCATCAGGGAAGAATGTCAGCTGCTTCGTCAGCGAGTTGTCGCTCGCGCGAAGGGTTATGGTCAGCGCCTCGGCGCCGGACTCGACTTCCACCCTCATTGCGAGACGCGCCGTGGTTGCCAGCGGCTGATACTCCGCGCGCGCATAGGACTCGAGCCTGACGATCCCCGGCAACACGCGCTCGATGAACAACGCCCTGTCGTCCAGGTCGGCGGGTGGCAGCTCCCCGAGTGAGAGCGATCCTTCCAGGTCGTGAATGCTCGGAGCCGACGAGGCATCGGCAGTGTCCGCATCGGCGTTGCCTTCATCGCTGGTGGCCGTGACCAGAGCCGTTACGTGATATGCCTCGCGCCGGCGCGTCAGCATGTCGGCCAGGTTCTCGCCCAGGGCAAACCGAGTCAGTTCCTCCACCGCGCCTCCCCGCGCGGGACTCACGAGCGCCGAGTAGCGCGCGGAGTGGATCCAGAGTTCGTCGTGGCCATCGCCATCCAGATCGATCGATTCACATTGCAGCGACTCGCCGTCACGGAGCTCGCCCTCGGCCGCCGCCAGGTTCCTCCAGATCTCGGCCCGGAGAAAAGGCAGATACAGGCCGCCAAACACGCCGTGCCAGTATGCGTCGTTGCACTGCGCGCGCCCTATGGCGCGCCGCGGGCCCTCAGGATCGCCGCGCTCGCGACAGAGTTGTGAGAGCGCCAGCGCCTTCTTGTGCATCCGGTTCGATTCCGGATACTTCACCAGGAAGTTGCGCCAGTGAGCTCCACGGACCAGCGCGCCGTCCGATCTGAGCCGCTCATCGCCAAGCTCCTTTTCGAGCGCGAGGAATCGGAGCGCGGCCGGCGTGGGAAGCGACCACCCCTCCATCTCGCGATAACTCGCCGTTGGCAGGTAGGCGAGCCCGCCGCTCGGCACCGCGTTGAGCGCGTCATCGAATCGCGAGAGCACGACTTCCCCGGATTCGATCACTTCACGCATCGTCACAAAAAAGCGATCGAGCCACCCATTGCCGTAGACCCACTCACGAGTGCCCGGCCATCCGCCAAACTTCTCACCATCGTCGGCGAGTACGGCGAGCCGCTGACCATGCGCGCGCAGCGAGCGCAGGTACGCCACGGTCTCTTCGGGCGGCTGGAACGGAATCAGGTAGCGCAGTCGTTCGTCGATCGGAAACAGTGCGACCTGCTTCCCGTCATGCTCCGTCCTGAATGGCGCGTGCAGCCGCTCACGCGCAAACCCGCTGGCCAGGAAGTGCCGGTCATCGACGAGCACGAACTTCACGCCGGCGTCATGAAGATCAGCCGCGAGGTCGGGCTCCCAGACGCGCTCCGTCAGCCACAGCCCGGTTGCCTCCGTGCCCAGTCGTCGCTTGATCGCGTCACGCATCCATCCCACTTGCGTCAGGCGATCGGCTCTGGGAAGCGCCGCCAGGATCGGCTCGTAGAACCCGGCGAGGAGCAGTTCAACACGACCGTCGCTGGCCAGGTCGGCGATGTCGTCAAGCAGCGACGGCTCGTGCTGGTCGAGCCATTCGATCAGTGGACCCGAAACGTGCAGCGTAATCGGGAAGAACGACTGCTTCCGCACGTGTTCGAGGAACGGACGGTAGACCTCGCGCACGTGCTGCTCGAAGACGTACCCGAAGTTTCCCACCGGCTGGTGCAGGTGGAGTCCAAAGCAGAAGCGAATCGGCTGTTGGCTCATCCCGCCGCTCCGTCGGCTTGCGGCGTCACTTCCGCGAAACCGAGACGGTGACGGAGAACATTGAGCTCGGCCTGGCGTGCGGGCGTCGAGTTGATCCATATGCGCCAGAACGCGGACTGCGCGTCGAACGGGATCCTCGCTTCGAACTGCTCGAAGAGGTCGACGAGGTCCAGCGCGAGACGGACGACCGCCGGATCATCTTCGATTTCGAGGCGCTCGATGGCGCGAATGAGCGCCACGCGCAGCAGTCCACCCATCGTTGCGGCGCCCGACGTCAGCTGATCGAGTTCCTCGGCGCTGAGCGTTCGCGGAAGCATCGACTTCCGCAGCACGGCGCGAATGGCCAGGCGCGACCGTTCGGGCAGATGGGCCAGATGCAGCGCGTGCACATCCCCGTTCACGCCCGTGAGTTCGATGGTGAGGTCGGTGACCGACTGCGCAGTCACCCGCCAACGGAAATCATGGCGCCTTCCGGTGCGCCGGTCGACGACACTCACCCAGTCGTCGTCGATCTCCACGGTGGCCGAGGTGAACCGCTTGCGATCGCTGGGAGCAACGTGCCTGGCGGCGACCGCCGCGGCCGCATGTCGCATTGGCGCCGGGAACGCCGGCCGCGCCGTTCGGAGGTAGATGTCCCGCCCTGTGCCTGCCGTGCGGTCGTTGCTTGCCGTGCCAGCGAGTGTCTCGACGAACGCTGCCTCCGCGGCAGCCGCGCCGGGCCCGGCGAGCGCGATCGCTCGAGCCGCGTACCGAAGGTCCTGGCGCGGCTCGATCCCTCCAATGTCGTCGAAGAACCACCCGCACGACGTGAACATGCGCAGCGCGTCGCGTTCGAGTTCGAGCAGTTCACGCGCGCGAACGAGGTCGTCGGCCGTGCGCGCACCGGCCGCCACCGACCTGGTGAATCGTTCGAGCGCGACCGCATCGGACGCCACGACGGTTCCATAGGCGTCGCGCGCCTCCCAGGGATCAGCGATCAGGCGGATGGCTTCGCGCTCGTAGATGTCGTGGAGCGAGGCCGCCAGCGTCTCGAGGCCGGTCCGCAATGGCGTGCGCCAGGCCTGCGATGGGTAGCGCTGCGCATCGATGCGGCACCCGCAATTCTCCTTCCAGCGGCCGACGCCGTGCGCGCAGCTCCATGACGTCGGCGCCACCAGCTCGACTTCGTCGACCGAAGGAGTACGCGCCAGGAACGAACCGAAGTTCTCGAGGCGGATCCCCCGCGCGCGAAGCTCGTCGAGCGCACGAGCCAAAGCCATCTCCCCGAACTTGTGGTGATGACCGTACGTCTCGCCGTCGGTCGCGATGGAAACCAGCGAATCCCGCGCCGGCACCGCCGTCCCGGTCGGCGTCGAACGGGGCGTGCGTTTCCGTGGCTCCGTCGACTCGGCAGCGCTGACAGCGACGGGCGCGTCGGCCGACTCCGCGGCGTCGGCCAGGGCGCGACCCCAGGCGACTCCGTCGTGCAACGCGCCGCCGAACGCCACAGCATGCGACGAGTCGCCACGGTACACGAAAAGCGCGATCGACTTTCCTCCGGGAAGCCGGCACAATCCCGGGCGGCCGCCGCTTGGCGCACTCTTCACCTGATGCGGCCCGACGATCGTGAATAGAATCCCTTCCTCGGCGAGGACTTCGAGCGTCTCGAGATCCACCGCGGTCTCGGGCAGCCACATGCCCTGAGGTTCACGACCAAATCGCCGGCGGAAATCGGCGATGCCCCAGCGCACCTCGGTGCGCTTGTCACGACGCGTGGCCAGCGGCAGGATGGTGTGATGATATGGCTGGGCGATCGCGTTGCCGTGTCCACCCAGGCGCTTCGAACTCTCCTGGTCGGCGGCAAGAATCAACTCATACGTCGGTCGGGCCTCACGCTCCATCCATTCGAGCAGCGTGGGTCCGAAATTGAACGAGATGGACTCCAGCGTGTTGGCCAGCCGCGAGATCCGCCCATCGCTCTCGGTGATGCGCGCTGCCACGACCGCCCGATAGCACTCCCGTTCGATCCGCTGGTTCCAGTCATGGAATGGCGCCGCCGACGGCTCTGCCTCCACCTCGTCGAGGAAAGGCTCCTCACGAGGTGGCTGGTAGAAATGACCGTGGATGACGACGGAAAACACAGCGATCGGCGGTTAGCGACTAGCGATCAGCAGCCGGCGAGCGGACGTCAACTCTGGTCGTTGATCGCCGATCGCTGATCGCTGCCTGGATTGAAGGCACGATGTTCCGGAACACATCATCACGCCGCCGCAACTCATGCGCGAGCCTGACTCCGCCATCAACGTCTTTTCCGGACAGCGCCTCCTCCAGCGCCGCGAGCAATTGCGCGCAGTCGCCGGCGTGCCCATTGAACCGGCGGATGGCATAGTCCTCCACTTCGCCGGTCGAGATGATGAACTGCCAGTCAGACGATTGCAGCAGCAGCATGGATCGCGCCGCCTGCGCCAGGATCTCGTGCGTGCGTCCATCCGCGAGGGCGCGAGGGGCCAGCGACCAGAATCGATCCTCGACCTCCCAGACGACTGGCCAGGTCCATTCCACGAGGGGTCCGTTCCACATCGAGAAATCGCCGTTCGCCCCCCACGACCCGGTGGCGAGTCTCAGCCCCGATCGCGGTGCATGTGCGTCGAAGTGGCCACCGGCGGTCGTCGCACGCAGACTCGCGAACTGCGGCAGTTGTGCGTACAGGTCGCCCAGGAAGTCGGGGCCTTCAAACCACCAATGCCCGAACAACTCCGTGTCGAATGGCGCGACGATCACATTCCCGCCCTTTGCCCCTTGCCCTTTGGCCACCTGGTCGAGCAAATGCGCAAAGTGTGTCGCGTGGTCGGTCGCCTGACGCCGTGCACTGTCGGGCTCGTAGGGCGTCTTGTTGCCAAGGTCCGTCCCCGGTTCGCTGACGCGCCACAGCTTGAGGCCCCCAGGCCAGCGGATCTTGTGGAACTCCAGGTAGGGCGCGGCGCCGGGATATCCGCCATGTCGGCTCCAGACCTGCATCGATGAGCGTGGATCGCGCACGAGCGCGGCTACCGGTCGCGCCGCGGTCGCGTCGGTCACCCGATAAGCCTCGTACGGCGTGTGCACGGCCGCGACTTCCTTCCCCTTCTTCTCCCTCGCCAGGCGCACGGTCTCACCGGCGAACAGTTCGCCGTAGACGCCCAGCGGGCTGCCCGCGCGCGCCATGTGCGAGTCGACGAAGAAGTACCTGAACCCGGAGCGCGCCACGTGTGTCTCGATGCCCTCCCGGTCACCGGCGACCTGGCCGAACGGCGTCCAGGCGCCGCCCGGCCGGTACGCGCACTCGGGCAGCCAGCATCCTTCAGCCGGCCGGCCGAATATCCTCCGGTGTTCGGCGGCGCCTAACGCGAGCTGCAGGCGGATGCTCTCGTCGCGCTTGAGCAGCGGGAGGAAGCCATGGGTGGCCGCCGATGACGTCACCTCGAGGCGTCCGGCGTCCTGCAAGCGGCGGAATTCGCGCGGGATGTCGCGTCCGATCTCGTGGAACAGCAGGCGGAGGCGCACCAGGCGGGAGCGCCAGTACTCGACGAGCGGCAGGAGGTGGCTGTCGCCAGTCGACTCGAGCGACGCCGGCGCCTCGTCGCAGAAACCGAGCCGCTGGTCGAAGTACGCTTCGAGCTCCTGCACGAACGCCGGGTGCTCGAGCTGGTTGGCGAGGATCGGCGTGAACCCGATCGTCACCGGCGCCGCGATGTTCATGGCATCGAGCGTCCTGAACTTCTCCACCAGCGGCAGGTAGGTGTCGATCGCCGCTTCGCAGATCCAGTCGCTGCCGTGCGGCCACCGCCCGTGATTCAGCACGTACGGCAGGTGGCTGTGGAGCATCACCACCACGTCCATCTGGCTCATGGGCTAGTGCCGTTCCAACTTGTTTCACCGAATGTGGGCGAGTGACGTGGCGAGACGTGAAGAAAGTGCATTCGGCATCCTTCCTTGGCCCGAACAAGTTGGAACGGCACTAGCGGCGAAAGCGGGGAGACGCCAGCACGCGACGGTACAGGTCACGATACTTCTGCTCCGAACGGTCCCATCCGAAGTCGCGCGACATCGCTTCCCGCTGCATCTCCTGCCACGTTTCGGGATGCTTATAGTAGTCGATCGCGCGCACGCAGGCGGCGAGGAACTCGTTCGTGGAGAATCCGTCGAACAGGAAACCCGTGACGCCATCCTCGATGGTATCGGCCAGGCCGCCGACCTTCCGCGCGACCGGCAGCGACCCGTAACGCTGCGCCCGCATCTGCGTCAGTCCGCACGGTTCGTACTGCGACGGCATGATGATCATGTCCGCGCCGGCCATCAGGCGGTGCTCATGCGTCCCGGTGAAATTCGTCTGGACGCCAATCCGCCCGGGCGCGCGCAACGCCAGTTCGGTCAGGATGTCGACGTACTTCCTCTCACCCTGGCCCAGGAACAGGAACTGCGCGTCGAGGGACAGGAACCGCGGACTGCCCAGGATCAGGTCCAGGCCCTTCTGGTAGACCATTCGCGCGCTCATCCCGAAGATGGGGACGCGTGATCGTTGCGGCAGTCCGAAGACGCGCTGAAGCGCCGCCTTGCATCGCTTCTTGCCCGACAGGTTCTCGCGCGAGTACCGGGAGGTGATGATCGGGTCCGTCTCCGGATTCCATTCGTGCTGGTCGATGCCGTTCACGATCCCGACGAAGCGCTCGCGCAAGCCGATGAACGCGTCGTGAAGCCCGAAACCTCCCGCCGGCGTGCGCAGTTCGTGCGCGTGCGATGGACTCACCGTCGTGACCGCGTCGGCGAACGCCAGTCCGCCCTTGAGCAGGTTGACGCGGCCGTACCATTCGAGCTGCGAGAAGTTGTACAACTCCCATGGCAGCCCCAGTTCGGCCATGGCGTCGGTAGGGAAATGACCCTGGAAGCCCGCGTTATGCACCGTGAGCACTGACGACGTCCGGCGGTAGAACTCGCGATCCGGATTCGAGTCATATGCGCGCAGGTAGATCGGTGCCAGCGCCGCGTGCCAGTCGTGGGCATGCAGCAACACCGGCGCCCTGGCGACCCTGGGCAGGACATTCAGCGCCGCCAGACAGAAGAACGCGAAGCGCCGGTGGTTGTCGCGATAATCGCCGCGGCTGTCGCCGTAAATGTGCTCGCGACCGAAGTACTCCGCGTTATGAATGAAGAGGATGCGAGGCTTGCCCTGGCGGGGGTTGTCCATCAGGGCGCGCGATTCAAAGAGCCGCCCCTCCTCACGGCGCGGACCGACCTGCACCGGGAACGCATCGCCGACGGGCTCGAGGTCCGTGGCCACGTCAACCACCTGGCGATACAGCGGCATCATGATGATCGACGTGATCCCCGATCTTGCCTGGTAGTGCGCCAGGCTCGAAACCGCCTCACCCAGGCCGCCGGTGCGCGCGAATGGCGCCAGCTCGGCCGCCAGGTGAACGACGGTAACCGGCTCGTTGCCCGGACCCGACGTCAGCGGGTACGGCGGCGGCGCCGGCGCGACGGCCGGCCGCGCCGCGATCGGGATCGTGGATGGCGGAGTTACGGTGGGCGGCGTGCGCCGGCGACGGCCTTCCATGCGACTCTTACGCCGTTGGCGGATCGTCGGGACCGCCGTCACCGTGCATCGCCGCCGCATATGACTGCCGCACGTACTCCGACACCATGCGGCGCGCCGTGTACTGCTGCCCCGCCACGCGAAGCGCGTGCTTCATCTTCTGTATCCAGGCACTGGGGAGGCCCTGTTCGTCCCGCGTGTAGAACGCCGGCACCACCTGCTCTTCCAGCAGCCGGTACAACCGCTCGGCATCCCACTCGTCAGGCGTGGCACGAGTCGATGCCGGTGGAATGGCCCAGCCATTCAGCCCCTCGTAGGCCTCGTGCCACCACCCATCGAGCGTCGAGAGCTGCGGCACCCCGTTCAGCGCCGCCTTCATCCCGCTCGTGCCGCTGGCTTCCATGGGCACGCGAGGCAGGTTGAGCCACAGGTCCACCCCCTGAACCAGGCGATGCGCGAGGTGCAGCTCGTAGTCCTCGAGGAACGCCACGCGTCCCTCCAACCCGGCGTCACGGGTGAAACCGTACACGGCGCGCAGGACCTCCTTGCCGGGCGTGTCGGCGGGATGGGCCTTCCCGGCAAAGATGATTTGCACCGGGCGCGCCGAGTTCACCAGCAGCGCCCGCAACCGGTCGATGTCCCGGAAGATGAGGTCGGCGCGTTTATACGTCGCGAAACGTCGGGCGAACCCGATGGTCAGCACGTCGGGGCTGAGGAGCGTGCCGGCGCCGACCACGTGCGTCGCTTCCTTCCAGTGCCGAGCCCAGCGGCGGCGCGCTTCCTCGCGGATGAAGTTCATGAGCGCGACCTTCAGCGTCACGTGAACGCGCCATAGCGCGGCCTCATCGACGTCGCGCACCGTCTCCCACATCGACACGTCGCTCGCTCGCTCAGGCCAGTCGGAGCCGAAGTAGCCGTCCAGCAGCTCGGCGATTTCGCGGGCCATCCAGGTCTGCGCGTGCACGCCGTTCGTGATGTGGCCGATGGGCACGCGGGTCGAGTCACGATCTGGCCAGAGCGGGGCCCAGATCTGTCGCGACACGTCACCATGCCTTCGCGAAACGGCATTCACGTGTTTCGACAACCGCAGCGACGCCACGGTCATGTGGAAGCGTCCCGGCTCTTCGGTGGGATGCGTGCCGATCTCGAAGAACGTCTCGCGGCTCACCCCGAGTTCATCCCAGATGTCGCCGGAGCAGTGGGCCAGATCTTCGAACGTGAACGTGTCGTGTCCCGCCGGTACCGGCGTGTGCGTGGTGAAGACGCTTCGCGCCCTCACCTGGCGCGCCGCCTCATCGAACGGAACCCCGCGCGTCGTCAGCTCGCGCATCCGTTCCACCATCATGAACGCGGCGTGACCCTCATTGGCATGCCAGGCCGCCGGGTCCACGCCCAGCGCGCGCAGCACGCGCACGCCGCCAACGCCAAGGATCCACTCCTGCTTGAGCCGCACCTCGGGTCCGCCGATGTACAGTTTCGAGGTGAGGTCACGATCCTCTTCGTGATTCTGTTCCAGATTGGTATCCAGGAGGTAGACCGGCACGCGCCCCACCAGCATGCGCCACGCGCCGATCGCCACCTCTCGTCCGTTGGTCGACACGCGCGCCAGGAATGGCTCCCTGCTCTGCCCGTAGACGCGCTCGAGCGGCGCGTTGACGATGTCGAACTTCTCGTCAGAATCCTCCTGCCAGCCGTCGAGGCGGAGCTTCTGGTCGAAGTAGCCCCTCGTGTAGAAGAGCCCCACGCCAATGAGAGGAACTCCAAGATCGGACGCAGCCTTGCAGTGATCTCCGGCCAGAATGCCCAAGCCGCCTGAGTAGATCGGCACCGAGTTGTGCAGTCCGAACTCGGCGCAGAAGTAGGCGACCGGTCGCTCGCGTGTGAGGTCGGCGTGCTCCGCGGCGAACCAGGTATCCTGCCAGCCCTGCTCGCGCTGGTATTCCGCCATCATGCCGTCGTAGGCTTCCAGGAATCGCGGGTCACGCGCGCAATCACTCAGCCGCCCCGGATCGATCCGGCGCAGGATGGCGATGGGATTGTGCCTCGTGAGGTGCCAGAGCGATTCGTCGAGCACCTGGAAGACCCGTCGCGCGTCGCGCTTCCAACTCCACGAAACGTTCGTGGCGACGTCAGCCAGGCCTTCTATTCGTTCAGGAAGAAAGGGAAACCGATTCCGGTCGACAGGCATAGGGGAGGAAAACTACCAGATGTGAGATGGGAGATGGGAGAATAACCCCCCTCCCCATTGCCCTCTGCCCTTTGCCCTAGTGCCCCATGTGCATCTCCCGTTCGACGCGCGCGTACCCGGTCTGCTCCACCGCGTTCGTCGTAAGCAGCGACCCCACGATGGCAACGAAGAATGACAGCGGCATCGTGATGAGCGCCGGGTTGCGGAGCGGGAACGGCGCCGACTCGTGCTTCAGAATGTCGACCTGGATGGTCGGCGACAGGTAGATCAGGGTGAGCGTAGCCGCGGTTCCCAGGACCATGCTGGCCACGACGCCCGCCGTGGTGCACCGGCGCCAGAAGATCGAGAGGACCAGCGCCGGAAAATTGGCGCTGGCGGCGATGGCGAAGGCCAGGCCGACCATGTAGGCGACGTTCTGTCCTTTGAACGTCATGCCGAGCATCACGGCAACGACGGCAAGCACGATGGTCGCGACGCGGGCGACACGAAGCTGCTCCTGTGGCGTGGCATGGCCTCCGCGCGCCACGTTCACCCACAGGTCGTGAGAGAGC
>Ga0209108_10000011_pt1 | contig 68141 bp, 50 predicted proteins | sample Rifsed10ft1_FD_184003 | JGI IMG/M metagenome (GOLD analysis project Ga0209108, IMG submission 184003) | Soil microbial communities from Rifle, Colorado, USA - sediment 10ft 1 (version 2) | ecosystem: Environmental > Terrestrial > Deep subsurface > Rock core/Sediment | place: Rifle, Colorado...
CCCTGAGTCGCGGATCGGTCGCGGCGATCATTGGCGCGATGGCGCCGCCTTCGCTGTGTCCAACAAGGCCGATCCGGTCGGGGTTGATGTCCCGCCGCCCCCGGAGGTACGCAATCGCAGCGCGGATGTCATCCGCGAAATCAGCGCCCGTGCTGCCGGCGGCCACGCCACCCGATGCGCCCACGCCTCGATCGTCGAGTCGCAGCACGGCGACGCCGCGACGACCAAGGGTGTCCGCCACCTGGCGGAACAGCCTGATTCCACCGGCAAACGGGATGTGTTCGTCTCGGTCCTGCTGGCCGGAGCCGGTGATCGTTACGACGGCGGCGAAGGGCGCGCGCCCGTTTGATGGCAACGTGAGCGTGCCGCCGAGCTGGATGCCGCGTGGCCCGCTCACGCTTACCTCTTCGGCGGTGTACGGCGCGCCTGCGGGAGCCGAGTAGTCCGGTTTCGGCGCGATGGCGGTATCGCGCAATGTCGTGATGAGGCCCTCGGCAGCTTCGGGACCCAGTCGCGCGAACTCCAGGTTCGGGCCGACGATGACGCCGCCGATTACTCTTCCCATCGGATCGATCTTGAGTCGCTCAACCTGCTGAGCGATGGCTACTGTCACCGAGTCCGCGCTCACCGGCCGCACGCGAACGTCGAGCGTCACACCACCGTTTATTGCGAAGTACGGAATGTCGGCAACGCCGCCGGTCGCGCGCGCGCGGCGTGTGAACAGTTCGCCGATCGCGAGCGCGTTGTTGAACGACGGCACCGCTGCGGCTCGCGTCGGAACACGCTGGGTGCCGGCGGCTGTTTCGACGATGGCCGTATCTCCCGACATGACCACGCGGACTCGCTGGAGTGGCGGGGCGTCGGGCGCTGCGCCCGCGGCAAAGACTCCGAGCAGCAGCGAGCGAACCGTCTCGCCGGGTCCGAGCATTACGAGGTAATCGAGGCGTGGCTGCCCCCTGACCTGCACCGATCCCCTCAGCGTGTCGGCCACGCGAACGAACCGGTCGACCACCAGCGTGTCCGGTCCCCTTCGGATGATCAGGGCTCCGCGATCCGCCGCCTGCTGCGCGGATACGCCGGTGACAACAGTGGCCGCGATGAGCCCGCCGATCGTTGCGATGAACACTTGTGCCGGATTGGAGTGCCAACCGAAAGCCCGCCACCGATTGGCTGCTCTGGAAGGAAGTGACTTGTGGTGGCCCTGGGAAGCCGATGAAGCCAGCCGACTTGCATTGCATACCTCGGCTGGGGCCGGTAGGTTGAGGCGCTTTTTCACGGCTGGGGAAATGAAGCACCTGTTCGCCGATTTGGTCCGTAGCAACTCGCCTTTCGCGCTGCGCGCAACACTCCTGATGGTCGGGGCCATTGGGTGCGCGCGTCTGCCGGAAGTCCAGGCCAACGACAATCGCACGACGGCAGGCGCACTTCGCGGCGATACGCTTGTCGTGCGAATGGTGGTGCGGGCGGCGCGCTGGCATCCCGAAGCGCCCGATGGTTCGTACATCGACACCGAAGCGTTAGGCGAGGAGGGGAAGGCGCCCAGTGTTCCCGCACCGCTCCTGCGAGTCCGGACCGGGACCGTCATCTCCGCGACGGTGCGAAACGCACTGCCCGACTCCACGGTCTGGCTGCACGGGCTCTACACGCGTCCCGCGGAGCACGACGACAGCGTCGCCGTACCGCCGGGCGAGTCGCGCTCGGTCACCTTTGCGGCTGGATCGCCGGGGACGTACGCGTACGGCGTGAACGTCGGTCACGTCGACGAGGAAGTGCGCGAGCGCGAACAAACCGTCGGTGCTTTCGTCGTCGACTCGGCCGGTTCGACGCCGAATGACCGCGTCTTTGTCATGAACATCTGGGGCGAGTTGGTCGATTCCACTCGCTACCGGAACATCCTCGCCATCAACGGCAAGTCCTTTCCGTATTCGGAGACGATCGAAGCGTCCACCAGCGACACGGTGCGCTGGCGATGGGTGAACGGAACGATCCGGCCTCACCCCATGCACTTGCACGGGTTCTACTTCACGGTCGCGTCGCGAGGGTCCGTGCTGCGCGACACGGCGTACGACGCACCGCGGCAGCGAACCGTCGTCACGGAAGTCATGGACCCGTTCAGCACCATGGCGATGTCGTGGGTTCCGGATCGCGACGGCCGCTGGCTCTTCCATTGCCACATTGCCTTCCACGCGATCGCCGACGGGGCGCGATTGGATCCGCCGGACAGTCACGCCATGATGTCGGGCGATCCCCGCGAGCACATGGCCGGGCTGGTGCTCGGCATCAACGTGACCGCCTCACCAGGATGGAGTTCGTTGGCTCGCGAAAACCCACGCACGCTGCGCCTGTATGTGCAGGAAGGTCCGAAGCTCGGCAGGTCCGACCGCACGCTCGGGTACTCCATCGAGCATGGCACGGAAGAACCTCCGGAATCACTCACACGTGTGGGAGGACCGCCGCTGGTTCTTACACGAGGACAACCTACCGATATCACAGTCATCAACAGGCTGAAGGAGCCCACCGCGGTGCATTGGCACGGCCTGGAGCTCGAGAGTTACTCGGATGGCGTTGTGGGCTGGAGTGGACACCCCGGCCACGTGGCGCCGCGCATCGCTCCCGCCGATTCGTTCACGGCACGGCTGACGATGCCACGCGCCGGCACGTTCATCTATCACACGCACCTCAACGACCTGGAGCAGCTCACGTCGGGACTCTACGGCGCGATCATCGTTCGAGAGCCGCGTGAGCCTTTCGATCCCGCGAACGATCACCTCTATCTCGCGTCGTGGGACGGGCCGGAGGATCCGGCCCATCTGCTGGTGAATGGCGATTCGTCCCAGGCGCCCATGACCTGGCGCGCCGGGAGCCGGCACCGGTTGCGGTTCATCAACATCGGGCCAGCCGGGGTGATTCGAGCTACGCTGTCATCGGGTGCGGATACATCCACGTGGCGCGCCGTGGCCAAGGACGGCGCTGACTTGCCGCGGTCGCAGACCCTGGAGCGGCCGGCCACGGCCGTGCTCGAGGTTGGCGAGACCGCCGACTTCGAGTTTGTGCCGCCGCGGCGCGGCGAGTACACGCTCACCATCCACCGGTCGCTACGGAAGCCACCGGTCGTCCAGCGGATCACCGTGCGGTGAGCGCGACGCGGGAAACCTGAAACCCTTCCATCCCCAGCGCGTAGAGAGCACACCGCTTCCCATCCGGAGGTGTTGTGTCGCGTCCATGGTTTTCACCGGCTCTCTTCGTGCTGGCCCTCTTCAGCCAGCCCGGGCAGGCCCAGGACTCCCGCCGCAGCCTTGACCTCACCATCGGCGGCGTCGGCCTCTCAATCGGCGACTCGCGCGAGGCGAAGGGCCTGCGACTCAACTTCCGCGACAGCCGGCTCGAGAGCGCGACCGGCATCAACGCGACGATCTGGACGCCGTATCGCCATGGGCACGGCGACATCACGGGACTTGCGTTAGGCGTTCCTGCCACCGGGGGCAAACGGATTCAGGGACTGCTTGTCGCCGGATTTGGCGCCGAGGTGACCGATCGTTTCAAAGGGCTGAGCATCGCGGGGCTCGGCATCGGCGTCGGGGGTGAGGCGAGCGGAATCATGCTGAATGGACTCGGCATGGGCGTGGGCGGTTCGCTGCGCGGCATCACGGTGAATGGCGCCGGCGGCGGCGTCGGTTCGGACCTCGAGGGACTGGCCATCGGTGGACTGGGCTTCGGCGTTGGCGGTCGCGCGAAGGGCATCCTGATTGGAGGAATGGGGGCCGGTGTCGGGGGTGACCTGACCGGGTTCGCGCTGGGTGGACTGGGATTCGGGGCCGGCGGACGCGTCGAAGGCATCGTGATCGGCGGACTTGGCGTGGGCGCTGGCGGCGATGGGAGGGGCGCGCTGATCGGCGGGCTCGGAGCCGGTGTTGGCGGCGCATTCGACGGCCTTCTGGTGGGCGGCGTTGGCGCAGGCGTTGGTGGTGCGCTACGCGGTCTGGCCCTGACCGGTGTTGGCATGGGTGTCGGCGGCGCCTTCAGCGGAATCTCGATCGCGGGGGTCGGCGCGGGTGTGGGTGGCAAAGCATCGGGCGTGCTGATCAATGGTGTCGGGATGGGCGTAGGCGGCGACGCGACAGGGGTCTTCATCAACGGCTTCGGAATGGGCGCTGGCGGCAAGATCAGCTTCGTGACGCTGAACGGCTTTGGTGTCGGCGCACCGAGAATCGAGGGAGTAGCGCTTGCGGGCGCCGTCATTGGCACGCCTCACGCAAAGGGGCTGATGCTGGCCGGTGTGTGGTTGAGGATCCGCAATGAAGAGGACGGCCGTGGGCGGCGGTTTTTCGATCCCGACGGAGCCCGGCTCGAGGGGATTGGTGTCAGCGCGTTCAACCAGGTGAAAGGGCACCAGAGCGGCCTAACGATTGGCCTGCTGAACTACGCCTGGTCGCTGAACGGGGTGCAGATCGGGTTACTGAACATCGTGCGCGACAACCCGCCGGCGCGGCGGGTGCTGCCGGTGGTGAACTGGGGCGGGAGTCGATAGCGCAAGGCGCAAAGGGGGTAACGGAAGAAGGCACTGTCACCGCTTTGCGCTTTGCGCCTTACGCTCAGCGCCCCCTCTGGCTTCCGCGACGTACTGGCCACAAGATTCGAACCTGACCCACTCTTCGAGGCCCGTCGCAATGCCCCACATCCGTCCGCATTCGTTCGCGCTCCTGCTGGTGATCGCCGCCCCGGCCGCTCTCCTGGCGCAGGGTGGCCGCGGTGGGGGTGAGCCGCCGAAGAATCTGCAGGTACTGCCGAAGGACATGCCGCGCAACCAGGTCACCGCGCTCATGCGCACGTTTGCCATGGGTCTGGGTGTCCGTTGCGAGCACTGCCATGCCGAGGACCCTGCCGCCGCGGCGGCGGCGGCCAATGCGCCGGCTGGCGGCAGGGGTGGACGGGGCGGCGGGCCGCAGCTCGACTATTCGCTCGACGACAAGGAGACCAAGAAGGTCGCGCGCGAGATGCTCAAGATGGTGATGGACATCAATGGCAAGTACCTCCCGGCGACGGGCCGGACGATCACCGATCTCACCCGCGTGACGTGCGAGACCTGCCATCACGGGCTGGCCAAGCCGCGCACTTTGCGTGCTGCGTTGACGGAAGCCGTGCAGGCAAGCGGCGCCGACTCGGCGGTCGCACTGTACCGCTCGCTACGACTGCGCTACTTCGGATCGGCCGCGTATGATTTTTCCGAGCCCTCGCTGAACGAGACGGGCGGTCAATTGGCAGCGACCCCCGCGCAGCGTGCGGCCGCTATCGCCATCCTGAAGTTGAACCTGGAGTACTTCCCGCAGTCGGTACCGACGCTGTTCACGATGGCGAATGTATCGATTCAGGCGGCGGACACCGCGGGCGCGGTCGATGCGCTCAACAGGGCGATTGTGATCGAGCCGAACAACAACCAGATCCGAAACCTGTTGCAGCGGATCAAGCCGGGGCTGTGACTCGTGACTCGTGACTCGGCAAGGACCTCGGATTGATGCCTGGCACCTCACTGCGTGGTCCGTGTCTCGCAGAGACGATGGATCGACGGCGCTTTCTCGCGCGAGCGGGCGGCGTATTAGGAGCCGCCGCGTTGCTGCCCCGAGACCTTGAATTGATCACCCGCAGTGCCGAGTCACGAGTCGCGAATCACGAGTCACTGAGCAGAATCGGCGTCCAACTCTACACCGTCCGCCGCGCCATGCAGGAAAGCGTCGAGCAGACACTCGAGCAGGTCGCTCGCATCGGGTACAAGGAAGTGGAGTTCGCCGGGTACTTCGGCCGCCCGGCAAAGGACATTCGCGCGCTGCTCGATGCCAACGGCCTGACGGCTCCATCGGCGCACTCAGCGGACCTGCCTTCGATCCGCGACCGATTCGGCCAGGTGCTCGAGGACGCGACCATCATCGGACATAGCTACGTCGTCTGCGCTTCGCTCCCGCGGTCGGAGCAGAGCGCCGATGGCTACAAGCGCGTTGCCGCGGAATTCAACCAGGCCGGGGCGCTCGCCGCGCAATCAGGGATCAGGCTCGGCTACCACAATCACGACGGCGAATTCCAGCCGCTGGGCGACACGAACGGTTACGACATCCTGCTGGCGGAGTGCGATCCGAAGGTCGTCACCATGCAACTGGATCTCTTCTGGACCGTGAAGGCGGGCCGCGATCCGCTGGCGTACTTCGCGAAGTATCCGGGCCGTTTCGCCAGCGTGCACGTGAAAGACATGGCCGCCGACGGCGCGATGGTCGATGTCGGTGCGGGGCAGCTGCCCTTCGCGAGATACTTCGCCCAGTCAGGACAGGCTGGGATCCAGCACTACTTTGTCGAGCACGACAGCCCTGCGGATCCGATGGCCAGCATTGCCGCCAGCCACAAGTATCTGAGCGCACTGAAGTACTAGCTGAGTTGTCAGTGCTGGGTGCCAGGCCTATTTGCTGGGACTGGGGCTGGTGCTGGCGATCCGCCGGCGCTTTGCGCTCTGCGCTAGTCTCTCAACGCGCTTTCCCCCAGAACCCGATCGAGCGTCTGTGCAAGCAAGCCGGCATCCGAAGTATCGAAGCAGAGAGGTGGCTTGATCTTGAGCACGTTGTGGTCAGGGCCGTCGGTGCTCATCAGCACACCCATCTCCCGCATTCTATTGACGACGTAGCTCGCCTCCTTCGCGGCAGGAGTGCGCTCGGCGCGGTCCGTGACGAGTTCCACGCCGACAAACAGGCCGGAGCCACGCACATCGCCAATCAGGCGATGCCGGTCGCCCAGTTCGCGCAGCCGCGCCATGAGATAGTCGCCGGTGGCGAGCGCACGTTCACGCAGTCCCTCGCGCCGGATCACGTCGAGCACTTCCGTCCCGATCACGCACGACACCGGGTTCCCGCCGAACGTATTGAAGTACTCCATGCCGTTGGTGAAGCGGGCGGCCACGTCGGGCGTCGTCACGACAGCGCCTAACGGGTGGCCGTTCCCAAGCGGCTTGCCCATGGTCACGATGTCCGGCACCACGCCATGCGCTTCGAACGCCCACCAGTGCGCCCCGACGCGACCCAGTCCAACCTGCACCTCGTCGGCGATGCACACGCCACCCGCCGCCCGGACGTGACGATACGCCTCGGCCAGGTATCCGGGCGGCAGCGGAACCTGGCCGCCGCAGGAGAGGATGGACTCGCAGAGAAATCCCGCCGGGCGCCGTCCGGCCTGGCGGATCCGGCCCACCGCTTCGCGCACCGCCTGGGCGTACTTCATGCCTGCGTGCGCGTCGTCTTCGCGAAAAGCGCCGCGGAACGTGTCGGGCATGGGCACGACGTGTACCCACGGCCGCGCGCCCGCGCCGCCGGGTCCGTCGAACTTGTACGGACTCACGTCGACCAGCGTGGTGGTGTTGCCGTGATACCCCGATTCAACTACCAACAGGTCGCGCTCTCCCGAATACGCGCGCGCCATCCGGATGGCCAGTTCATTCGCCTCGCTCCCGGAATTCACGAACCAGCAGCAGCGCAGGGATTCCGGCAGCGTCGCCGTCAGGCGCTCGGCATACTCGAGAATCGCCTCATGCAGGTAGCGAGTGTTCGTGTTGAGCACGGCCATCTGCCGTTGCCCGGCGCGCACCACGTCGGGATGCGCATGGCCCACGTGCGCGACGTTGTTCACGGCGTCCAGGTACCGGCGCCCGTCGGCATCGATCAGGTACTGCATGACGCCGCGCACCATGTGCAACGGCCGCCGGTACGAGACGCTCAGCGATGGACCGAGCAGGTGATCGCGGCGCTCCAGCAGGGAAGCGACTGCCGGCAGCCGCGAGGCGCGCGCGCAGGCGTCGAGTCCAAGCAGCGGCGACGGGTCGGGCACGACGCTCAGCATGACCTCGCGCTCGTCAGGTCTGGCGACGCCCTGGAAGTTGCCGGAGCACTCCAACAGGTCGCAGACGACCTGCACATGGACGTGCGGCCACCAGCCGCCGTTCTCGGTCACCTCGCCCAGCCATCCGATGATCTCACCCGTGCGGAGCACCTTACCGACGGTCAGGCGCTCGAGTGAGGTGCGGCTCAGGTGTCCGTAGAGCGTCCAGAAGGCCGGCCGACCGTCGGTGGCGTCGTGCTCCAGCACGACGGTGGGACCGTAGTCACCAGGCGCGTTGTTATCGCGGAAGCTGTGGACCTTTCCCTCGAAGGGCACATGAATCGCCGTGCCCGGAGAAGCGCCCACGTCTATCCCAAGGTGCACGGTCCTCCATTCCGGGCCGTCGTTCCCCTCCACGCGGAAGAGATCCGTCGTGTAGATCGCCCGCACTTCGTCGTACCGGCCAATGCCCACCCGGACGTTCGCCGCGGCCAGTTCCGCGTCGACGACCCGCGAGAATCGGCGCTGGTCTCGCCAGTCATCGACGGAACCGATCGTTCCGCTGGTGACGGAGAAGTCATGAATGAGCGTTTTGTCCGCACTGAGCGGTGCGTCGAACAGGGGGGCGAACCGCCTGGCGTTCATCGTCAGCCAGCCTGCGATTGGCACCGACGCGGGACAGGGCACGAATCCACAGGCGTTGCGAAACCGGTACTCCGCCAGCCGCTGATGAATTTCGTCGAGCTGGTCGAGCAGGCGACCTGCGGCGTCAGCGCTGATCTGCAGGTACGGGTTGTCGGGAGAGACGTCAGCCTGAAGCGCGGCGTTCACGAGGCTGACGGCCAGGCGGGTGCGGGCCAGCGGAAAAAGCAGCGCGATCTCGCCTTCGGTCAGTGGAAATGAGGCGTGATACCCCGCGACCACGTGCGCCGCGGCCGTGAGCGGGTCCGGCTTGCCTGTCATCGCATAGGCAATTGCGATCGCGAGGTCGCAGGCCGGATGCGAGAGCAGGAGATCGCCGAAGTCGATGATACCCGACGGCGCCATGGCGCCATCAGCGTCCACAGCGACCAGCAGGTTCCAGTCGTTCGCGTCGTTATGCACGACGCTGGAACGCGTAGCCCCGAGTGCCGGGCTGACCGCGCTGGTGAAGTCCTCCAGGATCCGGCCGATCTGCGCCCGGCGCGCGTCGCCGGATACGCGGTGAACGTGATCGGCGATCCAGCCCGACGCGGCCAGGTCCCACTTGAGGGCCCGTCGCGAGGCGGGATGCTCGAACGATGACAAGGCGCGCGCCAGCGAGCCTAACGACTCGCCGATCGCCCGGAGGAGCGCGGGCCGGTGTGGGGAGACCTCGGCCAATGGCCGCCCCGGGAGCCAGGTCAGCAGGCGAGCCGCATGCGATTCGCCGCCGACCACGTGGTGCACGACCCGGCCGCCGTCAGCCGCGGGCGCCAGGCGTGGGATGGGCACCGACGGCGCCCGGGCCGCCACGTGGGCCATGGCCGATGCCTGCAGGTCGAGCGCCGCAGGGTCTTCGAGCGGTGAGGCAACCTTGAGAACGAACTCCCGGCCTTCGGCTGTGTACACGTGAAAATTGCGCTCGCGTTCGCCTGGGAGCGGGCGCACGGTGCCTTGGATCCTCCAATGCGTAGCGAGGATTTCACCGGCATCGGCCGTCGAGATGTCGGGCACGGGATGGGTCAGAACAGGCATCTGGGGGAAGTTACCTGGCATCGGGATCGCAGGCATCCATGCGCTTGCGGGGCGCGTGGTTTGGCGGGATGATCACCCATTCACCGGGAGTGTGCGATGCAACGCTGGAAGCTTGCGCTGATGGTCTCCCTGCTCGGACTTCCTGGGTGCATGCGATGGAAGCAGGTGCCCGTGCCTGTAGCGCCGGCACCGCCGAGCGTGGTCCCCAGTCTCTCGCGGATCCGCCTGAACAGCGGACAGTCCGTCGAGTTCCTCACGCTGGTCGTGGCCACCGATTCCATCTTCGGGATAAGGAACAACCTGGCACGCACCCGCCTCACCGTCTCGTTTGACCAGGTGAATCGGATCGAGATGCGACAGAAGGATCCTGTACGGACGCTGGCGGTGATGGCAGCTGTCCTGGCCGGTATCTACTTCTCCGGCGTCGCGGGTATTGAGCCGCCCTAACGAGCCGCGTCCACCGACATTGGCCTGACCTTCGGGCGGACCTTGCCGACGATCGCCGTCACATTATCCGTGCCGCCTCGCTCGAGCGCGAGGTTGATCAGGGCTCGGACGTTTTCTTCAGACGTCTCGTCGCGGGCGAGGCGGTCGCGGATCTCATCGTCGCTCACATGCTTCGTCAGGCCGTCGCTACAGAGGAGAGTGACATCGCGACGCGTGACATCCGTGTACACGACCTGCGGCACCATTTCGTCGTTCCCGACGGCGCTCCAGAGCACGTGCTTCAGCCGTGCCGCTTCCGGACTCCCGGGCTTGATGGCGCCGGATTCCAGCATGAGCTGTTCATAGGTCTGGTCGGATGTGAACCGCGTCAGCTCGCCGTCGCGGTACCGATACATCCGGCTGTCACCGACGTGAACGATGAAGGCGCGCGGCCAGAAGGCGGCCCACATGGTCAGCGTGGTCGCTGGCTTGCCACCCGACTCCTTCTGCATCGCCACCAACGCCGCGTGCGCCTGCATCACCGCGTCACGCAGCTCCACGGACGATTTCTCCTGCTGCGTCAGGACCAGCTCGGAGCAGATCTCGGTCGCGTGAAGCAGGTGCTGCGCCAGGGTCGATAGCGCCAAGGCGCTTCCGGTCCCCGCACTGGTCAGGCCGCCGACGCCGTCCGCCACCAGGAAGAGGAAGCCGCGGGACGCGGTTTCCGCGTCCCCGAGTCCATCGGGGATTGACGTGTAGTGGACCCGCAGCGTCCGGTGGAAGCTGGCAATGAGGAAGTGATCGTTGTTCGTAGGTCGCACGCGCCCGCGGTCCGTGAGCCCGAACGTGTCGATCTCCGACATCATGGGCCTGGGCACCAGCAGGCTCCCCTCATCGATCGCCATTACGGTGAGATCCTTGGCACTCATGCCTGTATTCGAACGCGGGAGGCGTGGCAGGGCAAGGGGCACTCGTCCGACAACGTGTCGGCTGGGCCGTTTCTGGCATCGATTCCACCCTCGGCAACCATCGGGGCCCATATGTTGTCACACCACATATGGCCAAGTCTGCCCTGACGTCGGAAATGAAGAAGGGGAGCGCCGAGCTCCTCATCCTTGCCATCCTCGAGGATGGCCATCGCCACGGTTACGAGATCGCCCGGCAGATCGAGCGGCGCTCACGAGGGGCGATCTCTTTTCACGTCGCATCCCTCTATCCAATGCTCTATCGCTTGGAGGCACGGAGCCTGATTGAAGGGCGCTGGGTCGAGAAAGCAGGCCAGCGCCGCCGTCGCTACTACCGGCTCACGCCGGAGGGATCAAGCGTCCTCTCCACGCAGCGCAGCCTCTGGCAGGAGTTCTTCGTCGGCATCAACCGCGTCGCCAGGCTGCGAACAACGTGAACGCCAAGCCTCATTCGCATGACTGGCGCGGACTCGTCCGGGCCACGCTCTCGGAGTCGTCCGTTGACCGGATCACCGGCGATCCTGCCCACGACGAGGACATTGTCGAGGAACTGGCGCAGCACCTGGCCCAGCGATTCGACGAACACGTCGCGCGAGGCATCACCAGCGATCGCGCGCTCGAGCTCGCCGTGGCCGAACTCGCCGAACCAGCGACCCTGGCGCGCGCCCTGCGCCAGTCCGCACGCCCGCGATCCATCGCGCCCGTGCCCCCGATCATCGGAGGAACACCTTCAATGTGGAATGACTTCGTTCATGACTTGAAGTACGGTGCCCGGGTGCTGCTGCGGTCGCGCGGTTTCGCCATGGCGGCAGTACTCACGCTTGCGATTGGCATCGGGGCCACGACCGCAATCTTCAGCGTCGTCAATGCGGTTCTCCTGCGGCCAGTGCCCTTCAGCGAAATCGACCGGCTGGCGATGGTCTGGGAGACCGATCGCAACACGGGCACCGTTCGTGAGCCGGCTTCGCTCCCCGACGTCATCGATTTCAGGGAGCGAAGCCGCCAGTTCGCATCGTTCGCCGCGTTTGCGCCCTCGGAACGCACGATCACTCCATCCGACGGTGAACCGATGCGCGTGCCGGTCCTGTTCGGCACGCACGAACTCCTTCCGCTACTCGGCATCACGCCGGCCAGGGGCCGAACCTTCACATCGGAAGAAGACGTCCCCGGTGGTCCGAATCTCGCCCTTATCAGCGACCGACTCTGGGACCGTCAGTTCCAGCGCGCACCCGACATCCTGGGGAAGACCATCAGGCTGAATGACGTCGAGACAACGATCATCGGCGTCGTTCCCGCTGACGCCGACTTCGGGACGATGCAGATCCTTCGCGCCGCCGCCTACGGACGCGGCTTCGCCGATCGCGACCTGCGGTCGCGAGTCGACATCTGGCTCCCACTCCGCGGAGACCTGCGCGTTCTGGTGCGCGACACGCACCCGTTGATTGTCCTCGGACGTCTTGCCCCCGGAGCGAGCATCGCCTCCGCCCAGGCCGAACTGACCGGTATCATGGCCGACCTGGAAGCCGCATACCCGTCGAATGCGGCGCGTGGCGCCTTCATTGAGGGACTGTCTGACGTGGTGTTTGCCAGGGTCCGCGGCACGCTCTGGGTGCTGCTGGCCGCGGTCGGCTTCGTGCTCCTGATCGCCTGCGTGAACGTGGCCAACCTTCTGCTGGCTCGCGGTACGGCGCGCCTGCGGGAAGTGGCCGTGCGCACGGCACTGGGTGCTCCCCTGCGTCGTCTCGTGCGTCAGTTCGCTGCCGAGAACCTCGTGCTGACGGCAGTAGCGACGGTGCTCGGCGTGGCGATCGCGATTGCCGGGCTGAGGTTCCTCGTGACCCTGGCGCCGGCCGACATCCCGCGCATCACCGACGTTCGCGTCGATGGACTCGTGCTCGCCGTGGCCGTGGGACTCGCGATAGTCACCGGTCTTGCATTTGGCGTTGTGCCGGCGATTCAGGCGCGTCGTGTCGACCTGCAGGGCGCGCTCAAGGCCGACGACTCGCGCGGCGCAACCGCCGGCCGCGAGCGCAGTCTGCTCAGGTCAGCGCTTGTCGTCGCGGAGGTGGCGCTGGCCGTGGTGCTGCTCGTTGGCGCCGGACTTCTGGTGAAGAGCGCCTGGCGACTGGCGCAGGTCGACACCGGCTACCGTGCCGATGGTGTCGTGAAGGCGGAGTTCCAGTTGCCGGCGAGCCGCTATCCCACCAATGCGGGGTGGCCGGACTTCGTCCAGGTGCACCGCTTCAACGACGAGCTCCTGCGCCGCGTGTCTGGCATTCCCGGCGTTCGCGCGTCGGCCATCGTGGGCAATCATCCGGTCGATCCTGGTTCGCAGAACTCCTGGCGAGTCGTGGGACGCGAAGCTGAAGGGCAGAACTGGCCGGAAGTGCCCATCCGTCGCGTGAGCTCCGGCTACTTCGAAACCGTCGACCTTCCATTCCGCAGTGGACGAGCGTTCGAACAACGCGATGGTCCAACCGATCCAGCTGTTTCCATCATCAATGAGACGCTGGCGCGCCGATTCTTCGACGGACGCGAGCCGATCGGGCAGCAGATCCGGCTCTGGGGCGCCGCGCGCACGATCGTGGGAGTGGTGAAGGACGAGCGCATCAACGGGCTGTCGCGCGAAGCGCCGCCGGCGATCTACCTCCCCTATCGACAGGCGCCCTCGTTCAACGGCGCCGAGGCGCTGCTGGTGCGCGTGACAGGTGCGACGTCGACGCTGGGCACATCCCTGCGCGCCGCCGTTCGTCAGATCGATCCGCAACTCGCGGTCTTCGGCGTCCAGCCCCTGTCGGCCGCCGTCGGCGAATCCGTGGCCCAGCAGCGCTTCGTCATGCTGCTCCTCATCGCGTTTGCGGCCGTCGCGGTGATACTGGCGGCGATCGGGATTCACGGCGTGCTGAGCTACACGGTGGCACAACGGCGCCACGAACTCGGCATCCGCGTCGCGTTAGGCGCGACGCCGGAACGCGTCACGAGCCTCGTCATGGGGCAGGGGCTGAGGCTCACGGTGGCGGGACTGTTGTTTGGCGTGGTCGCCGCGCTGGCCCTCACTCGCGTTCTCTCCACGCAACTCTACGGCGTTTCGACCACCGATCTCACGGCATTCGCGGCGGTGCTCCCGGTGCTGGGCGGGGTTGCGCTCCTGGCCACCTGGCTGCCCGCCCGGCGTGCGGTGCGCCTCGACCCGCTCGATGCCATGAGAGACTGATCGAGGTCAGAGGTCCGAACTCAGAGTTGCCGAAAGATCGTCGCGGTAGCCGAATTGCCCTGAAACGCGGGTGGGGCGGCGTCTCGATTCTGTTGTAGTACGCGCGTTCTTCGGTGTCCCGCAGGGCCGCGATCCGCTCCAATCTCGGCGCCCGATCCGCCCCTTTCGAGGTTACCGAAACAGAGTCTCTGGGAGCACCGTAGTCCGGACACATGCGACTCTTCGAGGCGGTCCGGCTGGCCCTGGCCCAGATCCGTGTGCAGAAGCTGAAGAGCTTCTTCACGCTGATTGGCGTGACCATCGGGGTCATGTTCCTCATCGCCGTCGTGTCGATCGTCGAGGGCATGGGGCGCTACATGGAGGAGGACCTCGTCGGCAAGATCATCGCCAAGGGAAGCTTCGAGGTCCGCTACCGTCCCAACATCACCATCGGTGACGTCGACGAGTCCGAGTGGCGCTCCTGGCGCAATCGCCCCAGGATCACGGAAGACGACGTCGGCCCCGTGACGGCGGCACTCGCGCCGTCGACCCGGTGGGCCATGCTCGGCTACGACCAGTTGACCGTCGAATCTCGTTATGCACGCCCGCGACGCGTCGAGGTCAATTGCGTGTCGGAGCAGTGGTTCGCGATCAAGAACATGGGTCTCCAGGCCGGCCGGCTTCCGACCGCCCAGGAGTACCAGCTGGGCACGCCGGTCGTGGTCATCGGCGAGGACGTGAAGACGCACTACTTCCCGGGGCTCGACCCGATCGGCCGTGAAGTTCGCATCGGCGGGCTTCCCTACGAGATCATCGGCGTGGCGGAGAAGCAGGGAAGCATCTTCGGCATCTCGGCCGACAAGTTCGTCGTCGTGCCGTACGAGGCGCCCGCGCATCGCATGGTGAACCGATTCAAGGTGATCGACGCGATCATCGTGAAGTCGGACAACGAGACGGCGATGAAGGCGGACATGGAGGAGGTGCGTGAGCTGATGCGTGCCCGTCATAAACTCCGCCCGGCGCAGCGCGACGATTTCACGCTCGAGACGTCCGACTCGGCGCTCGCGTTCTGGAAGAAGATCCAGGGTTATCTCGTGATCGCTGGCATCGCCCTGCCGGCGATCGGGCTGATCGTCGGAGCCATCGTGATCATGAACATCATGCTGGTGGCCGTAGCCGAGCGGACGCACGAGATCGGGATCCGGAAGGCGCTGGGCGCACGGCGACGTGACATCCTCCGCCAGTTCCTGGTCGAGTCAACGACGCTGAGCGTGGTCGGGGCGATCCTCGGCATTCTGTCCGGCGTAGGGCTGGCGAAGGCTGTCGCGGCCGTTTCGCCGCTTCCCGCAGCGGTTGCGTTGTGGTCGGTGATCGTGGCGGTGGGCGTCGGCATGGGAGTCGGTATCGTCGCCGGCGTGTACCCAGCCAGTCGCGCCGCACGCCTGGATCCGGTCGCATCCCTCCGCAACGAGTAGCACGTGCTCACCAGGCTCAAACCCCTCGGCGAAGGGGTCGTGATCGCGCTGGATGCGTTGCGCGCCAACAAGGTTCGCGCGGCGCTGACGATCCTCGGAATCGCCATCGGCGTATTCGTCGTCGTGATCATTTCGGCGGCGATTCACGGCATCAACGCCGGTGTCACGGCCGAATTCGAGCGCGCGGGGCCGACGACGTTCTTCGTCAACCGGTTTCCGATCACGTTCGAGGCCTGCGACGGGTCCGACGATACCTGCAAGTGGCGCAACAACCCGCCCTTCACGATCGCCGAGTCGGAGGCCATCCGGCAGCTTCAGTCGGTGCGGTCGGTGACGATTCGAACTGGTATCGGCGCATCGGTGAAGTATCACGACCGGCAGCTCTCGAGCACGGGGGTCAATGCCTACTCGTCAGGCTGGCTGGAGGTCGACGGTGGCGACATTACGCGTGGCCGCGACTTCACGCAGGCCGAGGAGAGCAACGGCAGCCGTGTCGTCATCATCAACGACAAGATGGCCGAGCGTCTGTTCGGCGAGAGCGAGCCGTTGGGCAAGGTCATCATGATCCGCGATGCGCCGTTCGAGGTGATCGGCATCTACGATCCAGGCGGCTCATTCATGGGCGAGGGTGAGCGCCCGCGAGCGATCGTGTCCCTGACCGCTGGGCGCCGCAGCCTGAACGCCAACATCGACTGGGCGGACCTGACCGTGAAACCGCGTAGCGACGATCGCGACCTGACGATCGACGACGTGACCGCGGTGCTGCGCAGCATGCGCGGACTCCGTCCGGGTCAGCCGAACGATTTCGCCATCATTACACAGGACAAGCTGTTCGAGACCTGGGGCAGGATGACCGGGGTCTTCTTCCTCGTCATGTTCGTCCTCTCCGCGGTTGGACTGATCGTCGGGGGCGTCGGTGTGGTGGCCATCATGATGATCTCGGTCACCGAGCGCACCCGTGAGATCGGCGTCAGAAAGGCACTCGGGGCGACCCGTCGCGTGATCCTCTGGCAATTCCTCGTCGAGGCCGTGACACTGACGGCGATCGGCGCGATCGCGGGCCTGGTGTTCGGGTGGCTCATTGCCGTCCTGATTCGCAATGCCACGCCTGTCAACGCTTCGGTGCCGCCAGGTGCCATCGTCGCGGCGTTACTTGCATCGTGCCTGACGGGAATCCTCTTCGGACTCGTTCCCGCATCTCAGGCAGCCGGGCTCGATCCGGTGGAAGCGCTGAGATACGAGTGAGCGCTGAGCGCCGAGAGGTAGTGCCGCGTGCGCCTGATCACAATTCCGCACGCGCTCGGCGCAGGGCGCTCGTCGCTCAGCGCTCGCTGTTGCATCGGTGCGGCAACGTGTAGCAGACACGAGCATAGGGGAGCGATCGACCGTTAGGCGTCAACCAGGCGTACCCCGAACAGGAACGCCCATGCAACGCGCTCGGAGCTCTCAGATTCTCATCCTGGTTGTCGCCGCTGCGTGCAGCACGAGCACAAGTGTGCCGACTGCACCGGATGGCCGCGACGACCCGCTGGTCGACACGACCGCTGGTCCGTCACCGACGTACGAGTTCGGGGCGAAGTTCGAACCGCCGATCGGGCGCGTCGTGCACGGAATGGGGCAGTGGGTCAATGGCAATCCCCAGTACCTCGCGATGCTGCCGTCGTCCAGCCAGCCGGCGTCGGAGCTGATGTTCATCGACCTGGGTGACACGCCGCGTCCGTGGAATCCGGCGGAGATCGCGACGAAGATGACCTCGCTCAACGCCGCGGGCCGCATTCCCTCGATGGATCTCTCGCTTCGGGGCCTGCAACCCACGCCGGCCGTGCTGGCGACAATGGCCGACAAGACCTACGGCATCGACAGTCTCATCGCCTATACCACGCAGTATGACGCGCGCATCCAGAGCTTCATCGATGTCCTCCGCGCGTATGGCAAACCGGTCATGCTGCGACTGGGCGGCGAGTTCAGTGGCTCGTGGAACGGCTATCATCCGTATGCCTATCCCGTCGCGTTCCGCAAGATCGTGAACATGTTCCGCGCCAGTGGCGTGACCAACGTTGCCTTCGTCTGGTGCTACGAGCCCGCGGCAGCGGGAGATTTCGACGCGGTCGACGCCAACGGCAACGCAAAGTGGTATCCGGGCGACGACGTGGTGGACTGGTTCTCGATCGACCTGTTTGCCGCCCAGGACGTGGGTGGGGCGCAGGGCGGCCATGGTGGCAGCGTCACCAGCTTTGGTCGCACGCTCAAGTTCCTCGACATGGCCGTGGCGCATCGCCGGCCGGTGGTCATCGCCGAGAGCTCGCCCAGCCACTTCGACCTGGGCAGCGTGACGGAGGCCGCCAACGCGTGGAATGAATGGTTTACGCCGTACTTCGCGCTGATCCAGTCGCGCAGCGAGATCAAGTGGTTTACCTACATCAACTACGACTGGACCAAGGCCGCGTACTATGCGTCGTCAGGCTGGAAGAACAACGACCTGACGTTGGATGCCACGGTCTCGGCGCAGTACAAGAGTGAGCTCGCGAAGGCGAAGTATCTGCATGCGGGGGAGCTGAACCTTCTGAACAAATAGGTCAGAGGCAAAGCCAGAGGCCAGAGGCCAGAGGCCTGAGGCAGTGCCGAGTCACGAGTCACGAACCACGAGTCACGAGTCACCTCTGGCGGGGGACGGAAGCGCAGCAGATACTGAGCGCGTGAGAGCCATACGCGTACTCCTGCTTCTGCTGATGACAGCCGCGCCGCTCGCGGCGCAGCGCAGCCTCCATTGGAGCGACGTGCGAGTCGATGCCAGGCTCAGCACAGATGGAACCCTGCACGTCCGTGAGACGCAGACCATCGTGTTCACCGGCGACTGGAACGGCGGCGAACGGCGGTTCGACCTGCGGCCGAGACAACGCTTCCAGTTTGCGGGTATGAGTCGCCTCGACTCGGCAGGCCAGCACGTCATGCGCGAGGGCAACCTCGCCATCGTGGACGGATTCGACTTCACCGATCCGCGGACTCTGCGCTGGCGGAGCAGGCTCCCGTCCGATCCGCCGTTCGGCGAGACGGCCATTACCTACGTGCTCGACTACTCGTACTCCAACATCCTTGTCCCCGACGGCGACAACTGGGTACTCGATCACGACTTCGGCTTCGCCGATCGCGCAGGGGTCATCAGGAACTTCACCGTCCGCCTCGATCTGGAACCTGAATGGCAGCCGACCATGGCGTTCGCCGGAACGTGGCAGGCAAGAGACCTCCTCCCTGGCGAAGGCTTTGTCGTTCGCGTGCCGATGCGCTACACCGGTGAGGGTGAAGTCGCTGCAGCCGATGTCGGTGCCGATCCCATCGAGCGCGGGATTCTTGCCATCGTCTCACTCATCCTGCTCGGCAGCATTGGCAAGCGTCTCTACACCAGGGAGCACGCCACAGGACGTCTCGATCCACTCCCTTCTCCCTCGAGCGTGGATGCAAAGTGGCTCGAGGAGCGCGTCTTCAAGCACCTTCCCGAAGTGATTGGCGCGGCATGGGACAACAAAACGTCAGCGTCCGAGGTCGCCGCCGTTCTGGCGCGTTTTGTGTCCGAGGGCCGCATGCGCAGCAGAGTGACGCTCGGTGGCACAGTCGACGATCCGGTGCTTCACCTCGAGCTGCTTGCCGACCGCAGTCGCTTCCATGATTACGAACGGCGTCTCGTAGACGCGCTCTTCGCCGCGAATGAGACCACGACCGACACCGACACGATCAAGGAGCGGTACAAGACATCCGGTTTCGATCCGGCGCAGAAGATCAGTCGGTCGCTGAAGGACCTCGTAAAGTCCCTGGTGCCTGGTCGCGATCCCTCTCGACCTCCGGCATTGCCCAGCCTCCTGGCCTTTCTTGGCGCGATCGCGCTGCTCGGGACTGCGGTGGCACGGGAGCCGGCCGATGCGCCCGTGATCTTTCTCGTTGGTGCGCTCACCATCGTCTGCTACTTGTTCGCGCTGGGCGGGGCCGCCTCGTGGAGGAACCGGGTCCACGGCGTCGGCAGGGCGGCACTCTACTTCCTGGTGCCGGTGGCGATCGCGCTCGCAGCGCTTCTGTTCGTTGTCGTGTCGGGTGTGACGCTCGCGAGCACGGTTGCCCTGGCGGGACTGTCGTTGCTCTTCCTGGCGCTGGCGAACAGCGTCTTCAACCAGGCGCGTTCGCGCGAAAACACTGAACGCATCGGGTTCCGACGCGGGCTTGCGACCGCCCGCGCGTTCTTCATCGATGAGCTGGAGCGCGATACGCCACGCCTCCAGGACTCCTGGTTCCCGTATCTCATCGCGTTCGGGCTTGGCAAGCACATGGACAAGTGGTTCGAGGCGTTCGGCGGCGAGTCGGCAGCCGCGCTCACGCAGGTCGGGCACTCGTCAGGCGGCCGGGGCGGCAGTAGCGGCAGCGGCAACAGCGGCGGTGGTTGGACCGGTTTTGGTGGTGGCGGTGGATTCAGCGGTGGCGGTTCCAGTGGGTCGTGGGCGGCAGCCGCTGGATCGATCGCTGCCGGCGTCTCCGCGCCGAGTTCGAGTGGTGGTGGCAGCTCGGGCGGTGGCGGTGGCGGTGGCAGTGGCAGTTCCGGCGGTGGCGGTGGCGGTGGCTGGTAGACCGACGCGCCGCAAGCTCACCGCAGTTATCTCCCATCTCCCATCTCCCATCTCACATCCGGCTTGCCCTCGTGACCCGTCAACCTACCGGATCAGCGACAGCGTGGTGCCAAGTGGTCGTAGTGGCGCTCCTGGTGGCGAGCTCGCCCCAGGCAGCCGCTTCGCAGGACGGAGCGGACGGCACGACTGCGGCGCGCGTGTACCCGATCAACCCTGAGACCGCGGCGCGGCCAATCACTCGCGCCACGCGCACGACGCAACCCATCACGATTGACGCTCAACTCGACGAGCCTGACTGGCTTCGCGCCGAGGTCATGACCGACTTCGTGCAGCAGCTGCCGCGCACGGGCCACGCCGCCGAGTTCAAGACCGTGGTGCGGGTGTTGTACGATGCCGACAACGTGTATGTGAGCTGCATGTGTTATGACGCCGAACCGGACAAGGCAATCACCACGGGCCTGGCACGCGACTTCGATTCCGGCAACAGCGACGTCTTCGGCCTGACGATCGACACGTTCCACGACCGGCGGAACTCGTTTCTCTTTCTCGTGAATCCCAAGGGGGCTGTTCGCGACGAGCAGACATACAACGACAGCCGGACCGTCGTTGACGCGTGGGAAGGGATCATCGATGTCCGCACCGTCGTGGTGGACTCCGGATGGGTGGTGGAGATGCGTATTCCGACGCGCACGCTGCGCTTTGATGGACGACGGCCGGTCCAGACATGGGGCTTCAACGTGCTGCGCCGGGTGCGCCGGACGAACGAATCATCGTACTGGTCGCCGCTTGACCGGCAGTACCGCGTTCACCGGATGTCGAAGGCGGGGACGCTCACCGGACTCGAAGGCCTGCACCAGGGGCGCAACCTTCAGCTCAAGCCATATGTCGTGGGCGGCAACTCGCGCGGTGCGCAGGTGCCGACGTCCAGCCTGGGCGGAAACGCCGACGCGGGCGCTGACCTCAAGTACGGCGTAACGCCGTCCATGACGATGGATCTGACGGTGAACACCGACTTTTCGCAGGTCGAAGTGGACCAGGAGCAGCTCAACCTCACCCGGTTCTCGCTGTTCTTCCCCGAGCGGCGCGAGTTCTTCATCGAGAACTCAGGATCGTTCACGTTCGGCGACGTACAGGAGCGCAACTACCGGATGGGTGCGTCGCTTTCCGATTTCTCGCTCTTCAACTCGCGCCGGATCGGCCTGACGGGTGACGGGAGGCCGCTGCCCATCGCTGGCGGCACGCGTCTGAGCGGTCGCGGCGCCGGCGTGGAGGTGGGCGCGTTGGCCATGCGCACGCGCACGGCACTCGGCAGTCCCGCCGAGGATTTCGCGGTCGCACGGCTCCGGCGCAACTTCTTCGGCAGCTCGGATGTCGGGCTGATCGTGCTGAATCGGGATGGCATTGACTCGGGGGCATCGAACTTCAGCTACGGCGTCGACGCGAACATCCGCCTCTTCGGCAACATGGTCGTCAACTCTTATTACGCCGGGAGCAATGTTCGTGGCGATTCGGGTGACGGCGATGCGGCGCGCCTTTCTGTGGCGTATCGGAGTGCGTTCTGGAATTCATCGGCGATGTGGAAGCGAGTCTCCGATGACTTCAATCCGGGGCTGGGCTTCGTCCGCCGCCGCGGAATGGAACAGTGGTTCGGCACGGTCGGCATGCACTTCCGCCCCCGGTCAAGGCGGCTGCAGGAGATAGTCACGTACGTGGACGGCGACTACATCGCCAATCCGGTTTCGCAACTCGAGACGCGCACCATCTCGGCGGGCGCGCAACTGTACTTCCAGCCGGACGGATCGCTGTCCGTGGAAGCGAATGACACGTTTGATCGGCTGGATGCCGGGTTCGACATCTTCCCCGGCGTGCATGTGCCCGCGGGCGGTTATGCCTTCCGTGACGCCTCCGTGCGATACACGTCGGGCCAGGCGAGAAAGCTGTTCGGGAGCGCCTCGCTCTCGTCAGGCGAGTTTTTTGGGGGAACACGGCGCGCGTACGGCGGCGCGCTCACCTGGCGGGCCCGGTACTTCCTGAGTGTCGAGGGGTCCTTTCAGCGGAACGACGTGGCTCTGCCTGGCGGGTCGTTCCTGGCCGATATCGCATCGGCGAGGCTGCGCTACGCCTGGTCGACGCGCCTGTTCGGGAGCGCCTTCGTACAGTACAACACGCAGTCGCGGAGCCTCGTGACAAACGCGCGCGTCAACTTCCGCTATGCCCCGATGTCGGACGTGTTTCTGGTGTATACGGAGCGTCGCAATCGCAACACGGGCACGCTCAACGAACGCTCTGTCGCCCTGAAGGTGACCAGGCTGTTCGCTTTCTAATCGCGGGTTGCGGGTTGCGGATTGCGGGCTGGGAACGGGGTCGTTCGTTCATCCCTGTTTCTCGCTTCACCTCCATCAGCTCGTCGTAGCCCTTCGTTTCGAGGATGAGGTGAACATCGTTCCCTTCGAATCGGACAAGGAAATCAGGGAAGTAGTCGTGATCCTGTCCGTTGTGTGTGTAAGGAACTCGCGCCGATGACCCACCCGGAAAAACAGCACCAAGACCGTCCGATCCTCGATCTCATAGATCACACGGTAGTCCCCGACCCGGATCCGGTACAACCTTTCATTGGCGGCGAGGAGTTTCGAGCTCGGTGGACGCGGGTCGTTGGCGAGTGCGTCGATACGCGCCGCGACACGCTCGAGCACTGGTTTTTCCTGCGCTTTGAGGTCTTTCGCGGCGCGCGTTGTGAATTCAATGCGGTAGGGCACGAGGTGGCCCCTCTACCTGCCTGTTGTGCGACCACCGTGATGCCGAATGAAGCTACAGGCCGAGCTCCTTCTTGAGGTCGGACCAGGCGACACGCTCGTTGGACTCGGCCAGGGCGGCGCGTGCCGCCTCGACGTCGTACCGGTCCTCGAGGGACTCGAGCAGCGCCAGGTCATCAACCGGGATCACTGCCGCCACGTCCTTGCCGTGACGATGCAGAATCACCCGATCTCCCCTGCCTGCCACATCATTCAGAATCTCTGCCAGTCGCTCCCGTGCTTTGCTGGCGGGAATCCGGTTCACTCCATACTCCTTGAGCTGGAAGTTTGGTACAATTTGTACATAATGTACATAATTGTCAATCCAGAGTTCCCCCCAACTGGAGACCAACTCAAGCCACCATGGAAGAATGCGTTACGGAAGATCCTTGACCACCATCAGTTCATTGCCACGGGTCATCAAAAACCTTCACCGCCACATTCCGCTGCTCACCCGCCTCGAACGCATCTGCACGTACGTCGCGGCGATCCCGGCCGCCTCCTCGCACTTCTCGATCAGTTCGCGCGCGTGCGGCTGGATCGAAAAGCCGATGACGTAGAGATGCGAGTACGACTTGGCGTTGGCTTCCTTTGCTGCTTCATAGACCAACTTGTCGCTCACGGCGCCGGATTCTGGACGGCGCTTTGTGCTAAACGCTACTTCCCCAGCTTCTTCCTCGTAAACGCCCTCGAATGAACGTTGGGCGGATTGCTGCCCGTCGACATGTCGTACGCCTTCTGGTACAGCTCAGTGGCCTTCGCCTGGTCGCCCTTCTTCTCGAACGTCATCCCCAGCAGCACTACCTGGAACGGGTCGTTAGGTAGTCCGGCCATCGACTTCGTCAGCTCTGCCTCGGCCGTGGCGAGGTCGTTGGTGTAGAGCGCCACGTAGCCTACCAGGTACGGGAAGTACTGTTCCTGATCCTCGGCCATCGTGCGGTCGCTGTCGAGGACCCGGCGTGCTTCGGCGACATGACGTTTCGCCTCGTCGGCGTTTCCGCGCCGGGCCGCCAGCCGCGCCAGCGCGTGTTCCAACCGGAAATCCCAGAGGCTCTTAGGATGCGTACGCGGCTCCGGCTCGCGGTTCCCCAGCTCGCTGCCCCGGCGATACATCCGTTCCGCTTCGTCCAGCGCGCCGGCGTCGATGCACACCCGGGCCGCCTCGTTCGCCATCTCACCTTCCTGATAGTGCGCGTTCTGCGGTTCGGCTTCGCGGCGCGTGACCCAGTAGGCGATGACCATTTCCTCGTACTCGATCGACTTGGCGCAGTTGCCATCGTACGCATACGACATCGCCATGCGGCGTTGCACGGCGGCTCGGTCGGCCGGCGTTGGCGCGTTGTCGATCAGCGCCTGGAAGATCGCGCGCGACTCCTGGTGCTTCCCCTCGGTATCCAGGCGTTGCGCGAGGCGGAGACTGTCCGAGCGCGGCGTTGATGCACCACGTCCGCGGCCCTGTCCGTCCGCCTCGAGCGGTGCGAGGGAGAGAATCGACATGATCAACGCCGGAATCCGGACCGAACGCGGAAGGCCGGCGCGAGGAAGCGGTGTCGGCAGGACCTGGGGCATGCTGATCACTCCTGGCGATCGTTGGACGCGGCCGGTTTGAGGCGCCGGCCACCACGCTGTATACGGGCGGGCAGCCGTTTTTGCTCCTCCCGGTCGTCCGGGGGAGAAAGCAAGCGGCCGGCCCGACTCGCGTCGGACCGGCCGCTTGATGCGCTTTTCGAACTAGTTCGAAGTGCGCTGCACGTTCTCGGCCGCCGGGCCCTTCTGGCCCTGGACCATGTCGAACTCGACGGACTCGCCGTCGTTCAGGGTCTTGAAACCGCTGCCCTGGATAGCCGAGTGGTGGACAAAGCAGTCCTTCTCACCACCAACCGGGGTGATGAAACCGAAACCCTTTTCCGGATTGAACCACTTGACTGTGCCTTTCATGCGCATACGAAACTCCTCCTGATGATGTCCTGCTGCGGTCGGAGCTCCGTACGGGCGTGCTGGCGACAACAACGGTGACAACTGATTGCGTGATACCCCCACGCAGGGCCGCCAATTGACGGAGAAAAAAATGAGACCCGCGAGAACGCGAGCCCCGGTACTTTGTGGTCGTGAATCGCGCGCTTTCTGGCGCGCAGTCGCACAGGCAATCTCGCTGATCCAGGGCGTTTACACAAGCCGAAATAAGGCCTGAGTTTAGCCGCCACCGGGCGGGGCCGGCGACTATCTTTCAGCACAGCTCTACCGCACGCGGAGTCGAGCCCGTTTCACGACCATTGCAGGGAGCAATAATGGCAGCAACGCTATCCGCCGCTCGCGAAGAGTTCATGCGCCACATGTACCGCGACAACGTACAGGCGGAGCGACCCCGCATGCTGGCGGTACTGGATGCCGTGATCGCATGGAGCGCCGCGCACCCCGGACTCGTCAGGTTCCGGCCCGATGACAACACGAAGGGCGTCATCCGGTTCGAGGACGTTGCCACGAACACCGTCTTCTGGGCGGCGACGCCGCGGCGACAGAATGTTCCCATACTGCAACTGCTGCCTGGCGGGGCGCGACTGCTCACGGAAGAGGAACGATCCGATGCGGTCACGCGGCTGAACTCGTATACCCGCGAGGAGAATCCGGCCGGTCGCATGCACATCGGTTTCGGCGCGCTGAAGAACCCAGCCGGGAGACAGGCGGTTCTCGACCTGATGGACGAACTGCTGGACAAGGTGCAGCCAGCGCATCGGACCCAGACGGTTCCCTGACGTTCAGCTCATTGGAGCGAGGGGCGCCGTCCGTCTCCATCCAGGACGCCCCATAGCGTTCCAGACGCCGTTGGCGTCACGGGAAGCGCGTCTTGATGCGGCCCGATGTTTTCTCAGCGCATGACGAACGCTTTCCGCCCCATCCTGACAGCGGCCGGACTGTTGTGCAGTCTCGCCAGCGGCGGCGCTCAGTCACCAACTCCTCAGCGAACAGTCGATGAACTCTTTGCCGTCGACCGTCAGCATGCCAGGGACGCGCAGCAGCTCAACGTAGTTGACGCCCTGGGTGGAATATTCACCGACGATGTCGTGATGTCGGCCCTGGGGGCGTTCTACAACGGTCGCGAGGCCGCGCTCACGCAGCTTCGCTCCGTGCCCGAGAACCTGAACGGGCGACTGGAATGGGCCCCGCTGCGAGGCGGCATCTCGGCAGACGGTCAGCACGGCTTCACGTTCGGCTTCATGACGCTCGTGCGCGCCGATTCAACCCGGCTGCCGCTCAAGTACCTCGCCTACTGGGTGAAGAAACCTGTTGGCTGGAAGGTCGCGGTGTATCGCCGCGTGGCGCGGGCCGCGGGTGACGTTTCGCTGGCGATACGCGAGCCTTCATTGCCTGGGCGAAGTGTCGATGTCACGCGCGACGCGAAGATCATCGCGCGCCATGCACGCGAACTGGGCGACGCCGAGCGCGATTTTTCGACGCTGGCGGGAAAGATCGGACTCGGCCCGGCCTTTACGCAGAACGCGGCGCCTGACGCGATGAACATGGGTGGTCCGCAGAGCGCCGACTTCCTCTTTGGGCCCGAAGCGATCGGCGCCGGCGTGGGCGCCGGACAAACGGGTCCGTCGACGCTGACGTGGGGGCCGGACACGGTGCTCGTGGCTTCAAGTGGAGACCTGGGAGTCACGATCGGCCACATCGTTGCGCCCGGATCTTCTGGTCAGCCTGCGCGGCGGATTCCGTTCTTTACCGTCTGGAAGAAGGTCGGGGGTATTTGGAAATTCGTAGCCGAATGAGGCCAGAGGCCAGAGGCCGGAGGCCAAAGGCCAAAGGCCAGAGGTCAGCAGGTTCTGCTTTGGCCTCGGGCCTCTGGCCTATTTCATCCGTGCTAATTCAGCCTCTGCCGCTATGTATCCAAAGGCCGCCCACTGTCCGCCACCCATGATGCGCCGGAACACCGCTTCGGCGTCCGCCTGACGACCATTGTAGAGATGCCAGTTTCCGATGCCGTACGCGGCGGTCGCGTCGGTCACGGACATCTCACCTGACGGGCCCACGGTGAGCACCGAGTCCACCGGCAGCTCTCCCTTGTAGAGCAGCATAAGGCGGTGGTACGTCTGGTTCTCGACGACGTCCATCTCCTTCCTGAACTGCGAGAGCATCTTCTTTGCTTCGGCGTCCTTCCCCTGCCGGCGCAGGCTCATGTACAACCAGTGCGCGGTGGAGACGCGCCGATCATCGTTCTTCGCGGCCGCGAGTTCGCGCTGATACACGGGAACCGCCTTGGCGTACTCACCCTTGAGGTAATACGCCAGCGCCAGGTGGTACGCGATGTTCGACTGCAGCGTTCCGATCGGCCGGTTGGCCGCGTTAGGCTGGCCGTCCGGCTCCACCTCGTCAGGCTTCCCGGCCACCAGTTGCGTGGCCTTCTCCAGGTCGGCGATGGCGTTGTCCAGCTCGCGGACCGAGATGTAGCGGTGGCCGCGATGGCGGTACATCCATGGATTGTCGGGGTGCTTCGCGATTCCCTCGGTATAGACGGCGATGCTCTCGCGGAACCGCCCCAGGTACCCGAGCCGGCGCGCGTACCAGATGATGGAATCGGGGTCCGACGGCGCCTTGTCGAATGACGCCTTGGCAACGGCCAGCTGCGAGTCGTAACGAGCCCGCACCTCGGCACTCAGCGGCAGTTCGCGGAGTGAATCGCCCATGAACGAAACGGCCTGAACGACAATCGGGCCCGGAGCTGTGGAGTCAGAGGCGGTGTCGGCACCCCGGGTGCAAGAGGCGCTTACCATGGAGGCCAGAAGCCAAAGGCCAGAAGCCAGAGGAGTGCGAGCGCTAGGGGGCATCATGGAAAGATGGGGGCGAGGGACTGGATGACGCGAGAACTGTCGGGCGAATATCCGCTCGCGCCACGACCGGGGCCAGTTCATTGGGTTGGTGTCTGGCCTCTGGCCTTTGGTCTCTGGCCTTTCAGGTTACGCCCTGTCCCAAACCGGTTGACGCCGCCCCGGACGCGAAAGAGCATCAAGGTCCACTTAACGCCACTGTCCCATGCGTCATAGCCGCCGCTTTCCCATAGGCCTGGCCGTCGCGATCCTCGGCTCCGCTCTCGTCGCCGCGTGCTCCAGCAACGAGTCAGATGCGCCGATGCCGAGCAAGCTGACCCTCGACGCCGAATATTACACGCTCCCCAACGGGCTCAAGGTCGTTCTGTCGCGCGACACGACCGTGCCGACCGTCGGTGTGGGCGTCTACTACCACGTCGGTTTCCGCAACGAGCCGCGGAACCGCACCGGCTTCGCCCATCTCTTCGAGCACCTGATGTTCCAGGGATCGGGGAACCTGGGCAAGATGGAGTTCATCAAGCTGATCGAGAACAACGGCGGCCTGCTGAACGGCTCGACGCGTTTCGACTTCACGAACTACTACCAGGTCGTTCCCTCGCACACGCTGGAGACCGTGCTCTGGGCCGAGGCCGACCGCATGAAGGGTCTGGCGATCGACGCCACCAATCTCAAGAACCAGCAGGACGTGGTGAAGAACGAGGTGCGCGTGAACGTGTTGAATCAGCCGTATGGCACGTTCCCCTGGATCGACCTGCCGATGACGGCGAACGAGAACTGGTACAACGCGCACAATTTCTATGGCGAGCTGAAGGAACTGGAAGCGGCGACACTCGAGGATGCCTCGGCGTTCTTCAAGACCTTCTACGCGCCTAACAACGCGGTTCTGGCGATTGTCGGTGATTTCGAACCGGCGCAGGCCCGCGAATGGGCCGCGAAGTACTTCGGGTCGATCGCCAAGGTTGACCAGCCAGCGCCCCCCGATCTCTCCGAACCGCGGCAGGAGAAGGAGAAGCGTGCCAGTCGTGTCGACAAGCTCGCCACGCGTCCCGCGCTGGGCATTGCCTATCACGTTCCGCCCAGATGGACGCCCGACTGGTATGCCATGGGACTGATCGACCAGATCCTCGGCCAGGGTCGCGACTCGCGACTCTACGACGCGCTCGTCCAGCGCACGGGGCTCACCAGCGACGTCTCCGCCGGCATCAACTGGGGACTCGGCAACATGTTCAACTATGAAGGTCCCATGCTGTGGATGGTGGCCGTCTATCACGATCGCGACAAGTCGGCCGACTCGCTGCTCAAGGTGCTCGATACGGAGATCGAGTCGTTGCGCACGACCCCCGTGGACTCCGCGACGCTGGAGCGGGCGCGCACCAAGATGCGCTCGTCGCTCTATTCGATCGTCGAGGAGTTCTCCGGTCTGGGCAAGCTCGACCTGCTCGCCTCGTTCGCGCTCTTCGACAACGACCCGTTGAAGTTCAATGCGCTGGAGGATGGCTTCGCCGCCGTGACTCCCGAGCAGATCATGAAGACGGCGGCTGAATATCTGCGCTCGACGAATCGGACCATCTATACCGTCGTTCCCGGAGCGGTGGACAGGCCGGCGTCTGGAACGCCGTAGACAATGACCAAAGACCAGAGTCCAAGTCCAAGGCACTGCCGAGTCACGAGTCACGAAATCCAAACCTTGATGGCACGCGGAGACGCGGAGTTCGCGGAGACCAACATGAATGAACGTGTTCGTATCGGTGCCTCCGCGTCTCCGAGTGAGTCATCCCATCAGTTTTCGAGTCACCATATGACGAAGACATTCAGGTCGCTCGCAGTGGTCGCGCTGCTCGCCGCCCCGTTGGCCGCGCAGGACTCCGCCGTGTCGAGAAAGGAGACGCCGCCCGCTCCCGGCACTCCGAAGAACTTCCGGGTCCCGCCCCGGCGCAACTTCACGCTGCCTAACGGGCTTCAGGTCACGCTCGTGCCCTTCGGTCGGGTGCCGAAGGTGGCCGTGGAACTGGAGGTGCGGACGGGCATCATCGACCAGCGGCCCAACGACATCTCGCTCGCCTCGGTGGTAAGCGACATGCTCCTCGAGGGAACGACGACGCGCTCAGCGCAGGATATCTCGCGCCAGGCGGCGGAGATGGGCGGATCGGTGAACGTGACGCCAGGGTCGGAGGTCGTGGCCATCAACGGCGAAGTGCTCAGCGATCGCGCGACGGCGTTCATCCCGCTCCTGGCCGATGTCGTGCTGCACCCGAAATTCGACGAGGCCGATCTCAAGCGGACGCTCGACAAGCACGCGAGGGATAACGCCATCGCGTTGTCGTCGCCGGGCACGCTGGCGCAGAAGCGGTTCCGCGAGATCATGTACGGCAGTCATCCGTTCGCGAACGTCTTCCCGCCCGAAGAGATGCTGCGCGGGTTCACCGTGGCCCGCGTGAAGGACTTCCACACGAACAACTTCGGCGCGAAGCGCGCGCGCCTCTATGTCAGTGGCGTGTTCGACGCCCGCGAGGTGGAGCGCTCGATCCGCGATGCGTTCGGGGGCTGGGTGGAGGGGCCGGCGGCGACCGAGAATCCACCCGTCATCACGTCCAAGCGGCAGATCGACGTCATCGATCGTGCCAATTCCGTGCAGAGCAGCATCTGGATGGGTCTCCCTGTGGCGGACCCGTCCAACGCCGACTGGGTGTCGATGAACGTGACCGATGCGCTGCTGGGCGGCGCGTTCGGGTCGCGCATCACGGCCAACATCCGCGAGGACAAGGGCTACACGTATTCGCCTGGGTCGTTCATCTGGACGCGCAAGAAGGCGTCGATGTGGGTGGAGACGGCCGATGTCACTTCGAATGTGACGGGCGCTTCCCTCACGGAGATCTTCAAGGAGATCGATCGCCTTCGCACCGAAGCGCCGCCCAAGGCGGAACTCGACGGCATCAAGAACAACCTGGCCGGCGTATTCACCGTGCAGAACAGCTCACGCTACGGGCTGATCAACCAGCTGGAGTTCGTGGATCTGCACGGACTGGGCGACGGCTACGTCACCAACTACGTGAAGAACATTCTGGCGGTCACACCCGAGGACGTTCGCTCGACCGCCGAGCGGCACCTCGACCCACAGAAGATTTCGATCGCGATCGTCGGCACGAAGAAGGACATCGAGAAGCAGCTGGGCGAGGTGAAGACTATTCGGCCGTAACAGGAGGCTGCGTACTGCTTACTGCCTGCCAGTCCTGCTACTGCGTGCCGGTGCTGCGTTTTCGGTCTTCGCCATTGGCTCGGCTCGCGACATGATGAGACGCGGATGAACGCGAATCAGGCGAATCCCCGCGCATCGCTCCGCGCAAGACGGCCTCGTACTTGTCCAGAAACCGGGCGGTGTGCGGCCGGCGATACTGCATGATGAACCGTGGATGCTCAATCACGAGCAGTTTGTCGAAGAAGTGATGCTCGGCGTTGAGGCGGCTGAAGCACTCGAAGTTCCTGCCAGTGCCGAGTACTACCGCGACGTCCCTTCGCGCGCCAAAGGCCAGCTGTGCTTGCAGGCTCTTTACGATGAACGGACGCAGGGCCGCGAACAGCCTCAGGTCATCATAGTAGTTGTAGTTCTTCCCGTCCTTTGTGAAACCGACCGGGGACACCGCGGTGATGAAGAACGCCTTGTAGAACTCTCGCGGGCCGCCCCAGCGCTCAACGAGCGCCTCGATGAATTCGGCCGAGAGCTCACGCCGCTTCGGGAATGAATTCGGAATTCCGCACTGCTTCTCGAGGGAAACGGGATCGGTGAACGGAATGCCTGTCGTTCCGCCGCCGAATCGGCCCGGGTTGATGCCGATGAGGAACACCCGTTCCGTCGAGTCATCGAAGAACTTTCGATAGAACGCGCTCGTGACCCGCATGACCGCGGGGTCGCTGTAAGGAAACAGCACATCGGCGCCCAGACCCTTGAGGTTGGGCGGCTTGAGACGCTGATAGAAATCAACGACGCGCGATCCGAAGGTCTTAGTCATCATCGGTGGAAATGACCGCTCCGGACTGCCGATAACGCGCTGATCACCGGCCCGCCGGCGCGTCGGGCACCCGGATCGTGATTCCCGCGCTCCTCAGCCGCCGAACCAGCACATCGCCCAGCGCAGTCGCGGGTGTGAGGATGCCGCCCCGCGCCGGGAATCCCGGCAGGTCGGTCTCGTTGAGCGCGAGGGCCAGCGCCGACTCGCAGACCATCCGCACGGTGGAGCGGTTGCCGGGATCTCCCTGGCTCGCAACCAGGCCATTCACCGTCCGGCCGTCCTCGGCGAAGCCCACGAATTCTGCGCGAAACCAGCCAGCGTTCATGACCGCCTCGGAGGGTCCCTCGCCCGGCGATGGCGCGAGCCTTGCCGCCAGGGTGCGCCCTGCCGGCCATCGCAGCAGCAGACCGAGCGCGCCTAACGTGGCGGTTGACCACCAGGCCTTCGCGGCCGCGAGCGGACCGCTGAACCTGGCGAACTCATGGTACTCGAACCGCGGTCCATACGACTCCTGCCACTGCTCGAACAGGCGCGCGCTGCGCCGCACGACGCGCGTGTTGATGTCGGCCATCACGAACGGACCAACCCACGCGGCAATGGCAGCGTCATGGTGGGGAAGGGCAGCCGGCCTGCGCCGCGGCTGCGGTGCGAGACCGTCCGGCTGCGTCGAATCGCGCCTGGCCCGCACCCCGGTCGCCGCGACGTGCAGGGCGGTCGCTGCGGTGCCGCCATTCAATCCACCCCGCATCCGGAAGTACCCGCGGACGGCGACGCAGGGACTGCCTAACGCTTGCTGCGTGTGGCGAGCGACCAGCATGGCGCCAAGGTCGGAGGGCACGGAGTCGAAGCCGCATCCAGGGACGATGCGCGTTCCCGTTGCGGCGGCGCGGTCGTGGTACGACGCGAGCAAGTGAGCGACCCACGCGCCTTCGCCCGTGATGTCCACGTAGTGCGTGTTGAACCGCACGCAGGCATCCACCAGCGGCGTCCCGAAGCGGGCGAAGGGGCCTGCGGTCGTGAGCAGGACCCTGGTCCGCCTCACGATGTCGTCCACTGCCGGCTGATCGCTGCTGTCGGCCACGAGCACATCGACGGCACCGACCAGTGGGCCGAACTGCTGCCGCACGCGTTCCAGGCGCCCACGATCCCGTCCCGCGATCGCCCAGCGCAAGCCGCGTGGTGCGTGCGCGGCGAAGTACGCGACGGTCTGGCGGCCCGTGAACCCGCTGGCGCCATAGAGCACTACATCGTACTCGCGGGTCGCGGACGTCGCTGTCATCTGGTCCAGATCAAGACGATCCCGGCTCGTACCCGATCCTGGAATCGGCCGCTATCCGACCAGACCGCGCGGCGGTCACGGCATGCAGGCGTTGCATCAGGTCTTTCGGCGCTTTCCGCTGGTCGCTGGTCGCTGGTCGCTGTTCGCTATCACTCGGTTCGGCGCGATCATCTTCCACCCATCGCGCAGCAGCTCGCGGACCTCATCCCAGTCCGGAGACTTGTCGAGGTACACACCCACCCACCCGCTGGGTCCAACGTACGGTGGGCTGAAGAAGCGATCGGGCTGCGCGCGGATCATCAGCGCCTGGTTCTCCTTGGTCGCCTTGATCCACACCGAGTGCCGTCCCGCGCCATGATGGTTCGATGCGTGCGCGTACATCGCGAACATCTTCCCCCCCTTCACGCGGAAGGTAGGCTCGCCCCAGGCCTCCACTTCATGCGCCTGCGGCAGTGAAAGGCAGATCCTGCGAAGACGGGGGAGCGGAGAAGGCATCTTCGGACAGCGGACGGCGGGCAGCGGGCGATGTCGGGGCTAACTCTCGTCTTGGAGCTCTGAGCTCGAACTCTGTCGCATCCTCTTACGCATGTAGCGCATCGCGACCACGATCAGCGCACCGGTCAGCCCACCGCGAACACCAATCGAAAGACCCAGGTACGCGCCAAGTCCGCCAACCACGATGCCAATCACGATCCCCACAGCAATGCCGGTGAGGATCATGCGCTGCATGTCGGTGAGAGCCATGTTCACTCCGAGATCAGAGCGCCGAGTATGGAGCTCTGAGGGTCGTGCCGCCACCCCTCTGAGCTCCGAGCCCGAACCTCGAACGCGCCGTCATCGCACTTTGCCTCGTTCCACGCGCGTTCCCCTTGGCGTCGCGCAGCGCCATGTAGAGGTCAAAAGGCTATCATGTGTCATGACGCCTGATCTCCGCGCGCAGCTGCAGTCGGCTCTCGGTCCTGCTTACGTGCTCGAGCGAGAGCTGGGCGGTGGGGGTATGTCCCGCGTCTTCACGGCGGAAGATACGGCCCTCCGTCGCCGGATCGTCATGAAGGTGCTGCCACCGGAGCTCGCGGCTGGGCTGTCGGTGGCGCGCTTCCAGCGCGAGATCGCGCTCGCGGCACAGCTGCAGCACCCGCACATCGTCCCCGTGCTCGCGACCGGAGACGCGGAGGGTCTCCCCTGGTACACGATGCCCTTCGTGGAAGGAGAGTCGTTGCGCGAACGACTCGCGCGAGTCGGCGAGTTGCCCGTCGCCGAGGCCGTGCGGCTGCTGCGGGAGATCGCGACAGCGCTGGACTACGCGCATGAGAAGGGAATCGTGCATCGTGACATCAAACCCGACAACGTTCTCATTTCGGGCAGCATTGCGATGGTCACGGATTTTGGCGTGGCCAAGGCGCTGGCGGCCTCCGTGTCAGCCCACGAAGGTACGCTGACCGCGACGGGTGTCGCGATCGGGACACCCGCCTACATGTCGCCCGAACAGATCACCGCCGATCCGGCCGTGGATCGTCGCGCCGACATTTACGCGCTGGGAGTGGTCGCCTACGAGATGCTCGCGGGGCAGCCGCCATTTGCCGGTCGCACCACGCAAACGCTCCTCGCGGCGCACGTCACCGAGGCACCCGAGCCGCTGGCGAGGCGCCGGCCCGCCGTTCCGCCGGCGCTGGCCGCGCTCGTCATGCGTTGCCTGGAGAAGCGAGCGGCCGACCGCCCGCAGCACGCGCGCGAGATCGTGCAGGCGCTTGACGCGGTGATGACGCCGGCGCCGACTGACCTGCCGCCACGAATCCTGGTGAAGCGGCTCCCGCCTGTGAAGCTCGCCGGCTTCTTCCTCGTGCTCGTCGCCGCGCTCGGCGGGGTCTGGCTCGCGTTTGGACGCGGCGCGCGTTCCAGCGACGTGGCCTCGACCCGGCTGATCATCGCGCCGTTCGAGAATCTTACCGGAGACGCCCGGTTCGACCACATCGGCCGGATCGCGGCCGACCGGCTCGCGCTCGGGATCGCACAGGTCGGCTCGATGGATGTCGTGCCTTCCAACGCGGTGCTCATGGCGCTGCGTGACGCGGCCGGCGGGACTGAAGCGCAACTGCGGCGCCTCTCCGAGGCGACGCACGCGGGCCTCCTGGTCTCCGGCAGCGTCGTGCTCCGGGGCGACGCGATCGAGCTGCAGGCGCAGGTGAGCGAGATGAAGTCGGGGAAGGTCGTCATGACACTTGAACCGGCGTCGAGCTCGTCGGCGGATCCGATCGCCGCCATTGACGCCCTGCGGGATCATCTGCTCGGTGCGCTCGGCCGGAGGGAGCTGGCGATCCTCCCGGCGGGATTCCGGGCGCCCAAGTATGCGGCGTATCAGGAGTTCGCGGCCGGGTTCGAGCGCTTCGCCGTACAGGGCGACAACATGGGGTCCCGGCCGTTCTTTGAGCGCGCCATTGCGATCGACAGCAACTTCACCCAGGCATATCAGCTGCTCGTGAGGCAGTATCTCAATGCGGGAGAGTATGCGAGGGCGGAATCGCTCCTGCAGCGGATCGACCGGCTGCCCCAGGGCCTGACGGCCAGCGAGCGCCTGGCGCGCGACTACGCGCTCGCCGAGTTGAACGGCGATATCGCGGGCCTGCTTCGCACGCAAGAGCAGCAGGTGGCGCGGGATTCCAGCGCACTCGCGCTGGAGCTCTTCGGCGAAGCGGCCACCTTCCTGTTGCGACCGGCACTGGCGATCCCGGCGCTCGAACTCGCGGACAAGGCTTATCTGGTCATGGGTGGGAGGGCGGCTCAGGCGAGCACGCGCCTTCTCACCGAGGCCTACCACGAAGCGGGCGCGCATGACCGTGAGCTGCGGACGTGGCGGCTCAGGCAAACTCTCTTTTCGGACCGTTCCATCGCCCGCGCACAGCAACTCCGTGCGTACGCAGGACTGGATGAGGGAATGGCGGCTCTGGCGCTCGCCGACTCGCTGCTGCGCGAGAGCGCTGATTCTGCCGGCACCATGGCGATGCGCGTGACCACCGGAGCGCTGGAGTTCAGCGCGCACGGCGATACCGCGACGGCTTCGCGGTTGCTCGCGCTGGCCCGCGGCTGGTACGTGGCGCACCCCGTGCGCCAGCCGTCGCTCGTCCGGCAGACGAATGAAGGGATCACGCTGCTGCTGTCTGGAAGGGCGGACAGCGCCGCGGTGAGATTCGCGGCGGTCGCGCGCGACACAAGCCGGCTCGCCGCCGCAGGGTACCTTGCCCTGGCCCAGGTCGCACTCGGCCAGCGCGACCGCGCGAGCGCTGCCGCCGATTCACTCGGTGCGCTTCGTCGCCGCTGGCTCTTTGGCGCGCACACGTTCTGGCGTGCCGCCATCGTGGGCGCACTCGGCGACCACGCCTTGGCCGTGCAACTCCTGCAACAGGCGAATCGCGAAGGCCAGTCGATGGAGTCGTGGCACTACAGCGCCGCGCTCGGATCCTTGCGCGGCTTCGCGCCATTCCAGTCGCTCATTCGTCCGCAGCGGTAGCGCGGTCACGCGCGTTCATCGGATTTTCGCCCGCTCCACCCGCGCGTTTCCCTCGGCGTCGCGCAGCGCCATGTAGACGTCGCCGTTCTTCCCGAAACCGGCGATCAACCGTCCCTCAGGCAATTGCACGCGATCGATCACTTCGCCCTTCGTGTCGATGATGAAGTAGATCGGTCCGGCGTTTCCTACCGGGCTGGTGGTGCGTACCCAGAGGTTGCCGTCGAGATCGCCGCGCGCCGAACCGGCCGTGAACGCGGGGCGATAGTCCGGCAACTTGTCCGCGTCAATCATGTTGATCGGCGGCAACTCCATCCGGGTTCCTGGTGCTCCCGGCGCACCGCCGCCACCCCCGCCTCTCGCCGGCAGTGCCCCACCGACCGGTACCGCCATGCGCACGCCGACTTCGGCACCAGCACCTCCGGCAAACGCGACCGGACCACCGGCGGCCATCTGTGCCTGCGCCCGCTCACGCGCCGCCTCCATGGCTTTGCGCGCCGAGTCGAGCAGCGCGATCTTGCCGTCTTCGTCAAGGCGCTGCCACTCGTAAGGCACCTTGCCTGACGACGACCGGCTTCCGTCCGGTGCCACCCAGTCGATCGAGTAATCGGCGCCGCGCACGAAAGCGATCGTGCCATCCGAGAGCAGTGCCCAGTCGTCGACGGTCGGGATCGGGTTGATCGTGGACGTGACCATCATCCCGCCGCTTGCCGTTTGCGTTATGGTCATGTTCGGCCGATTGATCTTGAAGAATCCCGCCGTGTCCAGGGTGCGTGTGCCCAGGTCAAAACGCACCACCGGTACGGAGTCAGGGAATTCGGGCATGATGGGGCCCGCGCCGCCGCCTCGTGGAGCAGCCATGCGCATGGCCGGTTGTGCGCGATACACGAGCCGGCCCTTCGCATCGAAACCCGGACTCCCGTTAGGCCCACCGATGAGGAAGTTGACGTCCTGCGGTCGCGGCGCCGACATCACGCGCGTGATCTTCCCCGCGCTGTTGATGACGAGCATGGACATCGACGACGGATCGACGAACAGCGCGGAGTCGCCACGATAGGAGAGGAGTCCGCCGGTTCGGCCACCGTAGGCATTGGCCGTGCTGCTGGTCGAGTCGGCGACGACGGTCACCTCGGTGAACGTCGAATCCATCAGGAGCACCCGACGCTTGAGGATGTCGTTGACGAGCACCTTGCCGCCGGGCAGTGCAATCGCTGTCGACACGCTGCCCATTGGTTCGGCGGACCGAGCGACCGTGGCGCCGATCGGGCGCACGGGCGGGAGCGACTGACTGAGTGCCGGCGATGCTGTGACGGCCGACGCGATCAGGATGTATTTGCGCATAGTCTCTCGTGAATCGTGAACCGTGAATCGTAAACCAGCAGGCTTGTGGCCGCGGCCTGCGGCCTCAACGCCGTATTTCTATCACCGGCCCCCCTCCCGCCATGACCTCCATGCCGCCCGGGTACCCGAACGGCGCCATCGCGCCCTGCGTCCCGGAGCGAATCATCGCCAGGTACCGCGTATCGAGATAGCTCGCGATGAAACTCGGCAGCTTGCGGAGCTGATCCGGCGTCAGCAGCTGCTTGATCACCGGCGACAATCTGATCATCAGGTCGACGGACGCCTTTCGCGCCGCCACATAACGATCCTGCACGTCCCTCTTGTCGTACGTATCGGGGAGCGACGCGAAGTGCTTCGCTACCGGCGCCCAGATCGAGTCGAGCCGGATGACGTACGAGCGGTTCATCGTCGCCAGGCTGTCCGCCTGCACGCCGGTGAGCTTCAGCGTGTCGGCCTGGCGAAGTATCTGGGCCAGCGGGTTCGGAATCCCGCCCGTACCATACATCGCCTTGAGCATTGCCTCGGGGACCTTGTTGCCGCGCAGCGTGCGGCCGCGGTCGAGCTGCATCGACAGGGATTGCCACTCGCGCGATGGACCGAGGTCCATGCGGATCATCGCCGTCACCCGTACGGGAGCTCGTATGGCGGTGAGCGCTGGCGTCGTCGCGCCGAAGCGCTGGTTCACTTCGTATTTGTAACGCTGCGTGACCGGATCAAAGCCGCGGACGTAGAGCAACGCCTGCTCCGGCGTGCGGACCTGGCCCCAGCCGCGCAGGTCATCCGATCCGTTGAACATCAGGTCGGCCGCGCCTAACGGATTGGCGACCTGGAACGAGATCGTCGTCCGCTGCGGCATGCGCACCTTGACCGGGTTGAACGAGATCGACAACACCGCCGACTGCGTCCAGGGGCCGATGCAGCTCGATCGCGCGGCGAGGTGGCCGAGCTGCTTCAGAAGGCAGTCCTTCGCCCCGCCGGACGACGCATCGATGAGCTGCTGCATCTGCGACGCCAGTTCCTGGTCAGCGGTGTTGGCCGGGTCGAAGATGAACGCGCGGTCGTTCGAGTACCGGTCCCCGTTCACGTCGCCAACAATGGTTGGCGTGTAGGGCACGCCGGAGCGGAATGACCCGTTCCAGTTCACCCGCATCACGTCGAAGAAGTTGTAGCCGAAGTTGTACGAGATCTGGTGACGCGAGTTGAAAGCCGACCGCCCGGACTGGATGTCGAGCGGGTTACCGACCGTCGACGAGAAGCCGCGGAACTGGTCTTTCACGTCGGAAACCACGTACGACATGCCCCACGACAGCCGCGTGCTGAAGCTGAGCGGCGACAGGCGCACGCTGAGCTGCCTGCTCTCGCTCCTCAGGTCCGACCTCTGCTGGGTCACCCGCGAGAACAGGTCCGACTTGCGGCCGGCGCCGGATGCAATGGAGCCGGTGGTCGGCACGATGCTCGACGGCTCGACAAACACCGGTCTCCCGTCTTCGTCAGGCAGCGTGAACCGGACGGTCGGGTCAAAGTTGAGGTCGAGCGTGCTCGACTGGTTCATGTTCCGCGAGTACGTCGCCTCGATGTTGGTCATGAAGCGGTTGTTGAGGATCGCGCCGGCCCAGCTCAGGTTCGAGCGCAGGCTCTTTTGCGACTGATAGTCCTTGGCGAACAGGTTAACGTTAGGCGCGCTGTTGGCGAAGGGCGTGCCCACGCTGCCGTCGGCGCACTGGGTTGGCGTCGCCGCGGGATTGGTGAGGTAGAGATCCCAGTCCGGGATCGGTGTCGCCGTGCCGACGCAGGTGAGCTGCTGCACGCCCGACGAAAGGCCGGTGTTGTCGATCGCCCCGCCGATGAGTTGTGTACCAGGTGCGTTCTGGAAGAGACCAACGCCGCCGCGAACTACGGCGCGCGGGCCCCGCACAGCGCCTGCGAACGCCGCTACCTGAGAAGCGGTGCCAACGGTCCATGAGAAACCGACTCGCGGACTGACGTACAGATGGTTAGGCACCTCATCGTTGCGGACGCCGTAGATCTGTTCGATCTGCGTGTTCCGGTTGGGCGTCGCGCCAAAGCGGTTGCCGTCGACGCGGAGCCCGTACTGCAACTGGAAGGTGGGGTTCAGACGCCAGGAATCGCCGAGCGAAACCGCGCCGACGATCTGGCTTCCTTCCCGGACGCGCGGCGACAGGCTCCGGCTGTACGACGCCGGTGAGTTCGATGCGAAGTCTGATAACGAGTTGTACGTGAAAGTGCCTAATCGATTAATAGACTGATCCTGCGCATAGCCGTCGCGCCTCAGTTCAGTGGTGAGCTTCAACCGGTGCTTGTTGTCCATGCTGAACCAGGACAACGCATTATTGAGCGCCATGTTCAGCGACGTCTGGCTGGTGCTCGCCGAGGGGCTCCCGCCGAATCCGAGTGAACGCACGCCGGACGTGCCGTCGGCGAAGTCCGAGTTCACGCGTACCGAGCCGGCTGGCAGGGTCAGGTAGGGCGAGCTCGCGTTATGCGAACCGCTGATGCCCAGCGACGTCTCGCTCAGGAAGTAGCCGATGAAGTTCGTGTGGCGTGCCTGCAGGCCGCCGTTCCAGCTCGCACGGTCGCCGCTGCGCGCCGGGAGGTCCGTCACGCCGCCAAACAGCGGATCCTGCCGGTTCCACCCGCCGTTGAACGTGAGGTTGAACGCCTGACCGGTCGTCGAGGACGGTGGCGCGAAATCGATGGCACCGAAGATCATTCCATTGTCAACCAACCGATCGTTGGGAATCCCGCCAACGGTCGCCGGGATCTGCTGCTGGCCAAGGATCGACAAGAAGCGCGACACGGAGTCGGAGGCGACCCCGGCTGCCTGCAGCCCGGATGCGCCGGTGTTCAGCAGCGTCTGGTAGTCGCGCGCGTTGCGCCCGAGCTGGTAGGACAGGTTGTAGAACGTCTGGTCGTAGACCAACGGACCGGCAACGCCGCCACCTAACGAAAGACTGGAATACTCCTGAGCCAACTGGCGCGCCGCCGGGTCCGTCCATTGCAGGGAAGGCGAGTCCAGGTTCAGGCTGCCGCTCCGCACCTTGAAGTTCGTGCCCGAGCGCGTGCGCAGGTTCATCTGCCCGCCGGAGAATCCACCGCGGGAAACGTCATACGGCGCCGTCACGAGCGACGACGAGACCGCGGCGTCGCGTGGGATGTTCGAACCGCCAAAGTCGAGTCCGTTGAGCGTCGTGTTGTTCTGGTCGGCGGTAAGGCCGAGTACCGAGAAACCGGATGGATCACCGTCGGCGCCCGGGATCAGCGTTACCCCGGGAAGCGACGCGGCCATCGCTGCCAGGTCGCCCTGCTGCTCGGCGGACAGCGCGGACATGTTGACGGGCCGTTCGGTGCCGCCCACGTCAGGCACCGTGCTGTTTCGGTTGACCCGGGCGCGCTCACCCTGCACGACAACGCCCTCGAGATCCTGGGCGGCGAGGTTCAGCTTCGCGTCGGCGACAAGAATGTCCTGATCGGCCGTGCGCTTCACCTGAAACCGGCGCTGCGCGTAGCCGATGCGGTTCATTGTCACGATGTAGTCGCCGTCGCCGCCGGGGAACGTGATGGTGAAGCGACCGTCGTTGTTGGTTCGCGCGGTACGGTTCACGCCGCCAGAGATCGAGGTCGCCGTAACCTGGACGCCTTCAATCGGCCGGTTATCGGGCCCGGTGACGCGTCCGCGAATGACGTCCGTCTGCTGAGCAGCGAGCGGAGTCGCTACCAGAATGGCGCCTAGCGACAACGCCAGGCGAAGGATGGAACGGATTCTCACGGAAGTCAGGGCAGGGATGGGACGACGCGGCTGTGACGCGCTCACGGAATATGGCTCCGCGTGGGGCACGTCGGTTTAGACCCACATCGAGTGCCAGGCGTTTCCATTGTGGGCAAGGGCATAGGACGCAGGGCAGAGGGTAAAGTGAAAGGCCTGGTTCAGGCGCCCTCTGCCCTTTGCCCCTCTAAAGGGTCGCTTCTGGTAATCAGCCACATAACGTAGGGGACATGAAATGCATGGCGTGTCGTACGCACGCTCGCGAACGGCAGAACAACGACTCTCCGCCGATGGCCGTACTGATTCACTCACCCTCGTTATTCGGCACCGAGGTCATATTGTTAGCTGCCGCCGCAGTGAGAAGACGTCACTCGCTCGCTGTTTGTAGCGGCGCCGGATCCAGCTCTAATCCATTACCGGCCATGATACGTCGCGCGTTCGCCAACCGACCCATCCCTCTCATGGCTGCAGTGGCGCTTCTGGCCGCATGCGGCGAGACGGGACCGTCCGAGCAGCTGCCTGCGGCAGCAGTCACCAACGTCACCGGAGTTCCGCTTTCGGGTGCGGCAGGTGAAGCACTCGCGGAGCGTGTCGTCGTGCGCGTCGAAGACGCCGCGCAGAATCCGCTTCCCGGTGTAACGGTCACCTTCTCCGTCAGCGCGGCGGGCGCCAGCGTAGATCCGGCGACCGCGGTGACCGACGATCGGGGCGAAGCGCGCACGCGCTGGACCCTGGGTCGCGTGACTGGACAACAGACGCTCACCGTGAGCACCTCGGGCGGCGCGAGTCTCCAGATCACAGCCACGGCCGGAGCGCCGCGAATCGCCTCGCTCGCCGTCAATGCTGGAAACAACCAGGCCGGCGTTGCCGGGAGCGCGCTCGCCTCGCCTCCTTCCATTGTCGCACGCGACGCGGGCGGCAGCGGAGTCGAAGGCGTGACCGTGTTCTTCGGCGTCGTGAGCGGAGGCGGAAGCGTCGCCCAGGCGTCCGCTGTGACCAATGCGCAGGGAGTCGCCTCGTCAGGCACCTGGACGCTCGGCCCGGGCACGGGAACCCAGTTGCTTTCGGCTCAGGTCCCGCAGGCCGGTGTCACCAACAACCCTCTCGTATTCACGGCGACCGCGACCGCTGGAGCGCCCGCTTCGATAAACGCGCTGTCCGCAACACAACAGACGGCGCTGGTCAACACGCTGGTCACGAGTCCGCCGAGCGTGGTGGTGCGCGATGCCAGTGGAAATCCCGCGGCAAATGTGGCGGTCACTTTCGCCGTCACTGCAGGCGGTGGTCAGCTGACCGGGGCCGCGCAGACGACCAACTCTCAGGGGGTCGCGACGGTGACGTCATGGCGACTCGGCACGACGCCGGCCACCAATACCGTCTCCGCGACGGTCACTGGCGTTGCGCCAGTCACATTCTCCGCGACCGCGAGCGCTGGCGCTCCGACTCAGATCCAGAAGACGTCAGGCGACAATCAGACCGCGCCCGTGAATCGTCCGGTGCCGATCGCGCCGCAGGTTCGGGTGCTCGACGCCGCCAACAATGGAGTGGCCGGCGTCACAGTGAACTTCGCGGTTGAGTCGGGGGGTGGAGCGGCGGTCGTGGGCAACGTCGTCACCGCCGGCGACGGTCGTGCTTCGGTTGGTGCGTGGATCCTCGGCTCTTTGCCGGGAACGAACACGTTGACCGCATCCGTGACCGGCGTCGGCTCGGTGACGTTCACCGCTACGGCGACCGGCGGAGCAGCCGTGTCGATGCAGCCCACGTCGCTCGTGACGCAGTCGGGAGTCGCCGGCCAGGTAGCAACAAGCCGTCCGGCTGTGGTCGTGCGAGATGCTCAGGGGAATCCGGTCTCCGGCGTCAGCGTGACCTTCGCCGTCACGACCGGTGGTGGATCGCTGGGCGGCGCCACGCAGGTAACGGATAACAACGGCGCGGCCACAGTGACGTCCTGGACATTCGGCGCGGTTGCCGGGGTCAATACAGTGGTTGCGAGCTCCACCGGACTACCCAGCGTTTCGTTCACTGCGACGACGACAGGTGTTCCGACTCAGGTGATCCTATTCTCCGGCAACAACCAGGCAGCCGTTCAGGGCACCGCGGTTGGGACACCACCCGCGGTGCGGGTGACTGATGCCAACGGGCAGGGCACCGGCGGCGTCCAGGTCACGTTCCAGGTGTCGGGCGGCGGTGGCAGTGTCCTCAACGGGGCGCAGGTCACCGATGCCAGCGGAGTAGCGACGGTTGGCGACTGGATACTTGGTGCGGGCACGCCGCCGAATTCTCTGACGGCGACCGTGACCGCGGGCGGCGTGACCGGGAACCCGGTCGCCTTCACCGCGTCGGCGGCGACGCAGATCGCCATCACGCAGCAGCCTCCGGCAAGCACCACGTCGACCACGAACTTCGATGTGACTGTGCAACTGCGTGACGCGGGGAACGTACTCTCGCCGGCGAACGGCGTGTCGCTCACGATTTCCATCGCGAGTGGCGCCGGCACACTCACCGCCGGCACAACGCCGCTCACGGTCGACACGGTCCTGGGCGTGGCCACGTTCAACGTGAACATCACCGGCGCGACCGGCGCGCGGACGCTGAGAATCTCCGGAGCAGGAGTCGGCAACAAGGTCACCACTACGGTCACCGTCAACTGAGGTTTTCATGTTCACTACTACGGTAGCGATCGGCCTGCGCCGCGCGGCGAAGCGCCTGACACCTTCGATGTTGCTGCTGACCCTGGCCGTGCCGGCGCTGACGGCGCAGGATGCATCCGCATCGCGTTCGACGCGCCTGACCGCGATGTCTGGCGCGCTCGCGCACGGGAGCGCGCTGGTCGTCGACCCGGTCGGATCCAGTGATACGCGCCTCAGTCCCGGTGCAACGTTCGGGCTCGAGATTCAGCAGGCGACGTTCTCGTTCGGGTCGCTGTTCGCCGGTGTCGCGGGTTCGTTCTCCACGCTTGAACATGGGGCGAACCTCGGCGTTGCCGCGGGTCCGGGCTCGAGCGGCGCGACGATCATCCTCGGGACGGCAGGCCTCGTGCTCGAGGCGTCGGACTGGTTCGACAACCTTCGCCCCACGCTTCGGGTTGGCGGGGGACTCAAGGCGTACCGCTTCACGACGACAGGGGCGAGTTCCTCCACGGCGTTCACCGGCGATATCGGCGCCGGTTTCCGTGGCGGCACTGGCCCCATCGAGATCTCGGCTGAAGTGCGGTACCTGCCGAGCACATTCGACCAGGGCAAGCTGCCGTTGCGGGGACTTTCACCGCAGGACCAGCGCCAGACGGACCTGCTGTTCACCGTCGGCGTCACCGTGAAACCGTAGCGCCTGCCTAACGCTTGCTGTTGGTCATCAGTCCGATCCGTCGTCCCGCGGCCGAATCGCGAATCAGCGTTGCCAGCCGCCGTTGGCGGGTCTCTTCCTTCTTTGCGCTCATGACCCACCAGCCGGCGGTCCGCCGGTAATACGGTGGCTGGGACTGAAAGAACGTCCACGCCTTCTTGTTCTTTCGGAGCTGCGCTTCCGCGTCAGGACCCAGTCCGGCTCGGTCGCCCTGTTCGAACGAGTAGACCGCGGTCACGCTGCGTTTCTCGAATGCGGCCACCCCGGCCGGATGCATCCGCCCTCCGGCGGTCAGCACGGCCACGCGACCGACGTTGATCCTGCTCCAGATGCTCCGGGCGCGGCGCGGTGTGAGGCGTTGCTTGAACGAATCGGCGTCGATGCTCTTGCGGACGCCGTCGATCCATCCGAAGCAGAGCGCTTCGTCCACAGTTTGCGGCCAGGTCAGGCTCGGCCTTCCGGTGCTCTTCTTCCAGTATCCGATCCAGAGTTCGGACGCCTGGGCATGGTTCGCTTCGAGCCACTTTCTGAAGTCTTCCTTGCCCTTGAAGAAGATTGGGTCTGATTCCGATCCCTTCTTGCTTGGCACGCTGGATGGGAGATGGGAGAAGTGAGATAGACTGCGACTGCGATACGGTCAGATGCTTACTCGGGAGTCTCTCCACTTTCCGCGGGTGAAATCCGGGAAATCAACCGGACGACCGCGGCTGGCTAGGGAACGCGCCGACAATGGCCCCGGCGCGCTCCAGGCGGCGGCGTCATAGACATCCATGTCCGGCGGCAGGCCCTCGCGCATGCACTGCGCCAGCCGCCAGGCCATCACGAAGTCCATCCCCCCGTGCCCGCCGCTCCGCGCCTTTTCGCCTAACGTGCGCCACAGTGGATGCTCGTGCTCCGCCTTGAACTCGTCGATCGCCTTCCACCGGTGGTCGGGCCGCGAACTGTCGAAGTAGATACGCGGCGGGTAATCCTCGAAGATCCCCTTCGTCCCCTGCACGGCGTTGATCCGGCTGTATGGGCGCGGACTCGAGACGTCGTGCTCGAGCAGGATCACGCGTCCCTTCGCTGTCCGGATGAGCGAGCGATTGAGGTCGCCGGTGACGTATTTCTCGCCCCACTTCGGCGAGTCCTTCGGCTCCTGCGCCTCGCGCCACTCGGTCAGGCCGAACTCTTCCGTGCTCATCGAGACCAGGTACTCGAACCGGTCTCCGCGGTTCACATCCATATAGAAGGCGACCGGGCCCAGTCCGTGCGTGGGGTAGAGGTTCGCGTTTCGCTTCGTGTGGTGCGCGCGGCGCCAGAGGCCCTCGTCCCTGTTCTCGAACAGGATGGAGCGCAGGTCGTGGTTGTAGGCGGCGCCGCCGGCCTTGATCTCGCCGAAGAGTCCCGCGCGCACCATCTGCAGCACGAGCAACTCGTTGTAGCCGTAGTTGCAGTTCTCCATCATGATGCAGTGGCGGCGCGTCTTCTCGGAGGTGTCGACGAGCTTCCAGCAGTCGTCGAGCGTGTACGCGGCGGGGACTTCGGTGGCGGCGTGTTTGCCGGCGTTCATCGCCGCCAGGCACACGGGGACGTGCCATTGCCACGGTGTGGCCGTGTAGACGAGGTCGATGTCGTCGCGACGGCAGAGGTTCTCGAAGTCGCGTTCGCCGGCGGTGAAGGTGGCCGGTTCGTAGTCGTGCCCGGCCTTCGTCATCATCTGGCGAGCCTGCTCGACTTTCTCTGGAACGATGTCGCAGAGCGCCGTTATGCGGACATTGTCGACGCCGAGCCATTCGTTGAGCATGCTCCTGCCGCGCAATCCCGTGCCGACAATCGCGAGGCGCACGGTGTCGCGACGCTCGAACGGGATCCCGGCCATCGAATCGTGACTGGTGACTGATGACTCGTGACTCGGCAGTGCGGCTGCTTCGTCGACGCCCAGTTGGCTGAAGGCAATTCCGGCGCCGACGGCGGCGGCGGATTTCAGGAGGTCTCGACGGGAAGGCATTTTCGGCAGCGGGTTGCGGAAAGCGGGCCAGCGGTGATGCTACGAATCTTCCAGCATCCAGCATCCCGCACCAGCCCCAGCCCCAGCATCTGCAAGCAGCAAGTAGTAAGCAGTAAGAAGCTTGCTCCCTAGACCGCCCGCAGCACCTCAACCGGATCCGTCTTCGTCGCGCGCAGGGCAGGGCGCATCATCGACAGCAGCGCGACGCCGACGAGCGCAAACTCCGCCACGACCAGCGCGATCACATCGATGTGGTACAGCATGCCGATGTACGGGTCGACGAGCCTGTTGGTCCAGATCGTCGCCAATCCGCCGAGCGCCGTCCCGGCAACAACGAGAATCGCCCCTTCATGGAGCACGTCGAGGAAGATCTGTTTCGACGTCGCTCCAAGGGCGACGCGGATCCCCACCTCGCGCAAGCGTTGCGTCACCGTGTACGAGAGCACGCTGTAAAGCCCGAGAGCGCACAGTGCGAGCGACAGCAACCCGAACGTGCCGAGCACACTCGCCAGGAACCGCTGGCCCTTCAGGAGCTCCTGTCGGTAATCGTCGAATCCGTACACCTGGACCGTACCGCGCGCGGGCAGGACGGAGCGCATCGTTCGCGGGATCTCGGTGCGCAACGCGGCAATGTCCTTGGCCGATGCGCGCACGACGAACGAGCGATGTGGCACAAATGGCCGGAGCGGTCGAATGCCAGGCTCGGTCTCCGGCTTCGAGAACGCCGCCTTTCCCACGAGATACACCTGCGGGTCAGGCTCCTCTCCATCGTGTCGAGGGAGGCCTGACCGCATCGGTCGCGACACGCCAATGACGTGGAACCACGGGCTGATCCGGTCCTCCGGCGCGAACTTCACCAGCTTGCCTATGGGATCCTCGCTCCCCCAGATCTTCAGCGCGGTCACCGAATCCACGATCACTGCTCCCTCGCTGAGCGCGTCGTGGTCCGCAAAGTCGCGTCCCCTGACGATCTCGATGCCGATGGTGCGAAGGTAGTTCGGGCTGACGTAGGAATAACCCTGCAAATAGCGCGACCGGAACGCTCCGCCGGAGCGTTCGCCGGTGAGCGCAGGCGAGCGAGTCAGGCTGACGCCGCTGCGCCACGCCACGGTGTCAACGTCAGGGTATTCGCGCAGGCGTGTTTCCGCGGCAGCCCACAGGGCGAGTCGCACGCTCTCGGCGGTGTCGGCGCGCGACCGCGAGGATACACTGACCGACAACAGGCGCGCCGGATCGAACCCGTAGTCGAACTTCCGCACTTCCTGCGAGGCGCGCAACAACAGCGAAACGCACGTCAGCATCGCCAGCGACAGGGCCACCTGGCCAATGACCAGGGCGGGGAACCGACCACGACGACGGCTGGTGGTCGTGCCGGAGTTCTCCTTGATGTAGTCGGAGAGCTGCACGTCCGACAGGCGAAGTGCCGGCAGGAGTCCGAAGAGCAGCGCGGACAACGCCGCGGCGCCTGACGAGAGCGCAACCACGCGCCAGCTCATCCCGATCACCAGCGCGCCGGTTGGCAGTCGCTCAGGCATGTTGGCGCGCAGCAACGCGAATCCCCACGCCGCCGTCAGGATCCCCACCGCCGCTCCGGCGAGCGCGATCACCAGGCACTCGGCCAGCACACCCTTCACGATATCGCTCCGCCGGGCACCAAGTGACAGCCGGACCGCCATGTCGTGCTGCCGCGCGACCCCGCGTGCCAGCACGAGGTTCGCCAGGTTCGAACAGGCGATCACCAGCACCGCGAGCGCGGCACCGACCAGCAGCCACTCGAAATCGCTGATGCGCAACGGATCCCTCGTAATGGGGCGCGCGGTATGCACGAACGCGATCCGGCCCGATCCGTGGACTCGGGTCATGTGCTCCGTCGTGAGCTTGAACTCGGCGTTCAGCGTGTCGATCGTCGCGCCGGGTCGGAGCCGCACTAACGCTGTCAGATACCATTGTGTTGCCGCAAACGCATGGATGTCCCGCGGGAGCGATAGCCAGTAGTCCTCGCCCGACTCGGCCGCCAGCTCGATCGGCATGACCCCGACCACCTGCACACGCCTTGTCTCGGTGGGACCCTCGATGCTCACGGCCAGTTTTTCCAGATACGGCTCAGCGTCGAAGACGGTTTTCCAGATGCGCTCGGAGATGATGACGCTTGCCACTGCGTCCTCATCGGCGGTGGCGTCGCTGAAGGCGCGACCGGCAATAGGACGCACTCCGCGAACCGCGAACCAGTTGGCGCTCACGCGACTGCCTCTGCCGGGAATGCGGATGTCGCGGTCCATGAGGACATCACCGACTCCGAACGACTCATACGCGATCTGATCCACCGAGCGTACGAATTGACTGAGGACGTCGACGTGGTCCGCCATGGTCACGGTACCCGACGCGCCGGCGCCCTTCATGTTGACGCGGAAGAGCTGCTCCGGATCGCGCGTCACCGTGCGGGGATTCCGGATGCCGTCAATCAGCCCGAAGACCGCCGCGACCAGGCCTAACGAAAGCGCCAGCGACAGGATGGAGACGGTCGCAAAGCCCGGGCTGCGCCGGAGCGATCTGATCGCGCTTCTCAGAGGCAACATCGGAATCGTGATTCGTGAATCGTGATTCGTGACTCGGCACTGCCTCGGACCTCTGACCTCGGACCTCTGACCTCGGACCTCGGACCTCGGACCTCAGAATTGATACGCGTGCGGTCCCGCTCTCGAGAGGAAGAAGACCGACTCCTTCCCGGCCTTCCGATGCTTCTTCCGGTACGCCTCAGGCCACCGCTCCAGAAACGCCTCAGCTTCAGACTCTGGAACCAGCGCCCACACACTCCCCCCGAATCCCGCCCCGAAGGCCGACGCGGCCACCGCTCCCAGTTCACGAGCGGAACGCTGCAAGGTCACGGTCTCCGGCACCTGGTTGCCCAGATGGGCCTCGGCCAGCCGCTGGGAGTGATCCACGACGACTCCAAACTCCGTCAGAGATTCCCGTTGCAGCGCATCGGACGCCGCCGGGATGATCTCGTACGTCTCGGCCACGAACTGCTCCAGCCGCCCCTTGAGGTACGACGCGGTGAAGTCGCCTCCGCGCGCGCGGCTTGCCAGCGAACGGATTCTTTCGACGGCGCCGTGGACCTGGCTGATGGCCGAGCCCAGCATCGGGTCGTCGCGGCCCGTGTCGCGATTCCAGAGTTCGACCAGGCGCCGCGCGGCCAGCGACACTCGATTGTACTTCGCGAGCGCGGCTCCCGATTTTGGCGCGTGCACGCCTGACGAGCCCAGGGCGAACACGAAGCCGGCCGGGATCTGCAGGAGCGCCTCACGCCGGACGGGGTCCCAAGCATAACGAGCGAGCTGGCCAGGCTCGCTGCACAGGATCGCCGTCTGGTCCTGGTTTCCGCCGAACGTCCCGACGCCGGCATCGCCGACCAGGTGGCGGAACGGACGGCCGTTTTCCACGGCGCCCAGGTAGGCGGCCAGCTCCTCGCCTGACGAGATCACGCTCCGGAAGACCGTGTTGCTGCGAAGGTCGTTGGTCTTGGACAGGGCGATGAAGGTGCCAACCACCAGCGCGCTCGAACTGCTCATGCCCGCATCGGCCGGGAGGTCCGAGGCAAAGGCGATGTCAGCGCCTCGATACACGCGCTCGAAGTTCGCGGCGAGCCTTTTGACGACCGTCGCGACGTATTGCGTCCACGAACCGCGCTCCCCCCCGATCGGCGACACGAGGCTCGTCTCGAACGTCGCGCGCCTGTCGAGCGAGCAGGCGCGAACGATGGAGTCGCGCCGTGGCGCGACCTGCACGCAGAACCCGCGCTCCAGCGCGCACACCAGGCTTCGGCCCCCAGCGTAGTCGGTGTGCTTGCCCAGGACTTCGATGCGACCCGGCACCCAGAGCGACCAGCGCTGCCTGTCAGCGCCCAGGGAATCGAGGGCCTGGTCGGCGGACTCGTAAAGCTTGGCCTTCGCGTCGGCTTCAGGCTGCGAGAGGCCCAACTCGATCAGTCGTCGCAAGGGCGTGAATCGTGAATCGTGAATCGTGGGTGCTGCTCTGGCCTCTGGCCTCTGGCCTCTGGCCTCTGGCCTCTGGCCTCAGTTCAGAGGATTGGCCTCACATTGCGCAACGCAGCCTCGACGTTCGCGACATCGCTCCGTCGCCCAAGATCGAGGACCGGCGCAACCAAAGGCAGTACTCGAAAACGCTCGCCCAGGTCTTTCATCGCGATCCGGACCGCGTCAGCCAGCTCCAGTTCCCCGCGAGGCGAGGGCTTCACCCGACGACACGCCTCGAAGATCACCGGCGTGAACGCCCAGAGGTTCATGCTCACCAGCGCGTGCGGGCCCATGGCTTCGAAGGTCGTCTCGTCGGGTTTCTCGACGATCTCCTCCAGGAAACCATCTGCGGCCACACGGAGCAGCGCGAATCGCCGGATCCGTTCCGGGTCGATGTTTCCCTGCCTGACGAGCGCCTCGCGATCGAAACCTGGCAGGGCACAGCCTTCAACCTCTGACAGCGCGCGATACGCCTCGACCGGGTAATAGTTGTCGGCATTGAGCACCAGAAACCGCCCAGCGCCGATGATCGACTCGGCGGCCAGGACGGCGTCGGCGGTGCCGCGGGGCTCCTCCTGGATCGCGAACCTGATCCGCACGCGCCGGAGCGTCATCTCGTGATGGAAGTGGCGCTGCACGTCCGTTGCATCGGGGCCAACGACCAGACAGGTCTCATGCACACCGGCGTCGGCCAGCGCGCTCAGGACGTAGTGCAGGAACGGCCGGCCGCTCGCCATCGGCATCATCGCCTTGATGCCTTCGTCAGCGGCTGCGGACTGCTCGGCCGTGAGCGACGCCCCGGCGTCCGAACGGCGCATGCGGGTGCCCAGGCCGCGGGCAAGGAGGACGGCCTTCATGGTGACTTGTGACTTGTGACTCGTGACTCGGCAAGTCGGAGTGCACTGTGGCCTCTGGCCTCTGGCCTCTGGCCTCGGTTCATCTCCACATCCTCGGCAACAACCGCCACAAGCCCGCCCCGCTCACGAGAAACACAACCGTCAGGACCAGCGCCTGCCCCGTCCTTCCATAGATGTAGCTGCCCGTCCCGAACAGCGCCGAGTAGACGAAGAGGCAGCCCAGGACCCAGCCCAGCACCGAGTTCGCCATCGAGTCCGTCGAGGGCGGCAGCCCGGATTCACGGCGTATCGACTCCCACCCCGGGCCCGACGGCCGCACCAGCCGGTAAAACTCCAGCAGCCGTGACCGATCGGCCGGCGCGGTCGCCAGCGTCACCGTGATCCACACCAGCGTCGTGATCGCTACCGTCCAGATCAGTGCCACGTGCGACGCCATCTCGAATCCGTTCTTCCGCGCGATGAACAGGCCTAACGACACCGCGAACGACGCGACCATCGCCGACACTTCGCTCCAGGCGTTCACCCGCCACCAGAACCAGCGTAGCAGGTAGAGCAATCCGGTCCCCGCTCCAATCGAAAGCAGCAGCTCGAAGCTCTCCCGCGCCGTGTCGAGCACGTAGGTGAGCAGCGCCGCCACCAGCATGAGCAGCGCGGTCACCACGCGACCCATGAAGACGTACTGGCGCTCCTCCAGCCCGGGCCGGAGGAAGCGCTTGTACAGGTCGTTCACCAGGTACGACGTCCCCCAGTTGAGGTGCGTGGCCACGGTCGACACGTACGCCGCCAGCATGCCCGCCACCATCAACCCCAGGAAACCTGCCGGCAGGAATCGCAACATCGCCGGATACGCGATGTCGTGACCGAGCAGCGTCGGATCCATATTTGGAAACGCCGTCTGGATGTCCGACAGTTGCGGGTACACGAGCATCGACGCCAGCGCCACGATGATCCACGGCCACGGACGCAGCGCGTAGTGCGCGAAGTTGAAGAAGAGCGTTCCCTTCAACGCATCGTTTTCCGTCTTCGCCGCCAGCATGCGCTGCGCGATGTAACTCCCGCCGCCCGGCTCGGCGCCCGGATACCACACCGACCACCACTGGATCGTGAGCGGGATGATCAACACCGTCAGCGTCAGGCCCCAGTCGCCGAAATCGGGAAGGAGCGCCAGTGTGGCGGGATCGGTGCGCGCGATGAGGTTCGCCAGGCCGCCGACTTCGGGCTGCTGCAGCGCGAAGTACGCCGCCGAAAACGCTCCGGTCATCGCGATGCCGAACTGGATGAAGTCAGTAACGAGCACACCCCACAATCCTGACGTCGCGGCGAACGCGATGTTCAGTACCGCGCAGATCGCCAGCGTCTGTCCCATGGGCCATCCCAGCACCACGTTCGCGATCTTCACCGCCGCCAGGTTCACCGACGCCATGATGAAGCAGTTGAAGACGAGCCCCAGATAGACCGCCCGGAACCCACGCACGAGCGAAGCCGCCTGTCCTGAATACCGGATCTCGTAGAACTCGAGGTCGGTCAGCACCCCCGACCGACGCCAGAGCCGGGCATAGAAGAACACCGTCATCATCCCGGTCAGCAGGAACGCCCACCACGCCCAGTTGTTCGCGACGCCGTGCTCGCGGACGAGGTTCGTGACCAGGTTGGGGGTGTCGGTCGAGAACGTCGTCGCAACCATCGACACGCCAATCAGCCACCACGGGGCCGACCGTCCCGACGTGAAGAACTCAGCGGTGCTCGAACCGCCCCGGCGGGCCAGGACGAGGGCGGGAAAGAAGGAGACGATGGTCAGTCCCGCGACGATCAGCCAGTCCAGGGTTGTCAGCTGCATTGCGCCTCGGTCCGTTGGGAGCGCAAAGCGCAAGGCGCAATGCGCAAAGGGCTGTGGGGCCTAGTCTTGAGCACGCGCAAACATAGGGGAGAAGGCCCAACGCGCTACGGCCAAACTGAGGGTATCCAGAGGAACCTGGACTTGGCTCAGCCACCCCCCCTTTGCGCTTTGCGCCTTGCGCTTTGCGCTCATCCGCTCATCCCGGAACCCACGCAGTCACGGTAACTTACAGGCCGCCTTCCAACCAACGAATCCCGCCCTGACGCCGTACTGTCTTCAATGATTTCGAGTCGAATTCTGGCCGCTGCGCTGTTCCTCGCCCCACTGACGGTTGGGTCCGCGCAGCGGGCTGATACCGTTCGCGTCTCGGTTGCCGATGCGCTGACCCGGGTCCTTCGCGAAAGCGACGAGATCCGGATCGGACAGGCGCAACTCGAGGTGACCGGCGCGCAGGTCACCCAGGCCCGCGCGTCCGGGCTCCCCGCGCTCAACCTCCGCGGCGCCTACACGCAGCAGGTGAGAAACGCCCGCGCGACCATCGTCAGCGGCAGCATCTTCGGACAGAACTACACATACACCACCACCCTCGCCCTCACGCAGCCAGTGTTCCAGGGCGGTCGCATCTTTGCCGGCATGCGTGCCGCCGGCGACGCGCGCGACGCCTCACGCTACAATCTCCAGGAGACCCGCGCCCGCCTGACGATGGACGCGCACACCGCCTACCTGGGCGCCATCCTCGCCCGGGAGCTGGTGTTGATCCAGGAAAGCAACGCCGCGCTGGCCGATGGCCGGCTCGCGCAGGTGCAGCAGCTCGAAAGGGCGGGACGCGCCTCTCGTTATGACCTCCTGAAAGCCCGCGTCGATCGCGCCAACCTCGAGCCGGTACTTCTCCAGGCGCGCAGCAACGCCGTCCTCGCTGACATCGAACTGAAGCAGCTGCTCAACTATCCCAGCGACGCAGTGCTGGTCCTCACGAACGAACTCGATACCGCCGCGCTGCGTTCGTCCGTCGCGGCGATCGTCAATTCAGTGGCCAGTGGTTCCGTGAGCCGTTCATCTGTGCGCGCGGCCGAGTCTACGGTGGATGCGCGCCACGAAGGTGTGCGCATTGCGCGAGCGGACTTCATGCCCACGTTCAGCGTCTTCCTGAACAACGGCTACACGGCGCTGCCGGCGACATCCGGTTTCCCGACGGTGTGGGGCCATACCTCGGCCGCCAACTGCGCGCCGGGCTCGGATCCCAGCCGCGTCTGCCAGAACAACGGGTGGTATCCCGATCGTTCGTTCGGCGTGCAGATGGCCTGGCCGCTCTTCGATGGATTGCGCACGAAGGGGAGCATCGACCTGGCCGGTGCACAGGAGCGCGTGGCCCGCGCACAGCTCGAGCAGGCGCGCGAGCTCGCGGCCGTCGAAGTCGCGCGCGCGCAGGCGGAATTCGCCCGCGCCGACGCGACCTACAACGCGCAGCATCAGAACACCAACGAAGCCGACGAGGCGTATCGCATCGCGGCCCTTCGGTTTGAGCGGGGCCTGGGCACCCAGCTCGAAGTGAACGACGCCCAGTTCGCCCTGCTCACGGCGCGCGTCAATGCGGCGCGCGCGACCATCGACTACTACCTGGCGGCTGCTGAACTCGCGCGCGCGCATGGGCGGGAGATCCCGCCTCCGCCGACGCGCCCCGCCTCGCGCTGAGAAAACCTGACGTGGTTCTACCGATAAGACATGGACTGGCGCTGGCCGGCATCATCGGCGTCCTCGCTGCATGCGGGGGCTCCGGTGAAGCGGCTGTCGCCAAGGACGATGCGGGCAAGGACAAGGCGCCGGCGCGTGAAGGCGGGGCCGGTGCACGGGAGGGCATGACAGGTGGCGCCGCGCGTGGACGCGGCATGACGTCGGTCGTCCTCGGCGCCAATGACGTGCACACCGTTTTCCTCGGCAACATCGAGATGGCGATGGCGATCCAGGGCGACCTCAAGCCGGTGGAGGAGGTTCCCGTGCGCGCGCGCATCGAGGGGAATCTCGAAGCGGTAAACGTTCGCGAAGGCGATCGCGTCAGTCGTGGCCAGGTGATGGCCCGGTTCGAATCGAGCACCGAGGAAGGGGCGGCAAAATCGGCTCAGGCTGATGTCGAATCCGCCAAGGCGGACTCGGTCAACGCCCAATGGAATGCCGATCAGTCGGCCGAGTTGTTCAAGGCCGGGGCGATTCCTGAGCGCGATTTGCGCAGCGCGCAGCAGGCGCTCGTCGCCGCCAGCGCCAGGGTGTCAGCGGCGCGGTCCCGTTCGCACGCCGCCTCACGCGACTTCGAGGACACACGCGTGCTGGCGCCCACGAGCGGCGTGGTGTCGGTGCGGTCCGTCGAATCGGGGGAGCACGTTTCGCGTGGCGCCCAGATGTTTACCGTCGTGCGCTACGATGTGCTGGAGCTCGAGGCGGCGGTGCCGGCGCGGTTTGCCGGCGATGTCAAACCAGCCATGCCGGTGCGCTTCAATGCCGGCGGTCGGGAGATGACTGGTCGAGTGGCCCGCGTGAGCCCGACGATCAACCCCGCCAACCGCTCGGTCACGATCTATCTGCAGTTGCCCAATCCCGGCGGTACGCTCAAGGGGAACACGTTTGCCACCGGTCGGATTGTGGCGCGCACGATCAACGGCACCATCATCGTGCCGACGTCGGCGATTCGTTATGGCCAGCAGCAGAACGCGCCGTTCGTCTACCGTATCGCTAATGAGACCATAGAGCACCAGGCCGTGCACCTCGGCGTGGTGGATGAATCGTCTGGCATCGTGCAGATCACGTCGGGACTGGAGGTCGGCGATCGCGTGATTGTCGGCAACGTCGGCGCGATCGGCCGGGGCGTGAAGGTTCGCATCGCCGGCAGCACCAGCGACACGCCTCGTGGCGGTGCGGGGAATGGTGGACCAACTCGCGGCGGGCGTTCGGCGCGCCCCGACTCCTCGGCGCTGGATTCCAGCTCCTTGAACGGTAAGAAATCGTGACTCGTGAATTCTGGTCAGACCGCTCAGCGCTCAGCGCTCCGCGCTCCGCGCCTCTCGGACCTCGGACCTCGGACCTCTGACCCATGTTCCTCAGCGACGTAAGCATCAAACGACCCGTCTTCGCCACGATGTTGATGGTGGCGCTGCTGACCTTCGGGCTCGTGTCGTACACGCGGCTCGCCATCGACGAGTACCCGGACATCACGTATCCGGTCGTGAGCGTGAACACGGCCTTCCCGGGGGCGTCGCCCGAAGTGATGGAGCGCGACATTTCCCGCCCGATCGAGGAAGCGCTCAACACGGTGCAGGGAATCCGCGAGGTTACCTCGACGTCGCAGGAGGGAAACTCCAGCGTCCGTGTCATGATGCAGCTCGACCGGAACGTGATGGAGGCCCAGCAGGACGTCATTTCGAAGGTCGCGCGAATCCGGCGGCAACTCCCTCCCGACGTGCAGGATCCCGTCATCGTCCGGTACGATCCGAACGACAGGCCCATCATGTCGGTCTCCATCCAGTCGACCGATCGATCCATCCGGGACCTGACCGACCTCGCCGACCAGGTGATCGCCAACCGGCTGGAGTCGATTCCGGGCGTTGGTGGCGTCAACGTCAATGGCGGTACGCCTCGCGAGATCCGCGTGCTGCTCAATCCCGAGGCGTTGAACGCGTACCAGGTCAGCCCGCAGCAGATCTCGCAGGCGCTGGCGCGCGAGAACATGGAGGTCCCGGCGGGACGCGTCTTCCTGCCCGAGACCGAGAAACTCGTCAGGGTGACCGGTCGCATTCGCGACCCGATGGCGTTCCACGACGTGGTGGTGGCGACTCGCGCCGGCGTCCCCGTGCGCGTGCGCGACCTGGCCACGGTGGTGGACGGCGCTGCCGAGCGGCGGTCGTCCGCGTTCCTTGGAACGCGGGAGGCAGGCGAAACGCGTGCTGTCTCGGTGGAAGTGCTCAAGATTTCCGGGTCCAACACGGTTGAAGTGGCCGACGCCGTTCGCGAGCGACTCGACGAGCTTTCGCTCTCGCTGCCGTCCGACATCGAGATGCGCGTCGTCCGCGACGACAGCGTCAAGATCCGGCACGCACTGTCCGACGTGCAGATCACGATCATGCTCGGCGCGGTCCTGACGATCCTCATCATCTACCTGTTCCTGAACTCGTGGCGCTCGACGGTCATCACCGGCCTCACGCTGCCCATCTCGGTGATCTCGGCGTTCTTCGCGATGTACATGTTCGGGTTCACGATCAACACCATGACGCTGCTGGCGCTGTCGCTGGCGATCGGGCTGCTGATCGATGACGCGATCGTGGTGCGCGAGAACATCGTCAGGCACATCGAGATGGGGAAGGACCACTACCGGGCGTCGAAGGAGGCGACCGACGAGATCGGACTCGCCGTGTTGTCGACGACGCTGGCGGTGGTGGCCGTGTTCATTCCCGTCGCGTTCATGGGCGGACAGATCGGCAAGATCTTCTTCCAGTTCGGCGTGACGGTGGCGTTCGCGGTGCTGGTGTCGCTGTTCGTGTCGTTCACGCTGGATCCGATGTTGTCGTCGATCTGGGCGGACCCCGAGCTGGAGCATGGTGGGCACGCCGAGACGCGGAAGAAGACGCGGAATCCCATCCGGAAGTTCGCGTTCGCGTTCGATGACCTGTTCGAGCGGACGGGTGATCGGTACAGAGGGTGGCTGGGGGCCGCGCTGCGGCACCGGCTGGCGGTCATGCTCATCGCGGTGGGATCGATCACCGGCGCGGTGGCGATGTATCCACTCCTCGGCTTCACCTGGCTTCCGGAATTCGACGCCGGCGAACTCAATGTGAGCTTCCGTGCGCCGCCGGGTTCGCGGGTCGAGTACACGACGGCGAAGGGGCACGAGGTGGCGGCGCTCGTCAGGCAGATGCCGGAGGTCCAGTTCACGTACCTGACCGTGGGTGGTGGCGGCGGGTTCGGTCGCGGCTCGAACAACGGTCAGATCTACGTGCGGCTGTCGGACAAGCGCGACCGGCCGCGGAGCCAGCAGGAGATCGAGGCGTCGCTGCGGCAGGAGTTCCCGAAGGTGACCGGCGTGCGCCCGTCCATCGGCGGGGCGCGTTCCATCTTCGGGGGGATGGGCCAGCCGATTCGCATCTATGTACAGGGCCCGGAAGTCACGCGGCTCAAGTTGGCGGCCGAGCAGGTGATGGAGGCCGTGCGCGACGTGCCGGGGGTGGCGGAGCCGACGTCGAGCGACGAGGGGGAGATTCCACAGCTCGACGTGCGGGTGGATCGGCAGCAGGCGTGGGCGGCGGGACTCGGGATCAATGCCATCGGCTCGACGCTGCAGCCGTTGTTCCAGGGGCAGCGGGCGACGCGGTGGGAGGACCCTAACGGGTACTCGCACGACGTGGTGGTGGTGTATCCCGATTCGATGCGTGTGTCGCCTGAGGACGTGGCGCGGATTCCGGTGTTGAGCCAGAACATCGACCCGCGGACGGGACAGGCGGCGACGGTGCCGCTGTCGCAGGTGGCGACCATTCAGGCCGGCGTGGGTCCGCAGCAGATCGAGCGGCGGGCGCTGGAGCGCCAGGTGTCGTTGAGCGCCGGCGTGCTGGCCGGCTACAACATGGGTGACGTGGCCGACCAGGCGCGCGAGGCTATTACGCGCATCGGCCTGCCAGCGGGATACCACACGGTCTTTGGCGGTGACGTGCAGAACCTCGAGGAGACGAAGGGTTATGTGCTCGAGGCCATTCTCCTGGCGGTGATCTTCATCTACCTGATCCTGGCGTCGCTGTTCGGGTCGTTCCTGCAGCCGCTGGCGATCATGTTGTCGCTGCCGTTGTCGTTCCTTGGGGTGGCGCTGTCGCTCTTCATCACCGGCGGAAGTCTCAACGTGATGTCGATGATCGGGATCATCATGTTGATGGGTCTCGTGACGAAGAACGGTATTCTGATGATCGACTTCGTGAACAAGGAGCGCGGTGCGGGTGCGGAGCGGACGCAGGCGATCTTGACCGCGGCGCGCGTCAGGCTTCGTCCGATCATCATGACCACGTTCGCGATGATTTTCGGCATGTTGCCGCTGGCGCTGGCGATCGGGGAAGGCGCCGAGCAGCGGGCCCCGATGGCGCACGCGGTGATTGGCGGGTTGATCACGAGTACGTTATTGACGCTGTTCGTGGTGCCGGTGGTCTACACGCTGCTGGATGATCTCGCGGTGCGGGTGATGGGGAAGAAGCCGGTGAAGGCCGCCGAGCCGACGCACGCGTACGGGGACTGACGCCGGCGAGGCGGAAGCGTACCAGGCAGCGGGGTAGTGCCGCGGGCGGAATTGCGCACCTTGCGCGCTGCTGCTTTGCATTGTAAAGTTCTCTGCATAACCACCGCGAGACTCCATGCGTCACCCACATTCAGACCTGGCGACCGGCTCGGCTGCCGCAGCCGCATGAACGTCGTTACCGCCGAGCCGTCCGACCCCGAGTCTACCATTCCATCCCCACGCGCCCTCGTCGCACGACGCGTGCTGCGAAGTGCAGTACTACTCGGCATCCTCGCTGACCCGCTACTCCGAAATGAACCATGGGGGCTGGGGCTCCTGGTCTGGATGGTGCTGTTCGCCACCATCGCCATCGCTCTCGTGCGGCAGTCCGGGCGCCCTCTCTCACGCGAGAGCAGAATCTGGCTCGCTATCGCCGTACTCTCTGCCGCTGGCCTGTCGTGGCGCGACGCCGACATGCTCCAGTTCTTCGACGTGCTGGCAATGCTCACCGCGCTCGTGCTGCTCGCCACGAGCATCGATGCCATCCCCGTACCCGGTCTCGCTCTCGCACGCGTCCGCGACATGATTCGAGCCGCGTTCGGAACCGGTCTCGATGTCGCCACTGGCGTCGTCCCGCTGCTGATGCGCGACGCGGAGCTCCACACCGCGCTTCGCCCGTCGAGCGACGGAAGCGCCAGGCGGATCGGCAGGGCGCTGGTCATCACTGCACCCATACTCCTCGTCTTCGCCCTTCTGCTCGGGCACGCGGACCCGGTATTCGGATCGTTCTTCACGTTCCCGTACGTGGACCTCGAAGTCGTACTCTCGCACGTCGTCATCGCCGGCTTCTTCGCATGGGTGGTCGCTGGCTGGCTGCGGCGCGCACTCCTGGCGCACCCCGGCGCCGCCGGCACTCCAGCCACCCCATTCCCACTCACACTCGGCGCCACGGACGTGACGCTCGCGCTCGGCGCCCTGAACGTGCTGTTCGCGGCATTTGTCGTCGTGCAGATAGGTTGGCTGTTCGGTGGCGAGGCGCTCGTGCTCAGGACCACTGGCCTCAGCTACGCCGAATACGCGCGACGCGGCTTCTTCGAGTTGACGTGCGTGGCCGGCCTGCTGCTTCCCGTGCTCCTCGGCGCGCAGGCACTCATTCCGGCTTCGGATTCCCGCACGCTCCGTCTCTATCGGCGGCTCGCGGTGTCGCTGACGGTGCTGCTCGGCGCCATACTGGTATCGGCCGGCGCGCGCATGAGGTTGTATGTCCAGTACTACGGCATCTCCACGGACAGACTGTACGCCACGGCGTTCATGATATGGTTGGCGATAATGTTCGTGTGGCTCGCCCTTACCGTGCTGCGTTCCCGTCCGCGCGCCTTTGCAACAGGACTGGTGGTCAGCGGGTTTGTCGCACTCTTCACGCTCAACGTTCTCAACCCCGATGCGCTGGTGGCGCGGGCAAACCTGGCGCGTGGTGAGGCGGGGCGTACCGGGGCGGCAGGTGCTGACCTGCGATATGTAGCATCGTTAGGTGGCGACGCGGCCCCGTTGCTGGTGTCGGCATTGACCGCCCCGGGTATCGCTGTGGACACGGTCGCTTCAGGTGACCGGTGTGCCGCCGCAAGGATCCTCCTCCAGCGGTGGACAGGGGAGAGACCCGTCCGGATGGCCCGTAACTGGTTCCAGTGGAACATCGCACGGATGCGTGCGACGCGGGCAGTTCGTGCCCATGCGTCTGAGCTTCAGCAGCTCGCCTGCCCCGAGACTCCTGACGAAGCTGTTAGACGGCCAGTGTCTCCCTGACACGGTGTGCGCTCGGGCCTTCCAACCATGTCCTCGCCTGGGCGCACGCGCCACGCCAGCAACGACCGCGAGGACTGCGAGGAGTGGTGTCATGGGAATGAATGACTGCATGATCAACAGGCGCCATGTCAACGCTACTACTGCTCACGCAACGCCTCGATCGGATCGACGCGCGCGGCGCGCCAGGCTGGAATGAGCCCCGCCATGAACGCCACCGCCGCGAGGAGCAGCGCTGCCCCCACGTACACGAATGGATCGGCGGGCTCGGTGCCGTAGAGGAACGGCGCCACTTGTGTGGACGCGACGCGCGCGCCAACGGTGCCGATCACCAGCCCGATGGCGACCACGATCCCGACCTCGCCTAACACCAGCCTGACGACTCGCGCCCGCACCGCGCCCAGTGCAATGCGCACCCCCAGTTCCCCGCGCCGGCGCGCCACCGAATACGACGTTACGCCGTAGAGGCCCAGCACCGCCAGCGCCAACGCGACCGATCCAAAGATCCCCGACAGCACAGCGAGCATCCGCTCACGCTGCAGCGACGTCGCGAGCTGGCCCGACAATGTCCGGAAGTCGACGGTGATGCCAGGGTTCACCTCGTGCAGGATGTCCCGCAATGCCGGTATCAGAGCCGACGGATTCCCCCCCGCGCGCACCTCGACAACCCGCCTCGGCGCCGGCTCGGCAGACTGCGACGACGGAACGTAGGCGATTGGCTCAGAACCTTCTCGAAGTGTGCGGTACTTCGAGTTCTCGACCAGGCCCACAATGGTGTATGGCGCGCTCAAGGTGTTGCCGGCGCGGACCCGGAACTGACGGCCTAACGGCGAACTGTTCCCGAAGAACTTGCGTCCCCACGCATCATTCACGATGGCGACTTTCTCGCCGCCAGGAACATCGGCGCTGCTGAAGTCGCGGCCGCCCAGCAGGCGCGTCCGCATCGTCGCGAAGTAGCCGTCGCTGACCTCGTTGAACCACGTGACCGCGTCCATGAAGGTCTTTGGCGTGAACCCGTCGACGACGATCTCGTCGTTCCATGACATACTGCCCACCGGAGTAAGGTCGGAACTGCTCGCCGACGCGACGCCCGGCATGGCGCGCACGCGCTCGAGAATCCGCTGATGTGTGGCGCCCACAGCGCCAGCCGGAACGCCCGCGCGGCGAAGACCGACCGTGGCCAGCAGGACGCCTTCGGCGGAGAACCCGGGGTTGATGCGCGACAGGTTGTTCAGCGTTCCCACCAGAAATCCCGCCGATACGACCAGGACCAGCGAGAGTGCGACCTGCGCGACCACCAGGGACTTGCCTAACCGGAACCGGGTGTGGCCCTCGACCACGCCACGGGCCTGTGCTTTCATGGCCGACTGCGCGCTCACGCGAGTCGCGCGCCACGCCGGCAGCAGCCCGCACAACACGACCGTGACCGTCGCCGCCAAGGCGGTGAACGACAACAGGCGCCAGTTCAGCGAAAGGTCGAGCGAGACCGCGCCCGACGGACCTGGGGTGGTGATCAACGCGACGAGCGCGGTCGTGCCCACGCGCGCGACGAAAAGTCCGACGACAGCGCCGGCAACGGCGAGCACCATGCTCTCCGTCACCAGCTGTCGCAACAGTCGTCCCCGGCCGGCGCCTATCGCCAGGCGAATGGCGAGTTCACGATGCCGCGCCTCCGCGCGGGACAGGAGCAGATTGGCGACGTTGGCGCAGGCAATCATAAGAATCAGCACCACGCCGGCCATCAAACTGAGTAGCGCGGTGCGGTAGCGCTGCCGCACATCGGAGAACCCGCGGTCCGCCGGCGCAACGGTCAGCGTGCGACCGACGTACTCGCGCTGGTCGTTCACGCGCCAGTTCTGGGGAATCGTTTCCTCGTACGAGGCACGCGCAATCGCGGCCATGCGCGCGCCGGCCTGCCTGACGTCGACTCCCGGGGCATACCGGCCGATGACGCGCAGCCACCAGCTGCTGCGTGCATCGAGTTCGCTCTCACGTCCGTGCAGGACTTCCATCGCGCAGAGCGGGAGGTAAACGTCGGATTCGCGCCCCACGTCGGGGCCCCTGAATGCCGCGCCGACGATGCCCGCGATCTCGAACGGGTGACCGTTCAGCCGGATCACCTTGCCGACGATGTCCGGGGCTGCGCCGTACTCGCGTTCCCAGAATCGATAGCTCAGCACCACCGATCCCGCGCATCCGCGGATGTCGTCCGACTTCGTGAACAGCCGGCCGGCCGCCGCGGTCACGCCGAACGTCCTGAAGAACTCCCCGCTGACATAGGAGCCTGCCACGCGATGCGCCTCGCCACCCTCGGCAAGGTCGAAGGAGGTTTCACCGAACGCGGTGACCGCACGGAACGCGGTCTGGCGGTCGCGTACCTGCTCCCATAGCGGGTTGGTGAAATACACATCGCCATCGATCCCGCTCGACGGCCCTTCCACCGTGACTTTATCCATGCTGACATACGCCAGTTCCGATGGCCTGGTCACGGCCAGCGGTCGCAGGACGACGGCATCGAGCAGCGTGAAGATCGTCGTATTGGCTCCGATGCCGAGTCCCAGCGACGCGATGGTGACAACGGCAAAGACAGGGCTGTGGAGCAGCGCGCGGAGCGCATAACGAGCGTCACCGGCGACGGACTGCACCCAGTCGGCGATGTCCATCCGGCGTGTCTCTTCGCGCTGTGTGCCTTCGTTGCCGAACTGCCGCCGTGCGGCGCGTCGAGCCTCCGCTTCGGGCATGCCCCTGGCGACAAGGTCGTCCACGCGTTCCGTGATATGGAAGTCGATCTCGCGCTGGATGTCCCGAGAGATGCGGTTCGAGCGGAAGATGTTCAGGATGCGGTGATGCCACGCCATGGGAGTCTCTATCGAGAGATGTTGTCGCTGTTACGCATAGCGCAGGACGCGGGAGACGCCTTCGGTCAGCCGGCTCCAGCTCTCTTCTTCCTGGGCCAACTGCCGACGTCCTTTCGCGGTGATGGTATAGAAACGAGCCTCGCGATTCTTCTCGGTGCTTCCCCAGGTCGACCGGAGCCAGCCGTCCTGTTCCATGCGGTGCAGCGCGGGATAGAGCGACCCTTCCTCGACGCGCAGCAGGTCGGCCGAGACCACCTGGATGTGCGATGTGATCGCGTACCCGTGCATGGGCCCTGCGACGTCGAGCGTGCGCAGGACGAGGAGGGCGAGCGTGCCCTGGAGGATGTCGTTCTTGGCGCGTGCCATGGTGTACCTATCTAGCTAGGTATGGGACACCGGGGCACTGGGAATGGTTGCCTTGTTCAGCGTCGAGGGTCGAGGGTCGAGGCTCGAGCCCAACCGCGGGGCCACGCACCATCGGTGGTAGATGATGAGCTGGCGCCGGCCCTCGAACAGGTCCAGCAATCGCCCCGGACCTGCGGGACCCTCGAAGACGTAGTCTTTTTCGATCTCGACCATAGACAGCCTGCGGCGTTCGGCGCTCAAGGCGTCGCGTGCTCGGGTGAGCTGTTTCTCCTTTGTGAGCAGCGCCTTGCGGGCGGCGACCCACTCTTCCCGGGATACGACTCGCGGCAGAGCCGGTGTGTTCGCGGTCATGTTGAACGCTCCCTCCTCTCACGGTTGGCGCCGTTCTGGCGCTTACGTAGGGAAGTCGGAGCCGGCGGCGCGTTCTCTACATCACGCCCGACAACCCCTCTCACGTGCGGGTCACCGCCTGCGAGTCCTGGCTTCCCTGCGCGCCCAGCACGTGATTACATTGTAAGTCCAACGGACTCACAACGGACTCTCATGAAGGCCCGCATCGTACGGATCGGCAATTCCCGGGGCATTCGCATCCCCAAGCCCCTCCTCGAACAGGCCGGGCTCGAGGACGAAGTGGAATTGCATGCCGAGCCGGGCCGGATCGTCATTGCCACCGCGCGCCGCGCACGGGCCGGATGGGCGGACGCCGCGCGGGCCCTCCACGCGGACGGGGGCGACCTCCTCGAATCGACGGGTCCGACCACTTTCGATCGGAGCGAGTGGGAATGGCGTTAGCGCGGCCGTCCCGAGTGCCGAGCCGCGGCGAGGTCTATCTCGTTGAACTCGACCCCGCGCGCGGAAGTGAGATTCGAAAGACGCGCCCGTGCCTGGTTGTGTCGCCCGACGAACTGAATCACCATCTGCGGACGGCCATCGTCGCCCCGATGACAACCGCCGGCCAGGCGCATCCCTTTCGCGTGAGCTGCACGTTCGGCGGCAAACGCGGACACGTCGTCCTCGACCAGCTCCGGACGGTCGATCGGGAGCGGCTGCGCAAGCGCCTCGGCACGCTCGCTCCCGCCGCCTTCACCTCCGTCCTCACGGTGCTCGGCGAGATGTTCGAGCCATGATGCACGCGGGCTAACGATGTCTGCAGCTGACCCGCAGATTTTCGTGGAGGCGCTCCGTGGCGCAATGCTTTCGCAGTCGGACGCCAAAACATGACAGGGACCCCCAGCTCGGATGCCAACGATCTTCGAAGAGTATCGTGACGTCGTCGTCTTCTTTCTTGGCTGGCCATCGCTTGTTGGCGCGAGCTTCGCCGCCGTAGCCAGCGTGCTCCGCCGGCGGAATGGTACGCGCGCCCTGGTAGCCGTCACCGTGGGCGCCATGGTTGTCGCGGTGATGCTGGCCATGCGACTGGACATTCTCGAGGCCCCATTGGCAATTCCCGCCGTTCCTGCCCTACTGGTTGCAGCGGGCGTACTGGAGTGGCGCGCACGCCGCGCCGCCCAATCGGAACTGTGGCGCCATGTGGTTTGGGGAACAGCCGCCTTCGTCATCCCCGCGGCGCTGGGAGAGGGGGCACTACTGGCGGGCTGCACGATGTGCGGCCTGTGAGACCGAACGGATGGATGCGCGCGTAGCCGCGCCCATTCCAACCATATTGCGCCTCGACATCTCTAAGGAGAGAGCCGCGGAACAACCGCCAAGCCAGACGACAGGAGACACGTCATGGAGATCGGTGATGCGCTAAGCCGGGAGACCCGGCACGCCGCGCGCACGCTGCTGCGCACACCATCCTTCTCGATCATGACGCTGGTGACGCTCGCGCTCGGGATCGGCGCGGCCACGGCGATCTTCACGCTGCTGGATTCCGTCGTGCTTCGGCCGCTGCCGTACCCGAACGCGGAGCGGCTCGTGAAGCTCACCTCGCCCGTTCCGAAGCTGAAGGGACAGACCGTCTGGGGGCTGGCACGCCACGAGATGTTCTACTTCCTCGAGCGCGGCCACAGCCTCGAGAACCTCGGCGTCTACCAGCTCTCGGACGTGACCGTGCTCGGGACCGGCGGCGCCGTCGCCGACCGCCCGGAGCGCGTGCGATGGGCCCAGGCGAGCGCCAGTCTCTTCAGCGTGCTCGGATTCCAACCGTCGCGCGGCCGGCTGTTCGTGGCCGACGACAATCACAGTCAACAGCCCACCATCGTCGTTCTCAGCCACGGATACTGGACACGCCGCTTCGGCTCGGCGCCTGACGTGGTCGGTCAGGTGATCAACGTCGAAGGATTTCCCATGACCGTAGTAGGCGTGCTGCCATCCGGCGCGGATCTGCCCGACCTGAAAGTGGACGTATGGGCGCCGGCGTATGTGGATTCGACGACGGTCTGGAACAACCACACCTGGAGCGCGATCGGCCGGCTCAAGCCGGGCGTTTCTGCGGCGGACGCCGAGCGCGATCTGGCACCGCTCACGAGCCGCCTGCCGGAAGTCTTCCCCAACGTGTATGGCCGGAATTGGAACCAGAGCACCGGCTTCCGCACGGCGGTGCAACCGCTCCGCGACGCCGTCGTCGGCGACATGTTGACGCGGGCGCTGTGGACGTTGTTCAGCGCGGTCGCGCTGGTGCTCCTCATCGCCGCCGCGAATGTCGCGAACCTCTTCCTCGTGCGGCTCGACGCGCGCCGCCGGGAGCGCGCCCTCCGCACCGCGCTCGGCGCGGATCGCGCGCACCTCGCGTGGAATTATCTCTCGGAGAGCATGCTGCTGGCCGTGGTGGCGGCCGTGTCGGCGGTCGCGGTCGCCCAGGTGCTGCTGCGCGTTCTGCTCGCCGCGGCGCCCAGCGAGCTGCCGCGGCTTTGAGGCAGACGCTGTGCCGCCGGGCTCGAACTCGGAGGAGCCGAATGGACAGCAGTCGGTTCTCGAAGTTATCGACTTCTTTGCCGCGCTTCTCGGAACGAATCGTGGCGCAGTGATAAGCGCATTTCTTGCTAAGCTGCACCTCGGGTCGCACGAGGCGTGCGACGCGGGGGAGTGATCGCCCGCCTCCGCGAAGCCGGCC
>Ga0209108_10000015_pt1 | contig 65211 bp, 61 predicted proteins | sample Rifsed10ft1_FD_184003 | JGI IMG/M metagenome (GOLD analysis project Ga0209108, IMG submission 184003) | Soil microbial communities from Rifle, Colorado, USA - sediment 10ft 1 (version 2) | ecosystem: Environmental > Terrestrial > Deep subsurface > Rock core/Sediment | place: Rifle, Colorado...
ACGACGGCGGAGCGTGGAGTCCTGACCCGAGATCACGATGACATTCAGGGCCGTCTCCGCCTCCCGCCACAGCGCGGCGACGCGCAGGCCGTCGCGACCGGTCGTGCAGAGCGCTCGATCGGCTACGGTCACCCGCGGAAGCGTAGTGAACGGATCCATCGCGACATCGAGGACGACGGTTTCGCCGCTGCCTACGTTCAGGAAATCGGAGCGCCAGGCGCGAACGCCGATGCGACGCACGGTCAACCGGTACCGACCCCCGCGAGGAGCGGTAATCGCGTATTCGCCGAGCTGGTTCGTGATCACGTTCCGAATAGCGGCGCCGGTGTCCGGCGCTGTCTCCACGCTGCGTAGTGTCACGAGTGAGCCGGCGAGCGGCGCTCCTGATCCCGCCTCCGTGACGACGCCGCGAATAACCTGGGCGTCGGCGACTGATGACGCACCGATGATGGCAAGGATCGAACAAAACCGCCGAGTGAGTGAGGGCACGTTATCGCACCGTCCAGATGACGATGGAGCGGACGATGTTGTCCGCCGGGATACGGCCCGATCGGCTACCAGACTGGAGGCCGGTCAGTCCCGAGCTCTGGGGTGAATTGCTGCCCCCGAAGCCACACTGCTGACCTTGTGGCCATCGTGACGTGAGGGTTGTCGTGTAGTCCGCGCGGAGACCGTAGATCTCGACGGCGACAACCTCCTCCGCTCCAAACTCGCTCACGCCTCGCCCTGGAGCGGCCTCGCCATTGACAAAGACACAGGTCAGTGAATCGCTGATCACGAGCCCGGACAGAAGGAAGGACGGACTGTACCGCAGCGCGTCGCGGAGGCTCAGGCCGGACCTGCCGTAGAGCTCCTGTCGAGGAACGATTGCCGAGTTATTGCCCCGCATGAGCGAGCGCGACTCGAATTCCGCCATGAGGACGGCACTCTGTCTGCGCCCACCGGCAGCCTGTGCCTTCTCGAGCACGACGGACAACTCGACCGCCCCCTCTTCGGGCACGATGACCGATAACAGGCGACCACCGAATCCGCTGCGCTGCACATTGACCACGTATGCGCCCGGCGCTACGGCGGGAAAGTTGAACGACCCTGCGGTGTCGGTCCGGGTCGCCGCCCGCGCACCCATTACGATTACGTCGGCGTTAGGCAGTCCGCTGAATCCTGACCGGGCAATCACCTTGCCGAAGACGCCGGTGCGCATGGCGCGGATCGGTATCGTGTCCAGCAGGGCGAGCCGGGGCATCTCGATCTCGATGAACGCCCCGCGGGCTTGCACGAGAAGTCGTTGCTCGAATGGCTGGAAGCCGATCCTGACAGCACGGAGCAGGTGCGGACCTGAATCCACGCCCGTGATGGTGAAGCGCCCGAGCGAATCGGTGACGGCGCGCTTCGAGAGGTGGGCCGAGTCGAGGACGACCGTTACGCCCGGGACCCCAGTCCGGAAATCGTCGCGAACGACACCGGTGATCTGCCCGGGGCGAACCTGAGCTCCAGCGGTGCCGCTCGCGATCGCGAGAAGTACTCCCCATACCAGGAGCGTCCGTTGCGCTTCTGAAACGCAACCGCCGTTCGAACTACGGTGCGGAGTCATGGTCAGGAAGTGGGTTCGCCGACCGGAGCAGCAGAGGATCCTGCGGGCGGCTTCTACCATCGGTCAGATGGGAAGGTCCGCGCTAGCGAGCATTCCTCAGCGAACCGCGACCACTTCGATGCAGCTTCGCTATGGTCTTCGTGTACGGCAATTGGGACTGGCCCACGCGCTACGTTCGCTAGTCTGACCTTGCTGATCCTATGCCGAGTTACTTCGGAATCGTCAAAGGTCACGATCTTGCGCTGTGCTTGAAGCTCTCTCGCTGGCGCGAAATTGTCGGTCGAGCTGGTGCCAGGGGTCTTACGGCGGAGTCGGTCGGCGTCGTACCGATGAGTCGCTGTGACCGGAACCCAATCGTTCCGCTACTCTCGGCGCACTCGTTTGATTGCTGGAGCTTTGTGAAGTCGGGCTCTCCAAGGAAGGACATGTAAGGGAGCGTTCTGAACATCTCCGGGCGCTGGCTCGCACCGTGCCTCGTTCAGCGAAACAGCCTCGCGAACACTGGCGCGTCCAGCAGCACCGTGATCTCGTGATTCCACTTCTCGAGTGAACGACGGTACGCCGGAGAGTACGCTGCGTAGACGCGCGTTTCCGTGCCCGGAATCGTGATGGACAGCGCCACCTCCGCCTTGAACAGATTCGGCGTCTCGTCAGGCATCTCGTCCGCCTCATCTCGGGCGTGCGCGATGCTGGCGCCGAGACTGATCGAGGATTCATGCTCCCAGCGGAGTATCGGTGCGCGCACAGACGCGCCCGCATATTGCCGATCGCGCACGTGATCGATGGAGTACACCGCACCGGCCATCATGGGCCCCGGCAAGACAGGCATGGTGATCGACGTGCTTCCGTCAATGGCAAATTCGTTTTGCGCTCCGTCGGTTCTACTCTGTGAGAACGACCACGACAACTGCGTGCGGATCAACGGAGACTTTCTGCCTCCGAAGTACCGCGCGACCTGCGTGCGTGAGCGGAAGTACGGCGGTTCGCGTCGGGTGCGGGTGTCATAGTCGGTGAGCTTGGACGTCAACTGCCAGCGTCCGGCATAGAGCACCGTCGCCAGTCGTCCGAAGTGCATTCGCGACTGCAGGAACTCGCCGCGGAAGTTGTGATGATCAGCGGCTCCAACGTAAATGCGGCCGGCAAGGAATCGATAGGCACGGCTTGTCTCGCCCGGGGCGAGGATTCGCGGGTCCACGAAATCGTCGAGCTCCAACACCTCCAGCTCTTGGGCCGCGACGGGAGAGGCGATGAAGAGCGCCAAGAACGTTGCGGTGCGCCTCAGGAATGTCGCTTTCATGGCGGCAGCAAGCGAATGCTGAGTTGCTCGACTGAGACGTCGACGAGTTTCCCGCGCACGGCTCGGGCCCAGGTGTTCTGGCATTTTTTCTGTTTGCAGACCCTGTCCGCGATCTGGTGAGCGGTGAGGGGCGAAGGTATCGTCTGACGATCGAACGTTTCCTCGAAACTCTGGTCATTTTCAAGGAACACACGAATGGTCAGCCGGTCAGTCCACCGCATTTCCTGCGACTCGAACCGCGTGTAGCGCATCTGCGCCGCGATGCTGGAGGGCACTCGCTCCTCCACCTTCAGACTTTCCGGCTTCGAGTTGACTTCGACGCGCCAGACTTTCGACAACCGATAGCCGACTCGCGCGGCACAGGCGCCGCCACGGTGCTCGGCGAATACCGGCGCCGTCAGCTCCGCCCGGAAACCGGCGAGACGAGGGAGCGCGCGAACCGAGTCGACCCTGACGGGATCAGGCAGAGTGAGAACCCACAACCCGGTCGCATCGAGTGCTGCCGACAAGTCGCTCTCGAACGGATAACTCACCCTGACCGGCAGCCGCGGTCCCGCCAAGAGAGTGTCCGCGCTCACGGTGAGATACACCGTACTTACGCGTGTCGCCGATCCGCATGAGGCAGCGGCCGGCTCTTGTGCGTCCGCAAACGTTGTCAGGAGACTTGCGCTCAAGACAAACAGCGGCGTGAGAGAAGGAACCCGCATCACGACCCTCCCTTGGACAAAAGCTTGCCCACCGTCGAGAACAGCCCGATCACGGTGGTCAGTCCGGTGGCGATCAACGCGACGAACTTGATGGAGCGATCCAGACCCGCGGTCGCCTGGGTTACTGACGGCAGCCGCACACTATGGACGACCTGCTCTCGGCGAGCCAGGATCAGATAGAGCAACGAACTCGCAATCGCGGCTCCCGCCAGCTGCAGCGCGACGAGGAATCCGGAACGGACAATTTCTCCGAGGCTGTTCGACAGCACGTCAGTCGGATTACGGAGGATTATGACCACCGAAGCGAACAGCGGCTGCGCAAAGGCGAACGTGGCGATCGTCCAGACGTTAGGTGCCGGATCGCGGTTGGCGATGACGAATCCCAGAAGAGCCGCCATGACCAGGAGGAGCGGCGTGAAGTGCTCCTCCGATGCCGTCGCCGTCGCGTAGATGGAGGCCACATAGAACACAAAAACCGTCAGCTGCGGGCTCCACTTCTGCACCGGTCTGGGTTCAACCGGCTCCTTGCCCGTCAGCAGCAGGATCTGCGCGGTGGCGCTCGCCAGTTTCTGCTCTGCTTGGGCGAGCTTCGCGCGCGTTTCGAGCAACGGCGACACCGGATTCGCGCAGAACTGGCACGTAGAAGCCCGGTCGGGAATCTGCGCCAGACAATAGGGGCACTCGATCATTTCACTCGAACCACTGCTTTGTTTCCCGGTTCCCCGCGGCGTGCGCACACAGGGCCAAGTTGACACCCGCCGCCGCAGCGATCCTCCTTTTAACTTCCGCTCCACGCTACCGGTCGTCAATATCGACGACCACTTTTGGCAAATCACGATTGGACGCTCGCCACGCCCCAAAGGTCGCGTGAGGGGTCTCTGATCTTGAAATAGGGCAGGACGACCCCTAACAGCTATTTTCGGCCGCCGCGCGACGGCTCTCCGCAAATCGTCAATCGCGCCCACTCGGCCATTCGAGCGAAATCCAGCAACGGCGAGGGTTCCTCAGATCGACCCCGCGTCGTTGCAGCCGGCGAGGTGGTTTGAAAGAGAGTCAGCTCCTTCAAACTCCCGCTCCAATGCCATAGTGGGGTGACTGCTCGTTAGGTGTTCTAGCCATGCTCACCGCGCGTCTGAGCCACCGCAACGCCTACGGCCCGGTTAACGGGGAGTTAACCGATCATGCCCATAGCCCACTTTTCGTCGCCTCTGACCCCCTAACAGGGCCTACGACGGAGCAGCCCGCCCGCATGGAGGCAATCGTCTCCCTGAGCGGAGGTTAAGTCGATCCCGCTCAGGTGCTCGCCTCAGTGGCCAGGGGCAGAATCGAACTGCCGACACGCGGATTTTCAGTCCGCTGCTCTACCAACTGAGCTACCTGGCCGGGAGGGATAAACCTAAACAGCGACTGCGCTTGGAAGAACCCTCTCAAAGGCCAGCCAGATCGAACCGGACTCCGTCCTACCTCTGGCCTCTGGCCTCTGGCCTCTGGCCCACCGAGGCAGTAATCACCGACTTGATCCCGCCCCGCACATTGAAGTCACCCACCACCTGCATCCACCGCGGCGCAACGGCGCCATTCAGATCATCCAGGATCCGGTTCACCGCGCGCTCATAGAAGACAGCCGCATCGCGGTAACTCCACAGATACAGCTTCAGGCTCTTCAGCTCGATGCACTTCTCGGCGGGCACGTACGTGATGTCGATGACGCCGAAATCCGGAGCGCCGCCCTTCAGCAGTGCCAGCTCGGATGCGTCCGATTCCACACCGCCCAGCGGACACAGCGAAGTGAATTCCTGGCACTCCATATGGATTTCATAGGAGCGATCGGGGTATGGATTGGGAAAGGTCTCGAGCAGTTCAGGTCGGGGCATGGGCGAAATGTACTGGCTCGGGCTCGAGGCTTGACGGTCGAGGAAGTTCTTCGCGCTGCTGACTCCCACTCCAACCTTCCCTCGAGCCTCGACCCCCGAGCCTCGACCCTCGTGCTCAGCGCGTGACAAGATCGACACTTGGCGTTATGGACAGCCACGGAATCCGACCGTAGCTTGGGATCGTCGGCGTAGAAACGCCGGTCTTGCCGCCGCGACGAGCGCGTGGCGGCACAGCCCCCCGGGCAAACCCCGGGGGGCTCTCTTTTCCGCTAGTGCCGTTCCAACTTGTTTCGCCAAAGGCTCAGAGACACGAGCCGGCTTGGAACCAACTTGGCGGGAATAGCCGGAACGGCACTAGTCGTTCTTGCGGAGTTCCCGCGAGCGCTCCTCGAGGATTTGCCGCTCGTCACCCGTGAGGCTGTCGATCCCGAGTTGTGAGATCTTGTCGAGAACGCGGTCCAGCTCGGTCAGCCGCTCGCGCTCGCCCTGCGTGCGTGCCGGCGCTACGGGAACCGCGGGCGCCACGCGCTGCGATACGGCCTGCTGACTCTGCGCCACGATTTCATCGACCTCGCGTGCCCGCTCGCGCGTGCGCGGCATCGATCGGGGAATGGCGCGCGGCGCCTCGTCAGGCACATCCGGAACCGGATTCACTCGTTGGCGCAGCCGGTCGAATCCGGCGCCGGCGGTCGACGTCCGCCAGAAGAGCCACGCCGCCGCCAGGCCGCCCGCGTGAGTCAGGTACGCGAGCCCATTGCCGTCACCGGTCTGGATCACCCCCACCACGAGCGTGATCGCCACGAGGGTGGCTACCAACCATTTCACCTGGATCGGGAACGTCAGGAACAGATACACCTCGTCATCTGGCCAGCGCAGCGCGTACGCCATGGTCACGCCGAGCACCGCTCCGGTCGCGCCTACGAGCGTTCCGTCCCGGACCACCAGCGTGTGCACGAGCCAACCGCCCAGTCCGCACCAGAGGAAGAAGTTCCTGAAGGCTCGCGTACCCCACGCGTGCTCCAGCCTGGGGCCGAACACGAAGAGCAGGTACATGTTCAGGACCAGCGTCCAGAACCCGCCGTGCACGAAGAGATGCGTCCCGATCGTCCACCACTGCGCGGGCAGATCTTCGACGCGGAATCCCAACGCTTCCCGCATGTTCGACGCGCCAAAAAGCGTGAACTGCAGGAAGTACACGACCACGTTCAGGGCGAGCAGCCACTGAACCGCGGGCGTCATGCGCGGGACTTCCTGTTCCTCGGCGAAGGTGTTCGTCATCGGGTCGCTCGGGTCTCGCTCACCCTATCTAAACGCGGAGAGACCGCATTCTGTTCCGTCGGTCCTGGCCGGCGAGCCCATTTGCACCGCACATCCCGGACCAGCCTAGTGCCGTTCCAACTATTCTCACCGAATACATCGAGCCGAGCCAAGCCGGTACGCGCTTGGCGAAACAAGTTGGAACGGCACTAGCGCATGGTTGCCGGCCCACTCAGGCGCGCCAGCAGCCGAAGGTCCCTGTGACGTGCCGATGCGTGCTCCATCATCGTGCTCCAACGCTTGTCGAGGACGCCGCGCTCCGCCGTTGGTCCAGGGTGAATCACGATGCTGGTGGCATCGCTCGCGGAGTGTACCTGGTCGACGATCTGCAGATAATCGGCGTCACTCGACTCGTCCGTCCCCGCGATCGTGACCGCGTGCGCGCATCCCAACGATGCCGCAGCGCGAAGCGTCTCGACCACGCGTTCCAGTGCAGGCGAAGCGACCGGCGGTTCGATCGTCACCTGGATGAGAGACAGAAACGGATGCAGCAAAGCCAGCGCCTCGGGGCGCTGCCCATCCGTGTCGGCCATGACCTCGGTCCCCGCAGGCAGCTGCTTCAGGGCAGCCGCCAGGAAGTCCGCGTTGCCGAATGAGTCGCGACCGGTAACGCAGACCGAATGATAGACCGTCCGCCCGAGGGCACGCGTCAGTTCGCGGGCCAGTGCGTCGGCCGTGTACATCTGGGCCGTCTCTGCCGCGCCAGCGAAGCGGATGAAGACCTGGCGCCGTCCGGCCCAGACGCCTTGTCGCTGGATGCCAGATGGAATGCCCGCGAGGGCTGCCGCCAGAACCGGTGTTGCACCCATCGTGTTACTGTCTCCCCTCAGTAGTCGCGAGTCGGACAATCCGCTCGCAAAGCTCCGGGAACGCAATACCCGCCGCAGCCGCCGCCTGCGGAATCAGGCTCGTTTCCGTCATGCCCGGCAGTGTGTTGGCCTCCAGACAGAAACAATCACCGGAATCATCAAGGCGGAAGTCGATACGCGCGTATCCCCGCAGCTTCAGGGCCCGGAAGGCCCGCAGCGCCTGGTCCTGGACCCGTGCCGTCACGTCCGGGTCCAGCTGCGCTGGGAACTCTTCGACAGCCATCCCCTTCGTGTATTTGCACTCGTAGTCGTACAGCTCGTGCCTGGGAATGATCTCGCCGATTGGAAGGGCCTCATTTCCAAGGATTCCCACGGTCAGTTCTCGTCCGCTGATGAACCGCTCCAGCATGACCTCGTCATCGTACTTGAAGGCCTCGGCAATTGCCGGTTCCAGGCCGGCGGCATCGCGGACCAGCGTTAGGCCCACGGTCGATCCCTGCTTGGACGGCTTCACCACCACGGGGAAGCCGAGCCGGTCCCGCACCTCGGCAGCCGTGGCCGGCGCCATCAGCCACTCCGCGGTCGTGACTCCGTTGTCCCGAAACAGGCGTTTCGACAGGTCCTTGTCCATTGCCAACGCACTCCCGAGCTGGCCCGTGCCGGTGTAGCGAACGCCACAGAGGTCAAACAGGGCCTGCAGGGTCCCGTCCTCGCCCTGCCCACCATGCAATGCGAGAAAAACGACCTCGGCCTGTCGTACGGCCGGCAATGTGCCGAGGGAGGGCGACAGCGATCGCTGCGACATTGCCGCAAGCGACTCGAGATCCGGCGGCGCCTGCTGTACGCCCGCCGCCTTGAGCTCACGCTCCGCGGCGTCGTCGATCACTCCCATCGCCGTGTCGAGCGATGTCACGTCGTGCCCCCGTGATCGTAGCGCGGCCGCGATTCGGAGACCCGAAGCGATCGACACGTCACGTTCGGACGACGTGCCTCCCATGAGGACGGTGATCTTCACGCTGGTGCCTGGTTTGATTCGGAGCCGGTGATCAACGCTTCGCCGGTAATGTATCCCGGCGCTGCGAGTCGGCGGGCGGGAACCTGAACTTCACAGGGAGCACGACCGTCCTGCCCACCCGGGCACCGCCGCTCCGTGCGGGCTGGAACTCGAGATACGGCGCGCCGGCGACCGCCGCGGCATCGAATTCGGCGTGCCCCGACGCCTCGACCACCGACGTCGATTCCTGCACCACGAGACCTAACGAGTCCACGAAGAGCCGCAGGCCAACGTCGCCCTCCACGCGGGCGGCGTACAGTCCCGGTGGGTACACGAACGGGAGCTCGCGAGTCAGCAACGCGGGGTCGCCGGCGGCGCCTTCCTCCTCCGGCGCATCCCGGCACGCCAGTGGCGCGAGCAGGGCGAACGCGACAACCCCGAGACGAGGCGGAATGCCTGCTCTCACGCGACGTCTCCGCGGTGCGCCATCCGTGCCAGCTCGTCGAGGGTCTTCAACGCTTCCAACGGTGTCATCTCGTTCGTGTCGATCGATCGGAGTCGTTCAAGGGCGGGGTGCACGTCAGCGAACAGGCCGAGCTGCGCCTCGGCCATTGGACGAACGGTGTCGGCCGAGAGTCCGGCAACGAGTTGCTCGCCTTCGAGCAATCGAAGCACGGCCCGCGCCCGGTCGATCACTGGCGCCGGCAATCCGGCAAGGCGCCCGACTTCTATTCCGTACGACCGATCGGCGCCGCCTGGTTGCAACCGATGCAGGAAGACCACGTCCTCGCCGGACTCGCGAACCGCGACGTTGAAGTTCCGCACCGCCGGCAACTCATCGGCCAGTTGTGTCAGCTCGTGGTAGTGAGTGGCGAAGATGGTCTTGCACCCGGCCTTGTCGTGCAGGTGCTCGCTCACGGCCCACGCGATCGATACGCCGTCATACGTCGAAGTGCCGCGACCGATCTCATCGAGCAGGACCAGGCTGCTCGCGCTCGCCAGGTGCAGGATGGCGCTCGTCTCGGCCATCTCGACCATGAACGTGGACTGACCGCGAACCAGGTTGTCGCTGGCGCCCACCCGCGTGAACAACCGGTCGACCACGCCGATTCGCGCCCGTGTTGCCGGGACGAAGGAACCGGCTTGCGCCATGAGGACGATGAGACCCACCTGGCGCAGCACCGTCGACTTCCCCGCCATGTTTGGCCCGGTGAGAATGATCATCCGCGCGTCAGGCGCCAGCCTGACGTCGTTCGGGATGAACCGGTCCCGAGGCATCATTCTTTCCACCACCGGATGTCGGCCGCCGATGATCTCGAGATCGAATCCGGTGTCGACGAACGGCCGGACATATGACTCGGTTTCCGCCACCTGCGCGAACGACGCCAGCACATCGAGCGTCGCCACGCGCGCGGCGGCCGCCTGAAGTCGCGCTATCGCCGAGCTCACGCGCTGGCGCAACTGATCGAACAGTTCGCGCTCGCGCTGTTCTATCCGCTCGGTGGCGCCCAACACCCGCTCTTCGTACTCCTTGAGCGCGGGTGTCACGTAACGCTCTCCCCCAGTCAGCGTCTGGCGGCGCTGATAGTCGGGCGGTATCAGGTGGCGATTGGCGTTCGTGACTTCGATGAAGTATCCGAAGACGCGGTTGTATCCCACCTTGAGCGAAGAGATCCCGGTTCGTTCGCGCTCCGACGCCTGGATCCCGGCTATGGCATCCTTGCCGCCGTCGCGGAGAACCCGGAGCTCATCGAGGGCGGGATCCACGCCTTCCTTGAATGCGTCGTCATCACCCAGCGCCGCCGGCGGACGCTCGACGAGATGCGCCACGATGTCAATCGCCACGTCATCGCACGAATCCCACGTGTCGAGAAGATCGGCGAGGAGTCCTTCGCGTCCGAGGCGCCCGGCCGCCTGGCCGAGCGTCCCAAGCCGGGACAGCGACTCGCCGAGGTGACGAAGCTCGCGGGGATTCACGCGAGCCGCGGCGGTCTTGCCGGCCAGTCGTTCGATGTCGCGCATCCCGTCGAGCAGGCCGGTGATTTCGAGCCGCGAGATGGGATTCGCTACGAAGGCAGCGACGGCGTCGAGGCGCTGTTCGATCCGTTCGACCGAAAGCAGCGGCGCCAGGAGCCACTCGCGAAGCAACCTCGCTCCCATTGGCGTACTGGTCCGGTCGAGTACTCCGACCAGCGTGCCGGCGCGCGCGTCGCCACCACCGCGCATCGACTCCACGAGTTCGAGATTACGACGCGTCATTTCGTCCAGTGGCATGGCGTCGCCGGTCACCTCGACCGTGGGTCGCATCAGGTGCGGCACCCCGCCCGGCTGCAATTCCCGCAGGTAACGGATCACCGCACCGGCGGTGGCCACGGCGGCATCGTGAGCGCTGTCGAGCCCGAAGCCTTCGATGGAATGCACGCCGAACTGCCGGCTCAACTCCTCGCGCCCGATGTGAGTGTCGAATTCCCAGGGCTCGCGTTCGGTGAGCAGGACGCCATCAAGCGGAAGCGCCATCTCCGCACCCGCCACCGCACTGTCTCCGCGTGCCAGCAGGATCTCACGAGGCGCCAGGCGAGCGATCAGGGACGGGGCATCCTGCAGGTCCGCCACGATCATCCGGAACGCTCCCGTGGAGACGTCGACGGCGGCAACGCCTAACGTTGATCCCGCGGCACGAACGGCGCAGAGGTAGTTGTGCCGCTCCCCCTCGAGCAGGTCATCGGAAAAGGCGGCGCCCGGCGTGACCGTCTCGACGACTTCGCGACGGACGATGCCCTTGGCCTGCCGCGGGTCTTCGACCTGTTCACAGATCGCGACGCGATAACCCTTCTGCACCAGCCGCCGCAAGTATTCGGTCACGGCCTTGACCGGAACCCCGGCCAGCGGGACTTCGGAAGCTCCTCCGTTGTTGCGCGAGGTGAGCGTCAACCCAAGCTCGCGCGAAGCGACTTCGGCGTCTTCGTAGAACATCTCGTAGAAGTCGCCCATCCGGAACATCAGGATGGCGTTCGCGTGGCGCGACTTGATCTGCTGGTACTGCTGCATCAGGGGCGTGATGTCGCGGCTCATTTCGGCTCGGCCTCCACGACGATCCCGCTGACTCGCGAAGCGCGCATTCGCGCCAGGGCTGCCACCGCATCGGCGTGTGTCGCGTAACGGCCGACGCGAATCCGATACGGCGCCTGGTCTCCGACCACGCGCACGTCGAATCCCCGTTCCTTGAGGCGCGACGCCAACGAGGTGGCGTCACCGCGCGAATTGAACGCGGCCACCTGCACGCTGTACTGCTTCGTGGCTGGCGGCGCGGCAGGCCCCTGTGCAGGCGAAGCAGGAGTAGCGACCGAGTCCGCGACTGGCAGGCGTTCGCACTGGGCCACGAAGTAGTCGAACTGGTTGCGGAGCTCGACATCGCCCGCGTCCACGAGCGGCCGACCGGCGTTCAGCGTGGCGCAGCCCGCCACGAAATCGCGATCTTCGAGTGCCAGCCTTCCACTCCACAGGCTCGCCCTTGCGATGTGTTTCCCCGAGGGATAGTCGCGAAGCAGCCGGTCGAAGCGGCGCCGCGCCGCGCTCCGGTCACCTCTCGCAAACTCGAGCTGCGCCAGCGCCAGCAGCGCGTCGGGCGCGCGGGCGGCGAATGGGTGCTCCACGCTGATGCGGAGGTAATCGCGTTCGGCATCGGCGGCGCTCGTGGCGGACTGCGCCCGCCAGTAGAGCGCGTCGGCAAGACGGGGCGACTCTGGTGGAAGTGTGGCGACGAGCGAGTCGGTGAGGAACCGCGCCGACGACCGGTCCCCGGCGACGACGAGCCGCTCGATACGCGCCAGCGTGGTATCTACGTCCTGCGACGAGCCCGTTTGCGGCGTGATCACCAGAGCGAGAGCCGCGCGCACGACGTTCGCCAGTCCCGGCACGGGCCTCATGCCGCCTTCCGTTCGGCTGGAGCGCAAAGCGCCAGGACGAGGGACGTGAGCAGTTGCTCTTCGGTCGAGACGCGCGATTCCTTCGCCGCTATGTCAGCGGCAAGGAGTTCGTTGAGCGCGTGTTCGAGCTGTCCCGACGTCCACCGCTGGGTCGCGCGTTGCCAGCAGGCGACGGCGTCCTTCCACGCCCGGCCGGGAAACGCTTTTCCTTCCTTCAGGAGCGAGTAGAGACCACGTTCGATTCCAGCGGCCGGTACTCCCCGGTCTCGCGCTGCTCGTCCCCATGCCACGGCGGACATCTGCGTGGCCAGGGCCATGATGACGGTCACCACGTTCGCCTTCGCCTGCGAGAGGACGACCGGAACGAGAACCACCGCCCTGGGCGCATTGCGATCCGCGACGGCATCCAGGAGATCGGCGAGCGTTTCGCCGCTTCGTACACCCACCACCGCGCGCACCGCGTCCTCATCGATGGTGCCGCCTCCGGCGTAACTCGCGAGCTTGTCGAGTTCGGACGCCAGGCCGGCGAGCTCGGAGCCGACCGCCTCGTGGAGCAGTCGCCCTGCCGCCTCGCTGATACTCACGCCTAACGTGGATTCGGCGTAGTGGGCGATCCAGCCGGGAATGCGATGGTCGCTCAGCTCTTCGAAATCCACGACCGTGGCCGAGTCGACGATTGTCCGATCGTCTTTCTCCCCCGCCGGGGTGACCAGGAGCAGCACGACGTCGGCGGCGGGCTGCCTGAGATATCTATCCAGGACCACCCGGGCGTCCTTCTTCAGCGCATTGACGTCGCGGACGACCACCATGCGACGCTCCGCGAACATCGGGGGCGTGCCAAGCGCGGTATCCAGGGCCTCGGCGGTGGTTTCGTCGCCCCGGATGAGTTCCAGGTTGAAGTCGCGCGTGCCCGGATCGAGCGCCGCGGCGATGAGTTCGCGCGCCGTGCTCTCCTTCAGGAAATCGTCATCGCCCCGGAAGTAGTAGACGCGCTCAAAGGAACGCTCGCGCATCGCCTTCCGGAGGGCGCGCTCCGCTACGCTCGACATGCGGACAATATAAGTCGCACCGCCGCGGGCTCCCGCGCGCGTCGTGCGCGAGGGATCAGTCGTGAGGTCGGGATGCTTCCCAGGCGGCGTTCTGCATCCCGGCCGCCGCAAACCGGAGCGGACCCTCTTCGGCCAGCATCAGGGCCGGCCACATCGGAATACCGGTCGACATCGACGCGACGAATGCGGGCGCAGACTCGTCTTCCGCGCCATAACCGTTGACTGGCGCAGACGCAAAGACCGCGGGAAGCCGCGTGGGCTCCATGTTCCGGTTCCACTTTTCAGGCCAGCTTCTCACGCCAACGATCGCGATGAGAAGGGCGGCGGCGGTAGCTCCCCATTTCATGATGCCGAAATCGCGTACCCCGCTGGTCGCCAGGGCCGGGCCTTCGGCGGAGATCCTGGTGCACAGGCGCTCCTGGAATCCGTCTGAGACCCGAATCCGAGGCAGGTTCTTCACAAGCAGAAGCGCCCGGCGGACTTCTGCGTCACGACGGGAGCAGCCCGCGCACTCGTTCAGATGTTCACGCATCGCCGCCATTTGGAAGCCTGGCAGCGTGTCGTCAATGAAAGCAGCGTGTCGTGTGGCGAATGTCTTACAGTCCATCTCGACGGCTCGTGGGAGGAGCTCAGGCGACCGGTACCCGACCGTCGCGGGCTTGGTTCCCGCCGGGGGGTATGCTGGCAGGTCAGGGCCGTCACGTCCAGAGCCGGAAGTGTACGCTGAACAGCCACGAATACATGCGCGCCGCGGCCTGTTGGCCGCGGCGCGCTCCCCTGTGCCCCGATTCCCCTATTCCAGCGAAGGAGCGACCAGCGAGGCGAAGGCGTTCCGCGCCCGATTGAGTCGCGACTTCACCGTTCCGAGATTGCAGGACGTGATCTCCGCGATCTCCTCATAGGATTTCCCCTCCAACTCCCTGAGGACGAAGACGTTCCGGTGATGCGGTGGCAGCTTCTCCACGGCATCCTCGACGACCTCGCGGAGGTGACGCTTGCGGTAGAGATCGTCCGGCCGGGTACCAGGGTCCTCAAACTGCAGCGGCCGGTCATCGTCCTCCCAATTGCGCCGAATGGTCTGGAACAGGACCAATGGATTCCTGGACCGATTGCGCAGCTCGTTCTTCGCCAGGTTCGACGCGATCGTGTAGATCCAGGTCGAGAACTTCCGCGACCGGTCGAATCGGTGAATGTGCCGGTACACGCGGACGAATACCTCCTGAACCAGATCCTCAGCGCGCTCCCGGTCACCTGTCGTCCGATACACGAAATTCAGCAGACGATTCTGGTATCTGTTGACCAGCTCGTCGAATGCACGCGATTCGCCCTCGAGGAAGGCGCTCACCAGACCACTGTCGTCGAGCCCGCGAAGGCGCTCGCGAGTAGCCGAACCCGGCGTTGCAACAGCCGGACGAAATGCCGTGTCAGCCATGATCCCCCCCAATGTTGGCGCACCAGCCCGACCCATCGTCACCTCATCGCCATTCCCACGTTCCTGGAACAATTGGTAAGGCACTCCCTGTGCCGACGTTTCGTTACACCGCGATTAACAAGCCAAGTATTGACCTGGCAACAGTTTCCGCGGACGTCGAGCGCCGTCCACTGATCGGCCGGAACTTTCTCGTCCCCGAATGGGGACACCCGCATCATCTGAAAACCGGACATTCGGGGCCGAATGGCCGGATCGAGGGCCTATCGCTGACGGATGAGCCGGTCAGCCATCAAGAGCGCGATGATCGTCTTGCCATCCACTATTTCGCCCCGATCGATCATACGCAATGCGTCTTGAGAGGTATGTGATTCAGGATGGATGAATTCGTCGCGTTCTGGCGAAGGCTTACCACGCGTGAGCCCGGTTGCCATGAAAACGTGGATGTACTCGTCGATAAAACCTGGCGTCGTGAAGAAGCCGCCGAGTGGCGTCAGTGCTTCGGCGGTACATCCGGCTTCCTCGCGTAGCTCCCGGCGCGCGCACTCGATCGGAAGTTCATGGCCTTCGAGGCGACCGGCGGGGATCTCGTACAGGAACCGATCCGCCGCATAACGAAACTGCCGGAGCAACAGGATTCTGGCGCCGGTCTCGTTAGGGTCATCGAGAAAGGGAATCACTGCCGCGGCGCCGGCGTGGCGGATCAGTTCCAGCTCGCCGGTGCTGCCATCTGGAAGGCGTACCTGGTCTATGTCCAGGTTCAGCACCCGCCCGCCATAGATTCGCCGCGAGGCGACGGTGGATTCCCTGTGACGCGGAGCTCCGGTGGACCCGCGCCGGGAATCACTCGTCATCGTCGCCTATCAGGCTGACGGGCCCGAGCTCGAGGTCCCCGAGCATCGGCTCCACCTGCGCGCGGCCACCGACGGCAAGGACCTGCAAACGGTCGAGGTGGATGTGCTGTTGCGCCGCGCGCGCCACCCCTTTCCTCGTCACTGAGCGGATCCGGTCCCGATACGTGTCATAGAAGTCGTTCGCCAACTGCAGCGTCCTGAGTGTCGCAAGCGCGCTGGCGATGGCCGCAGTCGTCTCAAACCGGATTGGAAAGACGCCATCCAGGTACGACGTGCTGAGGGCCACCTCGTCGGCGCTCGGCAACCCGACCTGCATTCGCTCCAGTTCAACCATCACTTCACGGATTGCGGCCGCGGTTACCGGTGTCGCGACCGCAGTCGAGACCAGGAAGGGCGCGGCATCACGACGCCATTCGTACGACGAAAACGCGCCATACGTGAACGCGTTCCGCTCGCGCAGGTTCAGGTTGATGCGCGAGTTGAAGACGCCGCCCAGAATCGCGTTCATGACGACGACGTCGAAATAATCCGGGTGCGAACGGCGGAGTCCGACGTGCCCGAGACGCAACTCGGTCTGCGGGGCGCCTGGGCGATCGAGCAGACGCAGGCTGGGATGCTCGCGAGCAGGTCCGTCGTCGACGACGGGAGAAGGAGACTCGGCCGCCTTCCAATCACCGAGTCGGTCGTTGGCCAGCCGCACGACACTGTCGACGTCGACATCTCCCGCGATGACGAGCGCGGTCACACCGGGCACGAACTGATTCGCGTGCCACGCGTGGCAATTCTCCACCGTGAGCTGGCGGACCGTCCGCTCCGAACCGCCTTCCTGGATGCTCAGTCGGGACGACCGCTTGTAGAGCGAGCTGGCGAACCGTTCATCGGCCAGGCCGCGCGGCTCGGTCTTCAGTTCCAGCAACTCCGCCAGTCGCTCCTGCTGCAGTCGCTCCACCTCGCGCGGTACGAAGGCTGGCGTGCGCAGCACTTCGGTCAGCAACGTGAGCGCACTCTCGAGTCGGCTCGACAGGACGGTGGTTCTCAGATGCGTTGCGTCCCATGTCGCGTACGAGGACAACGAGCCCCCCAATCGCTCGAATTGCTCGGCGAGGGCGCCGGCGTCGAGGCGGCGAGTCCCTTCGGCCAGGGCGTCCGCCGAGAGCGACGCCACACCAGCAAGCTCCCGCGCTTCATGCCGCGCACCTGCATCCAGCACAAATCGCACGGTCACCAGCGGGAGCCGCCTGACGGGCGCGATGATCAGTTCCAGCCCATTCGACAGGCTGATCCGCTCGAATCGCGGAAATCGATAGGGCCGGGATGGACCCGGCAAAGGTCGATCGACTACAGATGCGCTCATGCAGCGCCCTCGTCACTTCGCGGGACGTAGACCAGACTGGCCCGGTTGTCGGGGCCGAGCCGCGCGGAGGCCAAGCCACGGACGCTGTCGTCGCTGACGGCGCGATACCGGGCCACTTGGTCGTTCAGCAGGGTGGGATCGCCATAGTACGTCGCGAATCGGCTGAGTTGCTCGGCACGATCGCCGGCGCTCTGCATCGAGGTGACGAATTCCGTCTCCATCTGCGCCAGCACCCGATCGAGTTCTCCTGGTCGGGGACCGTGGAGTCTCAACTCGTCGAGCACGTCGACGATTCCTTGCTCCAACGCTTCGGCGCTGATGCCCGGACGGGCCGTCGTGTCCACCACGAGGAGATCGCTGCCCTTGGCCAGGTCGAACGTGAACGCAGTCGCCGCGGATGCCAGTTGTCGCTCACGCACCAGCGACTTGTGCAGACGGCTGCCGCGACCCGTGCCGAGCATCGCGGCCATGGTGCTGGCGGCGTAATAGTCATCGCTCCCGAAAATCGGCGTACGACAGGCGACAAAGACTCGTGCAACAGCGACGTCATCTTCGACCAATCCGCGGAGCCATCCGCCAAACGTCGGCGAAACCTCCATGGATGCGAGCGGAGGACGTCCGTTTCCCCGCGGAATCGAGCCGAAATGGCGATTCACCAGCAGGCGAGTCTCGTTCTCATCGATGTCTCCTGCGATCGACAGGACGGCGTTATCCGGCGTGTAGTACGCGCGAAAAAACGCGGCGACGTCCTCCAGGCTGGCTGCGGACAGATCCTCCATCGAACCCATCAGCGAGTGATGAAAGGGATGGGACGGCGGAAAGCAGAGTGCTGGCAGCCGTTCCCACCACGAACCATATGGCTGGTTGTCCACCGACCAGCGACGTTCGTTCTTCACGACATCGCGTTGGGTATCCAGCTTTCCCTGGGTCATCGCCGGCAACAGACGCCCCATGCGATCTGCCTCGAGCCACAATGCGAGCTCGAGCTGGTGCGACGGCACGGTCTCGAAGTAATTAGTGCGATCGAGCCAGGTTGACCCGTTGAGCGTGCCACCGGCTCGCTGGATCAATTCGAAGTGTTCGTTGGCGGCCACGTGCTCCGAGCCCTGGAAGAGCATGTGTTCGAACAGGTGAGCGAATCCCGTGCGCCCTTCGCGCTCATTCGCTGAGCCGACGTGGTACCACAGGTTGACGGCAACTATTGGCGCGGTGCGGTCCGCTGACAGTGTCAGCAGTAATCCGTTGTGCAGACGAAACGTCTGAATCGGCAGGGTGGCGCCAGGTGCGGACATGGTCAGTTCCGTGGCGCGCCAATGGTGAGTGACAACCCGATGGTCGCCATCGGGTTGAGACGATCGCGGCGGCCTGAAGCCGGATCTCGATTGGGTGTAAGGTTCTGCTCCAGTTGGGCAAATACGTTCAGCCGCGACCAGACCGTCCCAAGCTCACTGAGCGCGCGTGTTCCCAGATGCAGGTAGACAGTCGGGATCATGACAAGATCCCTTCCGTAATCACGGATGTTCCCTGAGGGCCCGGCGCCGGGCGAGTGGGCGATGACGAGGGGTACTTCCATTGAGAGCCATCCGCCGGTTCGCGTTTCCGAAAGCAGGGAGAAGATGTTGCCAGCGAAGATGGTTGGCGCGTCGGTGTTTCGAATCGTGTTCTCGGTGCTGCCGTACGGGAGTAACACGGCTCCAACAACGGGAGTGAGCCATCGGCTGCTCGTTGGGAACCGGGTGGCGAAGCGAAGGCTGAACGCGGTGTTGGTCGCGGTTCCCTCGGGGACGGAAACGAAGTCAGCCACGGCGATCCCCGGCTGAACTTCAAAGACAGGACCACCTTGCGCGAGGGCCGGAGCGGCGATGAGCAGCGTCGCCACCACCCCGGCAGCCGCCCGGTGTGTCGAGACCGCACGAGGCACGCGACTCGTCTTCCTAGCGCCCAAGGATCCCCAGGACGATCGTGGCCGGCACCTTCACCGATTCGCTCATGACGTACGCGAAGGCCTCGAGTCGGTTAGCGGAAATCGGGCTGGTTCGCGTTGGCGACGTAACCGACTCGACGCCAAAACGTTTCGCGAGAATCTTCAGTCGAAACATGTGGAAGGGGTCGCTGACCAGGATTGCGCGTTCGAGTCGCCTCTCTTTCATGATTGCCGCAACGGCTGCAAATGAGGCGGTCGTCGTTCTTCCCTCATTCTCGAGGAGTATCGCACTGTCGGCTACCCCAGCCTTCATGACGTATCGGCGTCCGACGGCGGCTTCACTGATAGTGTCACCGGTTCCGCGGCCGCCAGTGAGGAGCAGCTTCGACGCGAGTCCTCGCTTGAAAAGCGCGACAGCGTGATCGAGCCGCGCCTTCAACACTGGAGACGGCCGACCGGCGTACTGGGCGGCACCGAGCACGACGATCGCGTCGGACGGGCGAGCCGTGTCGCGTGCGCCCCAGAATACGACCGCCAGAACGCATGCCACCCATCCAGCCAAAGCACCCAGCGCGGCGTACGAGGCAACGGTTCGCGTCAGGGAGCGGCTCATCTCCTTCTCGTTTTGGCAGGCACGAGACCTCGCTTCCCTCCGCTTCGCACGTCACCGGCCCGTCGTTGAGTCTAGTTCGATACGGCGCGGGTTGGCAGCCCGCGTTCGGTAACCGGTCCTCCCAGCTGGCGTTAGAAAGGAACCGTTGAGCCGCGAGACGGCGCCGTCACGTTCAGGCCGCGCATCAGTAGCTCGTTCCCGAACACCTCCTGCGACTGCGGTTCGCCATGGACCAGATGGACCTGGTGAAGTCCGGGCGATTGTTCGCGAACGCCGTCTATCCATCGGAGCAATTCATGGCGATCACCGTGCGCGCTGTAACCGTTGAGAACCTCGACCTCGGCGCGCAACGGAATCTCCTCGCCAAACACCTTGATGGTCGATCGTCTCTCGACGATCCTGCGTCCAAGCGTGTGTTCGGCCTGGAATCCCACTATGAGAATGGTGTTTCGCGGATCAGACGCACCGTTCAGCAGGTGGTGGAGGATCCGTCCCGATTCAGCCATGCCTGATGCGGCGATGACAACAAGGGGCGTGCGCATCGTATTGAGCGCCTTTGACTCTTCGACCTTGCGCGTATAGCGGACGAGCTCGAATCGGAAGAGTTGCTCGACACGACGGACCAGATCCTCGCCATCATCAAAGCAGTCCGGATGCATCTCGAAGACGGCGGTCACGTCCGAGGCGAGCGGGCTATCAATGAAGATGGGAATTCTCGGGATCCGTCCTTCCCGGAAAAGTCCATGCAGGTCATACAGCAACTCCTGCGTTCGCCCGACGGCGAATGCCGGTATCATGACTCGGCCGCCGCGCGCGGCCGTTTCGCTGATGACTGACGCCAACCGGCTGCGAGCATCTTCGGGCGGGGCGTGATCCCGATTCCCGTACGTGGATTCCATGATCACGACGTCGGCGCCGCCGGGGATCACTGGATCGCGAATGATGGGAAGACCCCAGCGACCGATGTCACCGGAGAACACGAGTCGACGTTTGACGCCATTCTCGCGGCAGTCCAGCACCACGGAGGCAGAACCAAGGATATGGCCGGCGTCTACGAACATTGCGCTTATCCCCGGCGTGACCTCGAATTCGCGGCCATAGGGCACGGAAACCATGCGCTCCAGCGTGTGCCCGACGTCCCGGCTGTCATACAGTGGCTCGATGAATCCCTTGCCGCGCCGCGCCAGGTGCTCAGCGTCCTTCTCCTGAATGAACGCCGAATCCATCAGCATGTATGCCGAGAGATCGCGCGTTGCCGGCGTACAGTAGATCGGACCCTCGAAGCCGCTTCGTACGAGAAACGGGAGCCTGCCCGAGTGATCGATGTGCGCGTGTGAAAGCACCAGCGCCGACAAGGTTTCCACGGGCGCCGGCAACTCGCGGTTCTTGCGATCGGATTCGTGGCGATGCCCCTGGAACATTCCGCAGTCGAGCGCGATGCGACGATCACCGACGCGTACCAGGTGACAGGATCCCGTAACCTCGCGGGCCGCGCCGGCGAAAGTGATTTCCATCATCGGCGTACGATCGCTGCCCGGTATTCTGCCATGCAGGCGAACTTAGTAGCTTGCCGAACATGGACACCAGCCCGGTGCACGCCAATCTGACGCTCGTTCGCCATCCATTGGTGCAGCACAAGCTCGCGTTGCTGCGCAGTCGCGACACTCCGACAAAGATCTTCAAGGAACTCGTGGATGAACTCGCAATGTTGTTGGCCTACGAAGCCACGAGTTCACTACCGCTCGAACCCATCCCGGTGCACACGCCACTTGAAGGCACGACGGGTTACCGCGTAAGCGGCAAGAAGTTGACCTTGGTGCCAATACTGCGCGCCGGGCTTGGGATGGTTGAAGGAGTGCTGCGACTCGTGCCCTCGGCGCGCGTCGGACACATCGGACTGTATCGCGATCACGACACCCTCCAACCGGTCGACTACTACTTCAAGGTTCCGGGTGACGCGGCCGAGCGCGATTTCCTCCTGCTCGATCCGATGCTCGCCACCGGAGGAAGCGCTGCCTCGGCCGTTTCATCGTTGAAGCGCGCAGGCGCAACGCGAATCCGCTTCCTTTGTCTCGTGGCCGCGCCTGAAGGCGTTCGCTTTCTCGCTTCAGAGCATCCGGACGTCAGTGTCATCGCGGCAGCGCTCGATCGGGAGCTGAACGCGCACGGATACATCCTGCCCGGTCTCGGCGACGCAGGCGATCGACTGTTTGGCACGCGGTGACGCGCACATCAGGAATCTCTCTTGTTGCTGATGTGATGCGCGAGTATCTTGCCGCGCGATTTTTTCGCGATGCGCCCGCGCCGCCCACCTGCGCCCTGGTCGTAGATGCTCGTCAACCTGCTGCCGGACTTTCTAGCAGTCCTGAACAGCTCCGATCGGGTTGACGCATATCATCGCTACTACGAAGCTCATCGCCATCGACTCGCCGCGTACTGGAACAACTACGTCCTCGATCCCGACACGCCTCACTTCGCGGAAGTGGCGCGCATGGCGGCTCTGGCCGATCGATCCGACTTGCTCTCGATGCTCGAACGCACCGACATCGTGTCGCTCGCGCGCGGCGCCGAGGCGCAATGTGCGGCACTGTTGGAGAGCGACGTTGATGTCGACGTCATTCTCATGGTGGGCGTCGGAGCAGCCAATGCCGGAGAGCTTGTCGTCGCAGGCCGCGGTATCGCGTTCGTCTGCCTGGAGCATTTCACCGGCGTGCCCAACCAGGAGACTCAGGGACTTGGCCTGGATCCTGAACTGATTCCGATGTGGCTGGCGCACGAAATGGCCCACGCCGTTCGTTACACGTCTCCAGGAAGCCGCAGTGAAATTCGTTCGCTCATCGACGAGGCCGACGGCTACTACTCGTATTGGGAAACCGGCCGGCGGGCGACCCTTGGCGAACACGTTGTCAATGAGGGGATTGCGGTCGAAGTGTCGCGCCTCGTGAGTCCGGGTCACGCGGCCTGGGAGTACTTTGGTTACTTGCGGCGCCAGTATGCCCGCATTCGCGAGCTCGAGTCCTCGGTCACGCGTTCCGTTCTCTCGGAGTTCGACAACGCTGCGCTCGGCTTGCGTCTGCGCTTTCTCTCGGGGGGAAGCTCCGACGAGTCACGCCTGGTGGATCGAACGGTCGTTCCCGAACGGGCCGGTTACTTCGTGGGGTCGAGACTGGTGGCGCCCGCTCTCGAGATGAACGGTCCAGCGTGGGCCGTCAGGGCTGCCGCGCACGAAGTCATTGATGTTGCGGAGTCGTCGGCTGCTGCATCGGCCTGAGAGAACTGCTACTTCCCCACGCAGAACGTCGAAAAGACTCGCGCCAGCACGTCCTCGATCTCGACAGCGCCTACAAGTGTTTCCAGGGCGTGAACGGCGGAGCGCAGGTGGACCGCCGCGATTGAAACCGGAACCGCGTTGGTGGCTCTCGTGTCGCGAAATGCCGCAAGTTCTTGCGCAGCCTCATTCAGTGCCGACTGATGTCGCGCTCTGGTGAGTAGCGGGAGGTCAGGGTCGAGTGATCCGTAACTGGCGTCGAGGATCCTCTCGATGGCCTCCAGTAGCTCCATGAGTCCTTCGCGGTCGTGAGCGCTGACACGCACGCCCGAGCTGCCATCGGCAACAGAACGCTCGTGGATGTCGGACTTGGTCCACACTCGGACGTGAGGTACGGTCGTGATTCTGTGCACAGCGTCAGTGGTGGCATTGATGTCCACCGCCGTCTCACCACAGACGAGCACGAGATGAGCACCTGCAAGGTATCGCCGGCTTACCTCGACTCCGGTTCGCTCGATTTCGTTATCGCTTTCACGCAGGCCGGCGGTGTCCACCAAGCGCAGCGGCCATCGGTTCACCTCGATCGTTGCCTCGATGGCGTCCCGAGTCGTACCCGGCGTCTCGTGAACTATCGCCCGTTCCACTCCGAGCAACGCGTTGAACAGCGATGATTTGCCGACGTTTGGCGGCCCGGCCAGCACAACCACCGCGCCATCGCGCACAACCTCGCCGAGTCGAACGCTGCTCAACAAGACGTCTACTTGTCGCTGCGCTTCGGCCAGCGCACGATCGATTCGCTCCGGTGGGACTGGCCCATCGTCCTCTTCGGGAAAGTCGATCTCGTACGCGAGAAGTGCCTCGAGATCCAGGAGCGCATTTCGCAGCATGCCGATCTGGCGCGAGGCACCGCCATCCATGTGGTGCAGCGCGCCACGGCGCGCTGCTTCCGTGCGAGCATCCACTACGCTGGCGATGCCCTCCGCTTGCAGGATGTCGAGCTTTCCGTTGAGGACCGCACGTCGCGTGAATTCCCCGGGCTCGGCTTGCCTCGCCCCTTCGCGGATCAGCAGCGCGGTGACCGCTGGTGGTGACAGGAGTCCGCCGTGTCCGCTGATTTCGACAAGGTCTTCGCCTGTGTAGGAGTGGGGTTCGTCGTAACGCACGACGACTGCCTGGTCCATGGTTGTACCCACGACGGGGTCGCGAACCTCGGCGAGCAGACTCACGCGCGGCTGCTCGGGCCAGCGACTCAGGCATCGCCGGGCAATCGCATGCGCGTCGGGGCCGCTCAGGCGGACGACGCCGATCGCCGCGCGGCCACTCGCGGTGGAGACGGCGACAATGGTGTCGTCGGCAGCAACGATCATCTCACGTGCCCAGCCTGCCTGAACTATCCCTTCGGCTTGGCTGCCGCTCGAGCCCGTTCGTTCGCGATGATCCACTGCTGCGGCAGCGCGGCAAGATTCTGCACGGCATAATAGAGATTCAGGCCTGCCGCGAGGTTGGCCAGCAGGAACGTCATCATCACCGGGAACAGGTACAACATCATCTTCGTCTGCGGATTTGGCGGCGTGTTGCGGCTTCCGATCCACGACAGCACGAACATCGAAATCCCCATCACCAGCGGCAGGATATAGAACGGATCCTTCTGCGAGATGTCCGCCAGCCACATGAACGAGACACCGCGGAACTCGATGGTGCTCTGGAAGACGAAAAACAGCGCGAACAGGACCGGCATCGGCAGGAGCAGCGGCAGGCAGCCCGAGAACATGCTGAACGGGCTCATGCCGTGATCCTTGTACACGCGCATCATTTCCGACTGCAGCTTTTGCGGGTCGCTCTTGTAACGCGTTTGCAGCGCCGTCAGCTCAGGCTGGATGCGCTGCATTTTCACGCTGGTCCGCATCGCCTTCTGATTGAGCGGCCAGAGGATGAGCCGAACGGCAACGCCGAAGATGACCAGTACCCAGCCGTAGCCGATGTCGAACGTGTGCCGCATCCACAACAGCACGCGCAACACGAAGCCCGCGAACGGTTGCACCACCGGCTGCATGAACCCGCCATACGGATTCGAGTTCTCGAAATCGCGTCCCAGTGCGTGAAGACGCGTCGATTGCTGGGGTCCGGCATACACGTCCAGCGCGAAACTCCCCTGGCGTGGTTGAATGACGGCGGTTCCCTGCGCCAGGGTGGCAGTTCGCGACAACCGCGCGAGGCCGGTCATTGTGAACTCAGCCATGGGCGAAACACTGTCGCGGGCAAGTACGCCGACAATGAAGTACTTGCTCTTCAGCGCCACCCAGGAGAGCGGTCCGGGGACGACGACTCGCTCGCCGGGGTCCAGCTTGCCGAACGCGGTGCCCTTCGACCCGCGCCGTTCGACCTCGTACGCGAAACCGAGATGTCGCTGATCGTCGATCGAGTCCGCTTCGTACGAGACCAGCGTCGGCGCGTAGTGCATGAGGATGAACCCGTTCGCAGCGAGCGGGCCGCGCACGCGGCCATCGACACGGACCAGGAAGCTGTCCGGCTTTATGGAGTAGTCGATCGCCAGCGTATCCGACGCCACGACACCTTCGAATGTGATTTGACCGGTTGTTCCCGTGGTTTCACGCCGGACAATGCGGAACGTCGCCGTGTCGAACGCGACAGTGTCACGGCCATTGATGCCGCGGAATCTGAGAAGCGGCGCTCCGCCACCCTCCAATCGAACAGAACCCTCTGCTCCGCCCAGGGCACGATAGTGGCGCAACTCCACTCGATCGAGCGCGGCACCGATGTTCAGGAATGAGAACGCCGCATTGGTGTCGGCAACGTGCAACGTCTCGGCTGGAATGCGCACAAGTGTGGTGTCGCGTTGCGTCACCGGTGATGGCGCTGCGGTGACCGCTCGCTGCTGCGTATCGGTTATCGCGCGCGGCGTCGAGTCGGCGAGGACGCTCGAATCGGCCGGGAGCTGTGGAACGCGAGGCGCCGGCGGGAAAAGCCGGGGCGTGAGCAGGATGACCGCCGCAACGAGGACGAGCGCCAGTACAGTGCGTCGGTCCATGTGCACCTTGGATGGTTAGGGAACGGGATCATATCCGCCGACGTGGAACGGATGACACCGTCCAATCCGGCGAATCGAAAGAAGCAGCCCTCGCCACGCTCCGTGTTTTTGGAGCGCTTCGATGGCGTACACGGAGCATGTAGGTGAATACCTGCAGACCGACGGGAACAAGGGTCCGAGGAACATCTGGTACACCCGGACCAGCGCAATCAGGACGGATCGCACGGTGCCTCCTGTTTCAACTCATCAACCGACCCAGCACACCGTTCATCTCGATGCGAAGATCGGCGAAGGGCACGCCATATGCACTGGGTGCCGTTCTGACAACGATGTCCAGCCCGCGCTCGGCTGGAAGGACATCCTGGCGAATGATCTCTCGCAGCCTGCGCTTCAGCCGGTTTCGATCCACCGCCGATTTGCCATGGCGCGGTACTATGATGCCAACCCTCGGAAAGCCGAGAGGGGAAGCGCACGCCCGGATCGAGAAGTGCCGGGTCCGTACGACTTTCCCCTCTTGCTGAACACGTCGGATGTCAGCGCCACGACTGATGCGTTGCGCCCGCGAGTAGCGCAGGCGCGGTTTACGCGGCGGCGTACTTGGACGGAAGCTGCACGGTCAGGCGCTTCCGCCCCTTCTTGCGACGCCGGCTGAGCACTTCGCGGCCCCAGCGCGTCGACATCCGGGTGCGAAATCCGTGCTTCCGGATTCGGCGCTTGTTGCGCGGGCGATAGGTGGGCTTTCCCATACGCTACGTATGTGAGACAAAGCTGATCAGAGGATACAACTCGGGGAGAGAAACGTATCCCTCTTACCGCAAGTGTGTCAACGCCTTAGAAGTGCATGATGATGCAGTGTGCAACACTCATGATATTGCGCGTTGACTTTTCAACAGGGTAGGAATAGCTTCGCCGCCCCTTGAGATTATCAACAGAAATGGATCTGGCGCCGCAGGAAGTCTGGAGTCGTTTGCTAGAATGCGCGCGGCGCGAAATAGGGGAGCACACCTTTCGGACCTGGCTCGAACCAACTCAAGCGGTCGAGCTCCGCGGAAACAAACTCACGGTCGCTGTCCCCGACCAGTTTTCCGCCGATTGGAACGAGTCGAAGCACGCGGCGCTCCTCACATCGCTCGCGCCAATCGCACTCGGTCAACCGTGTCAGGTTGAATTCGTCGTCGACTCGCGGTCTCGTCAGCGCGTGCAGATGGATCTCTTCGTTGCGCCCCCGGCCAGTTCATCGAGTGCGGCAAATGGTATCACGCATGCACCTCGCCCACTTCTCAACGCGAAGTACACGCTCGACAACTTCGTGATTGGCAAGTCGAACGAACTCGCGGCGTCCGCCGCGCTGGCCGTCGCTGAAGCACCCGGCCGTGATTTCAATCCGCTGTTCATCTACGGAGCAACCGGCATCGGAAAGACCCATCTGATGCAAGCGGTGGCTCATGCCATCCTGGCGCGCAATCCGGCCCTGCGGGCGGCCTACCTCGGCGCCGAGCAGTTCACGAACGAGTACGTGATGTCGATCCAGGGGCGGACGACACACGACTTCCGCCGTCGTTTCCGCGAGCTCGATCTCCTCCTCATCGACGACGTTCACTTCCTGAAGGGAAAGGAAGCGACCCAGGAGGAGTTCTTTCACACCTTCAATGCGTTGTACGAAGGCGGACGGCAGATCATCCTCACCAGCGATCGTCCGCCCAGCGAAATCCCCGGCATCGAAGCCAGGCTCGTTACCCGATTTCAATGGGGGATGGTCGCGGACATCGAGTTCCCTGACTTCGAACACCGGATCGCGATCCTGCGCAGCAAGGCGCACCAGGATCACCTGCAACACACCATTCCGGACGATGTGCTGCATCTCATTGCCGAGCACGTGCGTTCCAGCGTGCGCGAACTCGAGGGGTGCATCATCAAGCTCATCGCGTTCGCTTCACTGCGACAGCAACCCGTCACCGTCGACCTGGCCATCGAAGCGCTGCGTGATCGCATCAGACCTGCGGCGGCTGGCACGGGCAGCGCCGGTGATGGACGAGGACTTTCCATTACCACGATTCAATCCGCGGTCGCAAAGGCATGGGGCGTCAGCGCGGCCGCATTGACGTCGAAGAGTCGGACGCGCGAAGTAGCCGTACCGCGTCAGGCCGCAATGCTCTTGTCACGTGAATTGTTGAATGCGCACCTTGCAGATATTGGAAATGCATTCGGCGGTCGGGATCATTCCACCGTTATCCACAGTCTTGAACGTGCGCGATATCTGCGTGCTGCGGACCAGGAGTTCGCCGAACGTCTTCAACTCGCGGTACTTGAACTCCCCGCTGGCGCGGCGTGACGGCTTCCTAGCCACATCTCCACAGCTCTGCTGCTACTGTAGTTCTTTATCTATATAGATCAACAGCAACAGGTCTTTCCCACTCGAGGCTTTGAATGCGCTTCACCATTGCGCGGGAAAAACTTCAGGAAGCGCTCACCAATGTCGCGCCGGCCGTACCGGCCAAGACGACGCTTCCCGTGCTCGCGAACATTCTGGTCGAGGCCTCGGAACGCGGCGTCCGGTTCTCGGGCACAGATCTCGATGTCGCGGTCTCCATCGAAGTTCCGGCCGATGTGGAGATGCCCGGTGCGTTGACGCTTCCGGCAAAACGATTGGGAGAGATCACGCGCGAGTTGCCGCCCGCGCCCGTGAAGATCGCGGCGCTCGGCGAGCAGCGAGCCACGCTCGAGTGCGGGCGCACGAAGTTCAAGCTCCTTGGCCTTCCCCGCGATGAGTACCCGGCGTTTGCGCCGGTGGAGTACAACACCGGGTGGCGGGTAAAGTCTTCCGTCCTCCACGAACTCATCTCGCGCACCGCGTTCGCGGTCTCCACCGAGGAAAGCCGTCCCATCCTGAACGGAGTGCTCTGGGAAGTGCGGGCGCAGCTGCTTCGCATGGTGGCCACCAACGGACACCGGCTTGCCCTCATGGAGTCACCGGTCGAGATCGGAAAGGGCTCGACGGGCGACTTCATCGTGCCACCACGCGCCCTGGACCAGGTTCGGCGCGTCTTTCCTCCCGAGGAAGAGATCGAAATCGGCAAGGGCGAGAACCATCTCGCTTTCCGCAGCCCTATCGCCAGTGTCTCGACGCGGCTTATCGAGGGTCCATACCCGAATTACGACCAGGTCATCCCCCGCGACAACGATCGCTTCGCTGTAGTCGACCGCCCATCGCTCATCAGCGCGCTGCGACGCATGGCGGTCGTTGCGTCGGACCAGACGCACCGGGTCAAACTCTCCTTCAACACCGCGCTGCTCAAGTTCACGGTGCAGACACCCGACGTCGGTGAAGGCCAGGATGAGATCCCGGTGCAGTACACCGGTGACTCGCTCGACATCGGTTTCAACAGCAGCTACCTGCTCGAGATCCTGCGCTACATGCCGACCGACGAGGTGCGCTTCACGTTCAAGACCGCTGAACGTGCGGCTACGGTGCTACCGGAGGGCTGGGCTGGACCCGGCAAGTATGTCTGCCTGGTGATGCCGTTGCGCCTTGTCGATTGACCAGACGCAAAGAACGACGCCCAGGATCGCGAGATCCTGAGCGTCGTGGCGAGCAGCCTGTAAGCCGGGTTCTGTAGCAGAGCCGAAGCTCCGCGGCAGTCATTTCTCTGGGAGCGGGGTCTCCCCTGCCCTCGTGCAGCCTACCCGCGGCGTTTTTGTCGGAGTGGGCGTTCTCCTCGCCGCCTATTTGGCCTTGCTCCGGCGGGGTTTGCCGTGCCGCCTCCGTTACCGGAAAGCGCGGTGGGCTCTTACCCCACCGTTTCACCCTTGCCACGATCCTCTGTGGCGGTCTGTTCTCTGTGGCACTATCCGTCACGGCGTGAAGCCGTGCCCAGGAGTTACCTGGCGCCTTGCCCATGGAGCCCGGACTTTCCTCAGCAGCGATCCGCCGAAACGGAACGCCCTGCGACTGCCCGGCTGCTCACGATAGCAATATAGCCACCCGTGACGGCGGTGTGACGAGGTGTCGCGAGCATACCGTCGACTGATCCGTTCGCGCGCGGTCCTCGCTGCGTCAATCGGATCATCGGCGATGGGCCCATGCAATCAGCCAATTCTCAAGATCCCATTCCGGTTCCACGCATTACCACGGTGCTGACGCCGGATGAGCGCCTCAGGGTCGACGCGGCGGGGCACGGCATCTATCGCGCGTGGCATCGAGACACGATGAACGATGCGTTGCGCGACCTTCGGGACAATCGGGCGGCCGCGGTCATCGTTTCAATCGCCCGCTGCGACGCAAACGACCTGCCGCGCGTCGCCCGCGTCGTGCGCGAGTTTCCGCGGGTGCCGGCGGTGGCGCTGCTGTCGAACCTCTCGCCTCAAACTGCTCAAACAGTCCTCGTCCTGGGGCGCTGTGGCGTGCGCACGCTGGTCGACGTGCGTGAGCCGCGCGGCTGGCAGCAGTTGCGGTCCGTGCTCCTTCACGATCAGGCGACCGAGATCCACAGGGTCGCGCTGGCACGCGTCGCCGAGGACCTGGCCGATGCCCCCGAAGGCTGTCATCGCTTCTTTCGGGCCCTCTTCGAGGAGGGGTCCGAGACGCGCACCATTCAGGAGCTCTCCAACACGCTTGGCGTCATTCCGTCGACCCTCATGAGTCGATTCGTGCGGGCGATACTTCCCGCCCCGAAATTCTATCTGTCGATGGCACGACTGGTCTGCGCCGCCCGGATGTTCGAGAACCCTGGTCTCTCCGTGACCCTCGTCGCGAACGAATTGGACTACAGCTCGCCACAGGCATTCGGCCGGCACCTTCGATCGATGCTGCGGATGTCCGCGATGGCGTTCCGCGAACGCTACGACGGCGAAGGAATGCTCCAGCATTTCAGAGACGAACTGATACTGCCGCACCTGGTTCGTCTCCGGACATTTGACCCGCTTGGACTCGACGGGCCTTCGCGGGCGAACTCGCGGGAGATTTACCGCGCCTGACTCGAAGTCCCGCCGGCCGGGGCCTGATCGAGAAGCTCTGACAGGGTCGCGAGACAGATCACAGGGAACCCCTGGGATTCGAGCACGCCGCGCCCGCCTTCCTGTCGATCAACCAGTGCAAGGATCCCGGAAACGACCGCGCCGGCGCGTTGAACCGCTTCGGCTGCGCGCAGGGCCGAGCCGCCCGTGGTGATCACGTCTTCGATCACGACCACGCGATCACCCTCACGCATCGGCCCTTCGATGAGCCGTCCGGTGCCATGCTGTTTGGCTTCCTTCCGGACCGTGAAGGCGCGGACCAGCGGAGGAGATGCCACGCTCGCCAGGGCCGTTGCATACGCAATAGGATCTGCGCCGAGCGTAAGTCCTCCCACGGCGTCCGCGGGCCAGCCGCGCTCACGAATCGCTTCGAGCGCCAAAGGCCCAATCACCGCGAGCCCCTCGGGACTCATGGTGGTGAGGCGCGCATCGACGTAATGGGTCGATTCCCGGCCTGACGCCAAGGTGAATCGTCCTCGACGAACCGAGCGCTGCGAGAGCAGGCGAACCAGCGCGCCGCGATCAGTCATTCGCCGATTCTCAGCGCAGAGCGCCGGCGTGCGCGCCCGTCACCCGCGACGAAACAGGCCCTTCATTCGCGAGAGCAGGCCATCGTCGGCGGTGGCGGTCGCCTGTGCTGGCGTCGGATTCCTCCCCCCGGCCGCCCCAGGTGGCTCGAGCAGCGCCTCACGAAGTTCCCGCGCGAAGGTCAGCACGTCTGGATAACGCTCGGTCGGCTCCCTCGACAAGCCACGCATGATGATGCCTTCCACTCTGCTCCCGAATTCCAGCCCCGGTCGCGCCTTGTTCAGCGGAATCGGAGGTTGAGAAAGCAGCTGGGTGAACATCTCACGCGGTGACTTGGCGAGATACGGCAATGATCCAGTGAGCAGCAGGTACGCGATGGTCGCGAGGCTGTACTGATCGGCCGCGGGAGTGACGAGTGCACCGGAAAGCGCCTCCGGAGCGACGTACATCAGCGTGCCCACGAAATACCCGGCTCGCGTCAGCCGTTCATCTTGCGATGTGTCGGTGGCCGCCGCGATCCCGAAGTCCAGCAGTTTGAGCGTCCCCGTCGCGTGGTCGTACATCGCGTTATCCGGCTTCAGGTCACGATGCACGATCCCCGACTCATGGGCTGCGCCGACGGCGTCCGAAATCTGCATCACCACGTTCGCGACCTCGTCGCGAGGCATGGGTGCATTCTTCTTGGCGTAGTGCTCCAGGAGGTCTCCGCCCGCCCACTCTATCACAAGGTAGGGGATACCCTCGAGCTGGCCTGTCTCTATGGTCCTGATGACGTTCGGGTGGAGGACTCGCTTACCGAAGTTCGCTTCTCGCGTGAATCGCGCCAACGCGGTCTTGTCCTGCCGCATCTTGTCGCGGAGTGCCTTGAACGCCACCGTGCCATGCTCGAGGTGGGTAGCACGGTACACCACCGACGTTCCACCTTCGCCAACCAGCTCTTCGATCGAGTAGCCGGCTATTATCTGTCCGACGAGGTTTTCCTTGGGCACGGGCGCGAACCTAATGCGACGGTAGGGGGGCGGCAAGCAACCAGTGCTCGATGTCAGCGATTTGCGTACCAGGTGAAGGAGTAACCGCATGCTGGAGGCCGAAATGCACCGCCCGTGGTCGTGGCGACTGGTTGCCTGCGCGGGAATCGCAGGATTGATGGGAATCGCCGCCTGTGGCGGCCAACGGGGCGGAGGGGCCACTGGCAGCGTACCCGCGCCCGAGCCAATCCTGTCCACACCCACTGGACGCGTCCCCCGCCAGCCTGACGTCGTGGCGCTCTACCGGCGGATGGGACTGCTCGCCGAAGCTGGCGAGACGCCGTTCGTGGGTTCACTCTCGTTTTTTGCCGGACCCTCCGACGACTCCACCGCGATTGTGGTGGCCGTCTCGCTTGCCAATCGGGTCCTGCGCTTCAGGTCAGAGGGTGACCGCTGGCGCGCTTCGTACGACATCGCCATCGAAGTGAGAAGCGGCACCACGGTCGTTCAGGAGCTTCGGACTCGCGAAGTGGTTCGTGTGATTGCCTTCCGCGAAACCACCAGGGACGACGAGAGCGTGCTCTTCAAGCAGATCGTGAATCTCGCGCCCGGCACTTACGACATCAGGCTGACCGTTCGTGACGAGTCGGCGACGCGAGGCAGTGCGGTCGAGGCGACCATCGGCGTCCCGCGCTTCGCGCAGGGCTCCGTTTCATCGCCGGTGCCGGTGTATGAAGCCAGGCCACGCGAGCAACTCGGAGCGCCTCTCGACATTCTCCCCACGCCGCGCTCCACAGCCGTGTTCGGCCGGGATTCCGTGTTGATGGTTTATGCCGAAGGTTACGGTGAAGGCACAACGATGCCGGTTCGGGTGACCGTCAAATCCGATGAATCCAGCAGCGTGCTCTGGAGCGACAGCCTTGAACTGACCCGTCATGGCGATCACTTCAGTTCCACCTTTGTCGTGCCGGTGTCCAGACTCGGCGTTGGCGTGATGATACTGGGACTCAACCACGCCGGATCCGCGGACACAGTGCGCATCCCGATTTTCGTCGCGTTCGGTGAAGACCTCCCGGTCGCGACGTTTACGCAGATGCTCGACTACCTCCGGTACTACGTGTCGGCGCAACGCCTGCAGGCCATGCGCGACGCACCAGCTGAAGGGAGAGCGGCACTCTGGGCTGCATTCCTTCGCGACACGGATCCGGTTCTGCAAACACCGGCTCACGAAGGTCTCCGCGACTACTTCAGCCGAATCGCCCAGGCCAATGTCCGCTTCAGGGAGGAAGGGCAAGCTGGATGGCTCACCGATCGGGGCCGCGTTGTCGTTGCGCTTGGTCAACCCGATCAGATCTACGAGCCGACCATGTCCGACATTGGACAGCGCGGGCGGAGCCTGATCTGGGAGTACCGCGAGCACCGGCTTCAGGTCGTGTTCATCGATCAGACGGGATTCGGCCGTTGGCGAATGACACTGCCATCGGAATCGGAATTCGAGGTGGTTGTGAGGCGCATCATACTGCAGTAAGGCCTCACCCGATTTGCTTCCTTCGCAGTGCTTCCATCGACGCCATGTGTTGCGGTCCGGTATCACGTTGTGGCGCAACGGGTTCTCTTGACAGTCGGACGAGGTCGCTCTATATAGGGTGCCGCAAACCAAAGCGGTTTGTCCCGCAACATGTTTGTGCGGGTACGATTCACCGAGCAGGAGGCACCTGGCATGGCGAGAGGGAAGATCAAATGGTTCAATGACGCCAAGGGGTACGGGTTCATTGAACAGGAGTCGGGCGAAGACGTCTTTGTCCACTTCTCCGCGATCCAGATGGATGGCTTCAAGACCCTCGCCGAGGGACAGGTGGTTGAGTTCGAGGTCCAGTCTGGCAATAAGGGCCTCCACGCCGCGAACGTAACGCGCGTCTGACCTCCAGCGGACGGCGCAAGCGCGCCATCCCGCGGCTGGCACCAGATCAGAATCATCCGCCCGCCTGCGCTCATCGCAGGCGGGCGCTTTCTTTCCCTTCCACCGAATCTCCGCTCGCCAAGCGACGAGTCCGTTGAACGCTCCAACCAGCTCCGATCCCCGCCCCGGGCATCCAACTCTCTTCCTGATAGACGGCTACGCCCTCATCTACCGGGCGTTTTTTGCTTTGCTCTCCCGCCCCCTCACCACCTCGCGCGGCGAGAACACGTCTGCCGCATGGGGGGTGGTCAACTTCCTGCACCGACTCAAGACGACGCACCAGCCCGACTACATCGCGTGGGTGCTGGACGCCGGTCGGTCTTTCCGCAACGAAGTCTTCGCCGAGTACAAGGCCACCCGGCAGAAGCTGACCGAAGAACTGCAGGCCGACTTCGATCGCGGACTCGATCGTATTGCGCAGCTCCTGGCGGCGTACCGCGTGCCCGTGATCACCGTGGATGGCTATGAAGCCGATGACGTAATCGGCACCCTGGCGCGCCAGGCTGCCGACGCAGGCTACCAGGTCGTGGTCGTCTCCGGCGACAAGGACTTCCAGCAACTCGTTAGGCCCGGTGTCTGGCTCCTGAATCCGGGACGCGGCGGGCCGGCGGCCGTGGAAGAGCACTGGGTCGGAACGCATAACGCGAACGAGCGTCTTGGCGTGGCGCCGGAACACGTGGTGGACTACCTGGCGCTGGTAGGCGATTCATCGGACAACGTTCCAGGGGTGCCCGGTATTGGCGACAAGACGGCCCGGGACCTTGTCAACGAATTCGGCGATCTCGAAGCGATCCTGCTCGCGGCGCCGGACATCAAGGGCAAGCGCCCTCGTGAAGCGCTCCTCGCACATCCGGATCGCGCTCGTCTTTCCAGGCAGCTCGTCACGTTCAAGGACGACGTGCCCGTCAAGTTCGAGCCAGACGCGCTGCGAACGAAGGAGTCGGACATTAACGCGCTTCGTCCAATCCTCGTCGAGCTGGAGTTCACCACGCTCCTGCGCGACATCGATCGGGATGCTCCGCGTACATCGGCAGAACGTGCAGCGCTGACCACGCGCGTGATCGACACGGTTGAAGCCTTGCCGGCGTTTGTCGAGCAGGCGCGTGGCGAGGGACACTTTGCCCTGCGGACGGTGACGGTGCCTGAGCCCTCCACCGCTCCGCGAGGCGACTCGCTACGGGCCAGGTTGGTTGGGCTGGCCCTCAGTATTTCGCCAGGCGAGTGCTGGTACATGCCGTTCGCGCATCGGCCGTCGCGCCCCGAGCAAACTGACCTCCTGGGCGCGGTCCCGGCCAAGCCGGCGTCGGGTGCCTCGCGTTCAAAGACCGCCGCCGGCACCACGAGCATCGCAGCGCGCCTCATCGCGGAAGGGGTGCCCGACCCCGATAACCTGCCGCCCCTGCTCGATCCGCGTGTTGCCGCGCTCAGGTCGCTGATCGCGGATCCGGCGATTTCCAAGACGGCGCATAACGCGAAGTTCGACGCCAACGTCCTCCGGCGCGCTGGCGTGACGCTCGAAGGACTCACCTTTGACACGATGCTCGCCAGCTACGTGCTCGATCCGGGCCGGCGCTCCCATGCCATCGACCTTCTCGCCGTCGAGTTCCTCGGCCATCCAATGGCCACTCTCGAGGGCCTCGTTGGCAAGGGAAAGGATGAAGTGCCGCTCGATGCCGCGCCGGTCGCCGCCGTCGCTGAGTTCGCGGGTGCGGAAGCGGAGGCATCGCTCAGGCTCCGCGAGATCTTCGAGGCGCAACTCACACAGCACGGTCAGCGGGACCTGCTGACGAACATCGAGCTCCCGCTTTCCGCCGTCCTCGCCGACATGGAACGGGCCGGCGTCAGCATCGATGTCGACTGGTTTCGCTCCCTTCAGGCTCGATTCCGCGCCGAACGCGAACGCATCGAGCGCGAGATCTACGCGGCCGCCGGGCGCGAATTCAACATCAACTCGAATCAGCAGCTTCGGGTCATTCTCTTCGACCAGCTCGGACTTCCGGTCCTCAAGCGCACGCCGACCGGACCGTCAACCGATGCCAGTGTGTTGCAGGAGCTTGCCGAAGAAGGGCACCTGCTCCCGACCCTGCTGATGGACTATCGGGAGATCGCCAAACTCGAATCGACGTATCTCGACACGCTTCCCGAACTCGTGCATCCCGAGGACGGTCGGCTGCACACGTCGTTCAATCAGACGGTCGCCGCGACGGGTCGCCTCTCCTCCAGCGATCCGAACCTTCAGAACATTCCGATTCGTCGTGAGCTCGGTCGGGATATCCGCCGCGGCTTTGTCGCCCGACCTGGATGGAAGTTCCTCGTCGCCGACTATTCGCAGATCGAACTGCGGCTGCTCGCGCATCTCTCACGCGACCCGGCTTTCGTGACCGCATTCACGTCGGGCGGAGACATTCATCGCCAGACGGCAGCGGTCATCTTCGGCGTCGAGATTGCGGACGTCACCAGCGAGATGCGCTCACGGGCCAAGACGATCAATTTTGCCACGATCTACGGTCAGGGCGCGAACGCGCTCGCGAGGCAATTGCGGATTCCGCATGCCGAGGCCAAGGCCTTCATCGAGACCTACTTCACGCGTTTCAGCGGCGTCCGCGCGTATCTCGATTCACAGGTGCGTTATGCGCGCGAAAATGGTTACGTGGAAACCATCTTTCATCGGCGCCGGTACATTCCCGAGCTCCGGGACCGGAACTTCAACATCCGCGCCTTCGGTGAACGCGTCGCAACGAACGCGCCTATCCAGGGCTCGGCCGCTGATCTGATCAAGGTGGCCATGATCCGCATCCACGACGCGCTCCGTTCGCAGGGCCTCGCCGGCCAGCTGCTCCTTCAGGTGCACGACGAGCTTGTCCTTGAGGCACCGCCTGCCGAGGTAGACAACGTGAGCCACATCGTGCGCGACGCCATGGAAGGCGCCGCCACTCTCAGCGTGCCGCTGGTCGTGGACCTCGGTGTGGGCGCCAACTGGCTCGAGGCAAAGGCCTGATAATCAGGTCGGGCGAGGCCGTTTTTGTGATCGAGACCAACTCTGGCAAGGTGCAGCGATCGTCGCGATTGGAGAGGCCGCGCGCCCTGATCGCGTCCTGCCCCCATGGCGCAAGGCCTTGTCGCGCAATCCGTTGTGAAAGCAGCCTCCTGGCGGCCTCGCAGTTGCCACGATACCCGGGTGACGCGACTCACATCGTGCGCGTCGGTACATGACAACCTCATCCATTCTGGGATAACAGCATCGCTATGCGACGTCCGAGCCGCGGGTTCACTCTTATCGAGCTGCTGATAGTCGTCGTGATCATCGGCGTGCTCGCGGCTATCGCCATCCCGAAGTTCCAGAACACGAAGGGGAAGGCCAATACCGCCGGCCTCAAGTCGGATCTGCGCAACCTCGTGACGGCGCAGGAGGCCTATTTCTACGAGAACCAGGTGTATACGACGTCGCTGGCTGCGTTAAATGTCTCGCTCACCAACGGAGTGACGATCACATGGGGCACCGTCAACGCTCAGGGCTGGGCCGCCAAGGTGACGCACCCGCAAGCGTATCCCATCGAGTGCGCGATGTTCATCGGCTCGGTTCCGCCACTCGCTCCTGCGACGACCGAAGGACAGCTCCTCTGCCAGTAGGACTCGTGGTATCGTGGGGCCGTGCCCCGCGATTCCTCGACTGATTCCCCTCTCCGCGAGTTCGTCCGGCGTCGCGACGGAATGATTCACGCGATGGAAGGCGGTCTCTGGCTCCATCGTCACGTCTGGTTTGGTCGGCCCATGGCGCACCTCGTCTCGACGGATCGCGAGCGCCTGCTGGCCTATGGGCGTAGCGTCGGGCTGCCTGACGAGCGGTTGCAGCGAAAGCCGCTCAGGGATCCGCGCACCGGAGAGCGGCGCGAAGCCTGGCACTGGGATCTGGCCGGTCCGTTTCTCCCTCCCGCCACCCGCAGGCTGCCCTGACGAGGAAGCCGCCGGCGCGCGGTCACGGCGTGGGTTGCGCGAGCCGAAGGCCGGCTTCCGCGTCTCGCGCGGCCTTCTGCCCCCGTTCTACGTCCACGAAGGCAAGTAGCACGGCGCCAATCGCGAAGAACGCAATCACGGACAGGATCGCATTCCGGCTGCTTCCGGTGGCGGCGATCGTGAGCGAAAAAAGAAGCGGACCGAAGATGCTGGAGAACTTCTCGAACACGCTGTAGAACCCGAAGAACTCGCCGGACTTGTGTGCGGGGATGAGGGTGGCGAACAGCGAGCGGCTGAGTGCCTGAGTTCCGCCCTGCACGACACCGACCAGGCCGGCCAGCACGAAGAAGTGTGCCGCCGTGGTCATGAAGTAGCCGATGATGCTGATCGCCGTATAGGCCAGCAGGCCAAGGAACACGCATCGCTTGGCGCCGATGCGCGTCGCCAGCACGCCGAAGAGGAATGCGCAGGGCACGCCCACGAACTGCACCAGCAGCACCGCGGCGATGAGCGAAGACTGGCCGATGCCGATCTCCGTCCCATACGCAGTGGCCATCTTGATGATGGTCTGGATGCCGTCATTGTAGATCAGGAACGCCAGCAGCATCAGAAACGCCTGCCGGAAACCGATCAGTTGCCGCAGCGTTTCGCCGAGACGGGCGAAGGACGTTCCCACCACCGAGCCTCGCCCGGGTTCGTCCGGCTCGAGCGTTCGCGGCGGCTCGGGTACTCGCCGCAGGAGCGGCAGCGAAAACACAATCCACCACACGGCCACCGAGACGAACGCCAACCGCGCCGGCAGCGAAGCAGCCTGTTCCGACAATCCTTCGCCCGACGGCAATCCGAAGAGATCGGGGCGCTGAATCCAGGCGAGGTTAGCCGCCAGCAGGACTCCGCCTCCAATGTATCCGACCGCGTATCCGGCCGAGGACACCCGGTCGATCTCCGATACCTTCGCGATGTGCGGCAGGAGCGCCTCGTAGAAGACAAAGCTGGCCGTGGCTCCGACGATCGCGATGACGAACAGCGTCGACGCCAGCATCAGGTCGCCGCGATGGATGAAGAACATTCCCGCCGTCGCCGCGGCGCCAACGAGCATCGCCCCGGCGAGCATGCGCTTCTTCGCCGCCGCGTAGTCGGAGATGGCGCCCAGGATTGGAGACAGCAGCGCTACGATGACGGCGGCGATCGTGTTGGCGGTCGCCAAGGCCTGCGTCCCCCGCGATTCCGGCAAGCCGGCCGCCGCCACCCGCACGAAGAAGATCGGGAAGACCGCCACCAGCACCGTGGTCTGGAGCGACGATGCGGCCCAGTCGTACATCGCCCAGGCCCGCAACTCCGGCCGGCCCAGGCCGAGCCGATCCAGCCACGACGGCTTTTCCGCGAAAGTCGATGCCACGCACTCGCTCCGGATGACGGTCGCTGCCTAGCGAGTCGGTTGACGACCGCGCCCGGCCACACAGATTACGTTCATGTACCGCGCGTTACGTCCGTGGCTTGTCCTGCTGGTGACCGTCTCGTGCACCGGTGAACGCGCGCCAGGCAACGATACGGCGTCGCCCGAAGGGTCGCCACCGGATGGCACTCCGCGAACGGCGCGCACTTCGACCTGGAACAGGGCCGCTGGAGCGATGTTCGCCGTGCGCTCGGGAACCGGGACGATCGCCTGGCTGGTGAACCCGGCATACGGCGATGCTCAGGCGCTCGACACGTTGACTGCGGTGGCATGGAATGTCGAGGGAGCGCAGTTGTCGATGATCGACGGCGCGAAGGTCGTCGGCACCGGCCGCATCTCCGGCCTGCGCTATGATTCCACCTGTGCGGGCTGGCCGACGGCGTCCATCGTGATGGAAACCGGGACAGCAACGGAGTGGCGGCTGGCGTTCCCCGAAGGCTCCGTCGAGGGCGCGACGTTCGATTCACTCCCCATCCTCAGCGCCGCAGACTCTGCGGCTCGCGCCCGTGCCGGCGCGCTCGCCGCGTCTCGCCTGCCTGACGACACGGTTGCCGCGTTTCGTGGGCGACCATTCATCGTGCGACAGGCCAGCCGCTTCTCGATAGACGCCGACACCGTTGGCACCGTGTTCGAGGTCGTGCGCCTGGTTCCGCAGGAGGCCAACCCGCTGCAGGAGCAGATCCTGATCATCACCGAGGAAGGGTCATCGAGGCCGGCGGCAACCGCGTTCCACGAACGGGAAATCGGCGCGGAGGAGTCGACGGGATCCATCGAGCTCCTTGGCGTCCTTCGGGTCAGATCGTCGGGCCGCCTCGCCCTGCTGGTTCGTCGAGAACGAGAGGCCGGTTTTGTCCTGGAGTGGATCGAGCGGTCGCGGGACGGGACGTGGGTCGTCAGGTGGCGCAGCGCCACCGACAGTTGTTAGGGTAGCGGCTTCACCAACCACGCCGGCTGCCTGGCGCGCCCCGTCACCGCCAGCACCGCGAGCGTGAGCACGTACGGCAGCGCTAGAAAGACCTGGTAGGGCACCGGGGTGCCCAGCGACTGCAGCAGGTACTGAAGCGAAACTGGTCGCGCCGAACAGCAGCGCCGCGCCGGCGATACCAATCGGGTGCCAGCGGCCCAGCGCGACGACCGCAAGCGCGATGAAGCCGCGACCGGCCGTCATGCCCTCAGCGAAAGTCCCGGCTTGTGCCAGCACGAGTGCCGCACCTCCCAGTCCGCCAAGGGCACTGCCGGTGACGACGGCCACGGCCTGCAACCTCACTGGCGAGGGGCCGGAGGCGCGAACCGCATCCGGGTTCTCGCCCGTCGCTCGCAGCGCGAGCCCGAGTCGTGTTCGCCAAAGCCACCACCAGGTGAGCGGAACCAGCGCGAACACGAAGTAGGTAATCAGCGGTTGAACAAACAGCGCTCGGCCCACTATCGGTATGCCTGAAAGCAGCGGCACCGCGACCGGGGCCGACATCGGAACCGAGAGTGCGGCTCCCGTGGTGCCGAAGATGGCCTGAGAAAGCAGACGACGTCACGCCCAGCGCTCCGGCGGTCACCGCGGTTCCGGTCAGTATCTGATTGGTTCTCAGCCCGACCGCAAACAACGCGAGCAATCCGCCCGTCCCACCACCGACAACAGCACCAGCGGCCAGCCCGCCGAGCAGTATCGCGCTCCCCACGGCGCGCAGCGGACCAAGGCGCGCAAGTAGCGCAACCGCGATCGCGCTGTAGCCATACCCTGGCGACAGGTTCTCGTACAGCGCGAACGTGCCCCCCAGGACTTCGACACCGCCGGCGAGGCCTGGGAGAGCACCGCTTGCCAGGAACGCGGAGCGTTGCACGCGGCGGACATCGATGCGCCCGGCGAGTTCGGCAGCTCGCGGATTGCTTCCGACGGCACGGATCCGGAATCCGGAGGCGGTGCGCTCGAGCAGGATCCACGCGGCAAGAGCCGCGATGAGAGCGAGAACGATGCCGGCGTACAGTCTCGAGCCTTCGAGCAGCAGCGGTAGCTGATTCTCCGCCGCAATCGACGCCGACTGTGGATACACATGGGTTGGCTCCTGCAGCGGTCCGCGAACCAGGTAGCTCACCACGTAGGCAGCAACGAAGTTCATCATGATCGTGGAGACGACTTCCATCGTGCCAGAGCGCGCTTTGAGCCAGGCTGGAAGGAGTGTCCAGGCAGCTCCCGCCACCGCCGCGGCCGTGAGACATGCGCCCATGGCCAGCACGCCGCCAGGCTTGTCCAACCACCGCGCGATCGACGTGGCCGCCACCGCACCTGCGAGCAGCTGGCCGTCACCGCCCAGGTTGATGACGCCGGCCCGGAGCGCGATGACCATGCCGCATCCTAATGAGAAGCAGCGGCGTGGTCCTGACGAGCGTGGCCGACAGGATCGCGTCCAGCGACCCGAACGCCCCGCGCCAGAGCGCTGCGAGTGAAGGCGCGACGGAGAAACCGGCGATATGCAGCAGGCCGGCCAGTGCGGTGACCGCGACCGCGCCGACGAGGATGGCCTGCCCCGCCCTGCGCGCCATGGCCGCCAGGCCGTTTCGCGGCAGGTCGAATGGGCCAGGCCCGGTCGCGTTAGGCACGCCTGGCGCGGCCCAGCCGGGACATGGCCACGATGCCCAGGAACGGCCCGATCGCCAGCGGGATGTAGGCCAGCTCCCAGCCCCATCGTGCGGCCCAGCCGGGAACCAGATGGATCGTCAACATGGTGAGCAGGAAGCCCGACGCCGTCTGTATGGTCAGCGCCGTTCCGACATACTCCCGTGGCGCGACATCCGCCACGCAAGCTGAGAACTGGGCCGAATCGGCCACCACCGACACGCCCCAGAGAAGCGCGATCGTGATCGTCAGGCCGTACGACCACGTCGACAAGGGCCCGATCGCTATGGCGCACGTTCCGCTCAATGCCATCGCCATCATCGCAACACGGGCCCGCCCCACCTGATCCGCCCGGATGCCGGCCAGCACGCATCCGATACCGCCGGCCGCAATCACCGCGAAGGCAAGGAACGGGGCTGAAGACGGCGAAACGCCGTGCCGCTGTCCCGCGTCAGCCAGAAAGAGTCCGATCGTGCTCCACATCGCGTACAGTTCCCACATGTGCCCCAGGTAGCCACCCGTAGCGAGGCGTACGTCGCGCTCTCGTATTACGCGGCCGACTGCTTTCGGGTCGAACGGCGCCGAGCTGGCCTGAAACGGGCCCTCGCGGACCGCGAGCGCAAACAGGGCGGCCCCCAGAGCCGCGCTCGTTGCCGCGAGCAGTACGACGGGGCGCCATTCTCCCGGATCCCAGGTGACGCGCAGCAGGTTGGGAAGCGCAGAGCCCACGGTCACGGCACCAACCAGAATCCCGATCGCCGTGCCGCGATGACGCTGCGTCCACCCCGCGGCGATCTTCATGCCGGGCGGATAGACGCACGCCAGCGACGCACCGGTCAGCAATCGCAAGCCGATCGCCTGCCAGCCGGTGAGCCCGCCTAACGCGAGGGCGGCCGTCGCTCCGGCGGCGAGCATGGACGCCACCGCCGCCAGGTAACGGGCCCTGACCAGATCGCTCAACAACAGGGCGGCACTCGCCAGGGAGCCGAGCACGAAGCCGAGCTGCACGGCGAGCGTGAGCCAGCTCACCTGCCAGGTGGAGAGGAACAGCGCGCGGGCCATCGGGTCGGCCACCACCGTGGCAGCGAACCACGGAGCCATTGCGAGGACGATTGCCGCCGAGAGAATGGCCAGCTGCCACCGGGCATCACGCCTGGCCGTCACGTGACACCCAGCATTGCGCGACCGACGGCGTCCCGTTCCCGGGCCACCTCGCGAACACGACCCTCAAACACCACGACGACTCGGTCAGCGATCTCGATCAACTCGTCAAGATCGGCCGCGTAGTACACCACCGCCATGCCAGCCCTGGCAGCGTCCCGGAGGGGATGCTGTATCTCGCCCGTCGCCGCGATGTCCAGCCCGCGCGTCGGGTTCACTGCCACGAGCAGGGGCGGACCCCCATCGAGTTCCGGGGCGAGCACGAGACGCTGTTGGTTGCCCCCGGAAAGTGTCGATATGGGTGCGCGCCCGTCCGCGGCACCTATCCCGCCGATCTTCATCAGGCGCTCGGCCGCGGATTCGGCGGCGTCGCGATGGAACCGGCCCCGTCGCCGCCCGGCGTTGCGCAGCGCAATGTTGTCGGCCACCGATTCACTCAGAAGCAACGCGTCCTGCTGCCGATCCTCGGGAATGAAGCCGATCTCGTCAGGCAGTCGGAGTTCGCCCTCCGATGGCTGCACACGACCCGCGAGTGCGTACAGGAACTCGCGGCTTCCTGAACCATCGATGCCGGCGACCCCGAGGATTTCACCGGCGTCAATCCGCACGCTCGCTTCCTTCACGCGCGTCACCCCAAGCGCATAGCGAATGACGAGGCCGTGTGCCGTAGCCACAGGAGCGTCAGGCGAAGGGCGCGTCTCGGCCACGCCCGCTCGAGCCGCAGCGACTCCCTTGATCGTGGCGTGCTCGCCGAGCATGGCGGTGACGAGGCTGTCGATCCAGGCACTGTCGCGAGGCCCGCTCCAGGTCACTCGTCCGTGCCGCAGGACAGAAATCTCGTCGGCGATCGCAAGTGCCTCGCGAAGCTTGTGCGTGATGAGTACGACGCTGCCACTCCGTTCGCGAAATCCCTGAATCCATGTGAAGAGCGCGTCGGCATCTTTCGGTGCCAGTGCGGCGGTTGGCTCGTCCAGGATCAGCACGTGAGCGCCACGAGTGAGAGACTTGAGCAGCTCAATCCGCTGCTGTTCCGAGACCGACAACTCACCAACCGGGACGTTCACGTCCAGTCGCACCCCCACCTGCCCGGCGAGCCGAATCGCGTCCTCGGAGATTCCCCGCCCCGACGTCGCGCCGAGAGCAATGTTCTCGCGTGCCGTCATCGCGGGTACCAGGGTGAAGTGCTGCTGCACCATCCCGAGTCCGGCCCGAATGGCGTCGGCGGGCGACTTTGGCAGAAGCGGAACGCCATCAATGCGGATGTTGCCCTCGTCAGGCGCGGTCACACCGAACGCAATGCGCATCAAGGTCGTCTTCCCGGCGCCGTTCTCGCCGAGGAGCGCATGCACAGTTCCTTTACGGACGAGGAGATTCGCGCCGTCGAGAGCAGGGACGCTACCAAAACGCTTGCGGATGCCGCTCAGCTGCAGCGCCGGTGACGTCACAGTCCGGTCGGTGCGCTCACGAAGCTCCAGGGAAGGCCAGCCTCGCCGGCGATGCGCTCCGCCACCGCCGTGACCCCGAGGGTCTCGGTCGCGTAGTGACCGGCATAGATCACGACGACGCCCCGTTCGGGGGCTTCCACGGCGGTGTGGTGTGGACCCTCTCCCGTGATGAGCGTGTTGATGTTCGCCGTCTCTGCCTCGCGAAGCGCTTCACTTGACGCCCCCGCGCCGGTACAGATGGCCCACCGTCGTGTCCGGTGTCCCGCCGGCATCGTGCTGGCGCGCGCCCGGCCCCCGTTTCGCCGCGCGAACGCATCGGCGAGTGAAAGGATCGCGTCCGTCGGCATGTCGACATCGCCAGACACGCCGATCGGAACACCCTGGTAACTCGCGAACGATCGTGATGGAACGAGTCCGAATTCGCGGGCGAGAAGGACGTTGTTTCCGTATTCAGGGTGCGAGTCGAGCGGAAGGTGTGCGGAATACACGGCGATGTCGTGGTCGAAGAGTTGCCGGAAGCGGCCATAGACTGCGCCGACGACTGGTTGTGTTCCGCCCCAGAACAGCCCGTGGTGGACCACGAGGAAATTCGCGCCAGCATCTGCGGCGCCCTGGATGGCGCGCTGTGACGCGTCAACCGCCGCGGCGATGGCCCGTACGGGACCACGGTGATCGACCTGGAGACCGTTCAGCGCAGCGGCATAATCGGGGTGCCCATCGACGCCGAGCAGCCGATCAAGGCGCTGCGCAAGGTCAATTGCGCGGACGCTCATGGCGCAGGCGGCGATGTCCGCCACGACACCGGCGACTGCCAACTGCCCGAGGACATGCTGGTTTGCACGCTGTCGAGGATCTGGTGGGTCCGCCGGCTGACCCGGTCGCTGAGGGCGGGATTGATCACGAACCGCACGACACCCGATTCGGTGCCTAACGCGAATACCTGTGGAAGTGGCGCCTTGTCACGAACCGCGCGAGCCACGGTGAGGAACGCGAGCGGCAGGTCGATCACGGCGCTTCCAAGGATGACGCCCCGGGCGACACCGTTCTGGTCGGCGTTTGCTCCGATCACCAGCGCTCGCTCGCTCTCACGCGCCGCCTGGAACACGCCCAATCCGGCCGCGTCGGCGTTCTGGAAGATCACGTCGGCGCCCCGGGACATTTGCGCAAGCGCCTGCTGCCGTCCGGCGCTCACGTCCTCCCAGTTGCCGACATAGGAGGTCAGGACGCGAATCTCCGGATTCACGCTGCTGGCTCCAGCGGTGTACGCGTCGAAGCCCTCACGGACTGGTGGCAACTCGGTGCCGCCGATGGCTCCGATGATTCCGCTCCGGGATGATCCCGCTGCGGCGATGCCGGCGAGAAACGAAGGCTCCGCGAAGGAGAAGCGGATGCCAGCCACGTTTGGTCCGGTGACATCACTCGATGTAACCAGGAACACCGTCTTTGGAAACGCGGGCGCTATTCGCCTGGCCGCATCCTGGTATTCGAATCCGTGCCCGATCACGAGGTCATACGACTGCCGGCCGTACTCTCGGAAGTTCTCGTTGAAAGCCGCAGGCGTCCGGGTCTGAATGTGACTGATCGAAGCGCCGAGGCTGTCGCGAATCGCGAGCAGACCGCGGTATGCCTCACCATTCCACGCCTGATCGGATATGGGACCCGGTGTGAGCAGTGCTACCTGGAGTCCCCCGGCATTCCCTTCAAGCGGAGGTGGTCCCGCACAGGCGACGCCAATCGACAACGCCAACAGTGTTGAGGAAAAACGTCCACGCACGTGGAGAAACCCCCGATGTGCTGGGAGAGTGACGGTTGTGAAGTGCGGGAGAACTCGCTGGTCCTCCACATCGTGTGGAAAGGACTTCTAGTCGGCTCCCCCGACGTTACGCAATGGCGTGATCTGCGTAGAAGTCGCTCCCTTGGCGCCCGCCATGTCCATGCGGACATTCCCGTTGAGGAGGCCGCCCTCGAAAACCACGATGCTCCGCGTGTGAACGTCGCCTTCGATTACGGAATTACTCTGGATTTCGACGCGCTCGGTCGCGGTCACGGTTCCGACGACGCGTCCGCCGAGGATGACTTCCTCCGCCTGTACGTCGCCCTGGATGACGCCCGATCGGCCCACCATGACCTGCCGGGCGCCCCGAATGGACCCCTGCACCGTTCCCTCGATCTTGAGGATTCCTGTCGTCTCGACGTCACCAACGACTTTCATGCCGGGTGCTATCACGGAAGTTCCTCCACCATCGGCTGCAGCCGGCGGCGTGTCGAGCCGAACCGGCGGACGCTCGGGAGAATTGGGTGGTTGCTTGAAGATGGCCATGTCGATGTCTCCCGGCGGGTTAAACTGGCGATGTTCAGTCGGCATCTTGCGATGACCGTGTCATGAGTTCAAAAACGCGGTTGAAGTCATCAACGGAATAGAACCGAATCCTCACTTCGCCGCGGCCGGCGCTATCGACGTTCACGGCGACGTCAGTCTGCAGGAAACGACGCAGCCGGTCTGTGAGGCGACGCACTTCCGGCAAATCAGATACTATTTGCTGGTCCTCCGGGTCACGAGTCCGTCGGACCGCGGGCTTTGATTCCTGGACGATGCGCTCGACCTCGCGGACACTGAGACGCTGAGCCACCACTCGCTGAGCAAGCTCCGAAAGGGACATTCCCGGCGGGACCCCCAGCAGCGCCCTGGCATGCCCAAGCGTAAGTGCGCCATCTCTGACGAGGCGCTGCACGTCCTCCGGAAGCGCGAGCAGGCGAAGCGCGTTGGTGATGGTCGACCGGTCCTTCCCGACTGCTTGCGCCACTTGCTGATGCGCGAGACCGAAATCGCTGATCAACTGCCGATAACCCTCGGCTTCCTCGATTGGATTGAGGTCTTCTCGCTGCAGATTCTCCACTAATGCCAGACTCAGCAGTTGCTCATCGCTTACGTCACGGATGAAGGCAGGGATTGTACTCCAGCCGAGTCGCGACGCTGCCCGGAACCGTCGTTCTCCGGCGATGAGTTCGAACCTGCCGTCTTTGCGGGGTCGCACTGCAATGGGTTGCAGCAGCCCGCTCGCCTGCATGCTGAGCTGCAGCTCCTGCAGCTCAGCGTCGGAGAAGTCCCGTCGCGGTTGACGCGCATTCGGCACGATTTGGTCGAGCCGAATTTCTCGAAAGGGCTCAAGGCTCGCCTGCTGCGGAGAGGATTGCTGCGGCACAGAACTGATGAGTGCGCTTAAGCCGCGGCCGAGCCTTCGCGACCGGTCGCTGTTTGGAGGCTCAGTCATTGGGAGGCGACTTCGGCGTGGATTTCGGGATCATTCGTCTTCTGGCCTTGTGGAGAATCAACCGTTTCCATGCGAGTTATAACTTCTTTTGCCACATCTATATACGACAGTGCGCCCACTGATGCGATGTCGTAAAGAAGAATGGGTTTCCCGTAACTTGGGGCTTCTGCTAAACGGATGTTTCTCGGAATCACCGTCTGGAATACGAGTTCGCCGAAGTGCGCTCTAGCGTCCTCAGCGACTTGGCGAGAGAGGTTCAGGCGTGAGTCGTACATGGTCAGGAGAACACCGCCCACCTGCAGGTCCGACTTGAGTCCTTCTCGCACCATCTGAACCGTGCGGAGGAGCTGCGTGAGACCCTCGAGCGCGAAATACTCGCATTGCAGCGGGATGATTATCGAGTCAGCCGCTGTCAGCATGTTTACCGTCAGGAGCCCCAAGGACGGCGGGCAGTCAATCAGGATGTAGTCATAGTGCTCGCGTTCAGCCGCCAAGGCCGCTGCGAGGCGCGTTTCGCGCCGTTCCTCGTTGACAAGTTCTACTTCAGCTCCCGCCAAATCAGCTGTTGCAGGCAGGATGTCGAGCTTGGTGAGATGCACTCCCCTCCTGATGACATCGCGCGCCTGGACGTCGCCAAGGAGGACCTCGTAGATACTGGCCGAGTCCGGGGCGACTGAAATACCGAGCCCGCTCGTCGCGTTTCCCTGCGGATCCCCGTCAACCAGGAGTACCCGCCGATCCGCTGCAGCCAATGCTGCCGCGAGGTTGATTGCCGTGGTGGTCTTGCCGACCCCTCCCTTCTGGTTCGTTATCGCGACAATCCGCTTGAACAGGGCTGGACTCACGGCTGCTGGGTTCGGGATTGAATGGCCCCGATAATACCTCCATCCCAATCCTCAGGCCATTGTCATGTTCCACGTGGAACATCCATGTGGGAAGATTGGTCGCGGTTGTGGAAAGCGATTCTGCTTTGAATCCAGGCTCAGCAGACAGTCTTCCTTCAGGAATTACCGAGCTGTTCGAGCGTTGCCGCAAAGAACCACGGGGGTCGATGCAGCTAAAGTATTAGCCATCAATAGTTTATGACACTGGCTCTCGCAATGCCGTCGGGACTTGGTGCCTGCGCCCATCGAAGTTGGTATGCCGGTATTACTCTGGTGAGGCGTCATATCCAGGACGCCCACCAGGACGAGGGCCGGAGTTATCCACCACGTCCTGCCCACGTTCGTCCGTATCAGCGAGACTCCGCGCCGGTCCCCACCGAGTTTGACGCCGCCCTGCGTCCGGTTGGCCCTGCCCGGCCCTTCTCTGCTGCCCGGTCATCGCGGCGCCCGTGGAATCGTTAGGCACTCGAACCCTGCGGCGCATCCCCTTGTGAACTCGAGCCGGGCCCGCGATCAACGAAGACTGATTTGGTATTTAGTGATACTTTAATACTAACATCCCCCTGGAAGGGGGTGCGCATTCGGACTCAGCGGTCTGGAACCGGCGTCCCTGCCCACTCGGCGCGCGCCGAATCCATTGCCAGGGGCTCAAGAAGCAGCGGGGCACCTGCCGCGCTCGACATCGCCCGCAACACATACACCGAACGATGCGCGTACCGCCGCAGGAGCAATGTGTCGCGGGCGTGCAGGTCCCGGGCGTAGATGTTCGATCCGACGTCCCGCGCCAGCAATGGCGTGAGAAATGTGTAGCCGCCACGATCCTCGAGCAGGCGCCGCTGGCACGCGGGCGAGTATGTCGCACCAGGCAACATGCGTTCAGTCCTGTCGGGTGATAGCTCGCTTTCGATTACCCGCAGCGAGTCGCTCGTCAAAGGCCGCAAGGGGGCCAGAGCCGACTGGCCACGGATCCCGCTGCCCTCAAGTCCGGCGATGGTCGCGTCGAGAATGCACGAATCCACAGTGCGATAGAGGGCCTCGGCGTCGCTTCGGGAAATACCCAGTCCCCAGAGTCGCACAATGAGCTGCGCCCCCCAACTCTCCCGCACGAAGATCAATGCGTCCTCTACGCCTGCCCTCGCCGCCGGCGCGACGTAATCCTGGCGCATCGAGGAGTAGGCTCCGGCATACCGTCGAGCGCGGGCGGGCACCGAAACCAGAACCGCAACGGCGGCGCTTACCGCGAACGTGAGCAGAACCAGGCGATCCGCACCCAGCGTGGGAAACCGATCTCGCGCAATTGCCGGCAAGCGCACCGTCCACAGCACGAGGGCAGGGAGCAGGAGATAGAAGAAGCGCGGCCCCAGAAAGAACCCGTCATGCCAGTACGCGAAGTACCCGAGCACAAGGAGCGCCGAACTCGCAAGCAGGTATCGATCGAAGGAGTTCAGACGACGCACCAATGCAAGCGCCGCTATCGCCGGCAACAGCGAAGGCAGCGGTGTCTCGAACAGATAGGTCTGCAGGCGCAGGAAGTAGAGGTTGACCAGTTCGACACCGCGGGCCGGCGTATGCGTCACGCCCCAGGGCGCCCGATGGAATCCAAGCCCATGACTCGCGCCCCAAAGCAGTTCGTATCCGAACAACGTCGCAGCCCCGGTCGTGGCGACGTTGTAGGCGAGGACCGCCGCGACCGGCAGCCCCACCCCAACTCCGGATGCCAGGAGAGTGGCGAGGGTCGTGCGTCGTCGCACTGTTCTGGCCAACAACCACAAGCCGGCTGGCAGGGCGAACGCCGCGCCGTCCATGGGTCGAATCGAGATCATCATTCCCAGGCACAACCCGGTGAGCAGCGCCGGCATCGGGCGCGCTCCATCCTCGCCCGTTATCGATCGCAGGCCCACGAGCGCGAGGCACAGCCACGCCAGCGTCGGGACATGGTTCATGTGAGACCCGGCCATGAACACCATGAATGGAGTCACGGCCAGCAGGGCAGCGGCGCCTAACGCGACTCCCGGCGACTCCCCGGGCCTTCGCACGAACCACCAGAAAGCCACCACCGCGATGGCACCGAAGACCGGACCGGTCAGCCATGCCATTCCGGCCATCACCCCCGGCACCAGCATGAGGGGTCCACCCGGCGGGAACTGCGAAAATACCGTCCCGTTCACCTCGACAACGTGCAACGCGCTGAAGAACTCCGGATTGATGTCGGCCGGGCGCGACAAATGTCCTTCGGCCAGTATCCGGGCCTGCATGACCTGCACGATCTCATCGATCAGAAGCGGGCGCCCGGAAAGGACCTTGAGCGCAACCACGGCAAAGAGGGCGAGGGACAGTGCGCCCAGCAGGAGTCCGGTCAGCGCGCCGTGCCGGTGTGCGGCTGCCGCGATCCGCGCCCATCCGGTTGGCCACCAGTCGAAGCGCCGCAAGACCAGGAACAGCACGACTGCTGATCCTATGGAAATCGCCGAACCACTGAGCCACTCCGATGCCGAATCGGAGTACCAGGGGGCCGCGTGCCCTCCGGCAATCCAGTTGGCAAATGGGAAAAGCGACAGGATCGTGAGTGCAACCGCCCAGAGTCGCGCGAGCCAGACTCGATCAGTCGTCACCAGGTCTGAACTCGTGAGGAGGCCGTCGATCGTCCCGCGCGCACAGACTTCCTCACGACAGAACCGGCGAGGCGTCCATCAATCGCCGCCGCCGTTCGAGCTCCAGAAGAAGGTTCTGGAGATCGCTGGGGCTGACGCCCGGAATGCCCGCGGCCTGCGCCAGCGTCGACGGTCGTCTCGCCGAGAGTTTCTGGCGTGCCTCCGTCGAGAGCGACATGAACTCGCCGTAGGGAAGGTCGGCGGGCAACGCAAGCTGGGACATACGCCTCAACTTTTCCGCGTGAACACGTTCCCGTTCGAAATAACCCGCGTACTTCAGCTCCAGCTCCACCGTCGTGAGCGCATCGGGATCCAGGCTCGCCTCTGCTTCGGAAGCTTCGATCAGCTGCCGCAGACTAACACCGTGCCGTCGAGTCAGCTCCGCGATTCGCGCCGCCTCGCGAATGGGTGCGCTTCCCGCGCGCTCCAAAACCGTATTCGCCCTGGCGGGACTCAGGGCCGTTTCGCGCGCCCGTCGCCCAAGCTCAGCCTCGCGTTCAAAGCGGGAATCGACACGCGCTTGTTCACGCGCTTCGAACATTCCCAGCGACGCGGCGATGGGTGCAAGGCGCCGGAGAGCATTGTCCTGACGCACCGTGAGCCGGAATTCCGAGCGTGAAGTAAATAGGCGATAAGGCTCGTCCACACCACGCGTGACCAGGTCATCGATGAGAACACCTATGTACGATGTCTCACGCCCGAGAATGACAGGCTCGGCACTCAGGGCGCGACGGCCGGCATTGAGGCCGGCCACGAGTCCCTGACCCGCGGCCTCCTCGTATCCAGTCGTACCATTGACTTGACCAGCGAAGAAAAGACCGGGAATCGCGCGGCTCTCGAGCGAGGGCCACAACTGCGTTGGGGGGAAGTAGTCGTATTCGATCGCATATCCGGCCCTGGTCATCTGCACGCCGGCAAGTCCCTCGATGGAACGGAGAATCTCCAGCTGCACAGGCGCGGGCAATGAGGTCGACAATCCGTTGACGTAAAGCTCGCTTGTGTCGTGCCCCTCGGGCTCGAGAAACAGTTGATGCCGTTCCGCGTCGGGAAAGCGGACGACCTTGTCTTCAACGGAAGGGCAGTACCGTGGACCGCGCGCGCTGATCGCGCCGCCATACATCGCCGATTCCGACAGGCGGTCGTGGATGATCCGCTTGCCGTCCTCCTCGAGAAACGTGATCCAGCACGGGAGCTGGGCGGGATGACGCGTGCCGGCAGGCGTAGATCGCTTCTCAGCCCAGAAGTGCGACCACGAGTAGTCGAACGCCTCGACTTCGCTCTCCTGCCGCTGCAACCGATCGAGATCAACCGTTCTTCCGTCGATCCGAGGCGGCGTTCCGGTCTTGAAGCGAGCCACTTCGAGTCCCGCCTGTTCCAGTTGTTCAGCAAGATCGACGGTTGACGCTTCGCCGGCGCGGCCACCTGCAATTCGCGTCTCCGTACCGATGTGAATGCGGCCGCGCAGGAACGTACCGGTCGTGAGCACGACACATCGGGAGTCGAACCGGCGGCCTTCCATCGTTTCCACGCCGGCAAGTTCGTTTCCGTCCCAGAGCAGTCTTGCCACTGTGCCCTGAACGGTTTTCAGTCGGACGTGCTGCTCGAGCAGCGACCGGACCGCGCGTCGGTACAGGCCGCGATCGCACTGCGCTCTGGGGGCCCAAACCGCGGCGCCCTTGCCGCGATTCAGCATGCGGAACTGGATCATCGCCAGGTCGGTGGCACGCGCCATTATCCCACCCATGGCGTCCACCTCGCGAACCACTGTGCCCTTGGCTACGCCGCCGATCGCCGGATTGCACGACATCTGGCCAATTGTCTCGAGCGCGCTGGTGATGAGGCCTACGGTGCACCCGAGGCGCGCGGCAGCCACAGCCGCCTCGGTTCCGGCGTGCCCGGCGCCGATGACGATCACGTCAAATTGCGCCTCAGCCTGATGCGGCGCGCTCTTGCGAGACATTCGCGGAAGGTAGCGGGGCAGGGGGGCTCGTGCATCGGTCAGTACCTGCGCCACATTCCCCATTCGCCATTCCATTCCATGCCGCTCGAACTCTCAACGAACAATCCGAGCCTCATCATCAGGCGCAGGTCCTTTGAACGAGTCGGAATTACCCGCTCGACCATCGACGAGCGGCTGAACCTGACCGATCAGGAGTTTCGCGTCGAAGGCGAACTGATAGTCATTGGTCCCATCCTCGACGATTCCGCTCTCCAGGCTCTGATCGGCGATCTCGAGAACGCCGGGCTCGTGTACTTCGAGGACTTCTTCGATTTGAGCGGAAACTGGCCTGAATGGCTTGTGCTCTTCGCGAAAGACTCCGGCCGCCAGAGCGTCACCGACGCGTAAGTGTTTCCGTCCTGCTCGGCTCCACCGTCACCGTCCCACGGCGCAGGACGCCGTGCCATCCACAACGCAGGCACCAGCTACGTCGAAACCACGGGAGAACGCGGTCGAGCGCCGACGCGACTCGAAGGGTGGGCTGGTCACAGTTGGGACAGTGGTCGTCGGCCGGGAGAATGAGACCAAAAAAAATCGTGGCCAGAATGATCCGAAGAACGAACAGGCCGCCGAAGATCAGAGCGAAAAGGAGCGCATCCGACATTGGTCCATTCCAGCTCGCTGTTACTCAGTGGTGTTCGATGTGCCGAGATGAGGGGCCAGAAACGATCCCACCCGCGACTCCACATAGTACGCCGGATGCCAGGGAGTGCCGCCGACGAAGCCAACATGGCCGCCTCGCCTGTGAAACTCCACGTGCACGTATGGGTTCGTACCAGCGATCTCTTCCACGTCGCGCAGCACCTCGTCCGAGTTGAATGGATCGTCGCGCGCACTCAGAAGGAGCGTGGGGCGCCGAATGCCAACAAGAAACCGGATCGAGCTGCACTGGGCGTAGTAATCCGCGGCGTCGCGAAAGCCGTGCAGCGGCGCAGTGAATCGGTCATCGAACTCCCACATCGTGGTGAGCGTGTCCAGGCCTTCGACTGAGCAGATGTCAGGGTGCTGAGCCACCTTCAATCGAGCCTTCTTCCTGAGCGATCTCAGGAAGTTCCACTGATAGAGTCGGGCAAAGCCCGAATCGATGGCCCGGCTCGAACGGGCAAGGTCGTAGGGCGTGGAAACCGCTATCGTGGCCCGAAGCTGTTCGGGGACGCCATCTCCTTTCTCTCCTAGCCACTTGAGCATCACGTTAGCGCCCAAGGAGATGCCGGCGAGCCCGATTGGCCGGGTCGGATCCTCGAGGATCAGGTGCCGAACGATCAGGTCCAGATCCGTGGTCTCGCCCGAGTGGTAGGTCCTTCGCGCCCGATTCATCCGACCGTCGCAGGTCCTGAACAGGAGCACCGTCGGCTGCCATCCATTCCGGCGGGCAAGGGCCCAGATGCCGCTCACGTAATGGGAGCGCAACCCGCCTTCCAGGCCATGCAGTAGGAGGAGGACTGGACCCGACGCAGGTGACTCGGCTGAGGCGAGCATAAGGTCGTCCCCGTCGCCGGCGGGTATCTGCTCGAATTGAAGGCCAGTCAACTCCCGTCGGCGAATGAACTTCCCCCACATGGTCATTGTGTGGGGCCCGGGCAGCCACCATGCTGGACGGAACGCGCGCGGCACAAGGCTACATTACTCGCCGTACCCGACGCCGGGGGCGGTCAAGCGAGTCGACCCGTGTCGTTCGGGCACCTGCCGGAGCCAACCATCGTGATGAGGCGCACGTGTCAGGCGCGACTGCCCAAGCTCGCCAGGTCCAGGTCTTCGGGACGCGCAAGAGCGCTGACACCCGCAAGGCGCTGAGATTCTTCGCGGAGCGCCGCGTAGTCACGCATTTCGTGGACTTTCAGGAACGCGGTCCCGCATTGGGAGAGCTTCGACGATTCTCGGAGCGCTTTGACGTGTCGACCCTGGTGGACCGCGATTCGCGACGCTTTCAGGATCTGGGGCTGCACCGTTCCATGCACTCCGACGACTGGTGGCTCAAGCGCCTCACCGAGGAGCCGGGCATGCTGAAACAACCGCTCGTGCGATTTGGTCATCGCGTCACGGTGGGATTGGACGAAGTCACGTGGCGCGAATGGCTGTCGACGTGACGGGCACCCAGGCGCCAGCTTCCCGGCGCGACACTCGAGCAGCTACCAGTAGAGGATAGACCAATCGACTACACGATCTGGGCGTGGGGAGGATTTCTCCTCTTCGTGCTCGTGATGCTTGCCATCGACCTCGGGGTGATAAACAGGAAGGCGCACGTCGTCTCTGTGCGCGAGGCGCTGGCGTTCACGGCCGTGCTGGTGGTGCTGGCGATGGCATTCACCGGGTTTGTCCACCTGGCATACGACCACCAATGGCTGGGGCTGGGCACCCATATCGACCGGATCGACGGCAACATGAACGACGGCCGGCTGGCCGCGTTGAAATTCATTACCGCCTACCTGATCGAGCTCTCGCTGAGCGCGGACAACGTGTTCGTGATGGCGATGATCTTCGCGCACCTGCGGATCCCGGCGCAGTTCCAGCACCGTGTACTCTTCTGGGGTATCCTGGGCGCACTCGTTATGCGCGGGGTCATGATCGTTGTCGGCACCGCGCTGATCGCGCGGTATCACTGGATTCTGTACCTCTTCGGCGCCTTCCTGCTCTATACCGCGGCGAAGATGCTGTTTACGCGCGACGAGGGACATCTGGAGACCGACGAGGTCTTCATCATCCGGCAACTCCGACGGTTCTTCCCCGTCACAGGGCAGTTCAACGGCCCTCACTTCACGGCGATCGTCGACGCTCGCCGCATGCTCACGCCGCTGGCGGTGGGGCTGGTGCTGATCGAAGCGATGGATCTCGTCTTCGCGCTGGATTCGATTCCCGCCGCCTTTGCCATCACGGCCGATCCATTCCTGGTCTTCACCAGCAATGTGTTCGCCATTCTGGGGCTCCGCTCGCTCTACTTCGCGCTGGCGGGGGCGATCGAGAAGTTCCGGTACCTGAAGACGTCCCTTTCCGCGATCCTCGGATTGATCGGAGCCAAGATGCTGACGGCCGACCTGCTGAAGGAGCAGTTCGGACCGAACGTCAACCTCTACATGCTCGGAATGGTCATCACCATTCTCGTCATCGGCGCCGTTGCGTCCGTGATGGCGACGCGGCGCGACCGCCGGGTCGAGCAGGCGTCAGTAACGACCGACGCCGACCTCCGTTAGCCGAAGACCAACGGGAACATCAGCCAGACTACCGCGACCACGAGAAGCACGGCGACGGCGTCAAGCAGCAGTCCGGCCTTCGCCATGTCGCGAACGCGCACCTGACCTGACCCAAATACGATGGTGTTTGGTGGCGTCGCGACAGGCAGCGCGAATCCGGTGGACGCTGCCAGCGCCGCGATCAGCATGAGGAGGAGCGGAGGCTGGCCCACGGCCCTGGCCAGCGTGGCAACGATCGGCATCATCATTGTCGCGGCGGCGGTGTTTGAAGCGAGTTCACTCAACGCCAGCACAAAGACGGCGAGTCCAAGGTAGAGGGCGATCGGGGGCAGGCTGCCCAACCCGCTCATCTGATCGCCGAGCCAGGGCGCGAGCCCGGTGGATTCCATGGCCGCCGCGAGGGAAAGGCCACCGCCGAAAAGCAGAAGCACGTCCCACGGGATGAGTCGTGCTTCGTCCCAGCTCAGCAGCGCCCGCGTCGATCCGTCGCGCTCGCGAGCTGGGACGACGAAAAGAATCAGCGCACCCAGGACCCCGATCGTGGCGTCGGTCAATCGAGGGGCGATGTCGACCAAGCCTGGGATGATCACGCTGCCCAACACCTTGCGCTCGCGCGCCAGCCAGGCGACCGCCGTCGCCGTGAAGACACACAGCGTGGCCAGTTCTCCTCCTCGCAGCGGACCAAGCGCTGCGCGCCGATCCCGCAGCACGGCACTCGCACTGGCATCGAGCGTGGCTCGGGAAGGAAAGATCACGAACACCAGGAGTGCCCAGCAGAGGGGGAGGAGGATCGCGACCATAGGGAGGCCGAGAGCCAGGAACGACAGGAAGGACACTTCCTGTCCCGCCAACTCACGCGCCGCGCCGGCGAGAATGAGGTTGGGGGGTGTTCCCAGCAGCGTGCCCATGCCGCCGATCGACGCGGCGTACGCCATGCCGAGCAACAGCGCGGTACACGTGTTGCGGGCGTCGCGGGTGGCGCCGCCAAACAGGGGCGTTATGGCGAGCACGATGGGATACATCATGGCCGCTGTTGCCGTATTCGAAATCCACATCGAGATGAAGGCCGTGGCGACCATCACGCCCAGCACAATACGGCGACTCGAAAGGCCGATCGCCGAGATAAGACCGTAGGCGATTCGCGCATGCGCATTCCAGCGCTCCAATGCGGCCGCGAGCAGGAATCCGCCGAGAAACAGGAAGACGAGTTCGTTCGCGTAAGGCGAGACGGCATCCCGCGCGGTGACGACGCCGAGTGCAGGGAAGAGACCCGCCGGAAGGAGCGAGGTCGCGGCAAGGGGCACAGGCTCCGTGACCCACCACAGCGCCATCCACCCTGCCAGCCCAAGGACGTGACGAGCGGCGGGTTCCAGCGTGGACGGCGCGAGCAGTGCCAGCAGAGCGTACGTCGCCGGACCCGCGATCAGCCACGCCATGCGTGACCGCGGCGCGGCGTCTCCGTTGACGCGATCAGAACTCGCCGACAAAGCCGATTTCGGGCTGGAGGTGCTGGCCAAACTGCCCGGCGACGCGCTGCTGGATCTCGGCGATGAGTTGTCTGATGTCGGCGGCGGTAGCCGAACCGAGATTGATGATGATGTTGGCGTGGAGCCAGGAGACCTGGGCATTGCCGACCCGGTGACCTTTCAACCCGCACTGGTCAATGAGCCGGCCGGCCCCGACGCCCTCGATCTTCTTGAAGATCGACCCGGCGCTGGGATGAATGTCGAGCCACGGATGTCGCGCGCCGCGCCAGGCCAGATTCTCCTGGAGAATGCGGTTCATCCGATCCGCACCTCCGGGCGCGAGCGCGAACGTGCATGTCAGCGCCACGTCACGACGGTGGTGCAGGACGCTCGTATCATAGCCGAACGCCATTTCGTCGCGACCGGCAACACGACGCCCGCCTTCCTCGGCCAGGAGCTCGCATGAATCGAACACCTCCGCGATGAACATCGTGCGTTCCCGCTCCGGCGCCGGCGACAGGAAATGGAGATTCTGCCATACGGCGCCGCCCACCGTGCTCGGAATTCCGATGTAGTGCTCCAGGCCGGACAGGCCGCGGCGAACAGCAGCCAGAATGAGATCCTGCATGATGGCGCCGCTCTCGGCCCACAGGCGGGTGCCGTCGAATCGGAACTCGCGGGCGGTATTCCGGATCACGACGCCACGAAAACCACGGTCGCCAACCAGGATATTTGCCCCGAGTCCAAGTACGAAGTGGGGCAGGCCGGCCTCGCGGCTGGTCTCGACGGCGTTTGCGAGATCATCTGCCGTCGTGGCATCGTACAGGAGATCTGCCGGACCACCGATCCGGAACGTGGTGTACGGAGCCAGCGGGACGTCACGCCGGAGTCGCGAGGCCTCGAGGCGCCGCGCGGCCAGTGCCCCGAACCGGGCCAGTATGTCGCGATGTTCTGCCATCGGCGCACAAAGAAAACCAGAGAACCCCGGATACCGCCAGCGTGACGATTCGTGAACGCGCATATCGACCTCACAAGTCTCGTTGGACGAGGATCGCCGTAGCCCTTGCGGGATCGGCGGTCATCGCCCTGCTGCCAGCACATCGACTTGGCGCCCAGCGCACCGAGCTCGAGAAGTTCATCAGACACCGCGTTCTCACAAATGGCCTCGAGGTCATCGTGGCCGAGAATCACGGTGTCCCGTTGGCGACCATCGAAATCAACGTGCGCAACGGCTCGTTCACCCAGCGACCAGGCTCGGAAGGGCTGGCGCACATGTACGAGCACATGTTCTTCAAGGCGAACGCGCAGCTCCCCGAGCCGGACGCGTTCATTCAACGGTCGTCGGAACTGGGCGCATCGTTCAACGGCACGACGCAGGAAGAGCGCGTCAACTACTATATGTCGCTCCCCGCCGACAGCCTCGCTGGTGGAATCAAGCTCATGTCGGCGGCACTTCGCGGCCCGAAGTTCCTGAGCCAGGAACTGGAGCGCGAGCGACAAGTGGTTCTCGGCGAGTACGATCGCAATGAATCGAGTCCCTTCTTCGAGCTGCAGCAGAAGTCGGGCAAGGCGCTGTATCCGGGACAGTGGAGTCGGAAGAACATCATCGGAGAGCGTGAGGTGCTGCAGCGCGTCACCCCGTCGCAGTTGGCGGACATCCAGCACCGGTACTACGTCCCGAACAACACCGCGCTCATCGTCACTGGCGACGTAAACCCCGATACCGTCTTCGCGATGGCCGAGCGCTTTCTGGGAGACTGGCCTCGTGGCGAGGATCCCTTTGCCGCGGAGCCCATTCCCCAGATTCCGCCGCTGACCGCGAGTACGGCGATTTACGTCGAGCGGCCGGTGGGAGCGGTCACCGTGATGATGCAGTGGCAGGGACCGAGCGTGAGGAAGGATCCCGCCGCGACATACGCAGCCGACGTCTTCTCGGACGCACTGAACCAGCCAGGCTCACAAATCCAGCGAAAGCTGGTGGACACCGGCCTCTTCCAGTCGATCGACGTGAGCTACTACACGCTCAATCAGGTCGGACCGATCAGCATCGGGGGGCAGACCACGCCCGAACGGCTGAAAGAGGCGATCGCGGCGCTGCAACGTGAAGTGGAGCGCCTGGCCGATCCCGGGTACATCACGTCCGACCAACTCACCGCGACGAAGGCGGAACGCTCGGTAAGCACGGCCTTCGGCTTCGACAGACCGTCGGACCACGCGCACACGATCGGCTTCTGGTGGAGTGTGTCCGGGCTCGAGTACTACATGGGGTACGTCGACAACATGGCGGCACAGACTCTCGATGACGTGCGTGCCTACGCCCGCAAGTACATCGTGGGCAAGCCGATGGTCGTGGGGATCCTTCTGCCTCCCGGAGTGAAGGCGGACCTTGGACTCAGAGACGCTGACGTGTTGCCGAGGATAATTCCGTGAGCTGCCTGAGCGTGACACGACTCGTCGTCGGCCTCCTCGCCATCGCCTTCGTTCACCAGGAGGCGGCGGCGCAAGCGCGACGCGGCGGGCCAGCGACGACCGGCCCGGACACGGGCACGATTGCCTACGATGTCGACGGTATTCGCGTGATCCAGCGTCATGTCGGTAGTGGCGACATCGTGGTGGCAAACCTGTACCTGCTCGGCGGCGTCAGGCAGATCACCGCGGCCAACGCCGGGATCGAACTGATGCTGCTCGAGACCAGTGAGCGCGGTACGCGCTCCTATTCGCGCGACCGCCTCCGTCGATCGATGGCGCAGTTGGGCACGACCATCACGACTCAGGTCAGTGAGGATTGGTCCGCGATCGGGCTTCGGGCCACGCGTGCCACGCTGGACTCGACGTGGAGCATCCTCGCCAGTCGCATCACCGAGCCCCGGTTCGACTCCACCGAGGTTGCGCTCATTCGCCGTCAGTTGATCGCCGGGGTGCGCCAGCGACAGGACTCTCCGGACGCGCTCATCGAGTTCGTCGCCGACTCGTTCGCGTTCAATGGTCACCCCTACGCGATCCCGCCGTCAGGCACCGAGTCGTCGCTCGCCAGGGTAACCCTGCAGGATCTCCAGCGTTACCAGGATACGCAGGTCGTGAAGTCCAGGATGCTCCTCGTCGTGGTTGGGAACGTGCAGAAGACAGAGGTGGAGCGTCTGGTGCGCGGAACGCTGGCCCGGCTGCCAGCGGGATCCTACCGCTGGACACTGCCGGACACGCTTCCGAGGTCGCGCTCGGGCGCCGTGACGATCAATCGCGATCTCCCGACCAACTACATCCTCGGCCTGTATCCGGGACCGCGCGCCGATTCGCCCGACTATCACGCCCTGCGCATCGCGACCGCCATCCTCTCCGGGCAACTGTTCAGCGAGATCCGGTCAAAGCGCAACCTGACGTACGCGGTGGACGCCCCCTTCATCGAGCGCGCTGTTTCCGCGGGCGGATTGTACGTGACGACCATCGCGCCGGACCTGACCCTGGACGTCATGCGCCGCGAGCTGCTTGATCTTCAAACAGGAACCGTCGATCCGCGGGCACTCGAACGCCTGATCCTGCAGTTCATCACGCAGTATTTCCTGGACAACGAGTCAGGCGCGCAGCAGGCGGACTTTCTGGCGCGCGCGGAACTGTTTTACGGAGACTTCCGCCGCGCGGACCGGTTCGTGGACGAGCTCCGCGCCATCACTCCCGCCGATATCCAGCGCGCGGCGCTTCGCTACATGCGTGACGTGAGATTCGTATTCATCGGTGACGCTCGTCAGGCACCGATTCGAATCATGGAAAAGTTCTAGGCGTCGCCTGCACGCTCCGGGTCGGCCGACTCGGGAACGCCCAACAGGTTTCTGAATTCGGCGGCGAGGATCCGATTGGTTGCGATGGTATCAGAGCCGATCCCGCGCCGGCCTCGCCAATCCGTCAACACGCCTCCCGCTTCCTCGATGACGGGGATGAGCGCCGCCACATCCCAGGGACGCATGCGATTGTCGGCCATCAGTTCCGCGCGGCCAGTCGCGACGAGCACGTAGCCATAGCAGTCTCCCCAGGAGCGCGCGATGGCGACCTGACCGGCCAAGGCGGCCCATCGCGCAGCGCGTGACGGTCTTGACAGAAAGCGCTGGTCGGTCGCGAGAATGGAGGCGCTGGAAAGCTCGCCCACCCTCGAGACCGATGTACGAGCACCGTTGTGCCAACAGCCCTCACCGAGCGCGGCAGCCACGAGATCGCCGGTCGCTGGACAATTGATCGCGCCGGCCACCACGGTGCCTCCGTGCTCAACCGCGGCCAGCGAACCCCAAAGCGGCACGCCGCGGACAAAAGTCCGGGTTCCATCAATGGGGTCGATGAACCAGCGTCGCCCGCGAGGATCTCCTTCGGCGCCGAGTTCCTCTCCGACGATCGCATCACCGGGAAAGTGCCGGCGGATCCAGTCTCGCCCGGCAACTTCGGCTTCGCGATCCGCTCGGGTAACCTCCGACCCGTCGGCCTTCCGCTCGACCGGCAGGTCCGTTCGGAAGTGGCGGTAGGCGACGTCGCCGCAGATTCGGGCGACCTCATGAACCGCGTCAAGCAGAGCGGAGGGAGTCATGCCGGTGCCTCATTCGGCGGTCGCGCCTGCGATCGAGGTTTCTGCAGGTGGCTCATCAGTGGTAACTGCCCTGTGCCCCGCGTCAAGCTGGTCAACCGATGAGCCGAGGCACATTGCGACGGGTCAGGAGCCAAAGCGCAATCGGGATTGCGCGATGGCGCCTTGTGAATAAATTCACAACCCTGACCGGACGGGGATCCAGCCGCTCGGTCTTTCCAGCTCTGGATCGACGGCAGTGACCTTTCGGAGGCCTTCAGCAATGCGAGTGTTTGGTGTCGCCCTTCTCTCAGGCGTTGTCCTTCTCGGTGCGTGCGGTGGCGGAGAGAGCCAGAATGCCGCGACCGATTCCGCCGCGATGGCTGCGCCGGCGGTGACCCCGGCCCCGACTGGTGCCATGACAGCCGTGGCCCCCACGGGGACCATTCACGAGGTCCACATGGTCGGCGACGCGACGGGCTATCGGTACGAGCCGGCGAACATCACCGTGAAGTCGGGCGACGGCATCAAGTTCATCATGATCAGCGGCGGCCCGCACAACGTGGCCTTTGATCCCGCCACCATCCCGGCGGACCAGAAGGACCAGCTGTTCGCGAACATGCCGGAGTCGATGGACGGGAATTCGCCGATGTTCATGACCCCGAATCAGGAGTGGGTCCTTTCGCTCGGCAACATCAAGCCTGGCAAATACCCCTTCCACTGCACGCCGCACCTCGCGTTGAACATGAGGGGCGAGATCACTGTCGAGTAGTTCTGGCAGTACGGTTTGTAGAACTTCCGGGGGCGGCGAAAGCCGCCCCCGGTCTTCTTTCAGTTGCCTCCGTAACGACGAAAAGACCGCGGCCCATTCGAGCACGACAATGGGGGAAACGATGATTGACGTCCGACACCTCCCCAAGGAGGACGCGTACGCGACCGTGGACCAGCATCTCCGCCTGGTCCTTGAAGGGATTTCGGACCCGGTCGCCACGATGGCCACGCTGAGCTGCCTTCTCTTCCACGGGTTTGGTCACCTCTGGGTGGGGTTCTATCGCGTAGTGGAGCCTGGGCGGCTGCTCCGGGTCGGGCCGTATCAGGGAACACTCGGCTGCCTGGAGATCGAAGTCGGCCGCGGCGTATGCGGAACCGCCGCTGCCACAAAACGCACGGTTATCGTGCCGGACGTGGACTTGTTTCCGGGGCACATCGCATGCGACGCCCGGGCTCGATCGGAGATCGTGGTTCCGGTCGTGGACGCCAATGGGAACCTGGCGGCAGTGCTCGACGTCGACTCGGAACACGTCGCCGCGTTCGATCGTGACGACGCGCTGGGCCTGGAACGCCTGGTTCGCATCTTCGCGGGAACGGAGCGTGGGGTGTCGAGCACCATCGCGCATGAATAGTTTCTTCGCGCGCACCATCCCGATGCCGCCGCGGAGTCGCGCTTCGTCATGAACGGATATTCCGACCGGATCAATCACGCACTGGCGTTCGCGGCCAAGCATCACGACCAGCAGGTGCGGCGCGGCACGAGGCCGCCATACTCGACGCAGCCAGCGAACCTGGCCGTGATCCTCACCCGGTACGGGTGCGACGAGGACACCGTCACCGCCGGCATCCTTCTCGACGTGGTGGAGGATTACGCGCGCGAAGCGTTCCCGCTGGAAGTCCTGCAGCAGCGAATTGGCGAGAAGTTCGGCTCACGCGCCCTCGAGACCGCGCTCATGGCCGCCGAACGGCGCACCGACGACGACGGCCTGGAACTCAGTGCGGACGAGCGTCGCGACCACTTGTTAGGCTGCCTTCGCGACGCCTCGCCCGAGGGACAGATGCTCGCCGCCGCGGATGCGCTGCACGGCGCCGGGACGCTCCTCGCCGACCTGCGCCGCACCATGGACGTTCAATCGGTCTGGGCGCGGGTTCCCGGCGGGCGGGAGCGAACCCTGGACTGGTATCGCCGCCTCCACGGCCGCCTGGTGGAACTGGGCAATCGGACCCCGATCCTCAACGAGCTGCACGAGACCATGAGCGCGCTGGCGGGCATTCCAGCTGAACGGCTC
>Ga0209108_10000016_pt1 | contig 63650 bp, 66 predicted proteins | sample Rifsed10ft1_FD_184003 | JGI IMG/M metagenome (GOLD analysis project Ga0209108, IMG submission 184003) | Soil microbial communities from Rifle, Colorado, USA - sediment 10ft 1 (version 2) | ecosystem: Environmental > Terrestrial > Deep subsurface > Rock core/Sediment | place: Rifle, Colorado...
GGGCTGCTCGCGCAGAGCGGCGACGAGGATCCGGGCGCGCCGGAGCGGCGCAAGCCGCTCGAAGTGGCGGGGACCGAGGGCTTGCTCGTGAACTACGCGCGTTGCTGCTCGCCGATACCCGGCGACGAGATCGTAGGCTTCATGTCGAGCGGTCGCGGGATCGTCATCCATCGCAGCAAGTGCCGTAACCTGGCCGAGTACAGCCGGCAGCCCTCGAAGTGGATACCCGTGAATTGGCAGACGCGCGTCAAGGGCGAGTTCTTGTCGGAGATTCACGTCAAGACCCTGGACCGCGTCGGCTTGCTGGCTGAGCTCGCGGGACGGATATCGGCGACGCAAAGCAATATCGATCATGTACGCGTCGATACGGAGGGGGATTCCTCGAACCTCTCATTCAGACTCAAGGTGCGCGATCGCAAGCACCTCGCTCAAGTCTTGCGAAGCATACGCAAGGTTCCCGGCGTATTTCGCGTGAGCCGCAGTCACGGGTGAGCCGGCGCGCCGACCGCAATGCCGAAGCAATCCGTCAAGACGCGCAACGCGCCCGCCGTCATCGGCACGTACAGCCAAGCCGTAATCGCGGGCCAGACCGTCTACCTTTCGGGGCAGATCCCCCTCGATCCCAAGACCCAGGAGCTCGTCGGCGACGATCCGCGCCTTGAGATAGCGCGCGTCTTCGACAACCTCGCGGCGGTTGCGGCGGCGGCCGGCGGCTCGTTGAACGATATCGTCAAGCTCAACGTCTACCTGACCGACCTCAAGCACTTTCCGCTCGTCAATGAGATCATGGCGCAGTACTTCAGCGATCCCTATCCTGCGCGCGCGGCGATCGGCGTCGCGGCACTGCCGCGCAATGCGCGCGTCGAGATGGATGCCGTGCTCGTGCTTGGTCCGAAATAGGCCGAGTGCAAACGTCCAAACGACGCGCGACGACGAAGTCAGAGCAGGGCGGCCTCATCGATCGCCCTGTTGCGACGCTCGTAGGGGTCGGGCCGCGAGTCTGCGAGCGTCTCGCGCGGCTCGGCGTCGAAACCGTCGCCGAAATGCTCTGCTTGCTGCCGCTCCGTTATGAAGATCGCACCCAAGTTCAAAAGCTCGGGACGCTCAAGGCCGGCGAGCGCGCGCTCGTCGAAGGGCGGATCGAGCTCGCCGAAGTGGCGTTTCGGAGACGCCGTTCGCTGTTGTGCCGCCTGGCAGACGGCACGGGCGCTCTGACGCTGCGCTTTTTTCATTTTTCGCGCCATCAACAGAATCTCCTCGCGCGCGGCACGCAACTGCGCTGCTTCGGCGAGGTGCGCAGCGGTCCCACGGGACTCGAGATGATTCATCCCGAATACGGCGTCGTGTCGGATGCCGAGCGCGAGCAGCCCGATACGTTGACGCCGGTTTACCCTTCGACCGAGGGATTGCAGCAGCAACGCTTGCGGCGCCTCGCCGAGCAAGCGCTCGCGGCGCTCGCGGAACAGCCGCTGATCGACTACCTCGACGACCGGCTGCCGAGCCCGTGGCCCTCGATCAATGAAGCCATTCGCGGCTTGCACCGTCCGCCGCGCGGCAGCGACGTTGCAGCCCTCGCGCGCCGGCGCCACCCTTGGCAGCGGCGTGTCGCTCTCGAGGAGCTCGTTGCGCATCGTCTGAGCCTGCGCCAGTCCGCCGCAGCGGCCAAGGAGGAAAGTGCCTATCCGATCGGGCCCGCTGATGGCGCGGTGAGCCGACTGCTCGAATCGCTGCCGTTTGCGTTGACGGCGGGCCAAGCACGGGCCTGGGCGGAGATCGGCGCGGACCTCGACTGCTCGCGGCCGATGCACCGTCTCCTTTTGGGGGACGTGGGCTCGGGTAAGACGGTGGTCGCGGCGCTCGCGATGCTCCGCGCCGCCGTCGCCGGCCATCAAGCAGCGCTCATGGCGCCTACGGAGCTGCTCGCCGAGCAGCACTTCGCGAATTTCAGCGCGTGGCTCAAACCGCTCGAAGTCGACGTGACGATGCTTTCCGGCACCGTGAGCGGCGCCGCGCGCGAGCAGACGCTCGCGCGCATTGCCACGGGAACCGCGAAGATCGTCATCGGCACGCACGCGCTGTTCCAGGAAGCAGTTCGATTCCAGCGCCTCGCGCTCGTGGTCGTCGATGAGCAACATCGCTTCGGCGTACAGCAGCGATTCGAGCTCAAGCGCAAAGGGGAGCGCGGCAGTCGCGTCCCGCACCAGCTCGTGACGACGGCGACGCCGATCCCGCGCACGCTTGCAATGACGGCCTACGCGGATCTCGATTGCTCGGTGATCGAGGGACTTCCCGCCGGCCGCAAGCCCGTGCAAACGGTCGTGCTACCGGAAAGCAGGCGCAGCGAGCTCGTCGAGCGCGTCCGTCTGCACTGCGCTCGCGGTCATCAAGCGTACTGGGTGTGCCCGTTGATCGAAGAGTCCGATGCGCTCGATTCGAGCGCCGCGCTTGCGCTCGAACGCGAGCTGTCGACGGCGCTACCGGATGTTTCGGTGGCGCTGATCCATGGCCGCGTGCGTAACGCCGACAAGGAACGCATCATGCGCGCGTTCAAGAACGCCGAGATCGGTCTGCTCGTGGCAACGACCGTGATCGAGGTCGGTGTCGACGTCCCGAATGCATCGCTCATGGTGGTCGAAAACGCCGAACGCATGGGACTCGCCCAACTGCATCAACTGCGCGGCCGCGTTGGCCGCGGCGCACAAGCGTCGAGCTGCGTGTTGTTGTACAAGCCGCCGTTGTCGGACGTGGCCAAGCAGCGCTTGCAGGTCATGCGCGAGACCACCGACGGCTTCGTCGTCGCACAGAAGGACTTGGAGCTGCGCGGTCCCGGGGAAGTCCTCGGCACGCGCCAGACAGGGGCGTTCGCGCTGCGTGTCGCAGACCTCATCGATGACGCGGATCTGCTGCCGACCGTGATCCTCGTATCGGATGCCTTGCAGCGAGAGTGCCCGGAACGCGTGGCGCCGCTCGTGCGGCGTTGGATCAAGTCCGGCGTCGAGTACGCCAAGGTTTAGATTTGTGGGCTTGCGGTTTGCACCTACAATGGCCGCGACATGACGAATGCCGTGTCCACGAGCCCCCGAGCCCGCCTACGTTCTTACGCGGCGCTGCATTGGCGCCGCCTGATGCTGCTCTTACCCGTCCTCGCGGATCAGTTCGGACGCTACGGGCGGCTCATGCGCTTGCATCGGCCGATCGGGATTTGGCTCTTGCTTTGGCCGACGCTCTGGGGGCTCTGGGTCGCGGCTCAAGGTGCGCCGGACCAGCGCGTATTCATCGTGCTCGTGCTCGGCACGGTCATCGTGCGGTCCGCGGGCTGTGTCATCAACGATCTCGTCGATCGCAAGCTCGATCCCCACGTGCAGCGCACGGCCGATCGGCCGCTTGCCACCGGTGAAGTCGCCGCCAGCGAGGCGTTGATCCTGTTCGTCGGTCTCATGTTGATCGCGCTCGGCATCGTCCTGACGCTGAATCGCTTGAGCCTCTATCTCGCGGCGTCCGCCGCCGTCATTGCCATCGTTTATCCATTCACGAAGCGATTTCTCGCCGCGCCGCAACTCGTCCTCGGCGTCGCGTTCGCATGGGGCGTACCGATGGCTTTCGCCGCGCAGTTGGGCAGCGTGCCGCGACTTGGCTGGCTGCTGTTTCTTTCGGCCGTCATCTGGGGAATCGTCTACGACACCGAGTACGCGATGGTGGATCGCAACGACGACTTGAAAATCGGCGTGCGCTCGACGGCGATTTTGTTCGGCGAAATGGACCGCGCATTGATTGCCGCCCTGCAGCTCTCCCTATTCGCGGGGCTCGCGCTCGTCGGTGACGGTGCCGAGCTCGGGCGTTGGTACTACGGCGGGCTCGTGCTCGCAGCGGGGGTCGCTTTGTACCAGCAGGTCCTCCTCAAAGACCGCGACCCGGCAATGTGCTTGCGGGCTTTCTCGAGCAACGCGTGGCTCGGGGGGGCCGTCTTCGTCGGCGTCCTGCTCGATTACCTGTTTCGCGCTTGAGCGGCGCGTGCCGGGGTGACGCTCCGGTGTGCGCGCAACGGCCCACGCGACCACGGAGTCTGCCCCGGCGCGCTGCAACGCAACGGCCACGGCGTTAACGGTTGCGCCGGTCGTGATGACGTCGTCGACGACGGCGAGCCGGAGGCCTTCGCAACGACGGTCCGCCGCAAAAGCGTGCGCGACGTTTGCGCCGCGCGCCGCGCTGCCCAGCGTGCTCTGCGCCGTCGTTGCTTTGCGGCGTCGAACCCCTGCGGCTCTGAACGGGATGTTGAGCTCGGCGGCGACCGTGCGCGCGATTTCTTCGGCTTGATTGTAGCCGCGCTCGCGGAGGCGCTTGGCGTGCAGCGGCACGGCGATCAATGCGTCGGCGCGCTGAGCGCAGCGGTCGAGCTCGGCGGCGAGCAACAGCCCGAGCGCGCGACCAAGCATGCGTGCACCATTGAACTTGAGCGCGTGCAGTTGCCGGTAGAGCGGCGGTGCATACACGTACGGAGCGACGAGCGCGTCGATGTGCCATGGGTTTCTGGTCCGCGGGCAGCGGCCGACCGGGAATGCCAAGCCGCACTTGCGGCAGGGCGTGGCAATGCGCGCAAAATCTTGCGCGCAGCGTGCGCAGAACCCGCGCGCGGTGTGGCCGCGGCAGCGCGGGCAACGCTCGGGGAAGAGAGCTCGCAACCAGTCGCCGTAAACCGTCATGGCCCGCTCCGGTTGACAGTGGGTCGAGCGCTTTCGATACTGCCATGATGCTCGAGCGTTACCTCAAGGAGCGACACGCGAATGTCGGCACGGTCTGACGAAATAGGCTTGGGCGGCCTCAGGATCACAGGGGAACCGCGCCGCGACTGGCAGGTCGGCGACGTCGCCGCGTTGTTCGACTTGCCGTTCAACGATCTCTTGTATGCCGCGCAGTGGGTCCACCGCCGCCACTTCGAGCCCAATACCGTGCAGGTATCGACGCTCATGTCGATCAAGACGGGACGCTGTCCCGAGGATTGCGCCTACTGTCCGCAGAGCATCCGTTTCGATACGGGTTTAGCGGCGCACGACCTCATGGCCGTTGGCGAAGTGCGGCAGGCCGCTACGCGGGCGCGCGCCGCCGGAGCGACGCGATTCTGCATGGGCGCCGCCTACCGCGGTCCGAAAGACAAGGACCTCGAGCCGATCCTCGCAATGATCAAGGAAGTCAAAGAGCTCGGCATGGAAGCCTGCGTGACGCTCGGGCTGCTCAAGGACGGTCAAGCCGAGAAGCTCGCGGCGGCCGGGCTCGATTTCTATAACCACAATCTCGATACCTCCGCGGCCTTCTATCCGCAAATCATCACGACGCGAACCTATGCCGACCGGCTCGACACGTTGCGCCGCGTGCGCGGTGCAGGCATCAAAGTCTGCTGCGGAGGCATCCTGGGACTCGGCGAGACACGCGCCGATCGCGTCGAGTTCCTGCAGACGCTCGCGACACTCGACATACACCCCGAGAGCGTACCTATCAATCGGCTCGTGCGAGTTCCCGGCACGCCCCTCGAGCACGTCGCGAATATCGACGCATTCGAATTCGTACGTACGATCGCTGTGGCGCGAATCTTGATGCCGCGGTCGCAGTTGCGCCTGTCCGCGGGGCGCACGGAGTTCAGCGACGAGTTGCAGGCGTTGTGCTTCTTGGCCGGGGCCAATTCCATTTTTTACGGCGACAAGCTCCTCACGACCGATAACCCAAGCCGGAACGAGGACGCGGCCTTGTTCGCACGGCTCGGCCTCAAGCCAGAGGCTTCGAGCGCGCAGCCGAAGGCTTGAGCCACCCGCGCAATCTTGGCCCGGGCAGGCCGCTGCAAGCGGCGCACCTCGCACTGCCCGGCAAGCGCGCAAGTCGCGCCGCGTTTGAGCGCGCCTCGGCAACTTTCGCCGCCGCATGCGTCGTGCATGAATGGGCGCGTGAGCGCCTGCTCGATCGACTCGAGCTCGTGCGGATGGGACCCGGCACGATCGTCGATCTCGGCTGCGCGACCGGAACCGGCGCCGCGGCGCTCGCGCGCCGCTTCCCGACCACACGCGTCGTAGCCCTCGATGCGAGCTTCTCGATGCTCAGAACCGCGCGCCGCACACTCGCCGATTGCGGCTCGACCTCGGTGGCGGCCGGTGACGCGGAGCAGTTGCCGTTCCCATCCACGAGCGTGGCGCTCCTGTTCGCGAATCTCTTGCTGCCGTGGTGCCGGCCCGAAGCCGTGTTTCGCGAAGCGGCCCGCGTGCTTGGACCGGGCGGGCTCTGTATGTTCGCGACGCTCGGCCCCGACACGCTCAAAGAAGTGCGCGGCGCATGGGCTCGCGTCGACGACCGGATCCACGTGCACGGCGCGTTCGACATGCACGACTTGGGCGACTTGGCAGGCGCGGCCGGTCTGCAGGAGCCGGTCCTCGACGTGGAACGAATTGCCTTGAGCTATGCGGACGTACGGGATTTGGTGCGCGATTTGCGCGCCTGCGGCGCCGTGAACACGGCTCTCGGGCGCCGGACCTCGCTGACGGGCTCGTCGCGGTGGCGCGGGTTCGTGCAGGCGCTCGAGGCGAACAAGCAAGGCGGGCGCTTCGAGGTCACTGTGGAGCTCATCTTCGGTCAGGCCTGGGGCGGACGACCGGCGGAGCATCGCCACGCGGCGCACGAGGATGAGATCGTCGTGCCTTTGAATCGTGTCGGGCACCGGGAGCGCTCAGGGAATGAGGGACACGGGCGGCGCGCGAACTCTGTTAGACTTTTGCGGGCGGGCGAGCCAAATCCCGCTCCCCTGCTCAAGGTCACATAGTTGAATGAAGAAGTTATTCGGCCTCTGCGGCGTTGCCGTGCTCGTGGTTGGCTGGGCCTGGTTCGCTCCGGCATGGGCGGACCTTACGCTCAACATGCCGGAAGGCGTCACGACCGGCAGTCGCGATATCTACGGCGTGCACATGCTGATTCTCTGGTGGTGCGTCGCCATCGCCGCTCTCGTGTACGCGGCGATGGTGTATGCGATCGTCCGGTTTCGGAAATCCTCCAACGAGAAGCCTGCAAAGTTCACCCACAACACGACCGCTGAGGTCGTTTGGACTGTCATTCCGGCGATCATCTTGATCGGCATGGCGGTTCCCGCCGCCGAGACGCTCATCCGACTCGAGGACACGCGCAACTCCGATCTCACGATCAAAGTGACGGGCTACCAATGGCAATGGCACTACGACTATATCGATCACGGCGTTGCCTTCTATAGCCGGCTCGCGAGCGCAAGCAATGCGGCGCGGCAACCGGGCTCGGGAGTCGATCCGTTTACGGTCGAGAACTATTTGCTCGAAGTGACCGAGGATGTCGTCGTCCCCGTGAATGCCAAAGTGCGTCTGCTGATCACAGCTGCGGACGTAGTGCATTCCTGGTGGGTGCCGGATCTCGGCGTCAAGAAGGATGCGATCCCGGGCTTTATCAACGAGACCTGGTTCGAACCGTTGCAAGAAGGCGTGTTCCGCGGCCAGTGCGCCGAGCTGTGCGGGATGGACCACGGTTTCATGCCGATCGTCGTCAGGGTCGTCGGCGAGGGCGAGTACGAGATGTGGCTCGCCGCAAGGCAGCCGCAGCCTTCCGCAGGTGGAAACTGAGTTGGCCACGGATCGGCGATGAGGAGATGAGCGCATGAGCGATACCACAGTCGACGTGTACGGCCATCGCGAGGCGAAAAGCGGCTTGGCGTGGATCATGCGCTGGATCACGACGACCAACCATAAGGACATCGGCACGCTCTACTTGCTGTTCAGCCTCACGATGTTCTTCGTCGGCGGCGCCATGGCGCTCGTCATTCGCGCGGAGCTGTTCCAGCCGGGGCTGCAATTCGTCAACCCGCACTTCTTCAATCAGATGACGACGGCGCACGCGCTCGTCATGGTATTCGGCATGATCATGCCGGCGTTCGCGGGCTTTGCGAATTGGATGATCCCGATGATGATCGGCGCGCCCGATATGGCGTTGCCGCGGCTCAACAACTGGTCGTTCTGGCTTTTGCCATTCGCGGCGACGCTGCTCGTCATGACTCTGTTTCTACCGGGCGGCGGGCCGGCCGCGGGATGGACGCTGTATCCGCCGCTCGTGCTCCAGACCGGACAAGCGTTTCCGTTCGTGATCTTTGCGGTGCATTTATTGGGCATCTCGTCGATTCTCGCCGCGATCAACATCATCGTTACGATCATGAATTTGCGCGCCCCGGGCATGAGCCTGCTCAAGATGCCGATGTTCGCTTGGACGTGGCTCATTACGGCCTACTTGCTGTTGCTCGCAATGCCGGTGCTCGCCGGCGGCGTCACGATGTTGCTGACCGACCAATTTTTCGGCACGAGCTTCTTCGCGGCGGGCGGCGGCGGCGATCCCGTGCTCTATCAGCACATTTTCTGGTTCTTCGGACACCCGGAGGTGTACATCATCATCCTGCCGGCTTTCGGCATCATCTCCGAGGTCATTCCCACGTTCGCACGCAAGCCGTTGTTCGGCTACGCGGCGATGGTGTACGCGACCGCGAGCATCGCGTTCCTGTCGCTGATCGTTTGGGCTCACCACATGTTCACGGTCGGCATGCCGCTCGGCGGCCAGTTGTTTTTCATGCTCACGACGATGATCATCGCGGTGCCGACCGGCGTGAAGATCTTCAACTGGACGGCGACGCTATGGAAAGGATCCTTGACGTTCGAGACGCCGATGCTGTTTGCGCTCGCGTTCCTGTTCTTGTTCACGCTCGGCGGGTTCTCCGGGCTCATGCTCGCGATCGTTCCCGCTGATATCCAATATCACGACAGCTATTTCGTCGTCGCCCATTTCCACTACGTGCTCGTGCCGGGCGCGCTGTTCGGCGCGTTCGCGGGCGCCTACTACTGGCTGCCGAAAATGACGGGACATCGCTACGACGAGAGGCTCGGCAAGCTGCACTTCTGGGCGACGGCGATCTTCGTCAATGTGACGTTTTTCCCGCAGCATTTTCTGGGACTCGCCGGCATGCCGCGGCGGATTCCCGATTACGCCACGCAGTTCGCCGATTTCAACATGGTGTCTAGCGTCGGAGCGTGGGGCATGGGTCTCGCGCAGCTCGTGTTCGTTTGGGTCGTCCTCAAGTGCATCCGCGGCGGCGAAAAGGCCACGAGCCAGGTTTGGGACAACCCCAAGGGGCTCGAATGGACCGTGCCTTCGCCGGCGCCGTATCACACGTTCGAAGTGCCGCCGGTGGTCAAATGAACGGTCGCTTGCAGGACGGCAGTGCTCGCCGCAATCGTGCAAGTCGCAGCGCGTGGCTCTTGGCCGCGGCGGCCGCCGGCATCTATGTAGCCGTGATCCTTTGGCACGTTTCGGGGAGCGCCGCTTAAGGTGCGCTCAAGAGTCATGCGCCATCGCGAATTGACCATAAAGCTCGCGGCCATGGCGGCCGGCATGTTTTTTTTCGGTTTCGCGCTCGTCCCTTTGTACGACGTTTTTTGCGATCTCACGGGATTCGGGGGTAGAACTGCCGCGACGGCCGCGGACGTCGAAGAGAAAGTCGACGCCGCACGCACCGTGCGAGTCGAGTTCGTCGCATCGCTCGGCCCCACCGCGCCGTTCGAGTTCCGCCCAAACGTGAGCTCGATGGAGGTTCATCCGGGGCAAATCGTGGCAACGAGCTTCCATGCGCGCAACTTGACGGCTCGGCACGCCACGGCGCAGGCCGTGCCGAGCATCGCACCGGGGCTAGCGGCTCAGCACTTCAAGAAGATCGAGTGCTTTTGCTTCACGGAGCAGGTGTTCGGGCCCGGCGAAGGACGGGAGATGGACGTGCGGTTCCTCATCGATCCGAGCTTGCCGGCGCACTTCGATACCGTGACGCTCTCTTATACTTTCTACGCAGCAGCGAAATAGAGCTGCGACGCCGCGAGACGAGAATGCAGCACGCCCAAGACCGCTACTACGTCCCCCACGAAACGCGCTGGCCGATCATGGGCTCGATCGGGCTTTTCCTGCTCACGCTCGGCACGGGGCTCAAGCTCAACGAGGTCGCCGCGGGCACGGTCGTCGCCGTTCTCGGCGCGATCGCCGTGACGGTCATGCTGTTCGGCTGGTTCTCGACCGTCATCGCCGAAAGTGAGCAGGGAGTCCACAACGCGCAAGTCGACGCCTCGTTCCGTTGGGGCATGAGCTGGTTCATTTTCTCGGAAGTCGTGTTTTTCGCGGTGTTCTTCGGAACGTTGTTTTATGCGCGCCAGCTCGTGGTGCCGTGGCTCGCCGGTGAGGGCGACAATTTCTTCACGCACTTGCTGCTTTGGCCGGACTTCGAAAACCGCTGGCCGTCGGCGGGACCGAACTTGAGTCGCGAAGAGTTCGAGTCGATGGCCGCCTGGGGCGTTCCGGCTTTGAACACGGCGATTCTGCTCTCGAGCGGCGTTACGATCACGATCGCGCATCACATGCTGCGCGCGGGACGGCGCCGCTCGCTCGCAGTATGGTTGGCGCTGACGTGGTTGCTCGGCAGCGCGTTTCTCGCCTTTCAGGCCGAGGAGTACGTGCACGCCTATGCGGATCTCAACTTGCGGCTCGACACCGGTATCTACGGCGCGACGTTTTTCATGTTGACGGGGTTTCACGGGCTGCACGTGACGCTCGGCACGATCATGCTGATCGTCGTGTGGCTTCGTGTGCTACGCGGCCATTTCACGCCGGAGCGCCATTTTGCTTTCGAAGCAGTCGCCTGGTACTGGCATTTCGTCGACTTCGTCTGGCTCGGACTATTCATCTTCGTATACTGGCTGTGACGAATCAGCCGCCGAGACCGTGCGGCTCTATCCAGCCAACGGCCCAGGCGATCAACAGGAAGACGAACAGCGCCACCGACAGCGCGATCCGAACCGTGAGCGCATCCACGGTGCGATTCGCGGTCGACCCGCGTCGCGACAGGAATTTGAGCGCCACACCGAGGCTCGCGATGATGGCGACCAATATGAGTATGATGAGCATGCGCATGGTCGAGTCCTCGCCGCGCGAGTCGTAAGTTTAGCGCGTGGCGAGACGGCGGCGTTGCACATGAAAGCTGTGATTCTCGTGGTGGCTGCCGCTCTGCTCGTCGCCGCCTTCGGCGTGCTCGGGCAATGGCAGTTGCGGCGCGCGGCGGTCGAGGACGCACTCGGCCGGCAGTTCCTCGAAAGCGCGGCGCTTCCCGCCCTCGACGTCCTGCCCGATGCGAGCGTCATCATGGACGCGCGCTACCGGCGCGTGATGCTCGACGGCCGCTACGTGCCTCGAGTACAAGTGCTGCTCGACAACATGACGCATGAGGGCGCCGTGGGATACCACGTTTTGACGCTTTTCGAGCCGTCGGCGGGAGGGCCGGCCGTGATTGTGAACCGCGGTTGGTTGCCGGCGTCGCCGGACCGCGCTCGTTTGCCCGTCGTCGACGTCGCCGGCAACGAGCGCTCGTTGCGCGGACGTATCGCCAGTCTGCCCGTGCCGGCGCTGCGGCTCGGCAACGATGCCGGAGCTCTGGAGGCGGGCCCGCTCAAAGTCATGACCTTCCCGCGAGCCGTAGATCTCGAGCGCGTCATAGGCCGACCGCTCGTTCCTTATCAGGTTCTGCTCGACCCGGCAGAGGCCGACGGCTACGTGCGCGCCTGGCGCCCGCCCGGAGAGCGCGCGGACCGGAATCGCGCTTATGCGGCGCAATGGCTCCTGCTGGCTACGGCGACCGCGCTCGGTGCATTGGGGCTTGCCGTCAGAGACGCGCTGCGGCGGCGGAAAGGCGCATGAAGCGCGGTTGGCCGCGCGACATCGCGTTGATCGCGCTGATCACTCTCGGACCGTTGGCGTTTGCGTTCATCGTCTATTTCGGCCCGCTCGAAATGCGCGAGGTTCCCGAGCTCGAGAATCCCGACCGGGAGCTCCTGGCGGTGCCGCAGCCGTTGCCTGAGATCGCGCTCAGGACGCCCGGCGGAGGGCAGACGGCATCCGACTGGGCGCGGTACCGGTGGTCTTTGATCTATGCAAAAATGACGCCCTGCGAGGGTCGGTGCACGGAGTCTCTCGTACGCCTGACCCAGGTCTACCTCGCGTTGGGTCGCGACCGTCTTCGAGCGCAACGCGTGTTTCTGACCGCGGACGCCGACTTCCGCATGACCGGGGACCCCGAGCTGCTCGTGGGTTACCTGAACGACGATCGAGAAGCCGAGCTCATCCGAGCGCTAGGACGGGACCGCCTCGAGCAAGGACGCTTTTTCATCGTCGATCCGCTCGGTAATCTCGTGATGAGCTACCCGCCCGAGGCCGACCAGGGGCGACTCTTGAAGGATCTCGAGCGCCTGCTGAACGTCTCCAGGATTGGCTGATGCAAAGGACTTTCTTGTGGATCGCACGCGTCGCCACGTTGCTCGCGCTTGCGGTCGTCACGATCGGTGCATGGGTGCGGCTGACCGACGCCGGTCTCGGCTGTCCCGATTGGCCGGGCTGTTACGGCCGGCTCGTCGTCTCGGCGGGCATCGCGAGCGATCCCGATACGGCGGCGCTCCGCGACACGCGCCCGCTCGATACCGGCAAGGCTTGGCGCGAGATGATTCACCGGTATCTCGCGAGCACTCTGGGCTTGTTGTGCGTGGCGCTCGCCGCGATCGGGCTCAAGAATCGCGCCGCACCCGCTCGAGCGTGGCGTGTGCCTCTCGTTTTGGTCGCGCTGGTCATCTTGCAGGGACTGCTCGGCATGTGGACGGTGACGTTGCTGCTCAAGCCCGTCGTCGTCGTCGCGCACCTGCTCGGCGGCTTCAGCACGCTCGCGCTCTTGTTTTGGTTGGGTGACGTGCGCACCGCGCCGTTGCTCGTGGGCGGCAAGCTGCGCGCGCTCGGCGTCGCCGCACTCGCGGCGCTCGTGCTGCAGATTGCGCTCGGCGGTTGGACGAGCTCCAACTATGCCGCACTCGCGTGCCCGGATTTCCCGACCTGCCAAACCCAATGGTGGCCCGCGCTTGCGGATTTCGACGAGGCTTTCGTGCTGTGGCGCGGAATCGGAGTCGATTATGAAGGCGGCGTGCTCGACCATCCGGCGCGCGTCGCCATTCACTTCACGCATCGGCTCGGCGCGCTGCTCGCGACGCTCGCCGTCGGGCTGTTCGGCGCCATGCTGTTCCGCCGTACGAGCGCGCGTGTCGACGGCGCTGCCGTTCTCGCTGCGCTCGTTTGCCAGCTCGGGCTCGGCATCGGCATCGTCCTGCTCGGAGTACCCTTGTGGGCGGCGGTTGCGCACAATGGGGCCGCCGCCATCCTACTGCTGACCGTGATCAATGCTCACCGAAGAATTTGGTAACGCTCGGGGCTCACCGGCCGCAAGCTGGCGAGACTACTACACGCTGACGAAGCCGCGCGTGGTGCAGCTGCTCGTATTCACCGCGATCGTCGGCATGTTTCTCGCAACTCCGGGCATGGTTCCGTGGGAAACGCTGATTTTCGCGAGCATCGGGATCGGCTTGGCGGCCGCGTCCGGCGCCGCAATCAACCACGTTCTCGACCAACGGGTCGACGCCGAGATGTCGCGCACGCGCGACCGTCCGCTGCCCGCGGGCCGGATCACGGAGCGCGACGCGCTCGCATTTGCGATCGGGCTGGGGCTCTCGGGCCTGGGCGTGCTCGCGATCTTCGTCAATGCGTTGACGGCTGCGCTGACGTTCGTGTCGTTGATCGGCTACGCAGTGATCTACACCGTTTATCTCAAGAGAGCGACGCCGCAAAACATCGTGATCGGCGGCGCTGCCGGCGCGGCGCCGCCCGTGCTCGGCTGGACGGCCGTGCAGGACGAGGTGAGCGGTTACGCATTGCTCCTGTTCCTGATTGTTTTCACGTGGACACCGCCGCATTTTTGGGCGCTCGCGGTCGCGCGCAAGAGCGACTACGAGAAAGCCGAGATACCCATGCTGCCCGTCACGCACGGCGAAGCGTTGACCAAGTCTTTCATCGTCTATTACACGCTTTTGCTTTTCATCGTCACTCTGCTGCCGTACTTGACGGGCATGAGCGGCATGCTCTACTTGCTCGGCGCCGTTTTCCTCGGCGCGGGGTTTCTAGGTTATGCGTTGCGCTTGAAGCTCGCCGGCGACGGCCGAATGGCGATGCAGACGTTCTCCTATTCAATCGGCTATTTGATGGCGTTGTTTCTCTTCCTGCTCGTCGATCACTACATTCCGGCCGTTTGGCCTTAACTGCGACATCGCTCGCGGATCGCTTAAGCCGTCGATGGACGTCACCGATATCATCGATCCCTTGAACGACGCGCAACGCGCGGCCGTAACGGCAGGACAGACGCCGACGCTCGTGCTCGCCGGCGCCGGCAGCGGCAAGACCAGAGTGCTCGTGCATCGCGTCGCCTGGCTCGTCCGCGTCGAGGGATTCGCGCCTCAACAGATCCTGGCCGTGACGTTCACGAACAAGGCGGCCGCGGAAATGCGCCAGCGCATCGAGGCCTTGCTCGCCTACCCCACCGAGCACCTTTGGATCGGCACGTTCCACGGCCTCGCGCACCGCCTGCTCAGGATTCATTGGCGCGAAGCGTGGTTGAGCGAGGGGTTCCAGATCATGGACTCCGAGGACCAGCTGAGAACCATCCGCCGCATGCTCAAGGCGCTCGACGTCGACGAAGGCGAATGGGGGCCGAAGGAGATCCAGTGGTTCATCAATGCGCAGAAAGATGAGGGGCTGCGTCCTGCCGATCTCGCCGACGAGGGGAATAGCGGTCGGCGACGCATGATCGACTTCTATGCGCGCTACGAGAAGATCTGCGCCGACTCTTCGCTGGTCGACTTCGGCGAGTTGTTGCTGCGCTCGCTCGAGTTGTTGCAGCGGAATGAGGACCTGTTGCGCCACTACCGTAGCCGCTTCAAGCACCTGCTGGTCGATGAGTTCCAGGACACGAACGCGATTCAGTATCGCTGGCTCAGGCTGCTCGCCGGCAGCACGGGAATCCCTTTCATCGTCGGCGACGACGATCAATCCATCTATCGCTGGCGGGGAGCGCGCGTCGAGAATCTATTCGCCTTCGAGAAGGACTTCCCCACGGCCCAAGTCATCAGGCTCGAACAGAACTATCGCTCGACGGCGACCATACTCGCCGCCGCCAATGCCGTCATCGCCAACAATGCCACGCGTCTCGGCAAGAGCCTCTGGACCGACGGCGAGGACGGCGAGCGCATCAAGTTGTACGCGGCCTTCAACGAGCGTGATGAAGCCGAGTTCGTCGTCAACCGCATCCAGGACTATGTGCTCGAGGGTCGTCGACGCAGCGACGCCGCCATCCTCTATCGGTCGAACGCGCAGTCGCGGGTCTTCGAGGAAGCGTTACTCGCGGCCGGCGTGCCCTATCGTGTTTACGGGGGTTTAAGATTTTTCGAGCGCGCCGAAATCAAGGACGCCCTGGCCTACTTGCGGTTGATCGCGAACCGCGACGACGACCCGTCGTTCGAGCGCGTGGTCAACACGCCCACGCGCGGCATCGGCGCGCGGACGGTCGACGTCGTGCGCACGCATGCGCGCGACGCCGGCATCAGCATGTGGCGCGCCGCCGCCGCGGTCATCGCGGAGCAGCGCTTGCCGAGCCGGGCGAGCCAGGCGCTGTGGGCGTTCTTGAAGCTCATCGACGAGCTCGATGGGCAGACGCGCTCGATGGCTCTGCACGAGCAGGTCGCGCGCGTCATCGAGGGCAGCGGTCTGATCGCCCATTATGAGAAGGACGGCATGGTGGGCGCTGAAACTCGCATCGAGAACCTCGAGGAGCTCGTAAGCGCGGCGCGCGATTCGTTCTCGACGCCCGACACGGAGCTGCCGCCGCTGCTCGATTTTCTTTCTTATGCAGTGCTCGAATCCGGCGAAGCGCAAGCCGGCGCCCATGAGGACAGCGTACAGCTCATGACGATGCATTCGGCCAAGGGCCTCGAGTTTCCGCTGCTTTTCATGTGCGGGCTCGAGGACGGCTTGTTTCCCCACCAGCGCTCGTTGCATGACGCCGATGCCCTCGAGGAAGAGCGGCGGCTTTGCTACGTCGGCATCACACGCGCGCGTGAGCAACTGTACCTGAGCTATGCGGAACAACGGCGCATGCACGGCGTCGACAGTTTCGCGACGCCTTCCCGCTTCATCAGGGAAATACCCGCGGAATTGCTTGAAGAGGTGCGCCCCACGCTCGCGGTCTCGCGGCCGATCTACCGGCGCGCGGCCGTCGAGCGCAACGCGGGTCCGGGCAGCGTGCGTCTCGGCCAGCGTGTCCGCCATCGCAAATTCGGAGAGGGCATCGTGTTGAACAGCGAAGGCAGCGGCGCGCACGCGCGCGTACAGGTCAACTTCGAGCACGTCGGCACCAAATGGCTCGTCGTCGCGTATGCAAACCTGGAACTGATGTAGACTGAGCGCGCAATCCGGTCACTGCGAGCAATGAACATACTCATCTTGGGCGCCGGGCAGGTCGGGAGCACGGCAGCCTACAACCTGGCTCGCGAAGAGGCCAATGCCGTCACGATCGTGGACCAGAACGCTGCGGTGCTCCGCGAGCTTCAGGATCGACTCGACGTGCGCACCGTCGTTGGCAATGCGGCGTATCCCGAAGTGCTCGAGCGAGCCGGCGGGAAAGATGCCGACATGGTAATCGCGCTGACCAACAGCGACGAGACCAACATGATCGCGTGCCAAATGGTGCATACGCTGTTTCGCACGCCGACGAAGATTGCACGCATACGCGCCGCCGCCTTTGCGAATCGGCCGGAGCTCTTCGGCACCGGCGTCCTGCCGGTCGACGTGGCGATCAGCCCTGAGGCGCTCGTGACCCAGTACATCGAGGATCTCATTCGTTTTCCGGGCGCGTTGCAAGTGCTCGAATTCGCCGCCGGCCGGGTTCGGCTGGTTGCCACGCGGGCACACCGCGGCGGCGCGCTGATCGGCCATCCACTCAAGGAGCTGCCCCGTCACATTCCCACCGTCGAGTGCCGGGTCGTCGCCATTTATCGCGGGGGGCGAGGGATCATTCCCGACGGCGACACCGTGGTCGAGGAAGGCGACGAAGTGTTCTTCATCGCTGCACGCAAGGACGTGCGGACCGTCTTGCGCGAAATGCGCAAGCTCGACGATCCCGTGCGCCGTGTAGTGATCGCCGGAGGCGGCAACATCGGGCTGCGTCTCGCGCGCGCTCTGGAGTCGACGAACCAAGTCAAGCTCATCGAGCGCAGCCGGGAACGCGCGCGAGAGATTTCCGAACAACTCAATCGCACCATCGTCTTGCACGGCGACGCCGCCGATGAAGAGCTGTTGCTCGAGGAAAACATCGATACTGCGGACGTTTTCGTCGCTGTGACGAATGCCGAGGAGGCCAACATTCTCTCGGCAATGCTCGCGAAACGCCTCGGCGCGCACAAAGTGCTCGCGCTCATCAACAAGCCGGCCTATGCCGAGCTCGTCGAGACCGGGACGATCGACATCGCAATCTCTCCGCAGCAAATCACGCTCGGTACGCTGCTGGCACACGTGCGGCGCGGTGACGTCGTGAAGGTGCACTCGTTGCGGCGCGGCGCCGCCGAAGCCATCGAGGCCGTTGCGCACGGCAGCGCGCGCGGGTCGCGCGTCGTCGGCCGCGCGATCGACGAGATCAGACTGCCGCGCGGCGCGGCGATCAATGCCGTCGTGCGCGGCGATGAAGTCTTGATGGCTCACCACGATACGGTGATCGAGGCGGAGGACCATGTCATTTTATTCGTGACGGACCGGCGCCAAATCGACGAAGTCGAGCGGCTGTTCGAAGTCGGTGCCCCGTTGGTCTAACGCGCGGCTGACATGGATATGACGGCGAATCTCGAAGCGATGCTCGAGCGCGGCAACGACGGTGCCATGCTGCGGTTCACGCTCGCCTCGCGATATTTCGAGCGCGGCGAGCTCGAGCGCGCTTTGGTGCACGCGGAGGTTGCCGTGAAGCTCGACGCTGACTATTCTGCGGCCTGGCGACTGTTGGGCAAGATCCAGGAGGCCGGCGGGTCGCGGGAGCAGGCCATTGAGAGCTTCAGGCGCGGCATTGCCGTCGCCGAGCAGCGCGGCGACCGGCAGGCGGCCAAGGAGATGAAGGTTTTCTTGCGGCGCCTCGAGGCTGCTTCGAAATAACCACAACAACAAGGCGGCGAGAGGAAGGCATGCGGTCTCTGAGTGAAGCGCTGAAGCGCGCGAGCGAGGTGACGGGGCGCTTGCTCGCGTGGCTCATGGTCCCGATGGTCCTCGGCACGTTCCTCATCGTCATCTTGCGCTACGTGCTCGACTTGGGCTGGATCTGGATGCAAGAGGGCACGGTGTGGGTGCACGCCGCCGTTTTCATGGTGGCGGCGGCTTACACGCTCAAGCGCAACGAGCACGTGCGCGTCGATGTCCTGTATCGCGGCATGAGCGCGCGGCGCAAAGCTTGCGTGGATTTGGCCGGGACCGTGTTGTTTCTGATCCCCGTCGCCGTGTTCCTCATCGTCACGAGTTGGGACTACGTCGCCGTATCGTGGCAGATCCGCGAAGGCTCGCGTGAGGCCGGGGGGTTGCCTTATCCGTCCGTGTCGATTCTCAAGAGCTTGATTCCATTCACAGCCGCGCTCCTGATTCTGCAGGGGATCGCGAACGTCATCGACAACGTCCTGACGCTTGCAGCGGGTCCATCGAACGATGGCGCCGAGAAGCGAACGGCGGCCGGAGTCTGAGCATGGAGTGGGTCGGCTTGCTCATGTTCGCCGTGATCATCGTCGTGCTTCTGGCCGGCTATCCGGTCGCTTTCACGCTCGGCGGCGTGGCGCTCATTTTTGCATTCGTAGGCACGGTCGCGGGGGGATTCGACACGTCGTTTCTCGGCTCGATGCCGAACCGCGTGTTCGGCATCATGAGCAACGAGACCTTGCTCGCGGTGCCGCTGTTCGTATTCATGGGCATCACGTTGGAGCGCGCGCGCATCGCGGAAGGCCTGCTCGACAACTTGAGCGCGCTGTTCGGCGGCATCAGGGGCGGCTTGGGAATTTCCGTCACCGTCGTCGGCATGCTGCTCGCCGCGAGCACGGGGATCGTGGGCGCAACGGTTGTCACGATGGGTCTTTTATCGTTGCCGACGATGCTGCGCCGCGGCTACAGTCCGCGCATCGCGAGCGGCACCATTTGTGCGGCCGGGACGCTGGGCCAGATCATCCCGCCGTCGATCGTGCTCGTGCTGCTCGCCGATGTGCTGTCCTCGGCTTACAGTCAGGCGCAACTTTCTCAGGGCAACTTCTCGCCCGACACCGTGTCGGTCGGCAATTTGTTCGCCGGGGCGTTGATTCCGGGGCTCATGCTCGTCGCCTTGTACATCCTCTACTTGGTCGCCGTGGCATTTTTTCGGCCCAAGATGATGCCGCCCTACGAGAGCGACGAGCGCCCGACGCTGACAGGCCTTGTCCTTGCCCTGGTGCCGCCGCTCGGGTTGATTCTGGCGGTTCTGGGATCGATCATCGCGGGGCTCGCTACGCCGACCGAGGCCGCCGGAGTCGGAGCCGTCGGAGCCGTGCTGCTCGCGGTCATCAAACGACAGCTCTCCTACGCGCGGCTGCGCGAGATCATGGAGAGCACCATTCGCGTCAGCAGCATGGTTTTCCTGATTTTGATCGGCGCGTCGCTGTTCTCGCTCGTGTTCCGGGGCTTCGGCGCCGATCATCTCGTGCAGGAGTGGCTGACGAGCCTTCCCGGCGGCAAGGTCGGTGCGCTGCTGATCGTGATGCTGCTCATGTTCTTGCTCGGCTTCGTGATCGATTTCATCGAGATCACGTTCGTCGTCGTGCCGATCGTCGGACCGATCTTGCTCGCAATGGGCGTCGATCCGGTCTGGCTCGGCGTCATGATGGGCCTGAATCTGCAGACGTCGTTCCTGACGCCGCCGTTCGGTTTCGCTCTGTTCTACCTGAGGGGCGTCGCGCCGGCGACGCTCGCGACCGGCGATATTTACCGCGGCGTCATGCCGTTCGTGCTGCTACAGGCCGTAGCACTGCTGCTCGTCGCGCTCGTGCCCGAGCTCGCCACGTGGCTGCCGGAAATCGTCTACGGCTAGTAGTGCTCTTGTTCGGGCGCGCCTTTAGGCAACGCGTCGTTGCCGCGAATCCAAACCAGCGCGCCTTTGATGAAGAGGAGCGTTGCGACGATGGCGATCGGTAGAGGCGGTAGCCAAACGGGTATTTCTTCCATGCCGGTTAAATAGGGTGTCAAAAATTTAGAAGCAAGCCATGCCAACGGTAATCCAATCAGAATGCCGAGCGCGAGCTCGAGATTGCGCATCCACAGTCGGCCCCAGATCAGCACGAGCACGGCGACGGCGATGAGCCAAGTCAGCATGATGCTGTCTCGTCCCCTCCCCTAATGGTGCTCGACCCCGGCCGGGGCCGGAGGCTCACTGAAGAAGTCGAGACGGGTCAGCACGGTGTAATCGCCCTCCACGGCCATGAGCCCGATGAGCACGAGCAGCACGGTCGGGGGGCCGATGATCGCACAGATCAGTGCGACGCGCTCCCACGCCATGTGCATGAAAATCGCGACGATGAAGCCGGCTTTCAACAGCATGAACAGCAAGATGAGACCGAGCCTGAAGTATCCGTCCGGCAAGAAGTCGGTTCCGTAGGAAAAGGCGCTCAATAGAAACAGCAGGCCCCAGATCCAGAAATAAATCTTCAGCGGATGTTGTTGTCCCTCGACGTGCGCCATCTCGGCTCCTTACCACAGATAGAAAACCGCGAATATGAATACCCAAACCAAGTCGACGAAGTGCCAATAGAGCCCCGCGATCTCGACGATCTCATAGTTGCCGCCGCGGCGCTCGTAGAAACCGTTGACGATGCGCATCGCGATGATGGTCAGATAAATCACGCCGGCCGAGACGTGCAGCCCGTGAAACCCCGTGATCATGAAGAAGGCCGCGCCGAACTGTTCGGCGCCCATCGGGTTCGTCCAAGGCCGCACGCCCTCGGTGATGAGCTTGGTCCACTCGAACGCCTGCATACCGACGAAGACGGCGCCGAACGCCGCCGTGATGAGCATCAGCGACGCTGCGCGCGCGCGGTCGCGCCGATAGCCGAAGTTGACCGCGAGCGCCATCGTGCCGCTGCTCGTGATCAGCACGAAAGTCATGATGGCGATGAGAATCAGCGGAATGCTCTGGCCGAAGAACGTGAGCGCGAACACTTCGCTCGGGTTCGGCCACGGCACGGACGAGGAGATGCGCACGTTCATGTAGCCCGTCAGGAAGCACGTGAAGATGAACGTGTCGCTCAAGAGGAAAATCCACATCATGGCCTTGCCCCAGGGGACGTGGAACGTCTGCTTGTCGGACGACCAGTCCGAGACGAAGCTCTGCCAGCCCTCCGGGGCCGGCGCGTGGGCGGCGGCTGTTACCCCGTCTTGTGCCATGAACTCAAGCTCCTTTCCTTACGTGGACCAAAGCAGCGCGAACAAGCCGAGCCAGACTAGCAACAGGAAGTGCCAGTAGGTCGTGCACAGCTGCACACTTTGGCGAACGGCGGCCACTTGGACGACGCTCGCCTTCTCGAGGCCGTGCCATAGGCGCGCCGCGGTGCGCGTCAGCACGACGAGACCGCCGACGAGATGCAGGCCGTGCACGGTCGTCAGCAGCACGAAGAACGAAAAAGCCGGGTTCGTGTGATCGTAGTGTCCGCCGGCCCTGAGTTGCCGCCACGCGAGCACCTGTCCGAGCAAAAACAAGACGGTGAGGATCCCCGCCGCCGAAAAGTAGCGCTTTGTGCCCTCGACCTCGTTCCGGCCGGCCCGATGGTACGCGATCTGCATGACGAAGCTCGCCAAGATCAGCACGGCGGTGTTGAGCCACAGCAACGCGGGCTCGTTGACGGCGTGCCACTCTTGGAGCTCGCCGTGACCGTGACCCATGCGCATGACGTAAGCGCTCGCGAAGATCATGAACAGGCTCGCCACCATGCCGAGGAAGACATATAGGCCGACTTTCGGCGCCGACGACGTGAGGCCATCCTGGCTTCCCGAGATGACGCCGTGCACGGTCCAGGGCTTGTCCCGGAGACGTTGCACGATGAGCCACCAGACGGTGACGCCGAGCAAGAGGCCGATTGCGAGACCCGTCATCATGGGAGCTTACTCAAGGCTAACCGACGCTCGCCTCGCCTGGCTTGGTCGGGTGATTTTGCGGAATGAAATCCTGATCCGCGCCCGGCACGCTGTAGTCATACGCCCAGCGGTAGACGACGGGGAGCTTCGGCCCCCAATTCCCGTGCACGGGGGGCGTATCCGGCGTCTGCCACTCGAGCGTCGTCGCGCGCCACGGATTCGGGTCGGCTGTCTTGCCTTTCAACAGGCTGTAGACGACGTTGACGAGGAAGATGAGCTGCGCCGTCGCGACGAAGATCGCGGCGATCGTGATTCCTGCGTTGACGTCGTGCGCGGACTCCGAAATGAAGTCGGTCTGGCCGTACGCATAGTAGCGGCGCGGCATGCCCAGAATCCCGAGATAATGCATCGGCAGATAGATCGCGTACGTGCCGAGGAACGTCATCCAGAAATGGATCTTGCCGAGCACCTCGTTGGCCATCTTGCCCGTCACCTTCGGGAACCAATGGTAGATGGCGCCGAACAGCACCATAACCGGCGATACGCCCATGACCATGTGGAAATGGCCGACGACGAAATAGGTATCCGAAAGGGGCAAATCGACGGTCACGTTGCCGAGAAAGAGGCCCGTCAATCCGCCGTGGATGAACGTGAAGATAAACCCCGTGGCCCAGAGCATCGGCAAGTTGAAGTGAATGTCGCCGCGCCACAGCGTCAAGACCCAGTTGTACACCTTGATGGCCGTCGGCACGGCGATGATGAGCGTCGTGGTCGCGAAGAAGAAGCCGAAATACGGGTTCATGCCGCTCACGTACATGTGATGCGCCCACACGACGAAAGACAGCGCACCGATCGCGACGATTGCCCACACCATCATGCGATAGCCGAAAATGTTCTTGCGCGCGTGCGTGCTCAATAGATCCGATACGATGCCGAAAGCCGGGAGCGCGACGATGTAGACCTCGGGATGGCCGAAGAACCAGAAGAGGTGCTGAAACAAGACCGGGCTGCCGCCCTGCGTGTCGGACGCCTCGCCCATCGAGAGCAAGGCGGGCATGAAGAAGCTCGTCCCGACAACTCGGTCCAACGTCATCATGATTCCGGCAACGAGCAGCGCCGGAAACGCGAGCAGACCCAGAATCGTCGCGACGAAAATACCCCACACGGACAACGGCAGGCGCATCAACGTCATGCCCTTGCAGCGCGCCTGGAGGACCGTGGTCACGTAGTTCAAGCCGCCCATCGTGAATGCCACGATGAAAGTGACCAGCGATAGCAGCATCAAGACGATACCCCAATCGGTGCCCGGCGAGCCTTGCAGCACGGCCTGCGGCGGATACAGCGTCCAACCGGCGCCCGTGGGGCCTCCGGGCACGAAGAAGCTCGCCATCAAGATGATGACCGACAGCAAGTAGACCCAGAAGCTCAGCATGTTCATATACGGGAATACCATGTCCCGCGCGCCGCACATGAGCGGGATCAAGTAGTTGCCGAAGCCGCCGAGAAAGAGGGCGGTCAGCAGATAGATGACCATGATCATGCCGTGCATGGTCACGAACTGATAGTAGTTGTACGGCGTTATGAACGAGAACGTTTCCGGAAAGCCGATCTGCAAACGCATGAGCAATGACAGCACGAGCGCGACGAGGCCGGCGCCGATGGCAACGCTGCCGTACTGGATGGCGATGACCTTGTGGTCCTGGCTCCAGACGTACCTCGTGATGAAGGTATCCGGATCGTGGAGGTGACGGTCGCGGTCAGCTATTGCAACGTATGCCATGTCGGAGATTCCTCAAGTCGAGATCGCTGTCTCGTTTCGATTACTGCAACGTATTGATGTAGGCGACGACATCGTTGATCGCCTCCTCGCCGCTCAAGATCGAAGCGAGCATGTACATTTGGTCGCCGTAGATATCGGCCTCGTGTCCGCCGCGAATTCGCTCGCGGAAATTGCCCAGTTGCCTCTCAAGGTACCAGTCGCTCATGCCGGCTAGCCGCGGCGCGTTCGTGCTCCACCGGCCGTCCCCCGCGGGACCGTGACACACCGAGCAGGTCGTATAGATCCTGCGGCCGCGTGCTGCGTCGCCGATGACGGTCGGCTCGGGCGCTGCGCCTTGCAGCGTCGCAATGTGGGCGATCACGTTTTCCACGGCCTGCGCGTCGGCGAGCGTTCGCGCCATGGGCGCCATTTGAATCCCGTAAATGTCGCGGGGATCCGTGCCGCGTATGCCGTTCTGGTAGTTCGCGATCTGACGGCGTATGTACCATGAATCCAGGCCGGCGATCTTCGGCGCGTTGAGCGCCACGTTGCCTTCGCCTTGCGGGCCGTGACAGGCGGCGCACACCGCGTACGTCGCGGCTCCGACCGCGGCATTGCCCGTCGCTCTCTCGAGCGTTGCGGCGAACGTCGGCTTGGTCGCGAGCCACGTCTCGAAATCCTCGGGCGTATCGACGACGACTCGGCCGCGCATCGCGAAGTGCCCCACGCCGCAAAGCTCCTCGCACAGAATCTCGTAGGTTCCGGCGACGGTCGGCGTGAACCACTGATACGTGACCATGCCGGGCACGAGGTCCATCTTCACGCGAAACTGCGGGACCGTGAAATTGTGCAGCACGTCGCTCGAGCGCAGCAGCGCTTCGACCGGCGAGCCCATGGGAAGGTGGACGATCGGTTCTGCGACGACGACGTCGTCCATCGCGGCCGGATCCGCGGGATCGAGGCCGAGCGGGTTGTCGGGCGTCATCAAGCGCACGTCGCTGTGGCCGAGAGCGCCGTCCGCGCCCGGAAAGCGAAAGGCCCAGTGCCACTGCTTGCCGACGGCTTCCATCTGCATTGCGTCGTCCGGCACACGAACGAAATTGGCCCACACGAACAGCCCCGGCGTCAACATCGCCGCGACGCCGACCGACGTCACGCCGGTCAACCACCCCTCGAGCTTGCCGCTCTCGGGCTCGTAATGGGCTTTGTGGCCCTTACGGTGACGATACTTGACGAGGCAATAGGCGCTGAACAGGTTGACGGCGACGAAAACGACGCCGCAGACCCAGAACGTCACGTCGACGGTGAAATCGATCGTGTCCCAGTTCGACGCCAACGGCGTGAAGTACCAGGGGCTCGCGAAGTGAAATACCAGCGAGCCTATGACCAACAAGACCAACACGACGGCTAAGGCCATACGCTACCTTTCGTTTTTTCGGCGGGCGCGGCGTGCCCACCGGATTGCCGAGGGACCGACAGAGCTATTCGACGATGAACTTGCCGTTCATGAGCACGAAATGCCCCGGGAAGGAGCAAAAAAACGTGTAATCGCCCCCGGGCTCCAATCCGCTCGCGGCAAATGTGATCGTCGTTTCCTGGCCGCCGCCGATGACGTCGGTCGTGGCAATGACGCGCGCATCGCCGGCCGGCAAGTAGTTCGGCGGCCCGGCCGATTGGCCGGCTTGCGCCAGCGCCATGTAATCTTCCGTTTTGCTCAGCACGAAATTGTGCCCCATGATGTTGGCCGCGAGCTGGCCGATATGCTTGAGCGTGACGGTAATTTCCTCGCAGCTCCCGCTGACCTTGAGCTCCTTCTGCACGAACTGTATCTGGTCGTTGCCCTCGACGGTCAGGGAACACTCTTGGCCCCACGCTTGGCTTCCTATCAAAAAGGCGACAACGGCAATCGGCGCTAAGTTCTTTCTCATGAGTTTCCCGATACTCCTTGTGTAGCAATGACTCCGGTGATTAACCAGCAAATGTTAGCAGAGCGGCAGTAGGCGCGGCTATGTACGCGTCGCCAGATATGCTTGCTCCGAGATGCGTTGCCAGGGCTCCGATTCATCGAGAAAGCGCCGGTAAGACTCCCAGACTCGCGCCACGAGCGGGTCCGCGGCCGCGAGCTTTTCGATGACTTGGAGCGTCAATCGTTGTAGACCGGCGAGCACGCTCGGCGGGAAGCTCAAAATCTCGACGGCGGCATCGGCCTCGAGCTGGCGCAGCGAGCTCGCGTTGCGCGCCATATATTCGGAGGTCATATCGAGCGTCGCGGCCTGGCAGGCGACGCGAACGATTGCCTTGAGATCCTCTGGGAGCTGATTCCAAGCGCCGACGTTGATGATGCACTCGAGTGTCGGTCCCGGCTCTTGCCAGCCGGGGTAGTAGTAGTAGCGCGCCGCTTGATGCAGGCCGATCGCGATATCGTTGTATGGACCGACCCACTCGGTCGCGTCGATGCTGCCCGTCTGCAACGCCGTGAAAATCTCCGATCCAGGCAATGTGACCGGTGTCCCGCCGGCGAGCCGCAATGCTTCTCCGCCGATTCCGGGGATGCGCATTTTCAAACCCTTGAGATCGTCCATGGTGTCGATGCGCTTATTGAACCAGCCGCCCATCTGCACGCCGGTGTTGCCGGCGGGAAACGGCATGAGATTGAACCGTGCATACACCTCGCGCCACAGGTCGAGGCCGCCGCCATAGTAGAGCCACCCGTGCATCTCATGGGCGTTGAGTCCGAACGGAATGGCGGCGAAGAACTGGGCCGCTTCGGTCTTACCGCGCCAGTAGTAGGCGGCTCCATGTCCCATTTCCGCAGTGCCGCGCGATACGGCATCGAACACCTCGAGCGCCGGGATGAGCTCGTTGGCCGCGTACACGGTAATCTGCATGCGGCCGCCACTCATCTCTTCTATGTAGCGAACCAACGTGTTGACCCCGGTGCCCAAACCCGGGAAATTCGGTGGCCACGTCGTCACGAGCTTCCACGAGAACCGTTGTTGGTCCTGCGGGCCGGCTGCCTGGCCGGCCGGTTCGCGGGCACAGCCGGCGAGCGCCGCTGCTCCCCCGAGGCCGCTGACAAATTCACGGCGTTTCATGGTATGGGTAGTCTCCTTGAGCGAGGCGCGTACTAATATCAGATTGCAACTCTGACGCCCAGCGCTGAGACGCAAGTCCCACTTACCTCGACGAAATTGGGCAAATCTCTCTAAGAAACCCACGAACCCGAATATGGTCCAGGGTTCTTTCAGAAAGGAGGGCAGAGGGTACTCGAGTGCTGGGAGAGTGGAGAATCGATGCGTATATTTCTGCGTATCGTCACCCGTGTGGGACATTGACGTACCAGATAGCTCGATAAGGAGGGAATTCTAGTGATCGGTCTGCTGCAACGCGTCAGCAAAGCCAGCGTTGCCGTCGATGGGGCACGCATCGCCGCCATCGGGCGCGGCCTGCTCGTGCTCGTCGGCGTCGAGCGCACGGATGGCGCGGCCCAAGCGCGGCGCCTTGCGGAACGCCTCCTCGCCTATCGTGTATTCCCGGACGCCGCCGGCAAGATGAACTTGAGCGTCCTCGACATCGGCGGCGAAGTACTGCTGGTCCCACAATTCACGTTGGTCGCCGATACGAGCTCGGGAAACCGGGCCAGCTTCTCGCGAGGCGCGGATCCCGGGGCCGGCAAACGCCTCTTCGAGCAGCTCGTCGTCGAATGCGAAGCCCTCCACGACCGAGTCGCCGTGGGCCGCTTCGGCGCGGCCATGCAGGTGGCGCTCACCAACGATGGTCCCGTCACGTTTTGGCTCAAAGTCGACGCGTAGCTTAAACGTCCGTCCCCTCGCTTTGACGTATGATGATTCCTTAGACCGCACCTTTGGAGACAACAGATGGGATTCGGCGGCATCAGTATCTGGCAATTGCTGATCATTCTCGTGATCGTGCTGCTCGTTTTCGGTACCAAGCGCCTGAAGACACTCGGCGGCGATCTCGGAGGAGCGATCAAGGGCTTCCGTAAAGCCATGGACCAGGACGAGGAAAAGAAGGCGACGGCGAAAGCGGAGGAGCAAAAGCGTCTGGAGTCCGGCGGCGATAAGGACGCCGAATTCGCCGAGGAAAAGGATACGGAACGGCGCGGGTAATCGTTCGAGACGCGCTATGTTCGATGTCGGTTTCAGCGAGCTCGTGCTGCTGTTCGTCATCGGCTTGCTCGTGTTGGGTCCAGAGCGCCTTCCCAAGGTCGCGACGCAGCTCGGCCGTTGGGTCGGGCGCGCACGCCGCACGGCGAGCCAGCTGCGCCATCAACTCGAGCGCGAGATCGCATTGAGCGAGATCGAGCAGAGCCGGAAACGCAAAGAATCGAATCCGCCGCCTGCATCCGGTCCATCCAAGTCCGCGACTGAGCCGCCGAAAAGCCCCGCTAGTCCGGCCGCCGATCCACCGAAAGATCCTCCGCAAGATCCTCCGGTTTCAGGATGACCGAGCCTGCGATCAAACCGAACCTCGGCAACAACGATCCCGAGCCCAAAGACAAGGAAGAGCTCGCCGAGGGAACTCTGATCTCGCATCTGATCGAGCTCCGCCAGCGCCTCGTCAAGGCGACGCTCGGCATCCTCGTCGTGTTCCTGTGCCTCGTTCCCTTCGCCCAGGAGATCTTCGAGATGATCTCGGCGCCGCTGCGCGAAGCATTGCCCGAAGGCTCGACGATGATCGTCACGGGGATCGCCACGCCGTTTCTCACGCCGTTCAAGACGACGCTGTTCGTGGCCCTGTTCCTCGCAATGCCGATCGTGCTGTATCAAATCTGGCGCTTCGTGGCACCGGGTCTATATCGCAAGGAGAGGCGTTTCGCGATTCCGCTGCTCGCGTCGAGCATCGTGCTCTTCTATGCCGGCGTTGCGTTTGCTTACTTTGTGGTGTTCCGGCTCGTGTTCGTATTCTTCATCAGCGTGACGCCCGAGAGCGTCACGAACATGCCGGATATCAACGAATACCTGAGTTTCGCGCTGACGATTTTCTTCGCGTTCGGCATCGCGTTCGAAGTGCCCATTGCAACGTTCATGCTCATTTGGAGCGGCTTGGTGTCGATCAAGACGCTCGCCGGGGTGCGACCCTACATCTTTCTCGGCGCTTTTGTGATCGGCATGTTCTTGACGCCGCCCGACGTGATATCGCAAACGCTGCTTGCCTTGCCTATGTATGCTCTCTACGAGACGGGGCTCGTCATGGCGCGACTCATGCTTCCCGAAAAAGTCGCGGCCGAGCAAGCAGCGGATCAAGCGGAATGACGCGCCGACTTCCGTGATCGCAGGAGTGCATCGATGAACACCGACGCTGCAACCGTCGCCGAGGACCTGCCGCAATGGGTAGGCCACCCGCGCGGGCTCCGCACGCTGTTCTTCACGGAGATGTGGGAGCGGTTCAGCTACTACGGCATGCGGGCGCTGCTCGTCCTGTTCATGGTCGAGCAAATCGGTGCGGGCGGATTGGGCTTGACGGATCGGACCGCAACGGCGATCTACGGCCTCTACACGGCGGCGGTCTATCTCGTGTGCCTGCCGGGCGGCTGGATCGCCGACCGGCTCTGGGGCGCGCAACGAGCCGTGTTGGTCGGCGGCATTCTCATCATGTGCGGCCACTTCGTGCTCGCGATCCCGGGAGTGGCGAGCTTCTTCGGCGGCCTGCTGCTCGTCATTGCCGGCACGGGACTCTTGAAGCCGAATATCAGCGCCATTGTCGGCGAGCTCTACGCCGCCGGCGACGCGCGGCGCGACTCGGGATTCACGATCTTCTACATCGGCATCAACCTCGGCGGATTCTTAGGCCCGCTCGTGTGCGGCTGGCTGGCCGCGGGCAACTGGCGCTTGTCGATCGGCGGTTTGCAGGCGGAGGCTAATTGGCACATCGGGTTCGCGGCGGCCGGAGTCGGCATGTTGTTGGGGCTCATCCAGTATCGCTTGTCACGCGCGGATCTCGGGGCGGCCGGCCGTCATCCCGAGGTCGCCGCGCCCGCGGCAACACGCGCCCGCGCGCGTCTCGTCGGAGCCGTCGTATTGGTGCTGGTCGCCGCGTTGTTCGTGACGGGATTGAGCGGCGCGATTGCGATCGATGCGACGCAACTGGCGCAACGCACGACGGTCGCGATCCTCGTCGCGACGCTTGCGTATTTCGCTTATGTGTTCTTGACCGGCCACCTCACGCGCGTGGAACGCAATCGCGTCATCGTGATCATCGTGCTCGTGTTCGCTTGCGCGATGTTTTGGGCCGGGTTCGAGCAGGCGGGCTCATCGTTGAATCTGTTCGCGGAGCGTTACACGCTGCGCGAGTTCGGCGGCTTCGAGATCCCCGCGAGCTGGTTCCAGTCGTTGAACCCGGGATTCATCATTCTGCTCGCGCCGTTTTACTCGGTGCTGTGGATCGCGCTCGCGCGTCGTCACTTGGAGCCCTCGACGCCCGCCAAGTTCGCTCTCGGCTTGATCATATTGGGCTTGGGCTTCGCGGTCATGATCGGCGCCGCGGTGCTCGTCTCGAGCGGCCGGCAAGTATTCCCCACGTGGCTCGTCATGACATATCTCTTGCACACGATGGGCGAGCTCGCGCTGAGTCCCGTCGGCTTGAGCGCGATGACCAAGCTTGCGCCGCGCCGTTTCACGGGGCAGATGATGGGCATGTGGTTCATGGGCACGGCGCTCGGCAACGTCATCGCGGGACTTCTCGCCGGCCAGTTCGATGCGGACGCCGTTGGCGACATGCCGGGCCTTTACTGGCAGATCGTGTTGACGACCGTCGGATCGGGGCTCGTGTTGTTGCTGTTCGTCAAACCTCTGAAGCGTCTCGCCGGCGGAGCCTGACGACTTGGGCGAGTTTTCCGGCTCGGGCGTGCCGCCACCACAACTCACGGTCCGAGCGCTGCTGCTCGGGATCATACTCTCGGCAATTCTCGCCGGAGCGAACGCCTATCTCGGCATGTTCGCGGGGATCACGGTGGCGGCGTCGATCCCGGCGGCCGTCGTTTCGATGGCGGTCCTCAAGCTCTTCAGAGACTCGAACATTCTCGAGAACAACATGGTGCAAACGACCGCCTCGGCCGGCGAGTCGCTCGCGGCGGGCGTCATTTTCACGATGCCCGCGCTCGTCATGCTCAACTACTGGGAGATGTTTGACTACGTTTGGGTGACGCTGATCGCGGGGCTCGGCGGACTTCTCGGCGTGCTGTTCACGATCCCATTGCGGCGCTCGCTCATCGTCGAGCAAAAGCTCGCCTTCCCCGAAGGAACGGCGACTGCCGAGGTGCTGTTGGCCGGCTCGTCGGGTCGCGGCCTCACGCTGCTCCTCGCGGCGGCCGTCGTCGGCGCGGTCACGAAGCTCGCCGAGACCGGCTTGCGACTCTGGGGCGGTACCGCGCAAGCGGCTGGATACCTAGGTCAGAGCACGATCGCGTACGTCGGCACCAATCTTTCCCCCGCGTTGCTCGGTGTCGGCTACATCGTCGGGCTCAACATCGCGTGCCTGGTATTTTTCGGCGGCGTCATTTCCTGGCACGTCGCGATACCCATCTATTCGACGCTGTTCCTGTCCGGAAATCCGGCGTTGGCGGCCGAGCTCGCGGCCGGCGTCCCGGCCGCGGATCTGGCGTTCGCCATCTGGAGCGCGGAAATTCGCTACCTCGGTGTCGGCGCCATGCTCGTCGGCGGCGTCTGGGCCTTGATCTCGATGCGCGGCACGCTATGGTCGGGGGTACGCAGCGGCTTGGAGCGTCGCCCGGCCGCCGGCAGCCGCGGTTACGACCATACTGACCACGATGCTCCGATGCGTCTCGTGCTATCCGGCATCGTGCTGTTCGTCGTGCCGATCTCTGCGCTCTACTACATCATCGTCGGCACGGTCGGCGTGGCTCTGGCGCTGTCGATCGTCATGGTGATCACCGGTTTCCTGTTCTCATCGGTCTCCGGTTACATGACCGGGCTCGTCGGCTCGTCGAACAACCCGGTTTCGGGGATCGCCATTGCGACGATCCTGTTATCGTCGCTCCTCATGTTGCTGGTCGGCGCGGAGCAGGCGACGGGCGCGGCGGCGGCGATCATGGTGGGTGCGGTCGTATGCTGCGCTGCCGCGATCGGCGGCGACACGCTGCAAGACTTGAAGGCCGGCTACCTGCTCGGCGCGACGCCATGGCGGCAGCAGCTCGGCCAAGTTCTCGGCGTCGTCGCGGCCGTCACCGTTATGGCCCCGATTCTGAATTTGCTGTTGATGGCTTACGGCATCGGGACGCCGACGCCCGAGCAACCGGACGCTCTGCTCGCCCCGCAGGCCGCGCTCATGGCATCGGTCGCGCAGGGGGTTTTGGGGGCGGAGCTGCCATGGCTCATGATCGGCTGCGGCGCCGCGATCGGCATCGCCATCATCGCGCTCGACGAGTACTTGAGGATCTCCAGAGCCGCTTGGCGTGCGCCGGTGCTGGCTGTCGCCGTGGGCATCTATCTGCCGCTCGAGCTCGCCGGTCCCATTTTCGCGGGTGGCTTGGTCGCGCATTTTGCCGCGCGCGCACGGCGCCGGCGTGGCGCGGACGGCGACGGGACCGGGCGGCGCAATGGCGTCTTGTTCGCGGCCGGCTTGATTGCGGGCGAGGCATTGATCGGCATCTTCATGGCCGTGCCCATCGTCCTCACCGAGAACCCGGACGTGATTGCGCTACCGTTCGATTTGCCCGCGGTCGTCGGGCTGCTCGTGATCGCCGTGATCGCGGCGGCTATCTACCGCGTCGCCTCGAGGCCGTGACGCAGACTGGAGCGCCCATCAGCGCCGAAAGAACAGATTTACGATGATCGTCAGGAGCAAGCTCACGATGATCATGGATGTCACGGGAATGAAGACCCTGGAGTTGCCGCGCGTGATGGCGATGTCGCCCGGCAGCCGGCCGAACCATGCGAGCAAGCCCGGCGCGTACTTGAGGACGACGCCGAGCACGACAAGCGCAATTCCTAGGGCAATGAGCGTCTTCGCGAGCATGATGAGCGTATCCGATCAATGAAGCCGGTCGGAAGCAAGCTGCCGAATGCAGGCACGACCATCTTCACGGTGATGAGCCGGCTTGCGGAGCAGCACGGGGCCATCAATCTCTCCCAAGGGTTCCCGGATTTCCAGCCTCCCGAGCGTCTCCAGGAGCTCGTAAGCTACCACCTTCGTAACGGCCGCAACCAATACGCGCCCATGACCGGCGTGCTCAGCTTGCGCGAGGCCGTGGCTCTCAAGATCGAGACGCTTTACGGCGCGCGCCCCAATCCGGACAGCGAGATCACGATCACGAGCGGCGCCACGGAAGCGATTTTTTGCGCGATTCAGGCGGTGGTCAGGCCCGGCGACGACGTGATCGTGCTCGATCCCGCCTACGATTCCTATGAGCCGTCCATCACGTTGGCCGGTGGGCGCACGATTCACGTGCCGCTGCGTGCGCCTCAGTTCGCGATGGATTGGGAACGTATCGCCGGCAACTTGGGCCCAAAAACACGGCTCCTCATCATCAACTCGCCGCACAACCCGACGGGCACCGTGCTTTCCGCCGCGGATCTCGATCAGCTCGCGGAGCTCCTGCGTCCACACGATTGCCTGGTCTTGAGCGACGAAGTGTACGAGCACATCGTGTTCGACGGCATCGCCCACGCGAGCGCGCTCGCGCATGCGGAGCTCGCGCGCCGCACGTTCGCGATATTTTCCTTGGGAAAAACATGTCACGCGACGGGCTGGAAGGTCGGCTATTGCGTGGCACCCGCGGACCTATCTCAAGAATTACGCCGCGTCCATCAATACGTGACCTTCGCGACGGCCACTCCGCTGCAATTCGCCTTTGCGGACTACCTCGTGGAGGCGCCGGAGCACTATCGTGCGCTGCCGCAGTTCTATCAAGAGAGACGCGATTACTTCGGAGCGCTCTTGGCCGATTCGAGATTCAAGCTGTTACCGGCGCGCGGCACGTACTTCCAGCTAGCCGACTTTACGGCGATCTCCGATCGCGGCGACGTCGAGTTCGCCAGATGGCTCACGACGACCCACGGCGTCGCGACGATCCCGATCTCGGTCTTCTATGCGGATCCGCCGGCCGATCGGCTGGTGCGGTTCTGTTTCGCCAAGGAGTCGCGGACGCTCGACGCTGCGGGCGCGAAGCTCAAGGCGCTCTGATCGCCGCGGAGGTGTGCTAGTTGAGCGGCCGCTCGGATTGTGCGAGCGCGTCGATGAGTTCGACGAGCTGCTCGAAGCCGCCGGCCATCGATGCGGTCGTAACGTACTTGCCGTTGACGACGACGGAAGGAGTGGCCTCGACGCGGTAGCGTCGCGTCAGCTCATCGGCGCGCTGCACTTTCGTGTGCACGGCGAATGAGTTGAAAGCGCCTTCGAACGCCTGCTCATCGACGTCGAAACGGGAGAAGAACTCCGCTATGTCTTCCTGCGTTTGCAGGAGATTGCCGGTCACGTGCATCTCGCGAAAAAACGGCGTGTGCATCTCGGCGCCCTTACCGAGAGCCTCGGCCGCGTAGAATGCTTGTCCGTGCAGCCGCACAAGCGGGTTCCACACCGTCGGCACGCGAATGAAGTTGATGTACGCGGGCTTCCGGGTCAGCCACTGCTGCACATACGGCTCGAAGTTGTAGCAGTGTACACAGCTGTACATGAAGAATTCCGCGACCTCGACTTGATCCGGACTGGAGCTCGTCGGCTGGGTCGGCGACAGGCGTTGGTAGTGGACGCCGGCCTGGTAGCCCAACGCGGCCAATGCATCGGTGCTCGAGTCCCGCTGTGCAGGCACGCTGGCTGCGGGCAACGTCGTGGCGGGCGGGGGTACCGCGGCGGGTTGCGTTGCAGCGGCCGGAGCTGCCTCGGGCGCCTGAGCCGCCGCCTCGGGTGAATCATCGACGGCCGGTGCCGGCGGCGCCGTCGACTGATCGTCGCCGCAGCCGGCTGAAACAAGCACTGCGACCGTCAACAGGATTCGTAGTTTCACGTCAACAGCTCCGCTAATCCATCAGTATAAGCCTTGGACGTAGCTTGCGACCGCGCGCATCTCGTTTTCCTGCAACAGCTCGGCGACGTTGCGCATAGTTTGGGGCTCGCCATCCGAGCGCCGCTCGCCCGCACTGTAAGCTCGCAGCGTGTTGAGCGTATACGTCGCGTGTTGCGCGCTGACGCGCGGATAGGCCGCGAGCGGGTTACCTAAGCCTCTCGGGCCGTGGCACGCGATGCATGCCGGTATCGACCGGTCGGGAAGACCGCCGCGGTAGATGTCTTCGCCGAGGCTTACGAGCTCGGGGTCGGCGCCGTTGGGGCGCGGCGTCTGCGCGGAATAGTAGGCAGCGAGGTCGTACATATCCTGTTCGGACAGCATCGATGTGTATTGCTGCATGCCAACGTCCTCGCGCTCGCCGGCACGGTAGGCTTCGAGCTGCTTGACGATATAGCTTGCGTGCTGGCCTGCGAGGCTCGGCCACTCGGGGGTGACGCTGTTGCCATCGACACCGTGGCACGATCCGCAGATCATCGACTTCGCTTGGCCCGCCTCGACGGAGCCTGTCTGGGCCGCCGTGAGCGGAGCAGCGAGCATACCGAGCAACAGCACAAAAAGCCCCGGTGCACGCCGGTCGAGCCGGGTCGGGGAACACATCGTCTCGTGCACGCGCAATTCCAACATTCCTCCACGCAAAAGCGCGCCCGATTGTACACTAAAGCCCCCGGCCTTTAGCAGCGATGCCTGCTGCGAAGTAGAGCGGTGTTTGCCCCGGTTTTCCTCAAGAGCGCAGCGCACTACGGCGATTTTCCGCGCGACGAGGGTTTCGAGGTCGCATTCAGCGGGCGCTCGAATTCGGGTAAATCGACGGCCGTCAATTGCATCGCAGGCAGACTCAAGCTTGCGCGTGTCAGCAAGACTCCGGGGCGCACACAGCTCATCAATTTTTTTGAGGTGGCCGCGGGCCGGCGTCTTGTCGATCTGCCGGGTTACGGGTTTGCCCGCGCACCGCGGGCGGCGCAACGACATTGGCAAAGCCTCATCGAAGACTATTTTCGCAGGCGGGAGTCGCTCGCGGGCCTCGTCATCACGATCGACATCCGCCGCGGCCCCGGGGATCTCGATGCGGCGATGATCGCGTTCGCGCAGGCACTCGACATTCCAATTCTGTTGCTGTTGACCAAAATCGACAAGCTCAGCCGAAGCGCGGCCGCGGCGCGCCAACGGCACATCGAACGCGATCTCGCGGGTCTCGAGTGCGTCGCGTTCTCGGCACTGACGAAGCAAGGCGTCGCCGAAGCGCGGGGGCGCGTCGAAGCTTGGCTGCAATTACAGCCGACGTGAAGCGTGCGCGAAAAAAGAAACCCCGGGCGCGGGTTTAGGGGACGCGCCCGGGGCAGGCGAATCCCGGCGGGGTAACCGGGATCCATCCCGCTTCAGGGAGGAATAGCGGGGGTGCCCAATCACTGGGCACCTGACGCATTAGGCGGCCTTCCGGCGGAAAAGTTCCGGATTCAATGCGCCTCGTCCCAATTGCCGCCGATGCCCGCCTCCACTTTGAGCGGCACCGTGAGATCCGCCGACCTTTCCATGATCGCGGCGAGCTCCCGCGCTGCAACACTCGCTTGCGAAGCTTCGATCTCGAGGACGAGCTCGTCATGCACCTGCATGATCAGCCGCCCATCGACTCCCTCGCGTGCGAGCCAGGCATCCACGGCGAGCATCGCGCGCTTGATGATGTCGGCTGCCGTGCCCTGCATGGGCGCGTTGATGGCGCTGCGCTCGGCGTACTGACGGCGCTGCGCGTTGCGCGCATTGATCTCGGGCAGGTAAAGCCTGCGGCCGTATACCGTCGAGACATAGCCTTGCTCGTGGGCAAGCTGCCGTGTGCGTTCCATGAAGCTCCGGACGCCGGGATAGCGCTGGAAATAGAGGTCGACGTAAGCTTGCGCTTCGGCGCGCTCGATCTTGAGCTCGCGCGCGAGACCGAAGGCCGACATGCCGTAGATCAGGCCGAAGTTGATGGCCTTCGCCGAGCGCCTCTGGTCGGCCGTGACCGCGTCATGATCGACGCCGAAAACCTCCGCCGCCGTGGCGCGATGAATGTCGAGCTCGTCGCGAAATGCTTGCAGCAAACTCGCGTCTTCGGACAAATGCGCCATGATTCTGAGCTCGATCTGCGAGTAGTCTGCCGCGATCAATCGGTACCCGGGCGCCGCGATGAAAGCCTGCCGGATGCGACGTCCCTCGGGTCGACGAATCGGGATGTTTTGCAAATTGGGATCCGACGACGACAATCTGCCGGTCGCGGCCACGGCTTGGTGATAAGAGGTGTGGATTCGCCCGGTGCGCGGATTGATCTCGCGCGGCAGCTTGTCCGTATACGTCGACTTGAGCTTGGCGAGCGCGCGGTACTCGAGCACTGCGCGCGGCAACTCATAGTCTTCGGCGAGCTCTTGAAGCACGTTTTCGGCCGTCGACGGCTGGCCTTTCGGCGTCTTGCCGAGCATCGGTAAGCCGAGCCGGTCGTAGAGCACTTCCTGAAGCTGTTTCGGCGAGCCTATGTTGAAGGGACCTTGCGCCGCCTTGTACGCGGCATGCTCCGCCGCGAGCATCGCCTCGGCCAGCTCGCGACTTTGTCGCGCGAGCATGGCGGCATCGACCATAACGCCCGTGTACTCCATCTTGCGCAGCACCTCGACGAGCGGGCACTCGAGCTCGTTGTAGAGACGCTCGAGCTCCGGTACGGCGTTGAGCTCTGGCCAAAGTCGCGCGTGCAGCCGCATCGTGACATCGGCGTCCTCGGCCGCATACGCCGCGGCTGTCGCGACCTCGACCTCGTCGAAGCGCAGTTGCTTCAAGCCTTTGCCGGTGACGTCTTCGTATTTGGTCGTCTGCAAGTCGAGATACTTGGCGGCGAGCGAATCCATGTCGTGGCGGCTGGCCGTCGAATTGAGCACATACGACTCGAGCATCGAATCGTGGGTCACGCCTGCCAAGACGATGCCGTAATTGCGGAATATATGCGCATCGTATTTGAAATGATGGCCAACCTTGTGACGGGCCGCGTCCTCGAGCCACGGTTTGAGCCGCTCGAGCACGACGTCGCGCGACAATTGGTCCGGCGCGCCCGGATAGGAGTGGGCGACGGGAATGTAGGCCGCATCGCCCGGCGTGACGCACAAAGAGATACCGACGAGCTCCGCCTGCATGTAGTTCAAGCTCGTCGTCTCGGTATCGATGGCCGTGAGCTCGGCGGCCCCGATCTTCTCGAGCCAACGGCGCAGTTGGCCTTCGGTCAGCACGGTCTCGTAATTGCGCGAGATCTCCTTTTGCGAGGGCGGCCGCGCCGCATGCCGCCGTAGGAACGAGTACATCTCGAGAGGCTCGAGCACGGCACGCAAGCGATTCTCGTCCGTGCTCTTGCGCCTCAAATCGCCGAGATCGATGGGCAGCTCGACGTCGCGCTTGATCGTCACGAGAACTTTGTAGAGCGGGAGATCCGGAACGGTCGCGCGCAGGCTTTCGCCGACTTTGCCGCCGATTTCCCCGGCATGCAGCAGCAAGTTATCGAGCGTTCCGTATTCGGTGAGCCACTTAGCCGCCGTTTTCGGGCCGACGCCGGGAATTCCCGGAATGTTGTCCGAGCTGTCGCCGACGAGCGTGAGAAAGTCGACCATCTGTTCCGGCCCGACACCGTATCTCGCGCGCACGCCATCGGTATCCAAGCTCCGGTCGTCCATGGTATTGAGCAGCTCGACCTTCTCGTTCACGAGCTGGGTCATGTCTTTGTCGGTCGTCGAGATGATCGTCTTGAAGCCGCGTGTGCACGCCTCGGCGGCGAGCGTGCCGATGACGTCATCGGCCTCGACACCGGGGATCCTGAGCACGGGGATTCCTAACGCTTCGATGGCCTCGACGGAGGGTTCGATCTGCACTCGCAGCTCGTCCGGCATGGCAGGGCGGTTCGCCTTGTAGTCGGAGTAGAGGTCGTCGCGAAACGTCTTTCCGGGCGCGTCGAATACCACGGCAATTCGCTCCGGATCGAAGTCGGTCAGGAGCCGGTTGACCATGTTGAGAATCCCATGCACGGCGCCCGTCGGGGTTCCGGCGGAGTTGCTGAGCTTTTGCAGGTTCGGTACGTGAAAGGCGCGATACAGGTACGACGACCCGTCGACGAGGACGAGCGGCTTAGCGCTCATCTTCCCGTGCGTCTCGGTTTTCCGCGTCGTCCGCGTCGGGCTCGGCGCCGGGCGGGGGCGCCGACGCGGACTCCCTCTGCGTCAGCGGACCTGTCTGGCCGCAGCCCGACACGAGCAGGAGTCCGGCCGCGACCGCGAGGCTCAACGCGGCGGCAGACGAGCGCGAGCGTGTCCCGCGAGCGTTGGTGCGGTACCTCATCGCTTTCTCTTGGCGAGCCCGGCCGCAATCTTCCGGTAAGCTTCGCGAAACGGCAAACCTTCTTTGAGCACGAGCTCGTTGGCGCGTTCGGCGGCGTAGAGCTCGTCGCCGAGCTCGATGTTCTCGGGACGAAACCGCACGCCTGCGAGCGCGTGCGCCATGATGGTCGTGCAGGCGCCGGCCAAATCGATGCTCCGAAACAACGGCGCTTTGAGCCGCTGCAAATCGCGGTGATATCCCGAAGTAAGCTTGGCGGTGATGGCGAGGGATTCCACCAACGCCCCATGCACTGTGGCGGGTGCGCTGCGAACCAGCTCGAAAATGTCAGGATTTCTTTTTTGCGGCATGATCGACGAGCCCGTCGTCATCTCGTCCGGCAGCGAGACGAACGCGTATTCCGCCGTGTAAAAGAGAATCAAGTCCGAAGACAACCGGCCGAGATCGCCGACGAGGAGGGCGAGCTCGAAGATCAGCGACGCTTCGGCTTTGCCGCGACTCAACTGCACGGCCGTGACGGGCTCCTGGACGGCCGCGAAATCGAGCGCGCGCCGCGTGGCTTCGCGATCCAACGGCAGGCCTGGCACGCCATAGCCGGCCGCGGAGCCGAGCGGGTTGAGATCCGCTCGCCGGACAGCCGCCATGAGGCCGGCGCGGTCGTCGGCGATCTCGGCGGCGAAGCCGCACGCCCACAGGTCGACGGAGCTCGGCATGGCCGGCTGCATGTGCGTGTAGCCCGGCAGCGGGACCTCGCCCTGTGTCGCGGCGAGCTCGTTGAGCGCGTCGATGACGTGCCCGGCGAGATCCGCGAGCTCGCGAACGGCGTCTTTGAGGTAAAGCCTGAGCGCCGCGAGCACTTGGTCGTTGCGCGAGCGGCCGAGATGCACGCGTCCGCCGGCGGGACCGATTCGTTCCATGAGGCGCCGCTCGAGAGCCCCGTGCGCATCTTCGTCGTCGAGAGCGATCGACCACTCTCCGGCCGTGTGGCTCGCGCCGAGCGCCTCGAGACCCGCGCAGATCGCGGCCGAGTCTTCGGCCGTCAAGAGCCCCTGCGCGGCGAGCATCTCGGCATGGGCGATCGATGCGCGTACGTCGTAAGCGACGAGGCGCGCGTCGAGGAGATGATCTTCTCCCGCCGTGAAACGCAAAATGCGCTCGTCGAGCGGCAGGCCCTTGTCCCACAGTCGTGCCATGCTTTTGACTCAGGTATCCTGACCGAGCTGCTCCGCCGGGCTCAAGTGCTTGATGTCGTCGACGACGAGCGTGCCCGTGCCTTCGTTCGTAAACACCTCGAGCAGGAGACTGTCCGGCAAAGCGTACGAGATCACGTGCACACGCGGCACGCCCGCGGCCAGCGCCCGCTCGATGGCGGCGACCTTCGGCAGCATGCCGTCCGTGAGCCGGCCTTCCTCGCGCAGCCTTTTCAACCCGGCGCGATCGATATACGAGATCAGCGAGCGGGGGTCGCCCACGTTCTCGAGGATTCCCGGCGCTCCCGTCGCGATGATGAGCTTCTCGGCACCGACCGCGCCCGCGATCACGGCCGCGACGGTGTCGGCATTGATGTTGAGGAGCGTGCCTTTGTCGTCGGCGGACAGCGGGCTTACGATCGGCACGAGATCGTTGTCGAGTTGCTTGACGAGCACGCTCGCGTCGACGCTTTCGATATCGCCGACAAACCCATAGTCGATAGGCTCAGCTGACCCATCACGCGGGACCGGCGGCCGCCGCTTGGCGCTGATCAACCCCGCATCGACGCCGCTCAAGCCCACCGCAGGCACGCCGAATTCGCGACAGGCGGCAACGATACGCGTATTGATCTCGCCGTTCAGCACCATCGTCGCGACATGCAACGCCTGCTCGTCGGTCACTCGCCGCCCCTCGACGAATTGGGTCTTGAGCCCGAGCCGGGCAGCGAGCTCCGTCGCCTGTGGACCGCCGCCATGCACGAGCACGACGCGGATACCCACTTGATGCAGGATGCCGATCTGCTCGACGAGCGATCGCGCCGACTCGCGCGACGTGAACGCCTCGCCGCCGGCCTTGAGCACGAACACCTTGCGCTTGAACATACGTAAGTAAGGCGCGGCATGCCGCAAGGCCGTTACGACGATCGCACGTTCGTTGCCTGTGAGCCGGGACATCGCGTTCACCCCTTCAACATCCGATAAAGCACGGCCATCTGCACGACCATGCGGTTACGCGCCTCGTGAATCACGACGCTGCGCGGACCGTCGAGTATGCGATCGGCGACGACGACGCCGCGGCGCACGGGCAAGCAGTGCATGAAGCGGCAATCCGGTCGCGCGTTGGCAAACCACGGCTCGTCCACGCACCAGTCGACGAGCGGCTCGCGCAGCGAATGATCGCCGAGCTGATCGCCATAGTACTTGGTCGACGTCCACGACTTCGCGTAGATGATATGGGCACCCTCCATCGCTTCGCGGCGGTCGGCCGTCTCGATGATCTGGCCGCCCGAAAGGTCGGCCGCTTGGCGCGCTTTCTGCATGATGCTCTCGGGCAGCTCGAAGCCGGGCGGACGGTGCAGAACGACGTCCATGCCGCGCATCGCCGCCATGTGCAGGGTGGCCGCGGGCACCGCGAGCGGCAGCGGACGCGGATGGTAGGCCCAAGACAACACGAAGCGCCCGCCTTGACGCGGCACCAACAAGTCATCGAGCGTCTTCCAGTCGGCGAGGCTCTGGCAAGGGTGCTGGATCGCCGATTCCATGTTGATCAGAGGTTTGTTGGCGAGCACGGCGAGCTCCTCGAACTCCTTGTCCGCGAGGTCGTCGGCGAGGCTGCGCCGCTGCGCAAACGCGCGTATGCCGATCGCGTCGCCGTAGGACGCGATCACGGGCACGGCCTCGCGAATGTGCTCGGCCGCGGCCCCGTCCATGACGATTCCCGGCCGCGTCTCGATCCCGTGAATCGACATGTCGGGCGAGATCACGAAAGCGCCGCCGCCGAGACGCGCCATACCGGCTTGGAACGAGGACAACGTGCGCAGCGACGGGCTCAAAAACAACAGCGCGAGCACCTTGCCCTCGAGCGCTCTAGGCTCGGGACGGCGATCGAGCTGCGCCGCCAAGTCGAGCAGCGCGGTGATCTCTTCGAAGGAAAAATCGGCGAGGTCGTTAAAGCGATACATCGGCAAGGTCCCCCAAGGCGCTGGCCAAGTCGTCGATATGTCGTCGTTCCAGTATGAGCGGCGGCAGGAGGCGCAGCACATTCGGATCCGCGCTCGTTCCCGTAAGAATGTTGCGCTCGAGCAAAGCATCGCGCACGGCTGCGGCGCGCGGTTGCGTGCGCAAGCCGAGCAAGAGTCCCGCGCCGTGAATGCTCTTGACGGGACCGACTACGCAGGTGCTGCGTACATAGGCCGACACGTCGCGAACGCGTGCCAAGAGGTCATCGCGCCGAATCGCATCGATGGTCGCGCACATGGCCGCGCATGCCACCGGGCCGCCGCCGAACGTCGTGCCGAGCTCGCCGGGGCGCAAGCCCTTGGCGATCTCGCGGCGCATGAGCACGGCGCCGGCCGGGAATCCGCCCGCGAGACCTTTTGCGGTCGTGAGAATGTGCGGCACGACGCCGGTGAGTTGCGCGCCGAACGGTTGCCCGAGGCGCCCCATGCCGGTCTGGACTTCGTCGAGAATCAACAACGCGCCGACGCGCTCGCACGCGTCGAGAGCCCCACGCAGAAACGCAGGCGACAGATCGTACGCGCCGGCGAGTCCCTGCACGGGCTCGACGATCACGGCAGCGGTCTCGCGATCGACGGCGGCGGCGAGCGCGGCGGCATCGTCGCGAGGCACGAACACGACGTCCATCGGCGAGCGCGGGAAACCGTACCAGCTCTTGGCGGCCCCCCAGCTTGCGGCGGCCGCCGCGGCGGTGCGGCCGTGGAAGCTATGCTCGAGCGCGACGACCTTCGGCCGGCCCGTCGTCTTGAGCGCGATGCGCAGCGCGTTCTCGTTGGCTTCGGCGCCGCTGTTGACGAAGAACACGCGCTCGAGCGCGGCGGGCGCGAAATCGGCGAGCTTCTCTGCGGCCGCGTCGCGGACGGCGAGCGGCACTGCGTTGGTTTGAAACACCATCTCGCGGGCTTGACGTGCGATGGCCGCCGTGAGCTCCGGATGCCCGTAGCCGAGCACGACGACCGCATGCCCCCCGTAGAGATCGAGGACCCGGCGTCCGCTCTTGTCGTAGAGGTACACGCCCTCGCCGCGCACAGGCTCGAACGGCAGGAGCGAATAGACCTCGCTTAGATGCGCCCCGAGCTTCCCATTTCGACGGTCCATCACACCCACCCCGCAGTCGGCGCTTCGAGGCCCGTCGTTTCGGGCAGGCCGAGCAATCGATTGACCCACTGAATGCTTCCTCCGGCGGCGCCTTTGAGCAAATTGTCGAGCACCGCGCAGACGACGACCGTGTCGCCGCTCAAGTCGGCGCTGAGCGCCGCGTAGTTGCTGCCTGCGACGTCCTTCACGCGCGGCGGCGACGACTGCACGCGCACGAAGCGCGAGTCCCGATAGCAGTCGCGGAGCGCCGCTTGCACGTCGTCGGCGCTGTACCGCGAATCCTTCTCCGCAAAAATTGTGGCATGAATGCCGCGCGCAAACGGTCCCGACTGGGGTACGAAGCGCAAGCGCACGTCGGCGCCCGTCGCGGCGCGAGTCAGCGCGCGGACCTCCGGGTCGTGGCGGTGTATGAGCGGCTGATAGGCGAACAAGTTGCCGTGCCTGAACGGGTGATGCGTGGTATCGCGCGGAGCGCGGCCCGCACCCGTGCTGCCTGTCACCGCGCTTACGTAGAACGTGTTGGTGCAGATACCTGCGCGGACCAGCGGCACGATGCCGAGCAGCATCGCCGTCGCGAAGCAACCCGGGTGCGCCGCATGCGGCGTATCCAAGCGTTCGAGGTGCTCGGGGACCGCGCAGCGGAACTGCGCGAGCCGCTGCGGCGCAGGATGAGCCTGCCCGTAAACCTCGGCGAAGCGGGCGGCATCGGCGAAACGAAAATCGGCCGAAGCGTCGACGACGGTCAGGCGAATGCCGGCCCCTTCCGCTGCCTCGAGCAATTGATCGACCAACGCCGCGGAAACACCGTGCGGGGCCGCCGACAGCGCGACCCAATGCTCGTGATCGCCGAGCCGCTCGAGCAGGCCGTCCAAGGACACGAATTTCGCGTCCGGATAGACGGGCGCCAAATGGGGAAACGCCGCGGCGATGGGCTCGCCCACTTGGCTCGTCGACACGGCCGCTCCGAGCGTAAGCCGCGGGTGCTGGACGATGAGCCGCAGCATCTCTCCGGCGACGTAACCCGAGCCGCCGAGCACGATGACGGGAAAGTCCGTGGTCATGGGGCCGCCTTCGCGCTTCGCGCGCTGAGCCCGATGCAAGTTTGCAGCAAGTCGCCGAGCTCGGGACCCGCCGAGATCGCGTTGATGGCGGGCAGGTTCGAGCGTTTCTTGATGATATCGATGCCGACCTGATTATCCGTGGCGGGGCCCGCGATGACCGTCGGTTCGATGTCGAACTCCTCGCGCAGAAGCTTCGCGCCGCCCCAGGCGGCTACGGGATCGTTGGCGCACAAGACGACGGCGCGAAGCTGGGCGCGAATGTCGGGGTCGTGCAGGATGGCTTCGACGCCGTAAGCGCCGAGCAATCCGTCGCCGAGCTCGAAAACGATCACATCCGGCTTCTTGCCCATGGCGTCCGCCAACAAATTGCGTGCAAGATCAGGCGCGTTCGCGGACGTCGTCGCAACGACGCCGTAGTCGGTGAAAATTTCCGTATTGCGCGCGCCGGCGTCCTCCATCGCCAGGATGTCGCGCCTGAGCGCCACGCCCGTGGCTTTGAAGGCATCCACGACGAGGCCGTTGTGCCGGAAGCGGCTGATGATCGCGCACGCAGCAGCGGTTTTACCCGAGTTCATGCAGGTTCCGGCGATCGCAACCACGGGCACGCCCGTCGACATGAGCGCCTTGCGCGCGACGAGCTCGCGCCCGGCGACGCGCGCCGGCACGCCGACCCGCTGGCCGAGGTAAGGAAAATCCAGCACGACGCCGAGCACGCGGCAATCGAAGGGCGGCCCGTGCGACGGGTTGATCGAGTCGCAGATACCGATCACGCCGCCCAAGTTCAGAAGCTGCACGACGTCGCCCGGCTCGAGGTGGTCCGGCAAGTGGCCCGAGTAGCCGAACAAGGCTTTGCGATGGCCGAGCGCGCCGACGATGACGTCGCCGCGTTTGACCTGGGCCATGCGGCCGCTCGTGAGCTCGAGTTGGTTGTAGTGCGCTTTGCTCGTCAGAATCTCGACGGCCACGAGCACGCCTTCCTCGCACGGAATCTCCTCGCTCACGCGTATCTCGTGCTGCAACTCAGCCGCGAGCGCAACGGATGCGATCTTGTCGACCAAGATGGAACGCATGTCAGGTACCCCCCGCTCGCGTATACAGCATTCCCGGCAAGGACAGGATGCGTGAGAAACCCATCGCGTCCGCGCTCGTCCACTCGCCGGCGGACTCGCCGTACTTGCCGCGGCTCGCGGCCATGAGCGAGTGCGGCGAACGCACGCCGAGCACGAAGAGACTCCCGGGCCTAAGCTGGCAGCGCACGGTGCCCGTGACGCGCCGTTGCGAAGAGGACAAGAGCGCCTCGATGTCCGCGCAGGCGGGATCGAGCTGCTTGCCCTCGTGCACGAGGTCGCCATAAATATGACCGAGCTGCTCTTTGACGCGCGCCTGTATGGCGGTCAACGTGAGCTTCTCGAGCTCGCGGTGCGCATGGAGCAGGATCTCCGCGGCCGGCGCCTCGAACGCGACGCGACCCTTCGTACCGAGGATCGTATCGCCGAGATGAATGCCGCGGCCGATGGCGAACACTCCGCCGATGCTTTCGAGGCGCTCGACAAGCGCGACGGGCGGAAGCTTCTCACCGTCGATGGCAACCGGTACTCCTTGAGCGAACTCGATCTCGATCTCCAAAGGTTGGCGCGGCGCGTCGAACGCGCCGCTGCTTAACACCCACGCGGATTCGGGAATGCTGCCCGCGGAATCGAGTGTCTCCGTGCCGCCGATCGTGACGCCCCAGAGGCCCCGGTTGATCGAATAGGCGGAGCCCCGTGCGGGTATCGGCAGGCCGCGCTTCTCCAAGAAAGCGACTTGGTCGGCGCGCGCCCACGCATGATCGCGGACGGGCGCGAGAATCTCGAGATTCGGCGCGAGCGTCTTCAAGATGACCTCGAAGCGAATCTGATCGTTGCCGGCCGCGGTACAGCCGTGCGCGACGGTATTCGCACCGAGGCGGCGCGCGATTCTCGCCAAGTGCTGCGCCTGAACGCTGCGTTCCGCGCCGACGCAGAGCGGGTACATCTGACCGCGCCGCACGTTGCCCATGATGAGAAACTTGAGCACGCTATCGAAGAACTCGTCGCGCGCGTCGACGATGAGGTGATCGACGGCGCCGAGCTTGCGCGCTCGCTCGTCCAAGGAGCGCTCCGCGGCGGCATCGAGCCCGCCCGTATTGACCGTGGCCGTGACGACGGGGCGCCGGTAGGTCTCCGTGAGCCAGGGCACGCAAAAGGACGTATCGAGCCCCCCCGAGAAAGCGAGGACGATCGGATTATCGGTAGTTGTGCTCATGTCGTGGTCCCTTTCAGACTCTGTCGGAGGCGCCCGCGCAGCCGTCGTTGCTGCGTGGAGCTCGACGTCGCAATGAAAATCGTGTCGTCGCCGGACAGCGTGCCGACGACTTCGGGCCAATTGATGCGATCGAGCGTTACGGCGACGCGCTGCGCTGCGCCGACGACCGTCGTAACGACGAGCAAATTAGGGCCGGCCGCGCGAATGTCGCGAATGAACTCAGCGACGTTGAGCAACGATTTGGCATTGCCGTCGTCGCCGTCGTCCGGCAAGCTGTAGCCGTCTTTGAGCTTCGCGGCACCCAAGTCTTTGAGGTCACGGCTCACGCTCGATTGCGTCGCGGGGAAACCCGCCGCACGCAGCAACTCGACGAGCTCGGACTGCCGCGTGACGGCATGCTCGTGCAGCAAGCGCGCGATCGCCTTGCGGCGCTCGTGCTGTTGTTCGGCAGTGGCGGTCGGCATCGGTTAGAGCTGCATAAAGTTGCGCATATAATACACAGTATGCGCAAGAACACAAGGGCATATGTTGGCTACGGTTGAAGTCGAAACGGGCCGCAATGCTCGAGCCGCGGTCATTTGGTTGCACGGCCTCGGTGCGGACGGCCACGACTTCGAGCCGCTCGTTCCGGAGCTCGAGTTGCCGTTCGCCGTGCGTTTCGTCTTTCCGCATGCGCCGGTGCGCCCGGTCACGATCAATGGCGGCTTGGCGATGCGCGCCTGGTATGACCTGTTGGCGCTCGGACGAGCGGGCCCGGAAGACGGGCCAGGCATTCGCGCCAGCGCCACCGCCGTCGCCGAGCTCATCGACCGCGAGGAGGCGCGCGGAATTGCCTCGCAGCGTCTCGTGCTTGCGGGTTTCTCGCAAGGCGGAGCGATTGCGCTTTTTACCGCGCTGCGCGAGACGCGCCCGCTTGCCGGAGTGCTTGCGCTGTCCACTTACTTGCCGCTGGCCGAGACGCTTGCGACCGAACGAGCCCCGGCTAATCGCGGCACGCCGATCTGGATGGCGCACGGCAGCGCCGACCCCGTCATTCCGTTGGCGCTCGCCGCCGCCTCGTATGACGGGCTCACGAGCTTGGGTTACGACGTGACTTTCAAGGCCTACGACATGGGGCACTCGCTGTGTGCGGCTGAGATCCGCGACTTCCGCGTGTGGCTCAAGGGGCGTCTGCAGTGAGCGCGTCGCGGGTGATGTCGGGCGCACTCTCAAGCTCGAACTCGTAGCGGCTTTCGCCATCCCATTCGCCCGCGCAGTCGAATCGCCGCTCGACGAAAACCGCCGTGCCGTCGCGACGCACCAGCAGCACCGTGGAGCTGCGCGTGCCGAACTCATTGCCGCGAATGAACAAGGAGCGGCGATGCGCTTCCGCACCCGCCGTGCCGTGCGTCTGCTCCGCCAATAAGTCGAACAGTGTTTCCATTGCGGCACCGCTTGCAAGCCATTCCGCGAGGCCTGCGCGCGCGCGGCGAATCTTCGGCCAGTCGGCGCCGGGAGCGGCGTTGCCGAACGCGTGGATGCCGTTGCCGAGCTCGCGGGCGGGCGCGTGATTGCTCGCGTATTGCAGGCGCCGGCCGTCGAACAGCAACAAATTGAAGCCGCCGAAACGCTGGAGCGCGGGCTTGAGCTCTGCGCTGAAGTGATGCGCTTCCGTCCCTTCGCGCAGAAAGCGGGCTACGAGCAGCCCGCGCGACTCGACGCCCGGCGCGGCCCCGGCTTCGAAGTAGTTCGTGACCGCGGCCACGCGAGCGCGCCGATCGACCGCGAGCCAGCTGCCGCCGGCCACGAGGTCGCGGCCCCCGAGTATCGACGGTCGATTCGGCCACCAATCGGCGGCTGCCGTCGGACGCGCGTGTCTCTCGTCACGGTTCGCCGCGAGCACGAACGAGTAGTCGCGCGCAGCGTGAAGGCCAAGTGCAATGAGACACATAGCGTCGAGACCCTTGCGCCACCGGTCGCATGACGGGGCGCGTTACTGCGCGATGATGGCGCAACCCGGACAGGCGCTCTTCGGCAGCGACAGCAAGTCGGTAATGTAGCAGATAGCGCAATCGGCGCAGCGCACGACCCCGAGCTCTTCCCCGCGGCGCATGCTGACGAGCAAATTCCAGCTCCATTCGAACGACAACAAGGGCCGCGGCACGAGCAAGCAGTAAGTCTCGAAGCACTCGCAAAATCTATGCCCGAGGTCGACGTTATTCTTGAGTGGCGGGTACCCGGGACGCTCCCAATCGATGAGCCCGTTGGCGAGCAGCAAGTTCGCGAGCACACCGGATTCTAGCGCCCTGCCCGTATTGCGCACGAGCGGGCCGATTTGCGTCGGCGACCGGCCGCGGCGCCGGCGCACGGGTTGCCCGCCGAACTTGAAATAGGACGCGTAGAGCTTACGGATGCGGTCGTCGCTCAAGCCTGTCCAGTAGCGGATGGTGCCGGTTCGTGCCTCGAGGTTGATCATTCGCACGGCAAGCTCGAACTTAGCCTGTTCTCCTCGATATCGATCGTCGGTCGCACGCATGGCTCTCGTTTCCCCCCTAACCCGCGATATTCGTGACCTTAGCCTATATCAACTACTAATGGTAATTTAGGACCATATATGGTAACTACACTCAAAAAAAGGTCCTTCCATGCCTCCATTCCTCGCGAGCACTGACCACGTCGAAGAAATCCGCGCGCTCAATCGTTTGTTTCTCGATTCCTTACAAACGCGAGCTCGCGTCGGGGAGGAATGCCTCGGCCTCGGGCGGGCCGCCGTCGTGCTGCTCTCCGCGGCGCCACCGGCTTGCCTCGAGATGCTCGCCGCCTTCCCGCGAGCTTTGTTTCAACTGTGCCTCTCGTCCGCGAGATCGCTGCGCGTCATGGATCCCGATGTGCGCTCCGGGGGCCATCCGTCGCGGCAGGCGTTGCAGCTGACGATTCTGCACAGCGCCTGGAGCATGAGCCGGCACAGCCCATACGCAGCCCGGCTGTTTCTCGGCCTCGAGGAACAAGATCTCCGCGCCTTGCGCGCGACGACGCTGTCCGATCTGCCGCGCCTGTCCGCGTCCGGACAGCTCGTGACCTGCGCTTTCCCGGACTCCGTACGGCTTTGGCAGAAATTGTTGACCGAAACGCGGCCGGAGTCGCGCCGCCAACTGCTGCTAATCGGCCTGCAACCGCGGCTCCAGACGCCGATCCCGTTGCCGCACGCGCTCGGGCAGCAAACCTCGGCCTGATCTCTTCGGGGGTAACGGGGCGTAGAATACGCGCCGTTGACGGACCGTATGGCCCACGCGCGCGACATGGATGCACTGAACATCAGGGACCTGCACAAGGTCTACCGCAACGGCACGGCCGCCCTCAAAGGCATCGACCTCACCGTCAAGGAAGGCGACTTCTACGCGTTGCTCGGGCCTAACGGCGCCGGCAAGACGACTGTGATCGGCATCATGACCTCGCTCGTCAATAAGACGAGCGGCACGGTCGAGGTTTTCGGCCACGATCTCGACAGGCGCCGCGAAGCGGTCAAGGCGTGCATCGGCGTCGTGCCGCAGGAAGTCAACCTCAACATGTTCGAGCGCAACTTCGACACGCTCGTCAATCAAGCGGGTTATTACGGCATCCCGCCCCGCGTGGCGAAGGAGCGCGCCGAGAAGTATTTGCGGGCCCTGCATCTGTGGGACCGGCGTGACGACATCGCGCGCACGCTCTCCGGCGGCATGAAGCGCCGCCTCATGATTGCGCGGGCGCTCGTTCATGAGCCGAGACTTTTGATCCTCGACGAGCCGACAGCGGGCGTGGATATCGAGATCCGCCGCTCCATGTGGGATCTCATGCGGGAGATCAACGCGGCAGGCGTCACGATCATACTGACTACGCACTATCTCGAGGAGGCGGAAAGCTTGTGCCGCAACATCGGCATCATCGACGAGGGGCGAATCATCGAGAACGACACGATGGCGAACGTCGTCAGAAAGCTGCAGCGCGAGGTGTTCGTGCTGAGCTTGTGCGACCGAGTTGCGGAGGCGCCCGTGCTCCATGGCTACACGGTCAGGCTGCGCAACGAGCACGAGATCGAAGTCGAGGTCGCCAAGAATCAGGGGCTCAACCGGCTGTTCGCCGAGCTCGACGCCATGGCCATCGACGTGGTCAGCATGCGTACCAAGACCAATCGTCTCGAGGAGCTGTTCATCCGCTTGGTCGAGAATAAGCACGAGGACGCCGCAGCGTGAGCGCGATCGAGGAGTTTCCGCCCGCGGCCTTCTCGTCTGCATCGCGCGCCAGCGCGCCGAGCTTGCTCAAGACCAACGTGATCGGCCTGGCGACGATCGTCCGCAAGGAAGTCCGGCGCGTCGTCAGGATTTGGGTGCAGACGGTCGTGCCGCCGGCCATCACGATGACACTGTACTTCATCATCTTCGGGAGCCTGGTCGGCCGCCGCATCGGCGAGATGGACGGCCTGCCGTATACGACGTTCATTGCGCCGGGGCTCATCATGATGGCCGTCATCACTAACTCGTTCGGCAACGTCGTCTCGTCGTTCTTCTCGGGGAAGCTGCAGCTGCACCTCGAGGAGATGCTCGTGGCGCCGCTGTCCTCTGCGACGATCGTCGTCGGGTACATGGTCGGCGGCGTGGCGCGCGGCGCGCTCGTCGCGGCGCTCGTGACCGTGGTTGCGCTGTTCTTTAGCGATCTGCACGTCGAGCATCCGGTTGTGACGCTCGCCGTGATCCTGCTGACGGCGATGGTGTTTTCACTCGGCGGACTCATCAATGCGCTGTTCGCGAAGAACTTCGACGATATCTCGATCATTCCGACGTTCGTCCTCACGCCGTTGACCTATTTGGGCGGTGTGTTTTTCTCGATCGCGGAGCTGCCGACGTTTTGGCAGAAGGTCGCTTTGGCGAACCCGATTCTCTACATGGTCAACGCGTTCCGCTATGGCATGCTGGGCACGGCGGACGTGCAGCTGGGAGTCGCGTTGGTAGTCATCCTCGCGGCGTTCATCGGGTTGTTCGCGCTCGCATTGGTGCTGTTGCACCGCGGAACATGCCTGCGCTCGTGAGGCGGCGGAACCCGGCGTAAGTCCCGCCCTCAGTCGGGCAGCAACACGAAATCCCGCCCCTCGTGGCGTAGAACGACGCCCTCGGAGTAAATGTTCACGATCAGCGGGCCGTTCTGGACACGCTGACCCTGGCGATACTGAAAGCCATTGATGAACACGAACCGCTCGGCCGAGTTTTCGCTGTAGGAGAGCAACTGGAGCTCGAGCGGCGGCAGCGCCATGCCTTCGGCGAGCACTTCCGCAATGCTCGGCAATGTGCGTCCTGTCGCGTCGCTGGAAGATCCCGAGGCTCCTTGCGCGGGTGGGCGCGCAGGTTCAAGCGCGCCCGCCGGGGGCGCGCTCTGCTGTGAGTCGGCGCCCGGCAAAGTACCGCGCGCGGCTTCGGTACGGCTCGCCGCGGCCTCGACCTCGGGCGCGTTCGCGGCGCTCTGCCACCAGGCTGCGGCGAGCACGAATACGCAGAACCCCAGAGCCGCGATGACGGCCCATGCCCAGGGCGGCATACCGCTGCGCGGTACGGCCATCGGAATCTGCGACAGACTGGGGGCCGCCTCGCGTTGACGCTCGCTTTCGGACTTGCGCAGGGCGTCGAGAATGAAGGACACGTCAGTCGGCCTCGCTCAACAAGGGGATACCCGGCTCGCCGAGCGCCGTTTGCATGGCCATCTGCGTCTGTGCGCCGACGACGCCGTCGATTGTGAGTCTATTCCCACGCTGGAACTCGCGGACGCGCTCGGCGAGCTGCTCGTCATAGTACAAGGGGTCGTCACCTAAGATCGTCGCGCCGAAGATGCGTTGCAGGGCGTCGCGCAACCACGGCACGCTCTCGCTGCGCGAGCCTGGCGCAAGATCTTCCGGGCTCGCCAAAAGCGGCTTCCAGAGCAGCAAAGTTTCGCCGTACCAATAGTGAGTGAGATCGACGATGTCGACGCGCTCGTTGCCATTTTCCGTAGCGAGGTCAGCCGTGTCGTAGTCGAGGCGGCTCACGACGACTTGATGCTTATCGCCGTTGGCGTCGACGAGCGTCAAAATAGAGGGCCGGTTGAGCGTGCGCAATTCACCGAGCGAGCCGCGGCTCAAGAAAAGGCATTGCAGATCCTGCATGACGGCCTGCGAGCACGCCGTGCCGCGGCTCGGCTCGTAAGTCGCATTCCAAAGCTGAAACAGCGCCCGCGTTGCGCTGATGCTGTCGGTCGGAAAAGCCGCGTCGACGAGCAGGGTCGCCAGGCGCCGGCGCGGCACCGACGAGACGGCCGGCGTAGCGGTCGTCTCCACCGCCTCGGCACTCGTAGGCGACGGAAGCGCGACGTCGACCGCGGAATTGGGCGCGGCCGCTGCAGCCGCCGTGCTTTGCACGACCTCTGCGGGGAGCTCGAGATCGCCGCGCGGCAAGTCGTATTGCGTCGCCGTGGTCAGCGCGAGCCCGGCGACGCCGGCCGCGACCGCGGCCCACGGCCACCAGCGGCGGGTTGCGCGCTTGCCGAATACCTCGTACGCGGCTTGACGCGCGAGGCGGCGATCGATCTGCGAGCGCTCCTGCGTGTACGCGGCCAACAAGGCGCGGTCGGCGACCACGTTGATGAGACGTGGGATGCCGTTGGAATCGCCGAAAATGCGCCGCACAGCCGCGGGTGTGAACACGTTTCTGTGAGCGCCGGCGACGCGCATACGATGCTTGATGTAAACCGCAGTCTCTTGAGCGCTGAGCGGTTCCAGGTGATAGCGACCCGTGATGCGCTGCGCGACCTGACGCATCTCGGGCCGTTCGAGAATCTCGCGAAGCTCGGGTTGGCCGATCAGGATAATTTGCAGCAGCTTTTTCTTGGCCGTCTCTAGATTCGTGAGCAGCCTCACCTGCTCGAGCAACTCGGGGCTCAGGGTTTGCGCTTCGTCGACGATCAAGACGATGCGCCGATCTTGCGCGTTGGCGCGGAGCAGTTGAACGTTCAAGCTGTCGATGAGCGCTTTCGTCGAGCGCTCCGCGGGCAGCGGAATCCTGAGCTCTTGGCAGATCGATTCCAGGAACTCTTGCTTCGACAGCTGCGGATTCAGAATCAGGGCGATCTCGGCCTTCGCAGGGAGTTGCTCGAGGAGGCTCCGGATCAGCGTCGTCTTGCCTGTACCGACCTCACCCGTGAGCTGTATGAAGCCGCCGCTCTCGGAGATGCCGTAAATCAAGTGCGCGAGCGCGTCGGCATGTCGCCGGCTCAGATAGAGGTATCTCGGATCGGGACTGATGGAAAAGGGCTTCTCGTTGAGCCCGAAGAATTCCGTGTACACGATGCGGATCTCGCGGCGCGGGCGACTGCCCTACTGCACCTCGATGGTCACGACCTCCGACAGCAACGGGGGATCGTGCGGCACATGGAGCTCATCGCCGAGCAGGATCTGTAACGTGTGCGTGCCGGGCGTGAGCGTCACGGTCGTTTCCGTCTGCCCGCCGCCGAAATGCACGTGCCGCTCGTCGGCCGGAATCGGCAGGTCGAGCGGCGGCACCGGCGTATCGACGAGCAAATGATGATGCCCCGTGTCGGCTTTGACGATGCCGGCCGGCGCAATGCCGGCGCCGGAGAGGCCGAATACGACGCGGACGGGGTTCGACAGGGTCGCGCCGTTCTCGGGCGAGATGATGTAGGCGCGTGCACCGGCCGGAGCGGGCTTGCGGGTCAAGCCGGTTGCCGCGGGTTGTGAGGCAGCGGGACCTGGCGTCGCGGCCGGCGGCCCGACGGCGCTCGATTCGGTTTCGCCCTCCGGCGGAGCGCAGGCCGTGAGCAGCAGCGCGAGGCACGTGAGCAGGCTCGAGCGCGTCAACATGGAACGTCTCCTCGAGAATCTTGCGATTGTCCGCGTCACTCTAGCACAGAGTCGGTGACGCGCCCCAAGGTCACGCGGCACCGTCACCTGCGTCGCCGGCGGTATCTGCGCGGCCAGTCTTCTTCTTGCCGCGCGACGCCCGCGATTTGACGGCGCCCCCGGGAGGCTCGCGTGCGAGCTCACGGGGATCGAAGTCGTCGACGCCCGTGAGCTCCATGACGCGTGCGTCGAAGGCGCGAATAGCGGCCGCTTCTTCGCGCGTAATGAGGCCTTTGCGCTCGGCCTCATCGATTTGACCGGGCGTGTCCTCACTCTCGATCTCGCCGGCGCGCTTGGCGTCGAAGACGCGGCGTTCGAGGGGCTTGACTTGCTCGGCCATTTCCAGGGCCTGCTGAAGTTGGCCCAGCGGGTTACCGGGCTCGAGCGTCGTGTACGCGCAATCGGCGAGCCGGCCGCGCGTCGGCGTCGGGTTGATGACGAGCTCGACGAGACGTTGACCGAGCTCGTCGGACGGCGCCGAAAAGGTACGGCCGCGAGGAAACACGGCGAATCGCAGCAGTCCCGAGACGATGCGGTTCGGGAAATTCCGCAGCAGTCCGTGCAACTGTTCTTGCGTTTTGTACAACAGAGTCCGGCACGACCATTCGACCAACGGAAAATCGTCCTCGGGCTCGCCTTGATCGCGATAGTGCTTGAGCACCATCGAAGCCAGGTACAAATAGCTCAAAACATCGCCGAGGCGCGCCGACAGGAGCTCTTTGCGCTTCAACTCGCCGCCGAGCGTCAGCATCGCCGCATCCGCGGCGAGCGCGAACGAAGCGCTGAAGCGATTGATCTGCTGATAGAAGCGCCGCGTGCGTCCTCCCGCGGGAACGTCGGTAAACCTCGCGAGCGTCAGCGCCAATACCAGCGAGCGCGCCGCGTTCGAGAGCGCATAGCCGACGTGCTTGAAGAGGAGCTCGTCGAACCTCGCCAAGCCGCGCGCGGCATCCGTGTCGCGTGCGGCATCCATCTCGGCGCGCACGAACGGATGGCAGCGAATTGCACCTTGGCCGAATATGATGAGGTTGCGCGTCAGAATGTTGGCGCCTTCGACGGTGATCGCGATCGGAACCGATTCGTAGTTGCGCGCAAGATAGTTCTTCGGCCCCAACATGATCGCTTTGCCGCCATGCACGTCCATGGCGTCGTTGGCGACGACGCGCGCCATTTCGGTATTGTGGTACTTGAGAATGGCCGAGGGCACCGCCGGCCGCTCGCCCGTGCTCAAGGCCGTGCAAGTCACGCGCGACGCGGCCGTCATCGTATAGACGTAGCCCGCCATTCGCGCGAGCGCCTCACCGACGCCGTGAAACTTACCGATCGGCAAACCGAACTGGCGGCGTATGCGCGCGTAGGCGCCGGCCGCATAAACGCTCGCGAGCGCCCCACCCAACGCGTTACTCGGCAACACGATGCCGCGGCCGACGGCAAGCTGCTGGACCAGCATGCGCCAGCCCTCGCCCGCCATCTTCGGCCCGCCGATGATGTATTCCACCGGGATGAAGACATCCTTGCCGCGCGTCGGGCCGTTCTGGAACGGGATATTGATGGGGAAATGCCGGCGGCCGATCTCGATGCCGGGCAGTGTGGTCGGGACGAGCGCCGCAGTGATCCCGTACTCGTCACGGTCGCCGATCAAGTGCTCGGGGTCGGAGAGCTTGAAGGCAAGCCCTAGTACCGTCGCGATCGGCGCCAGCGTGATGTAGCGCTTCTCCCAGTTCAAGCGAATGCCGACGACGTCCTTATCTTCAAACGTGCCGCGACAAACCACGCCCGTGTCGACGATCGCGGTCGCATCGGAGCCGACGCGCGGCGAGGTCAGCGCAAAGCACGGCACCTCGTCGCCGCTCGCAAGTCCCGGCAGCCAACGCTGCTTCTGGTCTTCGGTGCCGTAGTGGAGCAAGAGCTCCGCGGGACCGAGCGAATTCGGCACGCCGATCGTCGACGATGCGGTCGCATTTCGCGACGACACTTTGGTCAATACCATCGAGCAGGCGAGCGGCGAGAAACCCAACCCGCCGTACTCCTTCGGGATGATCATCGCGAAGAAGCGTTTCTTCTTGAGGTAATCCCAGACTTCGGCGGGCATGTCCGCGAGCTCGTGCGTAATCTGCCAGTCGTCGAGCATGCGGCACAGCTCCTCGACGGGGCCGTCGAGGAAAGCTTGCTCCTCGTTGCTGAGCCGCGGCAGCGGCAGGCGCAGCAACTTTTGCCAGTGCGGCATGCCCGAGAACAGCTCGCCTTCCCACCACACGTTGCCGGCTTCGAGCGCATCCTGCTCGGTCTTCGACATCGTCGGCAGCATGCGTCGAAAGACCCCGAGCAGCGGTAGGCTCACGGAGCGCCGCCGAAAGTCGATCAAGTTCAGCGCGACGAGACTGGCGAACAAGACCCACAGGAACGTCGTCCACAGAAAGCCGCCGTCGCCGAGCCAACTGTAGATGAAAAGCACGAGACCCAAGATCAGTGTCGCGCTCTTCAAGTCCGTGCGACGGTACGCGAGCGCAATCGGGGCGCCGACGAGAACGAGCAGCCAGATCAATGTATCCACTTGAGTGTCCCGGCGACTCGAATGGCCGCCCTAAAGAAGCTCGACGACTTGGGCGCGCTCTTCGCGGAGCTCCGCGTCCGTCGCGTCGAGCTTGGTGCGGCCGAACGCGTCGATGGCAAGTCCCCGGACGATTTCGTAGCCGCCGCCGACACACCTCGCGGGATACGAATAGACCACGCCCTCTTTGATACCGTAGCTTCCGTCGGACGCAACGCCCATGCTGACCCAGTCTTGACCGGGCGTGCCCGCCACCCAGTCGCGCACGTGGTCGATTGCCGCGGAGGCCGCGGACGCCGCGGACGAGGCACCGCGCGCTTTGATGATCGCCGCGCCGCGTTGCTGAACGTTGGGGATGAACTCCTTCTCGTACCATTCGCGCGGCACGCGCGCGAGCGCCGGCTTGCCTGCGACCTCGGCATGGCTGAGATCCGGAAACTGCGTCGACGAATGATTTCCCCAGATGGTCACCTTGCTCACGTCGGTAACGCGCATTCCCGTCTTCGCGGCAAGTTGCGCTTTGGCGCGGTTGTGATCGAGCCGCATCATCGCGGTAAAGCTCCGCGGGTCGAGATCCGGCGCACTCTCCCGCGCGATGAGAGCGTTGGTATTGGCCGGATTGCCGACCACGAGCACCTTGACCCGGCGCATTGCCACTGCATTGAGCGCCTTACCTTGGGCCGAGAAAATTTGCGCGTTTGCAAGCAACAGATCCTTGCGCTCCATGCCGGGGCCGCGCGGCCGCGCGCCGACGAGCAGCGCAAAATCGGCATCGCGAAATGCAACTTCGGCCCGGTCGGTGACCACGACGGCCTGCAGCGTGTCGAATGCACAATCCTCGAGCTCCATCGCGACGCCTTGGAGAGCGCCGAGTGCCGGCGTGATCTCGAGCAGCTGCAGTGCCACGGGCTGGTCGCGCCCGAGCATTTGCCCGGAAGCGATGCGAAAGGCCAGCTGATAACCGATTTGGCCCGCGGCGCCGGTTATGGCGACCCGCAGCGGTGGTTTCGTTCCCGTAGTCATCGTCTCAAAATGTTAGCACGAGGCCCTTGAGCCTCTAGGGTTGCTCGGACTCTTGTCTCTCGGGCAGCGAGTGCTTTTTGAGTAAGCCGCGCAACTGATGGTAGCTCAAGCCCAGGAGCTCGGCCGCAGCCGTCTGTTTGAACTGCGCGCGCGCCAAGGCCGAGTTGAGAAGGTCCCGCTCGTAGGTGCGAACGGCGGTGCGAAAATCGTTCGGTAGATGCAGAGCGGGTTTTGCCGGCGCTGGTGTCGGCGCGGCGTGCGGAATCTCGTTGCGAGCCTCGGCGAGGCGTGACGAGTAGGGCGAGGCAAAGGGATCGAAGAGGATGCGGTCGACCGGCAGGCTCGGATCCGCGGCGCGATAAACGCTGCGCTCCACCGTGTTCTTGAGCTCGCGAACGTTGCCGGGCCAGTCGTGGCTCTTGAGCGCCGCCAGTGCCATGGGACTGAAGCCCGGGAAAACCGCGCGCTTCAAGTCGCTCGTGACGTTGACCGCGAAATGGTAAGCGAGCGTTTCGATGTCCTCGGGGCGCGCGCGCAGCGGCGGCACATGAATGACGTCGAACGCTAGGCGGTCCAAAAGGTCTTGCCGAAACCGGCCGGTGGCGGCAAGGTTCAGCAGGTCCTCGTTGGTCACGCCGACGACGCGAACATCCGTCGAAACCGTGTCGCTGCCCCCGACCCGCTGGAGCTCACCGTACTCGATGACGCGGAGTATCTTTTCCTGCATGCGCAGCGGGATCGTGCCGAGCTCGTCGAGCACGAGCGTGCCGTTGTCGGCTTGCTCGAAGCAGCCGATGTGCCGGCGAGTAGCTCCCGTGAAGGCCCCGGCTTCATGACCGAACAGCTCGGATTCGAGCAGGCTTTCGGTCAGCGCGGCGCAGTTGACCTTGACGAGCTTCTGATCCCAACGTGCCGACAGATAGTGCAGCCTGGAAGCAATGAGCTCCTTGCCGGTGCCCCGCTCGCCGATGACGAGCACGGGCTTCGGTAGCCCGGCGGCTTGCGAGACATGCTCGAGCATCGCGACAAACGCCGGCGCTTCGCCGATCAAGCCTTCGGGTCTCACGGGACTCATGGCGACGTTTTTTACCACCGGTTGAGCAGTTGCGCCATTACTTGGCTGGTTTCACCAATTCGAGCTCGAGCGCAGACCTTGCATTGGCGCTGTAATCAGACCCGAATCAATTACTTAGGGAGGTCGGCACGTTTGGCACGAAAGGTGCTTTGGGTGAACCGGATCAAACTTACGCAAAAGGTGGTCAGCCATGGGTATCTTTTCGCGCTTCACGGACATCGTGAACTCGAATATCAACGCCATCCTCGACAAGGCCGAGGAGCCGGAGAAGATCGTTCGCCTCATGATTCAGGAGATGGAGGATACGCTCGTCGAGGTCCGCTCGGCGGCGGCTCGCGCCATCGCCGACAAGAAGGAAATCACGCGCAAGCTCCAGGCGCTCGAGCAGGAATCGCGGGATTGGCAGAGCAAGGCGGAGCTCGCGCTCGACAAGAGCCGCGAAGATCTCGCCAAGGCGGCTCTGGCCGAGAAATCGCTGGTCGCCAAGGCGGCCGAAGCCCTCTCGCAGCAACTCAAAGCCGTCGCCGAAGGCCTCGACAAGCTCAACGGCGACATCAGCTCGTTGGAAGAGAAGCTCGCCTACGCGAAGTCGCGGCAGCAGGCACTCATCGTCCGGCACCAAACGGCAAGCGGGCGTCTTGAGGTTCGCAAGCGGTTGCACGACTATCGGATCGACGACGCGCTCATCCGCTTCGAGCAATATGAGCGGCGTATGGACGATCTCGAGGGGCGGGTCGAGGCCTACGACATGGGCGGGCGGAAGGACCTCGCGCAGGAGATCTCGGATCTCGAGTCGACCGAGGCCGTCGAGCAGGAGCTGCGCGCTCTCAAAGCGAAACGCGCCAAAAAAAGCAGCGGTGCACAAGAATAATACGGCGGGGTGACCGACATGGGCGGCGATCAAATTTTTGTCCTCACGATCCTTTTCATGGTCATCGTGTTCCCGCTCATGGTCATCATGCATTACTCGACTAAGTGGAAGGCCACGAAGGGACTGACCGACGAGGAGCAGAAGACTCTCGAGGCTCTGTGGCAGGACAGTATGCGCATGGACAGCCGGTTGAACGCGCTCGAAACGATTCTCGACGACGAGATACCCGATTGGCGCAAGAAGCTGTAATCGAGGAGTGGGTTGGATGAACAGGAACACGGGTTTCGATCCGCAAGAGCCGCGCCGCAGCAAGCTCTATCGAAACAAGAGCGACGGCATGATTGCCGGCGTCTGCGCCGGCTTCGCGGACTACTTCGGCTTCGACCTCGGGATGACACGCGTCGTCGTCGCCATCGCGGCGTTCATTTTCCCGACGTTGATCATCGTGTACTTCGTGCTCGCGCTCGTGCTCAAGCCGGGCCCGCGGCGCCCGATCGGCGAACCCGTGGACGTTCTCGGCCGACGCGTGCGCGCCGAACCGCATTCAACCTTAGACAGCGTGCGTCACCGTTTCCGCGACCTGGACGGCAGATTGCAGCGCCTCGAAAAGTACGTGACCTCCGAACGGTTCCGTCTCGATCGGGAATTCGCCGGACTCAAAGACTAGCAAAGCTTATCAATCGACGGGGCGGAGGGTACCGGGCATGCAGGTCCTAGAAATGCTGTTCGTGTTGGCGATCTTGACCATCATCTTCGGGTCGATCTTCGGGTTTCCGCTGGCCTTGACTCGAATGAAGCAAAGGGGCCGCGAGAAAGAAGCGATAGATCAGTCGGTTCGCGACGAGATGTCCGCGCGTCTTGCCGAGCTCGAAGACCGCGTCAAGGTCCTCGAGCGCATCGTCACCGACGAGCGCTCCGAGCTACACCGACAGTTCCGAGAGCTCTGAGTAACGATGTTGGCGCTGCGCAGCGTACGCGCTCACTGCGCAGCGGGCTCGGGATGCGCGTTCCGGTGGGCTTGGACCTCTTGATTGAAAGCTGCCGCGACCGTTTCCATTTCAGTGACGGCGGCGTTATGCCGATTCACCATGAGCGACTTGAACTCCGCCGGGGCATCTTCGCCCGCCGTCTCCAACTCTTCGTTCAAGCACGCGAGATAGATTTCCATCTCCGCCATGTAGGACTTGACGCTGCCCTGAGCGGCCAGCAATTCCTCCATCGTCGCGGTTGCGCCGTCCGGAACGGCAACCATGCTCGGTTGTTCGCATGCGGCGAAGGCAGACGGAGAGAGCAAGCTCACGGCAGCTGCGGCACCGAGTGCGAAAACTTTCATTTAATGAGTCCCCTGTTATGTAATTTGGCGCTGAATATACCCAAGCGTTTGCGCGGAAGCCAAGCGGTGTTTGCTGCAAGCACTTCGGCTCAGCCGAACAGGGCCTGATAACGCCCGCTGCCTTCGGCTTCCGCCACCAGGAGCGCGCAGAAGTCGTCGGCAGTCATCGGATCGCCGAACAGGTGCCCCTGCGCCATATCGCAGCGCTGGTTGCGGAGGAATATGAGCTGGTCCTGGGATTCGACGCCCTCGGCGACGACCTCGAGCTTGAGGCTATGCGCCATTTGAATGATCGTCTTGACGATCGCGGCATTGTCGCGATCGACCGTGACATCGCGGATAAACGACTGGTCGATTTTGAGCGTGCTGATTGGAAACTGCTGCAGCGCGCTTAGCGATGAGTAACCGGTACCGAAGTCGTCTATCGCCAAGTGCAGCCCCATGCCGTAGAGCGCGTCCAGGATGCGAATCGTCCGGTCGGTGTCTTCCATGAGCGTCGTTTCGGTAATCTCGAGCTCGAGGCAGGTCGGCGAGATGCCGTGCGTGCGAAACGCGCTGCGAACGCCCTCGAGGAATTTCTGCTGCTGCAATTGCCGCAACGAGAGATTCACGGACACGCGGCACGGCGATGGAACGAATCGCTGCCAGTCGCGATAGTCCGAGCAAACGCGGTTCAAAACCCAGTCCCCGATCTGCAGGATCAGGTTCGTTTCCTCGGCGAGCGGAATGAAATCCGAGGGAAATACGAGACCGCGCTTCGGCAAGTCCCACCTTACCAACGCTTCGGCCCCGGAGATGCGGCCGCTGCGCAGGTCGTACTTGGGCTGATAGTGCAGCCGCAACTCGTCGCGCTCGAACGCTCGACGCAGCTTGTTCTTGAGCATGAGGCGCTCTTCGGCGGCGGTATTCATGTGATGGGAGTAGAACTCGATGCAGTTTCCGCCCGCTTTCTTCGCCTGGTAGAGCGCCGCATCTGCTTTGCGTAACAGGTCCACGACGTTGTCGCCGTCGCGCGGATATATGGCGATACCGACGCTCGTGGTCATGAATATCTCTTCGCCCTGGACCTCGAACGATTTGCCCACGGCGCGCAAAATCCTGCCCCCGACGTCGGCCGCCTGCTCGATGACTTTCTCGAGGTTGTCGCACGGACTCAAAAGGATGGAGAATTCGTCGCCGGCCAATCGTCCCGGAATCGCGCCTTCCGGCATCACATCGGTGATGCGGCGCGAGAAAACCTCGAGGCTCGTATCTCCGGCGGCATGCCCGAATGTGTCGTTGATGTCTTTGAAGCGATCGACGTCGAGGTAAAGAAGCCCGAGATACTGACGGCTACGCTTCGCCCGCGCGATGGACTGCTGCAGCAGATGTTGAAACTGCATGCGATTCGCGATCTTGGTCAAAGCATCGGTGCGGGCAAGGTAGCGAATGCGCTGCTCGACTTTTTTGCGGTCATCGATGTTCTGGGCCGCGTAAAGCAGAGATAGGCCCGGCCCGCGATCGTTGCGAATCGCGCTGACCGTGTAAGAGACGCACGTGTGCGTGCCGTCGCGGCGCCGGAATACGCCCTCGCGCGGGCGCGAGACGGCGTCGGCCCCCGGCGGCTGATCCTCCGCATCGAGCATGATCGCGTCGATGCTCATGCCGAGCAGTGCTTCGGTAGCGTAGTCGAGCATGGCCGTGGCGGCGGCATTGACTCGCTCGATGCGACCGTCGCCATCGACGACGAGAATGGCCTCGCTCATGCCCGTCAACAGCCCGTCGAGGTAGTCGCGTGAAACCTGGCTCTCTTTGAGGCTCATCCGCACGGAATCGAGGGCGGTGCGCAGTGCGTGCGACTCCGGTAGGTTCCCGAGCTTGGGGTCGGAATCGAGGTCGCCTTGTGCAGTGCGATTCAAGGCTGTGACGACGCGGCTCAGGGGCCGGCGCAATGATTGCGAGTGCCGCCACAACACTGCGAGGCTTAGGGCCGGAAACGCCACCCCAGCGGCGATCAACAGCCAT
>Ga0209108_10000018_pt1 | contig 61556 bp, 104 predicted proteins | sample Rifsed10ft1_FD_184003 | JGI IMG/M metagenome (GOLD analysis project Ga0209108, IMG submission 184003) | Soil microbial communities from Rifle, Colorado, USA - sediment 10ft 1 (version 2) | ecosystem: Environmental > Terrestrial > Deep subsurface > Rock core/Sediment | place: Rifle, Colorado...
AATCCCCTTGCGTCTCAGAAGATCATTGGCAAACGCGCTGTGAGCAAAAAGTGGCATTTTGTCATCTTGCATGATGACCAACATCTGCTCGATGGACAAATCTTTGAGCAGAGCAGAACTGAACAGGAATTCTTTCCAGTTTTTGAATTCTTCAGGCATCGCGTAGCACCTCTTGAATCGATTCGTCGATACTTTGCCGTGGATATTGTTCCCAGCATACGGGAATGCTATCAGTCCTGTGTGTTATTTTGATCATCGGCAATCCGGTTAGAAGTTGGCGTACTTCGCCACATTTGCAGACTATCTTCGCGTGAATCGGTGCTCCCATCGGAGAGTCCGGCAATGTTGGTAAGATCTCATATGGCCGTTCCGCTATAGAGAGTCCGCACTTTTTACAGTTCATAGCCTCACATCCATTGGTTTCTCGGTCGAAGGTGATTCCTGGCGCGCCATTGGGTGCATGCCGATATCGACACGAGTTAGAATATCGACCATCAGTTTCATCTGACCGTTGCGCTCAGCAAGGGGAATTTGGCTCGGCATCCCAATGAACTCCACCGGCTTAAAGTAATTTTCAATCAGATAATCGAGCACGTCTTTCCCCGACTGTGTGGTAAACGCTACTGCAAAACTACGAGCCAGAACTTCTTCACAATCTACTTCGGCTATGGTTGGCTTCCATCTTTCGCGCCACACCTTCAATTGAATAGGAATTATTTTTTTGAGCTTATCGACTTCTGCCAGTTGCATTTGCAATCGGAAGTTAGATTCGTGCGCGTCTCTCATTTTTTTGGCTAGATCCTCGTATCTGTGCGCCAACTCCCGGTATTCCGCGCGAGATACGGTATCAAACAGCCAAGATTTGAGTTGGGAGAGAAGAGAATTCATTTTTCAATATCCACCTGGACTATCCCATCGGTATTTAAGCGAACGGCCACGCCTTCCGTAGAAACCCCTAGCTTCTTGAATATATATTCTGATATCGGAAAGGCTTCGCACAGTCCCAATTTTCGCAACTCCATCTTTGTCAACTTTTCAACTACCGGATATACTCGTTCTAACATTCCGGCATTGAATTCGGTTCTGTTATTTAAAAACCATTCCCGAAAATCGTCGGTCGCGTCGGGATGGGGTAAAACAGTAATTGTAAGTCGAATGCTGCAATCGCTCATGCCGCGTTCCGTTTCCAGTTTTTTATCTGCGAGAGGACGGCAGTCATGCCATATTAGTCCAGCTAATTCTCGGAGTCTTTTCATTCTCATTCAAGAAAAGCCCGCAACGATCACAAGAGCCGACCGCCGTTACCCCAGTCTTGGATTCCCAATCGAGACGTTTCAGAAACTTCACGATAGCGCCGCAATCCTTGCAATGGTAGTGGTCCGAGTACATCCACTTGCTGACTTCCTCGCGGATTTCATCTTCGATACTCATCCCGTCCATATCAACGGCTACGACCTGCGTGTCTCCAGTTGAGCCTGTAGCAATTCGGTCCCGCAAAATCGGGTTGTGTTTTGGGTTCGCCACCCATGTGTAAAAACATTTTTCGCAACAAAATTCGGGTTCGCCGCCAATAGCGGCAATAAAAAGATTCGCAATTTTAATGTCCATCCTGAAGTCTTGATGGGCAATCTTTTCTTTGCCACAGCCGTCACAAATTGCTTTTCTCATTAGGCAACCGCCCCCATCTGCCCTTCCCCTTGCGGCATCATTGCCTTCACGAGAGGGGCGATTTTTCCGCCACCCTCGGCCAACGCGGACAAGTCTTGAGTCTTCTGAGCCTGTCTGGCTGCTTCGGCGCGTGAGCCGCGAATAGCGTCAATCTGTTTCTGCCCGAGCGTGGCGATCGCCGGCACACCGCGATTGCGATTGATCGTGTCGCGGTACTTGTCGAAGTCGTAGCCGTCAAGAATCCACTGGTTCGGCTGCGCTCCTGTCATCTTCCACTGATTGAGTTGCATCTGAATGATCGGCATCAAGTCCTGCATGGCCTGATTCATGGCGTCGATCTCTTCCATGCGCTGAGCGCGTGCGAGCGGAGATTCAAACCTAACTTTCGGCTGTCCGCCCTGTTGGAGAATAATATCGGGCGGGGGCGGAAACATTCCGGCGCGGTACAAAGTATTATGGTTGCGAGCAATGATCGGAATGCCGAATTCGAATTCCCACCGGCCGTAAGTTGGGCCAAGCATTTTCTGTACGATGTTCTGCTTTTGCTGGAAGACGTAAACCCGCATCTCCTGCTGTCCTTCGAGCGCCATCAACTGCTGAAGCATGTCAGCGTAAAAGATCCGGCGAATCATCGCTTGCATCTTTTCGGCGTCGATCTGGGAGAAAGAATAATTGCCAACCTGGCCGGTGATGGGCGCGATCACGTTGCCTACAGGTTCGCCGGGCGCGGTTCTCACGATCGTCTTCCCCCATGGAGTCAAATCCCTGTTGCCTATCACGGACTCGTGTCTTTGCACCAATGCTGGCTTGATTCTCAGCGTCATCGCTTCAAGATCGGCCTTCGTCGCCGCATTGAGAGTGATCAAAGTATTAAGAGCTATTTCACCGAGCCCGCGGCCGTAGGGTTCGCCGTGGCATCGCGTCCACCGCGGCACACAATCTGGAAACTCCTCGTAGCCGCTTTCGGCGACAACCTTTTTCTGATCGTAATGAACGTAGCAGGAGGCCCACGGCAACGCTTTATTGCCGTAGAGCTTCTCTCCTTGTTTGCGCGGGTAGACGCCGTGAACGAATCTGAATTCGTCGGCTCTACCGTTTTCATAAGCGGTCCTCATGTCTTCGGGAAGATTGTTCAAACCCCAGAGGTCCGCCGCAGCCTTGGCTGTCTTTCGAAGTTCCAGGTAGGTTTCGTCGACCTGGTTGAGCCCATTCTCGAAGACGACAAATCGGCCGGCCTTGTGGTGAGTGTACCGCATCCCGCGAAACCCGAACTTTTCACGGCCAACGAGCTGCGGATTCTGCTCGGCGCGCATAAGCCCGGTTCCAAACGCGATCCAGTCCATGTCAGACTCGTAGGATTCGGGATAGAATCCGCCGTAGGTGAACTGCTTCAATCCGATGTTGCGGCACTCCTCGTACCATTCGCGGGCATCGTCGTCTCGATTTACCATATCATTCTCGTCTTCGAGACCGTGCCAGAGTGTGCCCGGACCGTGGAGATATGATCCCATCTGGCGAACTGCGAGATCGGCCGCGCTGATTCCCTCGCTGTCGTACATGCGCGACATGAGAGCTTCGCCGGGAGCCTGACGGCTTTGGACGTTGGAGCGCGTAGGTTCGATATAGGGAGCGAGCAAGTCGATCCGCTGGCGGAAATTCGCCGCGTATTTCACGCCCTCATCGTAGCGGGCAACGACTCGCGCGCCTATGGTTTTCAGTTCTTCAGAATCGCGTTGCCGCATTCCTGCCTAACTCCTCTTTGAGTGCGAGACACTCCTTAAGAGCTATTTCACCGAGCCCGCGGCCGTAGGGCCGACTCATTATTAACTTTCTCTTGCGCTCGTGATAAGCCCGTGTCCAGAAGCTGCTCCCCAAACCCTGCCCGTATAGTTCGCCATTTTTACTGAGGACTCTCGACTTGCCCATAGCTAGACTCCTTCGGCGCTCACTCTGCGTCAGTGCCCGATTCGTAGACAACATGAACATCTAATTCCTCAATCATGGGTTCAATCTCGGATTTGATCTGTTCAGCCAACAGGCTTGCCTCGCTCCGTGTTATCTCCGGCCCGCCCGAGATATGAATGCACACACCATGCGGGCAAACTTTGCAACTAGATTTCTGGCAGGTAACGTCAATCATTACGCCGTGCAGTAAGACATGAGCACAGAGACATCCGTCGGAACCGGCAAGATTATAAAACCCTTCGCGCTGAATCAATTTTAAAAGATAAGTAGCATCCATCAAACATGCGCTCCTGTTTCAACGGCTCGACGCGCCTTCTCTAAACAGAAAATAATATCATCCGGCTCAGGCCGGTCCTCAAACCACGCGACGAAATCCCTGCCGTTCGCAAACCGCGCGGAGAGTAAATATCTAACGCCTCTTGGATTGCGACGGGCAGGAATTATCTCATGAGTGAATTCGTGAGTCTGCATAGGCTTCACGCTCCCAGCGTGGGTTTTAGGTCTTGATAGCTCGACATCATCTGCCTGAAGCCTGCGAGATCGGTCTGTTTCGTTAGTCCGCCGGCCTCACGACGTTTCAAGTCAGCAGCCTGAGCCTTGGTGCCAGCGGTGTCCTTGGGGCGCGATATAGCATCGGGGGTGTCGGGGCTTGAAAAAAAACTCGCCATAATTACCTCCGTTTGTCGGCGACTGCCTGTGCTCTGGCAGACAGGACTGCCGATTGTAGTTTTTGTCGAAGAACGCGAACGGCGCGGTTTGGATTCATTGTAGGTGGCTTATGTTTTAACCTACTACTCTCATAACTCAGAGAAATCAAGCAAGTCTGGGGTCGAAACTGTCTTCTCGATCTGAAAACCGTGGGTCATCAACAAATCTCGCGTCAAATTTTGTAACCGTTTTCGAAGGCCCGGCGGCTATTTTCTCTGCCCCGGGCGCGATACGAGACAGTAGAGCAAGAAAGGCATCGCCGATGTCTTCCCAGGGATGATTGGGCTTCTTGGGGAGATCTCGCGAGACTTTCCCAAAACGATCTTTGGGGTAGAACCACCGGCCGCCCATGGCCTTGATGAGCGGATCGCCGTCGATCGGGTCGATGAGCAGAGCATTGTGACGCTTGAGCAGACTTGTCATGGGCGCCACGCGGGGAGGCCATTTCGTCGGTATCGGTTCGACGAAACCGCCTATCCCGCCTTCGATGGCGACAACCGAATTCGTATCCGGGTTGGATTGATCTCCGGTTTCCATCGATGGATCGAATCCATGGAGTCGGCATGTCGCCGCCTGAAAGCACCATGACGCATACTTGGCGAGCCAGGGCTTGACCTGCTCCGAGATCAAATCATAGATCCCGCCCGACCGTTGCCCGAAGCCCAGCACTGCATAGACTCGTACCTGGCCCTTGAGTTCTTGCCCGATCACACAGTACGGATGATGCCAGCCGTCCCAGCCGAAGAACATCGGCCCAGCAGACTCCATCGGGTATAGACGCTCCTTGGCAACCATTTCGTCGCGTCGAAAGTCCTGAGCCACCGACTCGCCGAGCTGGACGGAACCGAATTCTCCATGAGCCAGTCGAGCTTTTACCTGTTCATCGGTTATTGCGAGTTCGTTGCGCTTGCGGATCTCCATGCTGACGTGCGGGTTATCACCGACCGGCGCTCGAAACCACATTCTCCTGACATCGATCTGCTTTCCTTCCCACTCAACCATCTTCGCATAGTCGGGATGATATCCGTAAAAGGGCGCAGCCTGTGGGCCAAACTTCCAGCGCTGTACGACCCAGTAATCCTCATCGGGCGGGTTCATGTTGAGAAGTCCGGGGTTCGAATACGACGGAATGCGCCGAGAAGTAAGCCCGGTCTCCCAGCTTTGCTCATCAATTCCATTGGAGCCGAGCTCCTGGGAGGGCGCCGCTTCTTCGAACGCCAAGCCAACGCACTCGGCTTTTAATCTGTCACGAGCACCCTGATCTTCAACGCCGAACATTTCCAGGACTACAAGCGGAGCCCCTGTCTGGCTCAAGAAGACTCCGAGATGGCCCTCGTCGTGCAAGCGCCAAGCGTTACCCCAAAATGGGTACAACATCGAGACGTGAGTTTTGGTAATGTGTGTACGAAAAGTATCGGCAACGTACATCCACCTGGCGGGAGTGGCAAATCCCAACTCGGCGTGACGTGAACCATGGAGAGCAATGGCGATCAGCGTGTCTTGGGTTTTTGCCTCCCCTCTCGGGCCACAGATCGCGTACTCCGAGGCCAAGCCGTCCTGCACGGCACGGACAAACGCTCCGCCTACCGGGCCTAAACTTAATTTTAACGTGCTTGAGGGTTTACTCTGGGGGGTGAGTATCGAGCGGCCGGCCATGAACAGAGATTAGTTTAAACGCTGGTTCGATGCAAATCGGGCCTCACAAATCTAACTCCATGCTTGTCGGCTTGGTGCGCTTCGAGCTCGGCCATCCCCGGAAAGGACAGATCGCACGGCATGCAGTAACGCGCGCGGCCGGCGCCGCCAACGAAGCGATACTGCGCCTTCGTAGCCTTCTTACCCTTTCGCCGCGGCCTCCCCTTCGGCCAACCCCTCTTCAGGATCCGCGTAGAGATCTTCTCGTGGCCTTCGTAGCCGGCGCGCCAGCCGCTCATGACTCGATCCCAAGCGCGCGACGGGCAGCAGATAAAAGACGATGCTCAGGCGTATCGCCTAAGACCCCCTCGCAATATGCCAGGGCCGCTTCCGCCGCCCGCACGTACCGGCACGCAGCGGCCATGTCCTCAACGAGCATTGGTCCTGTGAATCTCATCCGGTCTGCCCTGCATTTGACCAGTTCGGCCTCGATTTCGTCTAGCTTGCTCATACTCCCTGCTTTCTCAAGAGGTCGGCCTTGGCCTTGAGTGGCGCCGGTTTATACCAGTTGGGATTATTGATCGTTCTGAAACCGTTAGCGTCCTGCATTCGCCAAATCGTAGTCAGATAATCTCGACATTGTTGAGTTGTGCCATCTGGAAATCGCGTGGCATGATGAGGATCTTCGATATCCGCCATCACCTGATCGATCTTTGATTTATTTTCCGATTCCATATAGTAACTCCTTTACGTTTGCGGGAATGGCCGTTCGGGGCTTTGAGATTATAGCGACCTGTTCTTGCCATGTGACTTTTCTGGGTTCTCGATAAATGTGGGGATTGTAGGGATAACTCTCTGATTGCATCGGAAGGCTCGCTTCGCCAAGCTCAGCGATCGTGGGAAAGAATTTACAACTCCCTAAACAATGACGAACACCGGCCGCGAATTTGTCGTCGGGAATACCTTTTAGCATTTCCCAATAAACGTCCTGGGCTTCATCGGATAGCTTCTGCGCTATAGTGTAGGCGTTGACCATCGCCGTATACTGTTGGTTGAAAAATTCTCGATTCATAATCCCCTCCGTAGCATTCGTTGTGTTCGTTCACTAAGTTCACCTTCGCGTTGTCGTCCAGGTCTATCACCGTTGCGATTGAACTTCTTAGCATTGCGGAGCCAAGTACGGAACGCAGCATCCCAGTCAATGAACTGGGAACCCCTGCTTGCATGATAATCCCTGAAGGCATCAAACTCGGTGGCCGGATCGGGTAGGTTCTTCTCTGAGGCCCAAGACATAATCGCTTCCGAAGGTTGAAACTCGGTTGGAAGCGCGCATTTGCGCGCGCTCTTAATCTTATCTTCTCTTATCTTAATTAGGTTAGGTTTGGTTAGGTTAGGTTCGGAGGGTGCCTGTTTGGCATCCCGTCTTCTGTGATATTCCCAATACTTGACTATCTCAATGCAGTCAGGACGCACTGTTATCCATGAGTTATCTGTGAAGCGTTCTAGCATCGTTCTAGCTGCGTTCTGGGCGCGTCTGTGATACATCTGAAGGGAAACTGGAGCCAAGATCGAGGCAATTTGATCCAGACTTCCAGGCACAATCCCATCATTTCGATCAGCGATCGAGAGGCATTCTTGCCAAGCAAGAGCAGCCCAATCGCCGAAATCTCTGCGAAGGGCAATTATCTCAGGATCACGATTAAAATCGTGGCTAATTGGATGGAAGCGCCGATATTTGGCCATAAGCTCCTTCACGAGCTGGGGGGCGGAGTGTGTGAAGCCACCCCGCCCCCGGAAGGAAAGACTCACGGTGATCAACCTGAGTCGAGAACATGAAGCAATTCCTAAACTATCCCGAAACCGATGTCAAGGGGTATCTTCAAGAGCCCACAAAAGGGCCGGCAGGTGTGCTGGGCACCGCGATTCGGGGAGAACCGCTTGCCGGCCCATTTCTGAACTCTGTTGATTTCAGGATCTCCAGCATGGATTCAGCGTGGCTACTTTATACCGCGTCCCTCAGTGTTCGAAAACAAAATGGACATTCGATCGGTTCGCGATTCAGCGTCTTGTCAATGGAAAACGAGATTGCCACATGACAGCGCACGCAACTCATGGAACCTATCCCGCCGACCAGATTTCTCGCTGTCAATTTCGGCGTACCGGAAAATCGCTCGTGATACGATTCGTCATCCGAAGCGCGAGTAAACGCAAGATTTGTTATTAAATATGGTCTTGTCATGTCAAGCTGCGCGCTTCTTCTTCCCCAGCACGGCCGCGCGCACCGCCTGGGGGTCGAGCCCGAACCGCTCACAGATCGACACAAAAGAAAATATCCAGTCCTCATCGTCCGATTCGAACCACTCGATGGCCTCCAACCGAGGCTCTTCCTTGTGCTTGTAGGAATAGGTTCCTGCGGTGACTGCACCGTGAATGACGTCGACGGCATCTTCGAGCACTCGGAGCATCAGCCGGTCCTCTCCGGTGAGATGCCCCACCGTTGCGCGATTTGCTTGGCGATGCTCGTAGGCGATCTCCGGGACTGCCGCGGCCAGAATTTTGTCGATGAGAATGCCGTTAACGTTCATGGGTTACTCCCGGATCACGATTTCAAAACCCTCGACCCATTCTGTTACAATGAGCAGCATGTCGGCGAACATTGGCGGCATTCGCCAGGATCGCCGCTGTATCTGCTCGACGTAGCGCGGATCCCGTAGGAGTTCACGAAAGGAATCATGGTGAATCAAAAGACGCAGCGATTCGCGCGGTGGATTGGAATTGGCAATCACCCTACAGCGAGCCTGCCAAATTTCGTCGAGTAGAGTCGACTTACCGATCCGCTTCAAGGCGGAATCGGAGATCTCACTATCGTTCATTGATTGTCTCCCAGCAACGAGATGGCCGAAACATATCAGAGACGCAGAGAAGGTGTCAAGGAAAATATTTGCGCTTGACAGCAATTCGGAAAAAGAGTAGGAAGTGAATTGATGCTTGGTCAGGTGCCGACTTGCAAAGCTGAGGTCGGGGGCGCTATCACCGCCCCCACCTCCATTCCCGTGATAGGGGAACGAAATGTCTTTTCTTTCACTCAAAACTAGAATTCCAGGCGGTCAACTGCAAACCACGGAGCCCTTCGGCCATCTAGGCCGCGGGGCTTTTTGCGTTTGCCCTAAACAACTGAAAGGCGCGGGATGAAAACTATTGCATTGAGATCATCGAGCGCGCTCGATAAATTCAACCCAGCTAAAACTGGAATCAAGGTGGCGAAGCTCGACGCTCTAGCGGGCTTTGCCAAAGCAATTCAAGATTGGCCGCTTCTCGAAAACGCGGTGGACGTGAAGATCGAGGAGCAGGGCGAGTTTTGCAAGTGGTGGGAGGGGAAAGTAACACCGGAGCATGGGGCAGGACGTGGGAATAAAAAGGTTACAGAACTGCAACCTTTTTCAGATGAGGACGTTGATACCTGGAAAGTCCGCGTCCACCGGTGGAAGAAATACCTCAAAGAAGTGACGACGTATCGCGCGCGCCTACTGGGCGCCGAATATAGGGCGGCATTATTGGTCGATAAGGCATTTTACGGCGATCATGAAAATGAAAACGACGAGATGTTTACCCCGGCCAAATATATCGAAGCAGCCCGCTTAGTGATGGATGGAATAGATCTCGATCCAGCCAGTTGCGAGACTGCGCAAGCTACAATAAAAGCAGCTTCCTATTTTACAAAAAGAGACAATGCCCTAAGTAAAGAATGGCACGGCAGAGTTTGGCTCAATCCGCCCTATTCGCAACCCTTTATGACCAATTTTGTGGACGCGCTGGTCCGTCATGTAGCGAGCGGAAAGGTCACCGATGCCATTTTATTAACCAACGCCGCTACAGATACGGCGTGGTTCCATAATGCCGAGTCCATGGCTGCCCTCATTTGCTTCACCCGCGGCCGGGTAAAGTTTGTCGATGCCGTCCAGGGGGAGAAAATGCCGACTCAGGGCCAAGCTTTTTTTTACTATGGCAAAAAGACGGATCAGTTTAAGGCAATTTTTAAAGACTTTGGATTTATCCGCTGATGGGTCTCTATAATAAAGAAAAGTTTGAGATGTATCCGCCGGCGGGCTACGACGGACAGTTTGTTTGGGAATATATCGTTCGCCGGCTCCCGCCTCCAATTCGTCCTATGGACATCGACGCATACGTTGAAATAGGTGGATTATACTTATTTTTTGAAACAAAGGCTGAAGGCAAAAAGGTTCCAATAGGTCAACGATTAGCACTAAGGCGACTTCTGAATCATCCGAGTGCGACTGTGTTGGCGCTCTGGGGAAAAACGGCCGCCCAGGTGCGCCGTTTGGAAATATATAATGGCCTGGGTTCGCCGACTATTATCGATCCCGCCACGGCGGCCGATGTTGAGACCGTAGTGGATAAATGGGTTAAGCACGCCGTCTGGTTGCGAGATAAAGCCAATGGGCGGGATGACGCATTGCAGAAAGTCAAGGACTGGCGATTCACGCTTTGGGAATGATAAGATGGTTCGATAAGATCGAAAGGAGATTTACTAACCCTTTGACTTAGGCTCACGGTGAGGCGCCCCCCTGAAAAGCCCTTCCGGGAACACCGCGCGCATGCTTTAAGGCTCAGCCTTCTTTCTGGAAGTGGTGAGAACGAGTAGCGCGGGTATGATCAGACCAAGCCCGGATCGCGTACGGGGCAGGGGCACTGGAAGCCAAACGGCTCAGTCTAGTAGAAAGCGAAAAGAACGCATGCTGCATGCCGGCAGCCCGAAATACCGCGAGTCTTGATTCTAGCCCGGCCACACATATGCTGGAATGTGCGCTCTCCTCGGAGTAACGGGGTTGGGGAAACTGCACCCAAAGTCTCGGAAAATTCCGACTTCCTTATGCGATAGGCCAAAGCATGTCCTTGACATGCGACGCCGTGAGCTCACTTGAGACGTGTCAGTGAACCACTGTCTACCCGAGGTTTGAAACCGTAGTGAGAAAAATTATATGCGAGCTGTAGAAGCGTCACTGGAGGAAGTAAAATGACACTGCGAAATAAAATTGCAAACTGGCTGGACCCCCATCGACACGATTCCTGTCAAGCGAAACAGGTTGCTGCGCCCTGGATGCAGCATGCCTTGGATAACAGTCAACTGATGATCAGTCAACTTGAGTGTGAAATAAAATACTTGAAGGGACGGGTAGAAGTCAACAATTTCGCCCGTGAGTTTGCAAAGGAATTGCTGAAGGAAATCGCAGAGACGAAGACCCAGGTTTGATTTTCGACTGAGAGGAAATTATGGAAACCTGGCTCGATTTCATTGCTTTCATTGCCGGGGTTGCCGCCTTCGCCGCTGGGCTCGCATGGCTCATGAGTAGGTGGTTCAAGCGAAGATACAACCAGGGAGTTTGATTTGTACGTGAAACTTTCCGTAGGCAGGACTACGTAGGTTACGGGCGAGAAGCAAAGTACCCCCCCACCCCCTCGCGCGTGCTATACCAGGCGCGCGTATCTTACCCTCATAGGGCTTACCTATCACGGACACAGTGCGCGCGAAGCAAGCCGACGCGCGGCCCCTCATGAGACGATCGACGCGACAGCTTACTGACGCACCTGGACTAGCAGCATTTGCGTATTAGCTGGCAAACCGGTGTGCTAACGCGGCTTGAAACGACGCGACTGCTGGCACCTAATTGTTTTAGGCTGCCTCTGATAATCTGCTCGAAACTAAATAACGCAATGAAATCAGCGGTAGGAACGTCCCAGAAGAAGTATTATGTAACCTCAAGCCTTGTAAGTAGTTGATCTTCGGTCTGTGCTACTCTTTAGAACCCGGGTTGATCTCGATTGTGTTAGCATCGCCCGCCGGAGCCGTTTGCACGATGGAAATCTCGATCTTCGCCGGCCCGACTGCGATTTGCGCCCCGTCGCGGAACTTCGGATCAACGCCCTTGAGGTACAATGCTGATAGCGCACTGTCGTAGCGTCGAATCGCCTGGCCTGTTTTCATGCCCTTGTAGGATAGTGGCTCCAACCAGCCTTTCACCGCGCGCGTTTTTATGCCCTCGGCGTTTCCAGCCTCTATGATAGCTACTATCCGTACAAAAGCAGCCTGATAGTTGGCGTAGTCTTCAAGCCATTGATAATGATATAAGTGGTGGATCTTACTCAGCCTTTGAGCACCACGGATAGTTCCGGCCTGGATGTAGCCATTTAAGAATGCTCGTTGGTCCGGTAGCAGAGCTTCAGATGGGACGATAAGCGCGGATTGATCGGTAATCTCTTGCGCCGTGGCTTCTCTGTATCCAAATGCCATGGTTCTGCCTTACTCCTGTTTCACGTGAAACGCAAGCCTGCCTGTCGGCAGACAAGCCCTGAGTCTCGATCGCGTGTCGCGCAAGCATCCGATTTTCTTCGACCGACTGCTTTTTCCTTCTACGACTTGCAGGGTTTTTTCTTCATTGGACTTTAGTTGTATTTTTTTCTCATGGTGAAAATAGTTTTTGCTTGCAAGCTCCCGAATTCATTTCAATCGTATGTTTCTTCAGTCGGTCCTGTAGGTTTTTCATGGCACGAATTTCTCTTGTACATAGGGGTAGAAGCATTTTTTTTTCAGAGGCAAAAAAGTTGATATTTTGCGAAAACGATAACATGAGGGGATTGAAGAGGTAGCAACCACAGTGACAAAGCTTCCCTTGGTCGGGAAGTAAGGAGACAGCATGGACGTTTATGAAGTCATCAATCAGCGTATTATCGGCGCATTGGAAAACGGCACGGTTCCTTGGCAATGTCCATGGAAGAAGGGCGAATATGGCATGCCGCGAAACTTCGCTTCGACTAAGCCATATCGCGGAATCAATACTTTCATGTTGTCGATGACTAGCATTGCTCTTGGCTATCAGTCACCGTTTTGGGTCAGTTTCAAGCAAGCCAAGGACCTTGGCGGGCATGTCAAGGCTGGCGAAAAGTCACCGGCATTTTCGGTTTTCTACAAGCCCATGAAGAAAGAGACTGTAGATGAGAATGGCGATACCGAGAGCGAGAGCTACTCGGTATTGCGTTACACTCCGGTGTGGAATACCGATCAATGTGACGGGCTGAAAGTGCCGGATCTATCACCGGCGGACAGTTTCAAACATGAGATTATCCCGCAGGCGCAAGCCATTGTCGATGCCATGCCGAACAGGCCCGCAGTAAATATCCGAGCATCGAACCGCGCTTTTTATTCTCCGTCGCAAGACGCGGTAACGGTTCCCGAAATGTCGCAATTTTCCCAGGCAGAAATGTTTTACTCAACCATGTTCCATGAACTAGGGCATTCGACTGGACATAGCTCGCGACTTGCTCGTGAATTCGGTTCTTCGTTCGGAGATCATACCTACAGTAAAGAAGAGCTAGTCGCAGAGTTTACAGCCTCTTACTTGTGTGGGATTGCAGGGATTGAAAACAGAACAATTGAAAACTCGGCGAGCTATCTCAATTCCTGGCTGACTGTACTCAAGGACAAGGCTAACAAGAAGTGGATCACCTGGGCAGCAGGACAGGCGCAAAAAGCAGCAGATTGTATCCGAGGCATACAGCAAGCGGAGTTTAAAAAAGCGGCGTGATTTTCCCCGCGTATCCTACGCGGAGGGAAACGGTAGGCTAACCACCTTCGCGCCGGTTCCGTCAAGACCGGCATAACTAGGCGTGCGCAACCAAAGCCCCGATGACACGGGGCGAGGAGGGGAAATGGAACCAACCATCGAATATGAACGATACGAGGTAACGCTACCCAGCGGCGTCGTGGTACTCGGCAAGCTCTACAAAGGGGAAGTCTGCGCGTTGACATATTCGAACCGGACTCAAGCCGAACGGTCAGCGCAACGTGAAGGCGGCGATGTAATCCGACCCCACCGAAATTTTTTGGTGCGGTTGTGGAAAAGCGAGGCGGTGTAGGCGTGCACAACCAAAGGGAGGGCGAAGGGAATGGAAATGGAACAAATTAAAATCTTTGCTGAGTATCGATCGGGTTGTTTTTGCGATAGGCCAAAACTTGGCGAACAAGGTCCGTATGTCCTAACTCAATATCGCCCACGATTCACATGGCGCGAAGGTGTCCGAGAACTCGCGTCGAAACTCGGAGCTTTTGAAATCACATTTAGTAATAAGGAAAAAAAAGCAGTCGCGTTATTGCCGTTTACCTGTAGCCACCGAGATCAACAAGTTATTGGCTTTGATAGAACGTGGACATTCTAAGGCGTGCGCAACCGGAGGGATGAAAATGGCATGGCCGATCTGTAAATTTTGCGCAGGCACTGGACTAAACCCGCAATGCGCAGAGGATGCCTGCCGTGAATGCGGAGGACGTGGGTTTATCTTACCTCGTAACGAAGCCCAACGCGCGGCAGACCAAGAGCAGGATAGGGAGATAGACGACTAGACTTGCGCAATCAGCAGCACTGACATGACCCTCACCGCTCTACTCCGCGAACACAACGCGCTGGCTCTCCGGGGCACGGTGATGCCCCTTCCGGCCGATTACGAGGCGGCTGAACGAGGCGACTCCATGCTCCTCGAACCCATGACTTGCCACCATCAACCCAGACTGCTCAAGGATTTTAGCCCGGGCAAGAAAAATACCTGGGCTGTGCAATGCGTTGAATGCGGCAAGACTACGCGATATTTTCAAACGGCAGGTAAGGCCATTGAGGCATGGAAGGTCAAAATGTTGCGGGATGGCTGGCGTTTGGAAAGCGAGGTGCAACCATGACAACACGACCACTCAGAACCGTAACGATCCGAATGCCAGCGGAAATCCTCGACGCCATAGAAGCGCTGGCCGAGCTGGGCGATAGATCCACGAACGCGCAGATAGTCCGCATGCTGCGCGGGATTATCGAGGGCGAGACGGCGGACAAGGGCTAGGCTGGGCGCAACAAGGGGGAATGAAAATGGCAACACGACAATGGACAGTTGACGAACAGGCTGAGTTGCATCGCTTGGGTCGTCTATGTGACCGTCGTAGACGCGAGACCCATGATGCGGAGTTGCGAATGCAGGACCACCACTGCAATGCGAAGACTGACGCTGCGTACTACAACGCCGTGCAAGCACTGGTCAATGCCGAGGCACAGTATTGCAGCTTCGAGGCTGGTCTTAATGTGGGCTAGGCGTGCGCAACGAAGAAGGGAACGAAAATGGCAAAATATGAAGTCATGTACGCGGGGCTGAGTTGTAACCACCGGCACGATAGGCCCGGTGATTGCCGGCCATGTTTACCCAAACGGCTACGCAAGGCCCGGCTGAATTACCTGCTGACCGATGGTATTATCACCAAAATACCGCCAGCGACTGCCGCCGAACGGGAAGAACAAGACGAAGAGCTCTCGGATTATAACTGGGAGTGAAAACTAGGCGTGGGCAACCAGGAGGGGGGAATGAATATGAAAACCGTTGAACCATTTGCACAATGCCGGCGTTGCACTAGCGTGCCGCAATACCAAGTAGAATCATGGCTATACTGCGCAATGCATGTGCCGAGCTACAGCCGAGCGGAACCCGTTGAAATCCGCAAGGACACGGCGAAAATGGAACCGCGCAAATGGAAGATCTTCAAGGTCATTGGCGCCAACAACGAACAGCCGGGCATCCAATGGGCAAGAGCCGGCATTGCGGCCCTCGATGAGCCGGCAACCGTATTGCGGATAGAGTATTTTGATACCAAGACAAAGCGTGACTTCGCCGTCGTATCCGGCAAGCGGCCAAGTTTCGCGGTCTAACCCATATCCGCCGTTACGAGGCAACTAACAAACCCCGCCGTGGTTGGTGGGAGAAAGAGACAAAGGACCATGAAAACTTTACCAACAGAACTCTACGAGGCAATGAATGTTTGCCACGAGTTCATGCCGGCGACCGAGTATCGAATGATGAGAGGTTTCTTGAAGGGCAAAGAGGCTGGACACTTCGCCGACAAGTTTATTGAGTTGGCCAAGCGAATAAGTGATATGCCCAAGACCTACGAGCAAGACGGCAAGGGCGACGAGGCTATCGTTTATCTCCATTACTTTCGAGGTAATCAGGACTGGTGGATTTACGAGAAAGACGCGGAAACCCAGGACCGACTTGGACAGCATCAAGCTTTCGGCCTTGCTGATCTTGGCTACGGTGGGGAGCTTGGCTATATTTCCATCGTGGAGCTAGTCGCGGCGGGCGTGGAGCTTGACCTGTACTTCCGACCCACGCCATTGGCGGAAATCAAAGCGAAACGGACGGCGCGGCAAGAAGCTGCTTATGGGCAATGAGTTCGATTTTCCCCGCGTATCCTACGCGGCGGGAAACGGTAGGCTAACCACCTTCACGCCGGTTCCGTCAAGACCGGCATAACTAGGCGTGCGCAAACTGTCTGCCGACAGGCAGGCCTGGGTGAGAGATCGAGGCAAGGAGAACGGACATGAAACTCAACGGCAGTCATCACAAAGCGCTCGGCATTGCCCGAGCGCTCTTCGAGCAGGACGGATATCACACCCGCTACCTGGACGAGATCGAGCGGGAGATGATTGACCATGTTCCCGCGCCTATCCCAGCTACCGGCCCCTACACCATCGAACCCTGCGGCTGGCGGTCGACGTACCGTGTCCATGATGCGGCAGGAGAGCTAGTCTGCATCACTCTATACAAAAAGGGCGCCGTCGAAGTGGCGCGAAGACTGAACAAGGCGACTCCATGCTCCTCGCAGTAGTAAACGGCGTAGTCATCAACGGTGCAGAGCCTCTACTTGACAGCGCAGTGCGCCAGATGGTAGAGCGGCACAGCCCGAAGGAACCCGGCGAGTGGGTGGCGTGTTACTTGGTGGCGCTTGAGACTGTGGATCGGGCCGTGGGCCGGCGAGTGGTCGTGACGATATTGAACTGAAGGAGGACTGACATGCACCTAATAACCCCATACGCTCCACCGTCTTTTTTGAAGCCGGTGATTTTAGTCTCCACGCTGTTCAACTCCGCTACCAAGGAGACGGCAATCGAATTCGTGGACGCGCTTCACATTTGGCACGCCCTAGATGTGGCGAACTGCCATGAAAGGAATTGCCGGGACATTATGGAGTCAGATGCGAAACACCAGGGCAGACATTCCGGCTGGCTTGTGATTGAGACACATGCAAGCCTAGGCGCCGCGTTGGAATTCCATCTTGAGCTGACGAAGGACTTTATAAACGGCGGCACGGAGGAAGAATGGCAACAGGGATGGGGGCCGTACCTAGAACTCAGAGCGAGATTTGAGGCGGAACAAAAGAAGGAGGACTCCGATGGCTAAATTCATAATCATCGAGGAGCGTATTGACACGTATTCCGCAACGATAGAGGCGGATAGCGTTGAGCACGCGCAAAAACTGTACGACGAGGACAGTCAAGAAGTCTTCGGTAACAAGTGGGACCAGGAAGAAACTCAAAGCGTCGAGTTACGCCAAATCTACGAGCTAAACGACAAGGGAGAAAACAAAACCGCGTACATTTTCGAGAACGGCGTGATAATGGACACCGTGGACCTGGAAAAGTAAGGAGAAGCCATGAAAAACAAACACACACCGACACCTGGGCCCTGGACTGCTGGTACAGTAATCTCGAATGAGACTCGATACACGCAGCCCATTTGGGCAAACGGGATGTGCATCGCCGTGGTATACGGCGGCGTTGAACACAGATGGACGGATGAACACCGCGCAAATGTCGCAGCGATTACATCCGCGCCGACCCTCTTGGAGCGGGTGAAGGTGCTGGAAGAAAGCGTCAAGAAGCATATCAAGGGGCAACTCTATTTGAAGGAGCGGGTGAAGGTGTTGGAAGAGGCGCTACGGCGTATTGGAGATATGCGCCCCGAAAATCGCAACGCTCCAACCATAGCCCGCGCCGCCCTGAAGGAGAAGCCATGAGCCAGGAAGACCAGATTCAATTCGTTCTTGACGTGACAGCTCGGGCGGCGCGCGAAGTGATCGAGCATCTTAAAGATAGGCGCATCTGTGGGCCTATCACGCGACGCAAGCTACGAGACTGGGTTATCGCCGCTTGCATGGATCATGGGATAGAGGCAGGGGATAAAGAAGACTAACTCACGGCGTCGTAAATCATTCGATTTACTTTGGCCTATCGCTCGGAAGAGGAAATCAAGAGGCGGGAGGCGACAAATGGCGATATCGTGCCGTTCTAAGCCCGAACCAACGCTCTTCGAGACCGAGATCCCCTTCGCCCTGACCCCTCCGCCAAGCGACAGGCGAAGCTACGACAAGGTGACGCGGCTCTGCCCGCGGTGCGGACGGGAGTTGACGGACAAGGCGTATTTCAAGTCGAACTGTTTTCGGGGAACGTGCGGGAAGAACAAAAAGCCGTAGGCGAAAGCCGAATAATGAGGGGAGGGATAAATGCTCATTGATTTGGTTGCGGCCGAAGAGGCCGTCAAGAAGCTCAAGCTCGATTTAGGGCTGAGTCATCGGGCGTCGTGCATCGACGTGGAGCTGTGGAATCATTCGACGGGCACTAGAGAGCTACGGGTCAAGATCCACGTATTCGATAAAGACGATATCTGCCGAGCGGGCCGCGAGTTGACTTGGGAATTGGCGCTTGAGGCCGTCAAGCTCGCCGTGTTGGGCACGTCGGCTGATCCCGGCACTCAACCGATAACCGTGAAGGTGAACGCCGGCGAGGGCTAGTCAAATGAAAGAAAGACTCTGCCGTTGGCACTGTGGGCGTAGAACCTCGAACCATTCGGGCATATGTGACGCATGCTGGGTCTTATCAAAGCCGCTACGATCGTTTGACGCTGCCGGTCATGCCGCCTGGACGGTCAAAAAGCGAGCAAAGATGGCAAGGGGGAAGTCACCAGCAAGGGTAAAGGCAGGCCAGACCCTTGCCGCGCGCTTAAAAGCCCGTGCCATGGCTCCTGTGCTCAAATAACAGAGGAAAAAGAGGTTGGTGCCATGATGATCAAACAAACCGCTCCGTTAGTTCGCCCAACATGCCCAGATGGGCGTAGGGAATACCGGTGCGCCAGATGCGGGTCATCTGCCGCCTGGGAGGAGTGCTATAACTGCAATGAGGGCTACAGCAGCCATGACTGCGGCGATGATACCTGCTGCTGCCCTGATCCCGAAGACAACGTGCGCTGCGACATCTGCCGAGGGCATGGCGGGTGGTATCAGTGCCTATCAACGCCGGAGTGGTGCGAGGCGAATCCGCTACCCGGTCGGGACTTTAAACGGGGTCAGATTGAATGGTTCAAGACGGAATAATTTTACCCCATTCCCGGGTCTCCTTCTCCCCGGGAGTCGCTGCGAGCTCAAGCCCCTTGCGTGAAGAGGGGCACTGCAAATTATGAATGAGCCAATCTGTAAACGCTGCTACGGCTACGACCGCGAAGGCAAACCGCGCGATGGCCGGGTTATCGCGTATGTATGCTCGACGCTTGCTGACGGCAGCACGCTTAAACAGAGGGCGTGCCTAGATTGCGCTAATGACGCGCGCGCGCAGATGCTGCACAGCAAGCGTGGGGTGCCGGGAGAGTTTCATATTGAAATAATCAAAATAGGGCTTGCAAACGATTCGGCGTTGTAGTAATAGTAGTTTCCATGAAAACAAAACACAAGAAGGCCCGTTGTCGAGAATGTGGATGGGTCTGGAAGCGGCGAGTCGTCAATCCGATAAAGTGTCCCAACCCCAAGTGCCAGGCATTTTTTCCGCTCATGCCGAAGGAGAACGACAAATGAAATTCAAGCTGTCCACCGGCGAAGAGATCGAAGTTGAATTTCAGCATTTCAATGACCGCGCGGGCGTTCTTGTGAAGCGAACAAGGGCTATAGTGAAGCGCCACGGCGCGACATACGGCGGCGCAAGCCGGGTACATCCACGCGATCAGTACAACAAGATCATTGGTAGAAAGATCGCGCTTAAAAACGCGTTGCGGTTTGTCGAGCGGCCACTCCGAATTGAAATATGGAAGGCGCTGATCGAGAAAGGAATGAGGGTGGCGTGAAAGCTCGACTCAAAGTGATGCACGAAAAGGAGGGGTTATGATCACGGTACGATTTCCGAACGGGCAGGCGATCGCTTACAACACGGCAAATTACGTGTATCCAGAGAAGGAATACACCGACCTGTACCGAGGCGACAAAAATAAACGCGGGATATGGTTAGTTCAAGTTCCCAATTCTTGCTTGATTGAGGGAACTACTCCTTGCCGTGTTTCCAACGCACCACAGGAACAATCGCTCGAATCTCTGACCAAGGAAGTCCGCGCGCTAAGGCGGAATATGGAGAAGAAAAAGAGATGAGCCTAGATGAACCAACAAAAAAAGAAGTCAGAAAAATACTCGGCGCATTGCGGCGTGCGGTGACGTTGCTAAAAATATCTGGGCGTCAACGACGCTTAACGTGGTCTGAAGGCCAACTAATCCATGTAACCCTGGACCAATGTTGCGCTTTGGAGAAACGCCTAGGCGCAGGCCCAAATGTTCTCGATCCGATCCATAAACAAAATGGCCAAGAGTGGCCCGACACCTTGGTAGAAGTATGGGAAGCCAGAAAATGACCTGGCTACGCCCGTCGCCTGGAAGCGCGGAGGCCACGACGGATCGGCTTTGCGAGGAACATGAGCGGGGGGAGCACGACGACAGCAATCATGAGGGCTGCCCACGTTGCGAAGAACGAACATGCCAAGGTTGCGGGCATCCATTAGCGGAGTACGAGACAACAAAGACCTGCTGGAATTGTGCGAGGTAGAAATGATTTCTATTATTTTAAATACGGGGGATTTTCGTGGTGATCATGCGGCAGATGTGCGCGTGGCCTACGAGTTGATAGAAAGTGAAACGGTTGTCGAGTTAGTCGCGCGACTGATAGGTAGGGACCGCTCTGGCGTATCGGCTGAGACTGAAAGCATCGAACTGCGTTTAGTCAAGAAAGCGGGGAAAAAATAACGTGGACTATTTCAAAATCGCTACTGACATCAGTCGCGCTTACGCGCAGAGCGTAGGATACCGCCATTGCATCGGCTGCGATAGCCGGTTTATTCCAACACCGGATGAGCCGTTGCGATTTCGAGACTTCTGTCCGACTTGCTGCCGGGTGATCAACGTTTATCTCGGCATGGAGGCGCGGCGGGAAGAGGAATTGAAACGGAAAGATTAACTCGGGAATAGGAGGATTTACAGATGGCAGAAGAAAAAGAAGTGGCAGTAAGACGAGAACCGAGACAGTTGGCGCAAGCTGGTTTCGCGTTTCTTCCTAAGACGTGGGAGGAGCTTTACGCATACGCTAAGGAGATTGCACAAACGGACTTCGTGCCGAATGATTTACGCGGCAAGCCGGGCGCCGTACTGGCCTGCTGGCAGTTCGGCCAGGAGGTCGGTCTAGCGCCAATGGCGGCGCTACAGAGCATCGCCGTAATTAACGGGCGCCCGTCCCTATGGGGCGATGGCGCGTTGGCGGTCGTGCGAGCAAATCCGCTATGCGAATACGTCCGAGAACTCCGTCCAGACGAAGCGCTCAAAGCCGGATACGGCGAATGCACCGTCAAACGTCGAGACGACGATGTACCTATAATGCGCCGCTTCACGAAAGAGGAAGCGGAAGTTGCGGGCTTGTGGGGCGGAAAATCCACGGACGCGGCAAAAGCAAAACTTGAGCCGTGGAGCAAATACCCTGGTCGCATGTTGCAGATGAGAGCGCGAGCCTGGGCGATGCGGGATGCAATTCCAGAAGCCTTACGAGGTATCTCTATACGCGAAGAAGTCGAAGACATGGAACCCCGCGACGTTACGCCCGAACCACTCAAGATTCCACAGCCGCTACGAGAGGTAAAAGATGAGCCACAAAAAACGGGACTGGATGCTGCTCATGAAATGGCATCTGAGCAAGATCAACAGGAAGATCAATCAACTGACGCAGGAGCGCAAAGCGCTGATAGCGGAGACGAGGCGGGAGAAAAACAGGATAATCCACCGCAAAAAAAGAGCATCGAAGAAATCGCGCTCGCCGAGATCGCAGGGTACAGCAAGGACACATTTCCGAACGCGAAAGACCTAAACAAATACCTCAAGGGCCAGAGCGGGAAGGTGCAGGCGCGGATCTGCCAGGCTTTCAACGACCGACGAAAGGAATTGGGATTGTAGTGGAGAAATTCCGCTACCTCGACGAATCGCACCAGTATTTCCTCGGCGCATGCGAGATGCCGGGCGTGACTCGTATACTCGATGGGGTGGGATTGATATCTCCATTTGTGAAACAGAATCCGGGCCGGACGCAGGAAGGAAAGCTCGCTCACCATGCGCTCGCGCTTTTCGGTGCCGACAACCTAGATTTTGCCACGGTGGATCAGCGAATCATGGGCTGGGTTCTGAGCGGAGTGAAATTTTATGAAGCACTCAAATTTAAACCAGTTGTTTTGGAGAGCCCCAGCTTCCATCCCGACTATCTGTACGGATATACTTTCGACGCCATCGGCAAAAGTACGCTCGGCGATGTACTTCTTGATTTTAAAACCGGAAAGGCGGGTAAGACGGGCAGACTCCAGCTTGCCGCCTATCTCGATCCGGTGCAAAAAAAATGGGGCGGGAAGTGGAAGCGGGTAGCGGTGGAGCTCGACGAACACGGCGGAGAGCCGAATCTAGTCTGGTATTCGGTTGTCGATCAACGGACGGACTTTGCCGACTTTTTAGCGTGCCGAAGGGTGTTTGATTTATTAGGATGGGATAATGCAAGAGAAAACCATAAAGAGCGTGCTTAGAAAGAAGATCGACGATGCCTATCTGGTGCAGGTCGTCGATAAGATTTTCGGGTAAGGAGGAACGAAATGGATCTATGCGATGATGGCCACGATCAGGTATGTTATGAAACTCGCAAATGCCCAGCTTGTGCGATTATCGAGAAGCGCGAAGAGCTGCAAAATAGACTGGATGACGCGCTTGAGGAAATTAAAGAATTAGAAAGGAATTTGTAATGGAAACCGAACTCGTAGTTGAATCTCAATCCCTGAAACTTCCGGTCACAGCGGAAATCCAAAAAGCGGCGCAAGTGTATCTTGCCGCGGCGAATGCCGTCACCATCACAAGCAACGACGATCTGCTGAACGCGGCGGCCATCCGGGACGCGGGCTCCGACCGCTATAAGGTTCTGTGGGCCTTGCTAAATCCGCCGTGCGAAGAGGCGCACTCGTTTCACGGCAAGCTCGTCAAGAATCGGGATGCGTCATGCAATCCCTACAAGAACGGGTCCGCCGCAGTCAAACAAAAAATGATCCAGTGGACCCAAGAGCAGGAACGCAAGCGCCAACTCGAACAAGCCCGACTCGATGCGATAGCCAGGAAAAAGGCTAAGGATGACGCCCTCGAATTAGCGGCAACGCTAGAAGCTGGCGGCGCAACGGATGCAGCCGCCGAAGTCCTCAATGAGCCTATCCAACCTCCGGCAACCGTGCTGCCCAGGGCGACCCCGAAAATTGCGGGGTTCAGTAGCCGGCGAATCTACAACGCCGACGTAATCGACCGCAAAGCCTTTTTAGCCGGTCTCGTTTCGGGTGCGATACCCGATGAAGCCTGGGAACCGAATGGGCAATTTCTAAGATCCCAGGCGGGTGATTACAAGGAAGCCCTCGAAACCAAATGGCCCGGCGTGAAAGTAACCTGGAAGGATGTCTAGGATTACGAAAACTCAGGTCAGTAAAGGAGAAAGGGGAAATAAGATGGCAAGAAAGAAAAGTGCGCTGGTGGAACTTAATCGAGACAGGCGATCATGGTCGTTGCGCGTAAGCTCGACTGATGAGGTACTCTTGAAGGACATCGCGAATGCTATCGGCCAAGCAAGAAGCCGCGGAATCGACATCCTCAACACGGTGGACCCGTTGGCCGGTATCGATGCCAAACCCCGCAAGGTGAACGCGAAGAAGCCGGCGACGCCGGCAGAAGGGAAACCTCATGAAACAAATAGAGATTGAAACTTCAACCTACTGGCAGCAAGTCTATCTCAACGCGCGGTGTAATTCCGGTGAGTATCACGGCGACAAACTGCCGGTGATGAATTGGGACTGGCCCAAAAATGGATTTCTCACACGGCGGCGCGCCGAGTTGGCGGTACAGGAGGCGCAAGATGAAATTCGAAATCAAAAATCAATATTCCGGCTTTGTGATTTTTAGTCTCGAAACTGACAGCTTGAAGCTGTGCGTTGAGGTGGCGATTAAATCCGGGTCCGACTTGAGCGGGGCCTACTTGAGCTGGGCCGACTTGAGCGGGTCCGACTTGAGCGGGGCCGACTTGAGCAAGGCCAACTTGAGCAAGGCCAACTTGAGCTGGGCCGACTTGAGCGGGTCCGACTTGAGCGGGGCCTACTTGAGCTGGGCCGACTTGAGCGGGTCCGACTTGAGCAAGGCCAACTTGAGCGGGTCCGACTTGAGCGGGGCCGACTTGAGCGGGTCCGACTTGAGCGGGGCCGACTTGAGCAAGGCCAACTTGAGCGGGTCCGACTTGAGCGGGGCCAAAAATTTTAATAAGCATTTAACGACACCGCTACGGATTCTCTATGATCAACCTGGCCCTATTCGAGCCTACAAGCTCGTCAACGAACGAGGCGAAGGTCCATATGCAGTCACTAACGGTTATGCGGCGATCAATTATTTTGAGGCCGAAGAATTCAGCGTGCAAACGATTGATGAGGACGAAAATAAGCAATGCGGCGCAGGTATCAACTTGGCCTCGCTGGATTGGTGCATGAAGGAGTGGAAACCGAACTCTCGGATTCTGATTATGGAGTTTTTCGCCAATGAACCGAAAGGCAATCTTTGCGTGCCTACAGCTACAGATGGGAAATTCCGGGTCAAGCATTGCCGTAAAGTCGGAGAAAAAGATTTGAAAGAAATCGGCTTGCTAAAGTGAAAAAGGAGGAGGCGCAAGATGCAAAACAGACGGTTTGAACCGGAGCCCGAGCCGGAAGTTGTGCCCTGGTGGTTCGCGGTCGCAATGATTCTCCTCGTCGTGGCGATCCTCTACCTCGGTATCGATATCTGGGTTATCGCGAGGGAGATAAAGGAGTGGAAATGAAGCGGCAACCGGAGATAACCACAAAATCCGTCATCGTTCACGCCTTGCGCCTCCTCTGGCTTCATTCTCGTGAGCGACGCGCTGCGCTGAAACGCGACGGTTATAGCTGCATTTCGTGCCATCGGAAGCAAAGCGTCGCAAAAGGAAAAGAATTCAAAGTCCAAGTTCACCATGTTGAGGGAACCTTGAATTGGGAGTTGATGATCCAATATATTCACAATCATCTTTTAGTTGACCCGCGATTTTTGGAAACGCTTTGCAAGGAATGCCATAAAAAGGAGACCGATGCCAACAGGAATCTATCCACGAATACCAGCGATTGAGCGATTTGAGAAAGGCTACATTCCCGAACCGAATACCGGCTGTTGGATTTGGCTTGGCGGAATATCTACCGCAGGCTACGGCTTGCTTTCATTCGGCGCTGCACACCATGGTTACGCACACCGATTTTCTTATTTGACATTTAAGGGCAACATACCTGAAGGATTGGAAATAGATCATCTTTGTCGAATTCGATCGTGTTGCAATCCTCAACATCTTGAGGCTGTTGATCGCAGAACTAATATCATGCGAGGGATTGGCCCGGAAACTCTGGCCGAAAAACAACGCAATCTAAAAATATGCAAACAAGGTCATTCACTCGCTGATGCATATTTGAGCACGGCTTTTATCCGTGGAAAGATACGAACTTGGCGACGCTGCAAAAGGTGTAGCGCGATCAGTTGTCGAAAGTATCGGCATAGCAAGATCTGTAAGGACGACCACGAGGAGCGAACGGAGCGAAGACGTAGGATCGGATAACCGCCCGAGGGGGCATGGTCGTAAGATAACACTTGATAGAGGCAGATCACGTGAGCCTCGGTGCAACAATCGGCCATGCCTCTTTCGCAAGAAAGGAAAAAGATATGGAAGACAAAGAAGTCGGTGAGATGCTACGGCGTGTTAATACCGATGAGTTATGGACGAGTGACCACAAGTATATTCGATACGATTATCGTCGCTTGATTCACAAAATCGTCGAGGAACGAGCAGCGCGAAGTAAGGTAACTGAAGAAACCGCGTTGGACGACTTTGGCATTTTTCGTTGGGAATGGAAAATGGAACTGAAGCCATGACCAACCCCATCCCCATAGAAACCCGGCGGCTTTATGTGGAGTTGCGGACGTTCCCAATTAAATATGGGCCGATCATCGCTGCCCTCTGCGACGCGCTAGTAGATGCGTGGGCAAAGGCGTTGGAGGCGGATTGGCATCGAAACAATAAACATGCTGGTGACGGGTGCCATTGTGCTACCGCTGATCGGCGCGCGGAAGCGGATCGGCTGCTGAGAGACTTGGAGGTAGGAAAATGAAACCCACTATAAGAAACGACGGCCGGCGGCGGCGGGATGCGTTGCGATGACTGTCGCGATGAATGCGCTATGATCGGCCCGGAACTGGACGCCAGAATCGCCGAGGAGGTGATGGGGTGGAGACGTGCTGTAATGCTCAGTGGCCAACCGCTTTATCCGCCGGGAATGGCCAGAGAAGCAAATGTTTTTGGGCATACTGTGCCTGAGTATTCCACCTCCATTGCAGCAGCTTGGGAAGTGGTGGAGAAACTACGCAACTGGCCAGGTGGTCATTGGTGGTTGCATCTTTGGCAAGTTGCCGGCGTTAGGGAAGAATGGCGCGCGAGTTTTACGTTTGGCGGTATGGCGGCCGTACATCCAAAACTCGAAGCTACGGCCAACACCGCGCCTCTTGCTATCTGCTTGGCTGCGCTGAAGGCCATGGGAAAGCCATGAGCAAACTCGAGGAACTGAGAAGCTGGCTACTATCAGAAGAAAGGGCGTCACTCCGCGCCCAGCTTGCCGAGCAAACGAAAGCCGCAAATCATTGGATGGAAGAGGCGAATAAAGAGCACAACGACAATGAGCGGCTACGACGGGTTAAAGGATGCCAGTGTATCTGCCACGATTTCCCGGCTCACGGCAAGCTCCAGGACGCCCTAGAGGCAAATCGGTTTCACGCGGAAAAGGTCGCTGACCTTGAGCGGCAGCTTGCCGCCCAGGTAGTTGTAAGCCAGAAGTTGTGGGCAGAATTGACACCAGAGAAACGTCACGAAATCAACCGCGCCGAGGCCACGACTGAGGTGAAATGATGGATCGATTTGACGAGAAGGCAAAAACAATATTCGGCTGCTTGTGCGGGTTTGACTTTTATGAAGGCGATGGGATGCACGAATCATGGTGTCCAGCTAGATTTCGCGCGGTACATGCCGCCGGCCTGCGCGACCTCGATGCTGCCAAACAACGAGAAATCGACGAATTACAGCAGCCGATGGAATGCGGTCACTATGGCGCGAACCTGCAACCGGACGATGCGAACGCCGATGTTTGCGTGGTCTGTGCGGAGATATTCGACGCTAAGGCCAACGCGAGGCGGGAGACGTGGGAGAAGGCGATTGAGCTAATACCCAAAAACTTATCGCCAAACGCTGCTCATTGGCTGCAATGCATCTTCCGCGCTGAAGCGGAGAAGAAGGTTAAGCCGTGAAAACGAAGCCATTCCGGTGCAAATTCTGCGGCGCGATACTCAAGCGGGATGCAGACGGCCAGTATTGTCCGACGCGGGGGTGTCAGTGGAGTCTGACGGGAACGGGGGTGAAATGGTGGAAAGTAAAGGCATGAAGAAATCAATTCCAATATTGGCATCCGCAGCCGGTCTCTGTTTCAATATCGCTGGGCTCCTGTTGTTCGATGTACAACTGGCGCAATTGGCGGTTCTGTGCTATATCCTTGCTGCGCTGGAGGCCAAACCGTGAAACTTCTATTTCTAAGTTTAGCGGCGGGGTTCCTCTTGGGCAGTATTATCAACGCAGTTGGCACAGGAAACCCAGGCCCAGAGGTTGCTACAATCACCCTATGGGCTATTGCTGCTGCTCTTATAGGAATTGGGATCAGGCCGTGAAACGGATAAAATAGGTGTCGCGAATTGGATGAGTACGACGAGGATATGTTAAGTGAGCGGTGAGTCCTGAATCGCCTTCATCTTGGCGAGCTAATCCCAGACCCCGTACTCAATCGCGCCCGTGATATCGTCTACCCGTGTTTTTTGCACTTGTCTAGCCCATTGGGAATTCCATAGCTCGAAGGCCGCCTTCTTCCAGTCCTGGGCGACCATAGCGGCAATAAACAGGGGAAACCCCTTTAAACCCTCAGTACCCAAGTTGAAAGCAAGATTTACAATGGCATCTTTGCGGGTCTCGTCGAGATCGTCGAACCAATCGAACGCGGCCCGACACTCGGCGGTTTTGACGGCGATGTCGTCGACCAGCAGCAGGCGAGAGATCCGCTGAGGGATAGAGCCGCCCTTGCGCTTGTCGATCAGATGTCCGACTCCGATCGTCCACCAACCGAGACTGTCCTGGTAAGCGTGGAGCACCTCGTCCTCATGCTCTATCAGCTTCGCTTGGCCTTCGGGGGTCACTTCGCCCTCTCCATCTCCATTAATGGGCTTTCATATCCTACAATCGCCTTGCACCCCCAGCAAATCACCGCACAGTAGTCCTGCTTCGAGCCGATTAACCACTTACGTTTGCAACGTTGAATCTGACCACGCAGAAATTGACGAAACGGGTCAGCACCGCACTTCGGGCATATTTCAAGACTCATCGGATAATCTTTGAGTAAATCGTATTCAATTGGCATGTCAGTGCACCGGCACCTTTTCAAATACTTCTCGCCGATCCAAACTGTTATGAACAATTACGCACGGTTCATCTTCGTCGCGTTGCGGACGACACCAGCAAATCAGATCCGCCCGATGCTCACGTAGGTCGTTGAGGGGGATTACATGGCGGTCGTGGCCATAAGAGGCTTTCAGTGCATCGGTCACGGCATCCCCTTCTGCTCCGTTAGAGGCATCAACTCCTCAACTCCTGTGCTCCTGCATTGTGCCCTCAATACCTTGGGTCTGGCGCTTTCTGGTACGCTCAAGCAACCACAGTTTCGCGTCTTCGAGCTTCCTAATTGCCCATGCGTTCTCGCAACAGCGAAAATTCCCCTTCTGGAATCCTTCGAGACGGGCAACAAGAACGTCGATCACGTCCTCAATCGAACAACCGTTGACGCCTTCGGGGAGCGGACCCGCTTGAAACTTGATTCGGATATAAGTCTGTCCTGGGTCTTGCGGATGGTCTGCGAATTTATTTGAGCCATTCACTTCGACTAAGGCCGGACTACCATCCATCGTTTCTTGTTCTGACATAAAGCCTCCTTTGCTTTTCAGGAGTTAATAATACCTACTCATCCCGCTCCAACGGATTCAAACGTGTCCTCCTATGGCCTAAACTTCATCGCCAACTTGCCGATCTGGACTAGAATTTCAGCCGCCAACCCGCCGCAGTCTTGGAGGGCCTGCTGCTTGAGGGTTTGGGTTATCCGGTTGGATACGATTGCCCGGTAGGCAAAAGCCACCAATCCGCCCGAATCGTCAGCCGTCAGCGCTTCCAGCTTTGACCAGTTGCCGGCCAGGGTTTGCGCGCAGGCTTGGTCATTGGCTGTGCCGTAGGTTTTCGCATTCGCCAAGAAAGCGTTGAGGTCGTCCTTAAGCACCGGGCCGAAAAAGCTACAGCCAGTCACCGCGAGTAAGGCGGCAACCGATCCAATGGTGGCAAGCCAACCGCTGCGCGATTTGCGTTCATATTGCATAAACGACTCCTTTCATCCGACGGATCGAACACTGCCATGCTTAATGTACAGGCGTGCTCTCCAAAATAAGAGTACCTAAGCGTTCCTGTCGAGCCAATGTCGGGGTTTGTGACAGCCGATTCTCTCAATGGCATCGGGATAGAACGTATAGCTACGCCCGTGCTGTTATCCATGACGGCGATATCGTCGGTTGTTATCGTATCTGTTGCTTTTCTTGTTGCACACCCGTTCAGTGACAGCAACAGCGCCAGAGCGATGGCGAGCCATCCCCAGAGGCTCGATAAATATCGGAATGTGCACGTTGTCATGGCGTCACTCCTTGCTCCATCTTCTTTTGATAGAATTCTATCCAGGTCTGCGGATCGGCGCAAGAGATGACCGCTACCCCCGACGTTTGCGGTTCAATGAGGCACGATACGTCAATACGCGGCGGGCTGTTATTGCCAGGGACAGCGCAACCGACTAGCAGCAAAAGTGCAGCTATCTTTTTCATGGTTTCTTCTCCGTTTCCCGGCTATCAAACCATGATTTGATGATCAAAGTTGCCAATCCGATGAACGCCTCCGCCGAGACCACTTTGATGATCGTCAGATATAAAAAGCCACCGGCGAAGAGAAAAGTCAAGATTGGGCGGACGCTACCACGCAGGTTTTCGAGCATAAAACCTCCTATCGATCCTTCAATCTCTCAACGGCATCCCAGAGCTTGTCGATGTTTTCATGTGCGCGATTGTCTTCTCTGATGTGAATTTCCTTCCATTCTTCGACTTTCCCCAGGCGGCCATTGATTTCTCTTACTCGGTTTAAAGTTTCCTTGCCATCGTTTCTGATTTCCTTTACGACCCAGCCAACGAGGACTACAATGATGCCAGTCAAACCCTGAATGATGAGTAGTGCGTATGCGGTGTCCATTATCTACCTGCTCTCGTTCCGCCCATCGCCATCATGCCACCACGACTCGATGATGACGGAGCGTCGGCGGCCATCTCGGTGGCGGTCAGCGCACGGTCATCTAGTCGCAGGTCCCAAATTTTACAACCATCGCAAAATTCAGGATCGGCCCAAGCTGTCGATCTCCCGATTGAAACACCCGAACTTGTGGAGTCGTCAATTTGTGCCCCGGACGTGATTCGAGCGTATTCCCGTCCATTAACATACAGTATAAGAGCATCGCCGTTATAGGTTACGCCTAATCGAGTCGCTACCGTGGTACTCAAAATTGGGCCACAAACGCGCCAGTAGATCGTACTGCTCGCGGAAGTAAATCCTGCCTGTACTCTACCGTCGCAACCCGACGTTGCCGCTGTGCCGGTGCTTGAGTACAGCCAAAAGATATAATTACTGACGATAATAGCCTGCCAGCCGGTTGTCGTAGCAGGAAGCGCCCAAGCACGTAAGGTAAATGCGTTTGTGAGATGAACACTCAAGCCCGCCGACGCTGCTACGGAGCCTGTATGGGTAGTGTCATAGACGGGCGTATTGACGCCTTTGTATGTGCCCCAGGTCGTTCCAGCGGTGAGCGTGCCATCATGCGTGCCACCGGGCGAAGTATCGTTTAGATTAGTCCCGCTCCCCTCACCCGACGTGAGTGTCAGCACGTTACCGGTCGGGGTCGAGTAGTTGGCCGTTTGAGTCTTATCGCTGGCCATCGTGAAGACGCAAACATTAGGCCCCGGTCCGCTATTGCAGGTGCCCGTCCAACTTGTAAAATCATTTCCTCCCGCCGTTGCTGCTGCTGTCAACGTGACGAACGTTCCATCGTTGAAGGTACAATTGGGTGATGAGATAGGTGTGTTACCTGAGCAGTCGCCATCGTTAGAATTCGGCGAGACAGTTATTGCGGCCCCACTGGCCGGGTTTATCGAATTAACGACTAGTTCCCATGTTGCTGCCGCCGCAATATATTCGTAAGCACCAATCGCATACGTAGCCCCTTGAGGCCGCGCCACGCCGTCTTTGTCAACATTAAACGGCGCTCCGAGAGTGGTTCCGCCCGTCTTTGCCGTCGAGGTTACTTGCAGGTGGTAGTCAGTACCACCGACGAAGGTTGGATCAGTCGTGAAGTTGGTGGCCTCAACTGTACCCGTTCCGCCGTTTAGGATTGTTCCGGTTGTGTTGTTGTAGAGAATGGTATTCTTGATCTGTGTGCCGTCGATACTATAACCCGAATAGATTACGATGCCGTATCTGTCGTTTCCAGTAATCGTGTTTCCATAAATCAAATTGTTGTCGTTCGTGCCAGCGCCGCAACAAACTGAGACCCCATCGTAGCCATTGTTTGCAATGATCGAATTGTAAAGTTGGTTTGAACCACCAGACCCCAGCAGAATCCCGGCGCCAGCCCAGGTAGCGCACGTGGCCGCATCTGTGCATGTGTCATGAATGTAAAGAGAGCGATAAGTATTTCCAGCGGGAAGAGGCGCCGTAGTGTCATAGTTATGCACTCCATAGCTAGGTGCGTTGTAAATTTCACCGTTCTCGAAAGTGTGATTGCTACCGCGATTGTAGATCGGATACGTATAAGGGTTGCCGCCAGTGCCAACATTGGCAAACGCGCCATCGTGGACGGAAAAATTTTGGAATAGGATTGGTTGCCCCTTTGCAATCAGTATCCCGTTCATCCTCGCGACGTTGCGAACCTCGAAATTTGTGAATTTGATCCCTGCCCCGCTCTGGACATAAACCACGCCGTACGCTTCGGTTGGGCCTATATTTGTGCCGTCGAAAATCAGACCGTCGATCGTGATGTAGCCTTTATTGAATCCCTGGTTTAAGGTCGCAGGTCTGCCAGTCGCAGGCATGATTACCACGCTGTCGCTACCATTAATAGTAACCGTAAACTGTGCGCTGGATGTTCCAGTAGGAATTTGTAAATAGCTGATCGACTCGGCGTAAGTGCCTGCATAAATCTTCACCGTATGTCCTGCACCGGCACCATTCGTGGTCCCGATAACAGCAAACCCCCTTGCGATGGTCAGACAAATATCGGTAGTGTCGTTCGTGCATCCGTGGGCGTCCGAAGCTCCGCCGACGTTTTTACCCACGTAATACGTCGTAGCGTCGACCGATGACGCCCAGGCGAAAAAGACTAAAGTGAAAAGGAGTTTTTTCATGGTTGGAAAAAGATCGTTGCGGACACACGACTTCGCGGACTAGCAGCATAAATCGCTGCCATGTCTACGTCGCTGTTAAATACCCGCAGCTCGTCCATTTGGCCGAGGAAGAGATTCGTCGCATCGACTGCCCAACTGCCAAATCTAAAAACTACGGTATCTCCGGTATAGTCCATCGTCGCGCTCGACAAGGTGGCGGAGCCATCCTGCGCACCGTTGATCCACGTCGTGAGTGCAGTGCCTACTTTTTTGCACCCGACATGCGTCCACACGTTGCCCGTTTCATCGACGCTGGCAGTGCTCGTCGCCGTTTCGCCGGAGTCTGTGCCAACAATGGCCTGACATTGGAGCTTGTCCGTGTTCGTGACGTACATCTGCATGCCGCTCTTGGCGGGGGCGTCGTCATCGCCATTAGTAACAATAGGTCTGTACGCTGCCGAACCTTCGAGTTTTATCCAAGCAGCAAAGGCCCAATCTGTTGTAGAAACGATATGGCTCGTTCCACAACCCAAGTAGTCTACCGTACCCGCATCGAAGTCGATACCGTAACCGAACTTTCCAGTCGTCCATGTCGGCGAGTTAACGAAGGAGCAGGTAGTCGCACCGACATTCGGCGCGACCGTCGTGCCTGTGTTCTGATTCAGGTCGGAGTACCAAACAATATCCGCGAAGGCAGGATACGCTAGAGCGAAAAGCGCAAACAGCGTGAGGGATAGAATGCGTTTCATGTTTACCACGTTAGATAAGCCGCCGCCTTGACGCGAAAATCTGCGATCTGCGCGCCGCCAGTCGTCGCACCATCCATTTCGCACGATGCCTTTATCTCCCCCCCGGCTGCAATCGTGCCGTTAATCGTGATGGGCGCGCTGGTAGCCGCGACCGGGCGGTATTGGACTGCCGGCGTCAAGACGACAGCGACTTCTCCCGTGACATCATGCGCGGTGTAAGTGTCCGTGCCCGGCCGATATGCTTTGATTGAACAGGTAAAGTCGAAGTGATTTGCCGGTGCAGCATTCTTGCTGACACCGACGAGGCGCACAGTCATTGTCGTGATGCCAATCATTGAGGCCACTACCGGCAAACTAAAATCTAGTGCATCAGTAGTCGCGGTCGTTACCGTGGCCCAATATTCCTTTTCCATGTCTGTCACGATCGCTTCAAGCGCAATCGTGGCGGCTCCACGCTCGGTAAGCGGGACATAGGCCGACGGGGCGACGATGCTTTCCGTGACAATCGGTGGTGATCCTCCATCGCTTGTCCAATAGTATGTTCCCGTCGCAGCGGCCCCGGGCCTGACTCGTTTATATGACGTTACGCCTGTAGGGGCATAGGCTCTAATCGTGTTCGCGGCTAGGGTCGCTGACTGGGCAGTACCCTGTGTCCATTCGTCGCAGCCCGCTGTGCCCGCCGTGCACCCGCCCGTCACGCCGCCACTGGAAAAGCCGTCTGCCCCAACCGTCCCGGCAAAAATCGCATTGCCAGAGGCGTCCAGGGTAGAGGTAGCAGAGGGGGTCTGTAGTGCCGTAGTACCGCCGCCCGTGGTAAAGGCCGTGCTCGTGAGCGCTGCTGCGTTGCGGGTGATCGTCGTCGTGTCGCTGAGGTCGGTGGAGGCCAGGGCTACGCTGTTGATCGTGAAGCCCGTCGTGGCGTTGATGGTGGATGATTTCATCCCCGCCGTGCCGCCCACGGTCACAACATCATCAGTGCCCTTAACGAGTCCCGGCACGTCGCCATCATCAGCGTTGTTGCGGAATGCGACGGCTGTTTCAGCGCTGCCGACATTGAGGATACCAGTACCGGCGACACTTGAAGCAGTAGAGACGATCTTGCTTGCAGGCACGTAATTCTTGAGCTTGACCATTGCCCCACCGACACCGCCGAGATCACCAAGGCTTGTGACGTTGAACGCCATGTTCGGGTAGGTTGTCCAATATAAAGCACCGGCGGCACTGTATAGCGGAATGTAGCCGGCAGGTGCTCGCTTATAGAAGTTGCCGTGTGAAAATAGTGTATTTGCGTCGTTAAAGTAAAAATCCGGTGCAACATTGATACGAGGAAAGGTCGCTCCGGTGCGATCATTGAAAAACGTGTTGCCGTCTAGAGAGATATTACCCGTGTAGTCGATGATTACGTCGGTTGCGCCCGCGCTTCCCTGCCAGGTGAAACCGTTTGACACGACCGACCCTGGATTCGATCCGGTAGTGCCAGTCAGAAATTTGCAGCCGACACATTCTGACTCGCCACCTGTTATTACAAGGTTTCCAGTGCCGGCTGTAAAATCGGCAACTCTTGAATTGCCAATTATCGCCCCTGTCACGGTAAAAGTCCCGGACCCAGATGCCCAATTGATTGCACGATCAAACCCGTTGATCGTTCCTCCGGTGAACGTGAAATTTTTAGTGTTGCCTTCGGATAGGGTTAGAATCCCAGAGACGGCGGTAGCCTCGCCGCGGATGACCATGTTGGTCATATTGACTTCAGACACCTGCGGCGTACCACCCGCCGTTGCGTTACCTAGAGCAATTGCGGCTGAATCTGTGCCCGCGATTCCCATCACGGTGACTCGATTTAAAGTATTGTTAGAGCTGCCAGTGGTGTCGCCGATAACCGCAGTACTATTGTGAGCTTTAACGAAATATGCCGTGAATGTCGTGGCGTCCGCGGCAGTGACGTAGACGTATTCAAGATCGCTGCCGGTGTCCACGTTTACGACCGTGCCGACAGTTATTTGCCCCATGCTGCTGGGTGTCACGACCTGCGATGAGCCGGCTGTCACGGTAGTGCCCAGCGTCCCGGACAGAAAACTGCTCTGTATAGCGGTTAAGTGGATTCCATATTTGGTCAAGCTACGAGAGTTGAATTCAACGTTGTCGATACTGCTGCCGTTAGCACCAGCCATGATGAGCATCGCGCCGTTGAACGCACTACCGTACCAATCGATGCGACAGCCGCTCGGACCGAAAGTCCCACCGACTGCGCCTTCGATATGAATTCCGTTAGCTGTGTTTCCGCCATAGATCAGTGGTGATGTAATCCTGTACGTGCCAACTGGACAAAACAATTTGCCCGAACCCGTCGCGGTCACGCCGTCAGTAAATCGATTGAGCGCCGCTTGAATCGCGGCAGTGTCGTCGGTCAGGTTATCGCCTTTGGCGTTGAATGGAGGGCATTTCCAGTTGATGACACCCGTAGCGAGATAATCAGGACATTGCGCATCCGTCCCATCCCCTATTGTGATAGCGCCGATAGCCCCCCCATCCGTAACCCGCGCCACTGAGCCGGCAGCGGTGGGAAGTGAGGCTGTGGCTTTGTTGGGGATGATGAGGGGGTCGAAGAAGCCGCCGCCAGTGGTGCTACTGGGCTGAGTAATAAATCCCGCCTGAGCACTCGTAGCCCAGAGCAGGATTGCAAAAAGGATAGATAAGAGTTTTGTCATGGGGTAGCCTCAATATTGATCTAGTCCTTGAATCACCTGGTTGTCTCTCTGCGCGCCCGAGTCATCGGGTGCTTGCCAGCGCATGAGATTGTCTCGCGCTTCTGGTGCCATAGAGTCTAATAAATCGAGCGCCAGTCCGACTTGTCCTTGCGCTTTTTGTCGATCGGCTTCTTTGAGCATTGGCAAGACTTGACTGGCATCCGCTTTGAGAGCTTTCTTGGCTAAGTCGGTATCTTCAGCCAATAACTGGTTTTTGGCGTCCTCTCGTGCCCGCGCTAATGCGCCCTGGAACAACTCGCGCTGCGCCGCTTCTGTTTCGCCTTTCCACTCCGGCGTATTAAGTAACTGAGCCTCAATGCCATTGTCGGGGTGCCGCAGGTTACTACGGTAAATCACTTGCCAGCGGTCGCGCTGCTGCGGAGTCAATTCTACCGGCAACTTATCGCCGGGCAACGCCGTACTTACATCGAAAGAGTCTTGAACCTTGCCACCAAGAGACCAAGGAAATCGTGGCAGTTTAACCTGAAGTCGCGCGCCTTCATCTTTAATTCTGTCTGGCTGCTGTTTCACTTCGGTAATCGGACTCACCAAATTGAGTGCCGCGCCGGCCCAGGTGCCTATGTTCCTGTTGAGCCAGTCTGCCCCTATCGCTTGTGGGATTAAAACAGGATCGCCGTAACCATCGCGCATGTACGGCATTTTATCTGAGTACCCAAACACCGGGCCAAACGCGCCGTTTCTTGCCTGATCGACCCAAGTTTTTGCTTCGCGTTGAACGGGGTCCATGCTCCGCACAATACGGCTTCCTAACGGCCCGCCTGTAGCGACGGCAGTAATCGGCCCCATAGCAAGCTTCGCAGCCTTATCACTGATGCTTTCCTGGCTTTTTATCGTTCCCACTACGTCCGCAATCTGACCAAAGGTGCGCCACCAAGTATTGTCAAGTAAGACGCGCGAAGCCACTAAGCCCAAGGTCGTTAAACCCTGCTCCGCCGTTGGGTCGTCAAGCTGATTGTGAATCTCGGCAAAGTCGTTGATTGCCTCGAAGACTAGAGAAACCGGATCAGCTACGTTCTTTAACGGTATCCATTCGCCTTTACCGGACATGATAGAATACGAGGGCTTATTCCATGATCTTCGTAGCGTCGTGTCGGTAGGCCCTCCCGCAGTCGAGAGTCCCGCTTGGTGCAGCCCATATAGGAACTGTGCGGCCAGTCCGCCCATTGTGAGGCGCGCTACGGCCATATCGGCGCGTTCGCCGCCCGCTAGGATGTCATCGTAGAGCGATTTTCCTAAAAGATTTACTCCCGGGGTCCTTTTTGCCGTCCATTTAACCAGGTTCATTCCGCTTTTTACGAATGGAAAAAAGAAATACAACGGTCCTTGCTGTATGAACTGTTGTGCAGATTTTCCCCACTTGCCTAGTTCGGATTGAAACGAATCGTTAAGGGCAACAGTAACGGCGTGTGCTCTCATGTCCTCGGTGGGCAGGTTCGCCCGCCGCTCTGCGTAATCAGCAACGAAATGCCAATAGGGTTTACCTTCGGCGAGTGTTCCGGCTTCAACCATTTTGTCTGCTCGCTCTACGCCCTTTCTGAATGCAAGCGCGCGATAGTCGCCGCGGGTTGCGAGAGTTTTCCAAAGATTATCGATGCCAGCTACGAACCCCGTAGGGATATTCACGATCCTGCCGATAACACCAGGGATGGCGCGATGGATCTGCTCGTCGAATCGCCCTACGGGCTGATTGGCGAAACCATCCGCGAACGCCTTAAGCGATTCTCCGATTGCCCCCATCTTGCCGTAAAAATTGGCCATTGCTTCGCCTTTTTTTACGCCGTTGATATCGTCAATTGAAAACCTTCCTGCCAATCCACGCTCAGCAACATCCGTCGCCGAAGCCAGGAGGTTGCCGTTAAACACTCGCGCCCAGGTAATAGGCGTGGCAAGTAAGAGGTTGCGAAAAACTTCTTTCGTTTGCGCCCACCAGCCTGCACCTTTCAATCCTGCTTGATCCGCTTGATCCGCTGCGACTATTAGGGCTTTAAGCTTGCCGTCCTTTTGCGCCTGCAAAACATCCTCGGCCATTGTCATGGTCGCCGCGTTAAAATCTAGTTTCGCCATACTCTCGGGGTCCCAGCCTTCGAGCATAGACGACACGGATTTTGCGGCCGGCGATTCTTTGAGGATTTCCACGGTACGGCCTGCGGTCTTTTCCTGTTGGCGAAAGTTCGGCAGATAACCGAAAATCTCCTGTGACTTTTTGTTAAATAAGGGAATTGCATCGGGTACACCATCAACGACTTGTTTTGCAAGTCCGGCCCATTCATCCAGTGGGCCTTCCATCGTTTTCAAGTAGGCGAGAATTTGCGACTCGTTCAATCCCGCTTTTCCGCCGAGTTGTTTTAGATCGTCAAGCAAGATGCCGAGTTTGTCGGCCTCGGCTTGCGTTGCGGCATGGGCCTTACGCTCGCTCATCTTGGCCATCTGGTTTTGGAAGGCGCGAAGAGATTTGAAGAATTCGTCTTGGGGAGTGAGTCGCTGAATAATTTGCGGCGCCTCGCCTTCGGCTGCTATCAAAGGAATTTTTACCCCGTCATTTTTCAACCCCTGCTCAATCGCATCATCCACAATCTTTTCAGATGCCACTTTAGCACTCGGCGCCCACCCGCCTTCGACGCCAGCTATCGACTTCGCCCCAGTTACACCCGCCGCCGGATCGCTAAACGCACCTTTGAATTTGCTTACTCCCGTCGCTAATTCCGGCACATTCTCTTGAATCGCCTTGGCGAATAACTGCGCGGTCTTGCCTATCGGGACAAAGTTGCTCCCGGTCTCAACCGCCGTTGCGATTACAGCCGCGAGCCCTGGCGATGCTCCGTTATGCAAGGCTACGCGCAACGCCACCGCTCCGTTCACTTCGCTGAACGCCACCAACGGCGCAGTCAATATCCCGACCTGATCCCACATGGCCTGCCCGATTGTCTTTATGTTGCCCCATGAAGATTCCGTTGGATCGTGGGTCTGTGCAATCTTTACAAAATCATCCCAATTCTCCTGGACGTGCTTCAATGTTTGTTTCCAGTAGGCGTTGAATATCTGCCCATCAGCTACAAGGTCGTCAAGATTGTCATGGGCAAGCCTGCGCATCTTCTCGTTGCGCTCTGCCGCAGTCATGTACCCATCCCGGTAAGCCGCGTTGAGCTGCTCAGGGGTCGGACGTTCTTTTTTTTGCAGTTGAGGCATGTTAATAACTTAGGGCTGCACCGTGCTTTTGCTCGATAGCTTTAAGTTTTGGATCTGTCTGTTTTATCAGCGTGTCGAGCAACGCCTTCGCCGCCTCCGGCCCTTCTTTACGATAAGTATCCTCAATGCGCGCCTTGTCGCGCTGCTGCATACTGCCGAATCTCTTTTTGAGAAATGGGTTTTCATCAACATATGCCTCGTAGGTAGTTTTCAACTGAGAAATGGCGCGGTTCTCCTTGGCAATCGCATTTGCATCTCGCGAAATGCCTTGATTCTCCATCGCAGTCTGATCGCTCTGCAATTCGTTCGCCGCCTTGCTGATAAGCGGATTTGCCCGGTCGCTTTGACCCTGTAGATGTTGGAGCTTCGCGCGCGTTGCTCTGATTCGCGGCAAATTGCGCTCTCCAAGGTAGTATTCACTCATGATCGCCTGGACGCTATCGCCGCCCGCGCCGCTCGGCGGATTGTCGTTGACGGTTTTCAATGCCCTCGCTTCAGCCGGCGTAATTCCTGGAATCTCGTCACTGAGGGCCGCCTGTAACCATGCCTCAGATAATTTTCCGTTGTTCGCCTGTCCGCCCGCAATTCTTAGCACAATTTTCTTAACTTGATCCCTTACTCTGTCTTGTGCCTTTTCGTCATCCTCCATCTTTTTTCGTGCGGTTTCACGCCGTTTCAAAAGTTCCTCGGCACCAAGGCCCTTAAAATCTCCCGCATCGGCAGCATTCAAAAAGCCCGGTGCATTGGTTAAAATCATGGTATCAGCGCGGTTCGTAAGAACCTTTTTGTCAAAGTTTCTCAGTTCGCCTTGCGGGTCTTTGAGAAATCCTCTTGCAGCCATAGTGCCGGTGAGATCCCCAAACATTCTGGCAACGCCCGCCTGGTTTTCATTACTGTCAGCGATCGTCGCGGCGGTGATAAGTTGATCCGTTGCCGCCTTGTAGTCGTCAATTGCCCTGTCTTTGGTCTTGACTCGTCCCAGATGTTCGATCTTGCCGGTCAGGGCGATCGCCACGTTCGAAAGTCTATTCTTGATTCTAGTCTTGGAGACGTCGCTGCGCGCGGTATCGTACTTGGCGTCGAAGATTTCCTGCTGTGCCTGCTTGCTCTGTGCCTCGAATTCTTTAGGGTCCGTAACGGTATCGTTCAACTCGGAGAGTTTGGCATCCCAGGACGCCTTGATATCGCTCGCGATCTTTACAGAATCCGCCTCGTCCGCACCATCCTCCAGCTTCCAAAGCGTTTTCCCGAAATCCCGTACCGCCTGACCCGCATACTGCAAGGCGTTCGGCCCGACGCGCGGTGCGCTGGTGTCGACCTGGGGAACCTGTGGGGCTATTCTTAAAAGTTGTGCCATTTCAGTTCAGCAAAGTGCATCGCAGTACGGAACCTGCGAGAAACTTGTTATCACTCGCGTTAGCCGCGTTCTGCGCCCATTGGAGTTGAATATCGCCCGCGGCGGCATCGGTCGAAGCTAATCCCCAAAGCGTTACGCCCCCAGTGACAGCGGCGGACCCAAACGCATAGGTTCCACCAGCCGTCAATAGAGCGGTAGGGGATGATCCGGCAGCCGATGGTCCAAAATATCTGGCCGTATTAGTAGTCCCGGTCATAGTCGCCTGCGGCCCCCATACCATCGTCGTCGCGGCAGGCACGGTCCACCCTACCTTGAAGCGCGATGTGGTATTTTCCGCGCTCACGGCAGCAATAACCTCGACTAAATATCGCTTGTTGGCCACGACCGCGCAAAGCAACTCATCGTCGTCCTGAAGTGCGGCTGAGGTATTGACAGTTTCATCTGCGGTTTTGACCACAAGGACAGTCTGGGCAACATCCGGTGTGCCGCAGTCCCACCCACTCGCCTGAGCCGAATCGGCAACCAGGCTGACACCATCGGCGCATACCGGAAGCCGTATCGAATTTGTTCCGTCATGGGTCAGGATATCGCCCTTGGTAGTCAGTGGGTCCAGGGCGTTGAACGTGGCTACTACGCTGGCTCCGGGAATGTTCAATGATGTAGCCTCGATATCGCCAGCACCTACCACGCCTAGGTGGCCGAAATTGGACACCTGCACGCCATCGCTTGTGCCTTGCGCAGTGACCCTAAGCGGATTGATATTTGAGCCCGCCGCAGTATCGAGCTGAAGCAAAGGGCCGGTTCCCGTGTTGCCCGCCGCGCTGGATAGCCGGAAAGCTGGGTTCGCGCCGGTATTCGCGCTCCAGCTAAAGGTCGAACGGTTGGCGCCCATGGCCAATGATGCGTTCCCCGCCGGTGCTGTGATTTGATCCCATTGATTTGCGGTAGCCGCTGCCGTATTCAAGTCCGTACCGCAGGAAATCGCGCCCGTAACATCGAATCCGATCATCTTTTCTGTTGCTTCACATTCGTTGGGCAATGCCGTCAGGCTGTAGCCCTCCACCATCTTATAGGCTCTGGTGATTTGCTCCTGGAGCTGCTGGGCAAGCGCCGTGAGACGATCGAGGTTCGCCATGACCGCGGTGGCGCTATATGCCGAGTTCGCGGCGTAGTTTGTGCTCTGAGCGAGCGGGCCATTGCGCAAGAGTACGACCTTGGTGGCGTCAGCCGGAGCCGTAAGAAAAGTTACTGTGCCCCCAGTGCTATTCCCGACACCGCTGATCGTATAGTGCGTGCCGAGCGTTTTTGTCACGCCGTCAACGAGCACCTTGATATGAGCCTGGTCGAGGAGTTTCCAATTGTACGTGAACGCAGTCGTCGAGGCATCGCCAGTGTAGGAATCCAGGGCGTCATCCGCTGGCATCGTCGCGAAGGTTTCATTGGGAACCGTCGAGACCGACGCAAGGGCAAGAAATAAGATCAGAAGTAATTTTTTCATGTGTACCTCAATTCAACGTACCGATCTGCCCCGATCCATACCACCGCCGCAGTGTTGACTCCCGATCCCAGGCAGTCTGGGGGTTGAGGCTCAACTCGCTCGCGATCGCGCCACGGTTCTTCGCAGGAGCATTCATGACCGTGATCGCATCAAGTGGCCCACGGGTTGTCGGGATAATCCCCATACCTATCAGCGGTGCGGCTATATTTTTCATGATCCGTATCCACTCCAACTCACGTCTAGGGAGTTTGCGACGCCTTGTACCACTTACCCCCGATGGACGCGAAATCGCCTATGCCTTCCCATAACGCAGCCCCCGCTTTGCTTCGAGCGTTAATTCCGCCCCATTGGGCTTGACGCTTCTGTAAATCGTAGGCATATCGATTCCATGCGCGATTTTCGCCGGAGGTGTAGGCGTTTAGAAGTTCAAACTCTAATGGAGAGCCAGACCCAGATGCTACGCCACCAGCTTCCGTTCTGGCCTGATTTTTAGCTAACGCCCAAATCTCCTGTTTTTCGGCCGCGGCATCTGCGGCCCGCTTCTGCGCCTGGATTGCGGCAACCTCATCTTTAGATTGCTGCTGGGCTTGACTTGCCTGAGCGACACCGCCAGCCATTGACGCAATCGTCCCAACGGCTTGGATGATCATCGGAATGAAAGGTACTATTTGAGCCATTTATTTCACCCAAGCGAACCGAAAGTAGTCTTCTCCGCCCCTGTACTTGCACATCTTTCCCTCGGCCACAAAACCTAGGCGCGACAACCAGGTGCAGAATCTTGGTTGCGCCAAAGTCTCGGCCTCCAGCCTGACGAGCCCCATGGCATCACGCACGGCGGGAATAAGTGTCGTGACGTGCTTTTGTATCCGGCGCATGATCAGCGGGCTCGCCCGCGCGCCCTCTGTGTGCAGCGTCCAAGCCTTGCCGACGTTATCCCACAGGCGCACGATACCACCGGCGGCTACCGGCTCGCCGTCGGCAAGCAGGCAGAAGCTTGGCCCAGACACGCGCATACTGTTTTGCATCGCGTTAGTCTCCCCCATCTGGTGAAGGTGGATGAGCTTGAGGGTTACGAGTTCGATTTTCATTGCTAAGTTGATCCGTCTATAGTAATTATGGCCTATGAAACAAATAAACCTCTCTGGGAGAATTTTCGGTGCCTGGACCGTAGTTGCCTTTGATCGCCGAACGAAACACCATTATCGCTGGACTTGCCGCTGCCAATGTGGAGCAACTAAATCTATACGTCGCAGCACGCTGACTAGCGGCGAAACTCAAAGCTGCGGCTGTCAGCGGGCGGAGAAGGCTTTCCGTCACGGACTGTCGCAAACGCGCACCTATCATACATGGGCCAGCATGAAAGCCCGTTGCTATAATCCAAGGAATGGAAAGTATCCGCTCTATGGTGGAAGAGATATTCGAGTATGCCAGCCGTGGATAGAGGATTTTAGAAATTTCGTAAAGGACATGGGCGAGGCGCCCAAGGGAAAAACGATTGATAGATTTCCGAATAACAACGGCAACTACGAGCCTGGAAACTGCCGATGGGCTACGCCAAAAGAACAAAACCGCAATAGGCGAGACAATCGGTTGATTACTTATGACGGAACGACGTTGCCTCTGGCCGAATGGGCAGAAAGGGTCGGCCTGAAACCCCACTGTCTTCGTAAGCGTTTGTATGTTCATAAATGGCCCGTCGCGACTGCTCTTTTTAGGAAATCTCATCTCCAAAGCTAACGCGCCCCGAAATCCCCAGTATCTGCATAGGGTAGGGCTGTGTTTGTTGAATAGTAAGAGCACCGTCGAAGTCGTCGTCGGTTCTCACATTCTCCATGCTCGCCAGCCCCGTAAAGGGTCGGGTCGTTCCAGTTGGTTTCAGGGGCTTACCGTTCAGGGTGCCGCCAATCGTATTTTTTAACCGGACTCGAACTATATCCCACGCACGTTTCAATGGCTCTGTGACTTCGTTCGGTATCGCAGGTCTGAGCGTGGTCAGCGTCGAGGTGAAATGAAGTCCAACCTCGTACACCGTGTCGTTCTCCGGTGCCTCATCAGCATCAAGCGTGACGACACCGCCAGTTACCACCTTTTGCGCGATGGCATTACTACCGATAATCACATCGACCGTCTCGCCTTCGAGATGATCAAGCCCTGAGATCGTAGTTGCGGCAGCGGCGATCGTGCCCACCTTGGCGCAATCCGTTTGTAGGTCGGAAAAGGCGCGCGCTGACATCGTAGATGAGTCATCCTCGAAGTATTCCCAGAAACGTTTGGTCTCGCCGTTAATGGTGCGTTTGACGATGCAAAGCATGGTTTGCCGCTTGCCGCCCTCGTGAGGAAGAACAATGACGCTTTCAATATCGCCATCAGTCACGGTGCGCGCCCAGGCAAGAATCTCCTGCCGCGGCTTGAAAGTAAGTCCCGCTAAATGGCCATTGTCCAACGGGTAGAAGATTATCGAATTAGGTTTCTGCCAATACGCCGGAGCATGTTTTGCAAATCCCATATCGCTGATCTGGCGCGCGAACAGAGTGGGCTCACTCGGCACGAAACTACTGGCGTCCGGTGAGTCCTGAAGCGAATAGGCTAACTGCACTATGTCACGACCGTAGCGTTGTATAATCAGGATGGCATTATCAACAACGATAGGTTGAGCGTGCATCGATCCTGCTTTACTGATCTTGGAAACAAAAGGCGTCTCGTCGCCGCCGAGAGGCGCATCCGCGCCTTGCCCCCTGGCTGCGTATTCTTGTTTAGCATTACCGATATAGAGGGATCCCAGAGAAACAAGCCATTGGAGCGGGTCCAGCCCGCCGTCGTTAAACGTGTATTCGTAAGCGTCCGTTGGGAGTGCCCCGGTGGCAAAATTATAGATATCGTTGTAGCTCGGCCCCCAGAGCGTCTTGGGCTGAGTCGGCGTGCCTGCAAATACCAAGCGGCCCTGATGAATCGTAACCGTTTGCGGTCTCCCGCGCGTTGCCGACCAACTCGATTCTTGCAAACGCCATGCGCCAGCGGCTACGGCATCCGGGTTGGCGCCAGATGCGTCCGTAAGAATGGATTTGATTACGCCCTTCCCACCAGTCGGACTCGTAACCTCGGTGATTTCTATGGTGCCGCCCAACAACTTAACGAACTTGCCCGCATAGGCGGTGCGCAGAGCCGCTACGCCGCTAGTTGTAAAAGTCACTACGCGACCCACGGGTTCCTTTTTGTTCACGTCGAAAGCGACCTGCGGAGCAAGGCGCAATAACCATCCACTTGCGGCGAACCCGCTGATCAAATCCCAAGTCACACCGGCTTGTCCAGCCGAAAAAGCCGCGTCGATCTCGAATGTGTCCGGTGTAGGTACGGCTGTAATCATGCGGATCTCGCCCGCCTGTGCTCCGCTCGTGAGTAGGACGGCATTCCCGACTTCGGCAACATGCCCAACAACCGTAACGGTAGTTCCGGCACTGGAAAGTGCTACCGGATCTGCGGTGATGGTCTGCGCGAAATCATCGAGCATGTCCACGGTCGCTTGACGGGCGTTATCGATCGCTGTAATCACGGCGCGACCAGTGCCCGCAATGAGTTGCCGCCCCTCATCGCCAGCCAGGAGCACATCGGACACCGTGCGAAACTTGATATCCATGCCGGTATTAGCCCCGAGAGCGCCGGCTACGGCTAAATCCTCATCGGCATCGAATGAGGGTGGAGGATCGGCGTTGAAATTCGCCAACGTCCAGTTCGCGTCGGTGATTCGGGCAAGTTTCTGGATATCGTATGCTGGATTCGGATTGCACATGAAGATAAAGTCCGCACTCTGCTGGTAGTGAATGTCGCGCAAGTCTGCTTCTTGATACGGGCTGGTCAAAATCTCAAAAGGAACAACACCGTCAAGAACTGGTGCGCGATTTTTCAAAAAACGAAAATAACCCTCGCCCGCCTCTATCCCAAAGGCGTCGGTAACATCGTGCTCAAACGGTATAGCCATCGTGAACTTACTCGAATCCTTGACCTCGCAAATATACTGCAAGCCCGGCCTGCGGATAGAGCCGCCTTCAGGAAGAACCCAGAAGTTCTCCATGACGCGCACGCCGTTGTATCTTTTCGCGACGTCCGTGCGCGCTTCGATCTCTTCGGAGACTTCTCCTTGAGCAAGGCTGACCTGAACGAGTTTTGCTTTTTGTGCCAAATTATTCTCTGATATCGTCAGTCAAAAAACTACACGTCATTTGTTCAGTCGGATTTTCCTGGCCATCAACTGCTTTCGCGTCGAGCAATTGCATCTGGTAGAGCTTAAAAAGATCGCTCGCCTTTTCTTTGTCCGTATTAAGCGCCGGTGCGAGCCTTACGGCAAGAAACGTTACGAAGGCTTGATGAAACATTCCATCCCAGATGTTCGGATCGTCCACCCATTTGATGTATTCAATAATAACCGTGGACTCATCGGTGAGAAGATTGCGCCCTTCTATTTCCCATTTGGGATAGCGAAACGTCGGCCAGACCGGCGGCCCGCTTTGCACCGAGGTCGAACGCGAATCGTTGTTGACTTGCAAGACGCGAAAACAATCCGCCGGCAAGGCGTAGGCGTAAGTCCAGTCGGAAATTGGCGCTGTGGCGTTCTGCGCCAATTGAACGCGGTCCTTGGCGAAGTTCCATGGATGGTCCCGAAGCATCGCGCGAAGCAACGAAACAAAATACTGCTTGCACTGGACGGCTACCGGATCATCGGTATCGTCAAGATCGGTGATCGGTGCCCGGCCGAGTTGGCCCAATGCCTCACTAGCCACAGCGGCGGGGCTTGTTTCGAAGATTACGCTCATACGGCACGCTCCCATTCGAACCGTAGCGGGTTTTCCGGCCTGTACGGTACACGTTTGGCGCGCAGCGCGGGGTTCGTAGTCCAGTCATATCCCGAACCTCGGCGCCCCCATTCCCGCGTTGAAGCATCGGGGATATCGTTTCTTCCGTAGTGAGTGAGATATACGTCAGACAGGTCGACGTGCTTCGCGACGCGGCTTAAATTCGCCCTGAACGCCCCTTCTCCGGCGCCCCACCAACCGCTGAAATCCTCGTCCGTGCCACCAACCAACCAATAGAGGCTGCGTTGCAAGACGTAGCTGTTGTGATGCGGAGGCAGGCCGCGACCGTCGGCCCATTCACGAGCCAACCAGTAGAAAGTTCCAGGCTTCAGGCTCGGGAGAACAGCGATCAGCTTTTCGGCATCGTCTTTTTGGAGCAGGTGATCGATATCCGTCAGCAGACACCATCCGTCCGGGGCGACGTGCATGCCGAGATTGCGGGCTCCGGGTATATTCCAGACTAGATTTTCCTTGATCCGATAGCACTCCACGGGAAAACCGACATCGTAAATATGCCCTGCGGCGGGATCGTTCTGGCTGCCGTCGTCAACGATTATGGCGCGAAGATGGGCTTTCACGGCCGGGGTGTAGCTGGCCCATTCCATCATGTGGCGGTCCAACATGCCCCCGTTCTCGTAGTATGATAAAACGATTGTGATCATCGTTTCTTGCATCTCTCAATCACGTCAATCATCTGCGTGCACAATACTAATCCTAAAAAGATCGGCACCATCCAGGAGAACGGGTGATAACCGAACAAGCGCTCAGGAAGCGTCGGGTCAACGATGGCGACGACGAATCCCGACAGTAGAAAACTCGCCAAGGCACAATCCATGATTGAGCTGATCTTCATAGAATACCTCCCCAGTTTTATCCCAAGTACCTAAACGCTGCCGCCGTAGTGCCGCCCATGCGGTCGGCAAACAATTCGAACTCTTCTCCGTGTTCTGCCATGTACTTCTTCTGGGCGCCGTATTGCTCACCGCCCTTTTCGTCAAAATGAAAATCCTGCAAAACCAAAATAGCCCCCGGTACGAAGTGCGGGCGAAAGATTGTCATCGCGTGCTGCCAGATCGGTTCGATCTTTGTGGCGTCGTCTACGTAAAGTCCTATCGGATATCCGGGCCACTTAGCCTCTCTGATATCGCCACGGTGATAATTGATTTCCACATCGAAGGGACTCAGGGCCGTTTGAACGCGCGCCAGCGTGTTTTCACCGAGCGCAAGATGAATGCCGTAAGCCGCAGCCTTTTCTGTCTCAGCCGCTGTAGCCATCCAGCGGTCATAGACATGAATCGGTGCGCCACTCTCCATGGCGCCCAACGCAAGTTGCGCAGTACCGGCCCCAAGCCAGCAGCCAACCTCGACAATAGCTGCCCCTTTGACAACAGCAGCCGCGTAAGCTTCGAGCCATTCACCGATCTCGACGCCCCCTTGGCTTGCAAATGTTTTGGCATATGCTCTCAGATCCTTCATTGGTAATTCGCTTTGAGCCAATCCAGTAGATCCCACGGTTTTTCTTGTCCTTGGAAAAAGATGATCTTCGCATTGCCGGGCAACTTTGCCGTCATACGGTTGGCCCGCAGCCACGGCCAAAAATAAACCCCGTCTTTCATTCCCCAGCCGGCCTCGGTCCTGCCCAGCGCGTAAAGCATCCAGCCCTGGTCGGTGCTTAAAAACCGCCTGGCGTCTTCGGGCTTGCATTTCCCCCTGATGGCATCAAAGCTCTGCTCGCCGCGAAATTTACTCCATACAGCTTCCCGTGCCCCCGAATTCATCATCCACATTGACGACTGATAGCGGGATTTGCGGTCATCGTATTTAATCGGCGCTCGGTAACAGATTAAAAAATCTTCGCTGCGACCGAGTATCGAATCCAAGCTACCGGTCACCACGCAGTCCAGATCAACGGAAACAAACCGCTCACCAAATACCGCGCGAGATGCTGCGCTAAACGCCTTGAGCCTCACATAGCACTGTGGGAACTCTGGCAACCATTCCGGCGAGCGCAGGTCGTGCCAGTCATCCCAAAGCGGAATCGGGGTAATGAGCGGGTCGAATTCTGCATCAATCTGGTCGGTCATCACAACAAACCTATGCGCCAGTGTCAGGTTCCGGTGAATCATACGCGCGCATGTATTCACGTGTTCCGGCGTGTACTGAGTCCAACATCGTGCATCGCGCCATAGCCAAAATACAATCGTTAGAGGGGCTTCCTGAATTCCCACTGACACCCCTTTCCAGTGCCGGGTAAATGCCTGGCCTTATCGTTGAAAAATTCCCGTACCGCCCGGTCTACGCCCTTACCCTGCGCATCGTCGCCCGCGATTAAGCCGCCGGACTTTACCTTTGGCCACCAGGCTGTGATATCGGCGGCAATGCAGGCGTAGGCGTGGTCGGCATCGATAAAGACAAAATCGAGCGAGTTGTCTTGATAATCCTTGGCCGCCTCCACGGACGGCAGACGAACAACGTTGATCAAATGACTTACGGGCGCCGTGTTGGCTAGAAACTCGTCGAACAGTGTGCCCTCAACGATTTCCTTGTGATCCTGCATGTCGGATGATCCCAGCCAAGTATCGACGCAATCGAACGTGATCTTCTTACCGCTGTTGGCGATCTCGACGGCCATGAAACACGCCGATCGGCCTTTCCAGCAACCGATCTCGACGAAATAGGCCGGATCCGGGGCTTCCTTGACGACTCGCTGGTAGACCAAGCTGAAAGAAAACCAGCCTTTTACGTGTTCAAAGAAATGTTCCATGCTACTGATACGCCTCCGCCACCCAGTTAAATTGTGGTCTCTTCTCGAATCCATCCCAAGCCTTTTCACAGCCCTGAAAAAATATGATCCTGGCATCCGCTGGCGGCCGGTCGGCATAGAGCGCCGGATCAGCCCTGACGTGTGCTGCCCAGCTATACACGCCGTCCTGTGTGCCCCAAATAGCCTCGCCGGGACCTAGTTTACGGCAAATCCAGGCCTGGTCGGACCCTACAAAGCCCGCGGCGGCGGCCTCTAACGCGCTTTCCTCGCCTCTAAAATCGTCCCAAACCTGGCGCCTAGCGCCGGCTGTCATCATCCACATCGAGCCTTGATAGGGATTCGAATGGCGCATCGAGGGATGTTTGTAGATCACGAATTCTTCCGGTCTGTCAAATAGAGGATCAAGTTGGCCGAGCACAAGACAGTCCAGGTCGATCGATACGAACCGGTCTCCGATAATCTCCTTGGCCTCAGTGCCGAAAGCTTTCAGCCTCACCCAGCAATGCGGCTTTTTAGCCGGCCAGGTCGGAATTTTCATGTCGCGGCAGTCCTGCCATAGCTGGACGGGCTTGATAATCGGATCAAACTCGTTCCAGGTTGAGACTGGCTTGTCGGTTAGGACAACAAAACGATGGGGCATATCCAGATGGCGATGAATCATTTTTGCCCATAGGTTAGCGTGACTGATCCGATACTTGGCCAGACAGGTTTCGCTTTGCCAAAGCCAACCGAGAACGGTCAGCATTATCCACCTTCGACGAAAGAGATGACTTTGTTGCCAGTGCTGTTATGGATGCAACTGAATTGGCCGAGCGGTATGACGCTATCGAGTAACATCAGACCGCCGGATTGCCCCGCGGCAGGCTGCGGATTGAAAACGTAACCCTCGCCTACCACGGCAGTACGACCTCCGAATTTACAGTAGATCGTTGTATCTGAGAGATTGAAGAGCGCTAGATATCGCCTGCTCTCGCGTTTGGACACCACCGTAGTTGACGCAGCGACATTGACATTCGTTTCTGTCGAATTGGTATCCGCGGCCAACCCGAGAGATTCGGAAATCCCAAGCAAGAGAATCGCAACCGCTATTAAGAAACCTTTCCTCATATCGATCTCCTTTACCGTCGTCTGCGTCTGCGAAGCCAGGCCGACATTCCACCGACGCCGCCACCGATTATGCCGATCAACCCGCTGTAGCTCCACCCGGCCTGTCGCCGCCACGCTTCATCCTTGCTTGCGTTCGGCGTGACGCCGGGACCGAGTAGAAAAAACGGCACACCCACGGCTGCTCGACGTTTCTCTGCTGAATCAATGGCCATCAGGGAGCATTCCCTTTTGTCTCAGTATAGGTCGTCCCGTTATCGCTCACGTCTTTTTCCCATAATGCCGCTTCCGCATCGTCCTTAAACTTTTTCTTTGTTGCGGTCACGTCAACGCCGTTTCGCAAGGCTTGATACATTCGATTTATCTTAGCCGCCAGTGTGGCCGTTGCTGCCGGAACCCCCGTCGGCTCGGCATAGGTGTCAGTCGCCAAGGCATCCACCACCTCGGCGTTCACCTCGGCTGCTGACAGCGGCGTCTCTTCGTTCACATCCACGATAACATCCGGCGTAGTCGTGTCGCCGGCTAATCCGATCACATACGCTTTCAACACGTCCGTGGCGTTGAGGCTCACCGCCATCGAGGCAAAGGCTATCGCCGTATCTCCGCTGAGCGCGTTGAAAGCTGTTCTGGCGAGCACATAGGCCGATCCCGCGCCCGCTCGTTGAACTGTCAGGTAGGCGTAATAAACGCCGTTACCTGCAATCTGATCGAGGAAAATATTGACGTAGAGCTTTCTGATCCTTGTCGTGTTGGTAAATGTGCTCACCAGCAAAGCCGTGGCAATGTTCTGGTTACTGAGAGTCTCGGTGTCGACCTGTGTCAGAAAAGCCATTGTTAGAACCCTCCGCCGAATGGACTATCAAACGGACCCTCGAAAGGCCCGCCTGGAATCAAGAGTTGATAAGCACCGATATCGGGAACAACCGGCACAGTGTTGCCTGCGAAGTCGCGAAGTAGGCCGACGTACACTCCCGCTGCGCGAGCTGGCGAAGTGGCCTGGAGATGGAAGTCCGGCGTGACGGTGGAGACGAAGAGGGGGTCGGCGTTGATTCCGTTGAGTTCTTGACCGTATGTACCTTGCAGAGTCGCGAAACTAGATACGGCATTGTTTTCCCACTTGACCAGTGAATCGGCTGGAAGGTTCGGGCCATAATGAAGATTGTAATTCAGTACCGGCGCAGTATCGTGGGTCGCGGACGAGTAGTATGTTTGTCCGCTGGCTGAGGAATTGCCTGTATAAAAGATGTTGTTTTTTATAATAGCGCCTTCGAGTTTACGATCTGCATCGGTCTCTCGGATGTGATTCACATTGTCCCGATTGACGTTTCCGATATACATGACGTTGTTTTCGATCAGTGTTCCAGTGGGAACACTTCCCGGCGCTACGTTGCCTATGTAAATAGAGAATCCCGAACTGCCCCTAACCCCTGGGTTTGAGAAAATGTTGTAATAAACTTCCGTTCCCGTGCTGGCGTCAGACAGGAAGAAATTGTTGTTCCAATCGTCGTAGACGTAATTAAATCGAGCAATATTTCCCGTTTGAGGGGTTGCGCCGCCCGTGTAAAAGCCTATCCCCGAGCCGTAGGACTGATGCGAGGTGCCACTCCCTGAAGCTGTGTTGTGCTCGATTACTACGTCGGTCGTGACTCCGTACAGAGCTATGTTATATGTGCCGCTGTTGGAGACGGTATTTTCTGAAATTAGCCCCCCAACAACAGTGTCATACAGTATCCCGTTGCCCTGCTGGGTCAGACTAAATCCGTTGTCATGAATCGTGTTGTTAAGCACGCTAACATTGGATGAATTACCGATACGAATGCCATCGAGGGCGTTCCAATTCATCGCGGAATTTTGTATTATGACATTTGCCGCGCCTGTCGATGTAAAAATCCCGTAGTCGTTTGTCTTCGTAATCTCCAGGGAGTCAAAGATTAGATTGGTCTTTTCGGCGGAGTTTATGCCTCGCCGCTGCGTGTACTCAACACCAGGGCTAGTATAGGCGGTCGCGGGATTAGAAGTCGCGTAAACATAGAGATTAGACCCGCTCCAAATCCAATCCCCCTGAGAAGCAAGATCGCCAAGTATTGTTTTTTTCGCACCTATAACATCGTCAATGGAAACCAGTTGTGATTCCGTCGAGACAGCGGCGTGCCATACATTAGTAACCCCCGCCGCCGAGTATGCGCCTATGGCCGATGTGTCAACCTTGATATCATCGAAATACAGCTTAGCCGCATTAGCTAAAACTCCCGCATTGGTACGGATTCCCGTTTGACCTACCCGAAAACTGGAGGCTCTATATGTGGCAGTGTTCAGAGCAAAATTGCTATTTTGTAGCGACCCATCTACCCACCAGGCCCAGCCCCCTGTGCTGGCGTTGTCGCCTCTGTATTCCAGCTCGACATAGTGCCACGCATTTGTACTTAGGGACGCATTTGTGCCGCCGTTGAAGGGCCGTTGATTTTGTGCGCCAATTTGGTCAACAGCCGATGCACCAGCAGTTTGATACAAATAAATATTTGCGAGTAGTGTTGTGCTGTAATAAATTTGCAGTATATCGACACCTCGCGCAGTGCCGGTTGTACCTAGAGAAGTTCCAGCGGGTACATAGACGTAGCATCTAATATAAACATCATAGGGCGAACCAAGGGTGAATGTTTTTATGCCGTAGCCATCCGTTACGACGCCGTTTCCGGTGACGGTGAATCCATAAGCACCGTTGTTTTTAGACTCCGTGGTTGCTGCTATGGTGCCACCAGTCTCCACGGTACTGATAAATTGCGTTTCGTCACCAGTCTCAGCATTAACGATTGCCAACCCCCCAGTCTCAACAACGTCGGCAGTCCAATCTCCCTCACTTGTCTTGTCGATATTAGCGCCGTTGATAATCGGCAGCGCCCCGCTCCCATACGCCCCGAACGTGACATGATTCCCCGCGCTCCCGCTGGATGGCACGGTGAGCTGCTCGCGCCAAGTATCGCCTTTTTTGAACAAGATTGAGTCGCCAGCGGAGAATAATGCAGCGTTGATGTCGGCGATGGTTTTGAAGACGCAATCGCTCCCGGTGGAAGTAGAGAACGTCGTTGGATTGTAGGTGGTAAAATCGCAGGTGGCCGAGCCGACGTTGGTGTCGGTGACTGCGCTGTCCACATAGTAAGTTGTGGCAAAGGCGGGGGTCAGCCAGAAGAGGATGATGGCGAGAATTAGGGAAAGGCGTTTCATTATTTCAGCTTGTGCGTTTCCAAGAAGGCGTCAAAACTCGACTTGACTCTATCGAACTCAGCCTGCTTTGCCGCAATACTCTCGTCGATTTTCTTTAGCGTGCCGGCAAGGCGGCTTTGGGCGTCGGCAATCGCCTTATCGGCATCCGATACCCGCCTTTTGGAATCTTCCTCGGCAGTCTTGGCGGATTTCTCCGCCGTCTCGCTGCGCGCGCTCGCTTTGGCGATCGCGGATTTGAGTCCCGTAATCTGCTCGCCGTGCTCACGTTCGATCTCTGATCGCTTTTGCTTGAACTCGGCTTCGAGTTTCGCGACTTTAGCGACATGCTCACTCTCGGCTTTTGCCTGAGCTTCTTTCGCTTTCGCGGTAGCCGCAACCGTCGCCGCCTTATCGCCTTCCATTCTCGATATCTCTCGCCGCATCCGTATGTGGCGCTGTGCAACATCCCCCAGGGAGGCGAAGGCGCGAAATACCTTCGCGAAGCGATCGGCTTCCCGAAGTGCGTTCTCGACTTCGGCCTCGGTCAATAGCGTTTGCTCTGCCATGTCAATTCCTCCTGATTAGCATCGAGACGTTGGCCACGCCGGGGCCGATCTTTTTCGGCTTGATGCTCTGAAAGGTATCGTTGCAGGATTTAATGCCGGACGACGAAAAAGTTAAAGGAAGCGTGTCCGAATCGTTGAGAAGAAAGAAATCCTTGCCGGAGATCGAGCCAAGGATTTCAACTCCATCGGCATCCCCCGTCACTTCGACTGTCGCAAACGTTCCGATCTTATCCCAGGCGGGCGCCTCGTCGCCGGCTTTGAGACCCTCCCATGAGGCCAGCCACAGATCGACGTTGCCACCGACGTATAACTGTTTGCATTTATAGTTCATGATTATTCCATCACAAGCGCGACATAGATATCGGCGTCGGTTCCCCCGACAACGACCGGGCGCAGATATCCCACGTTGTCGCGAACGCTATTAACGTCCGCCACGGTAAAGCTCAGATCGGCACCATCGAAATCCTTGAGAGTCGCTAGACTGGCGCCAGCCTCGACGTTCCCGCCCTTTATCGTCACAGTCGCACCGCCAAGATCGCCGTAGACGTGAATGCACTTGTCGTTGAAACCGAGGGCGTTGAGGATATCGCCGCTCTCGCCGTCGGTGAGATGCCAGACGGCTAAGATGGGGGTTTTTGCCGGAGCGAAACGCGAAGCGATGTTTGTTTTTGTTACCGTAGTTGCCATGACCGATTGCACCCTCCCCAAATGGCGGGGCCACTTCCGACCCCGCCACTATTTTTGAGAACGCCGCCCTGCCTGTCGGCAGACAGGTATCAGTCGCGGACAACGAGCATCCAGCCCGACACACGGCCAGCCGTCGCAAAGACCTCCACGCTGTTCGTGAGAGCCAAGAGTAGATCTGCGGTTGCCACATGGAGCGGACCTGTACCTACTCCTTGAGGAGACGCCTGGAGTGAAGCCAGGGCATTTTCGCCTGCGACATCCAGGTCTGTAGCGGTCAAGTACCGGTCGACGTCATCCACGGCCAATGGTGTCAATCCATCAGCCTGTATCGTGTACGTGCCGTAGCTCCCCGTGCTCGCCGCCGTATCTGCGGACAAGGCAGAATGGAACTCCCGGCCCATGACTATCATGTCGCCCTGACGGATCTTCCCGCAAACCAAGATGTCCCCGAGCGCCCCCGCGGCGAGACTTGCGAAATCCCACTTGAGGACTCTGGCCTTCCCGCCATAGATGTAGGGTGCTACGTGCCTGCCTGCCCTGATTTTCGTCCATTCGTCAGAATAGACATTGTTGACGCCGAAATGCCGAGGAGCTCTTAACCAAGCCAAGACGTACTCTACGGGTGTCATCGGTGGTAGCCCGTGCCGCTCAAAACAGTCCGAATAGATCGCACGTCCGCAGTTTGTTTCAATGATCTTTTTCATTTTGCTTTCCTCCTTTCCGCAAACACGCTAGTCGCGGACAACGAGCATCCAGCCGCTAAGTCGCCCCGCGGTGGCAAAGGCTTCACCGGAGTTGACGCACATGAGCAGCAGGTCTGCCGTGGCTACGTGCAAAGGCCCGGTGCCTACGCCTTGGGTAGACCCTTGCAATGTCGCCAGATCGTTCTGGCCAGCCGATTCGTGGCTTGTCGCTGCGAGATAGCGGTCCACGTCGTTCACGGCGAGGGGGGTTAGCCCATCGCTCTGAACGGTGTACGTGCCGTAACTACCCGATGCTGTTCCACCGGCAGAGGTCAACGCGCTGTGAAACTCTCTCCCCATGATCACCATGTCGTCCTTGTAAATCTTCCCAAGAACGAAAATGTCGGCCACGGTGTTTGCGGCGAGACTTGCGAAATCCCACTTGATAATTCGGGGCTTACCTCCGAACACATACGGAGCGACCCGGCGCCCCGCGCGAACCTTGGTCCACTCGTCGGAGTAGACGTTGGCTACGCCGAAATGTCGAGGAGCAGCCAGCCACTCAAGGACCGATTGGATCGGCCCCATCGGTCGCAAACCGTCTTTCGTGAAAATGTCGGAGTAGTGAATGCCGTGCTTCCGACGTTCCTCATACCATTGTTTATTGAAGTTCATTTTTTGCCTCTTTCCGGCCCCTGCGCCGCAGGAATGGCCTTTTGAATTGATTTTAGTTGCGATCAGGTAACACGCTTTATCGAAATCTCGTATTCCTGATCATCGGCAACGGCACCGTACATGTTTTCCGGTCTTGCGCTAAAAGTAAGCACGACCTCTGTTGCCGCGAGATGGCTCGGTTTCGCTTCTGCCCAAGCACCGGTTGTCGGAACTAAAGTGACCGAGGTCGCGTCTACGGCGCTCTTCTTGAAGCGTTGAATTACTAGACCCTCACTGCCCGTTACTGCCATTTGAAGATCACCTCCTTAGATTATCCTCTCTAAGTACCTGAAATCAAACACTCTCGTCGATATTAACTTGGATCACGCAGGTATCGTCACAGCGTACCGAGCCGCCGCTCAGCTTGACCATGGCAAACGGGTTGTTCCAGCGGTTCGGATCTCGACCCAGCTCCACTCCCTTAAACATTCCCATTGCCAAGCCCATGCCCATCCTTTGAATGCGCAGGCAGGAACGGATGTTGCCCGTCTTGTAGAGCTTCACCGATTCACGCCACTTGGCACCGTACCAGAGGGCATCTTTCGGAAAGCTGCCGGCGGTAAGAGCGTTGATGGTCGTGAAGTCGGAACTGGTCGCGGTAGGATCGGTCAGTAACTGCTCGATGCCTTTCGGAGAATGGAAAAAATACTGATCCTCCGGGAGCACTGAGTTATCCGCCATATTGGTTCGCGACGTGCGGATCTTCGCCATTGTAAGGCCCGATCCGCCATCGGCGACCTGATACAGTGCGGTATCGAACGATGTCGCGGCCGATGTCCCTGCGCCTTCGTCCACCGTCTCGGCTGTACCCAGCGCACCGCCGGCTTGCGCCGTGCTCTGAGCCAACACGAGATCGTCTTTCTTCCGCTCCATGGAGAAGGCCAAGATTTGCGAAAGCTCGGACTGTGGATCGGTGAGCGTTCTGAGTTCGTCAAACTCATCGATGGTTACTGCGAGCGCGAAATCGTAAAGAGTCGCCCGCCTTTTGGACTGCGCCGGGTTGGCATAAGTGGTCGTGCCGTCTCGGGCCAAGACTTGCTGCATGTCCTGCGATCCGATCCGGTTGAACGGTTCTGTTTTCCCTTTGACACCGGTTTTCAGACGCACGGCACCGTCAACCTGTGACGTTCGCTGCTGGGAGAGTTGCAGGACTGTCGCACTGACTCCATGATGAAACCAACTTTCATTCTCAAGCGCTCCGCGTTGACCGAGTTTGATAAGAGGTTCTGCGAGAAACCAGATATTTGCGGCGATTGCCGCCAGCCAGACGTAGATATTCCGTGAGAGATTTTTTATGAGATTCATTTCGGGTTCCTTTCTAATGTTTAACTTACCCAGTGATTTTTGGCAGGACTGGGAAGCTGCCCGCGGTAAGTGCCCCGCTTATGCGGACTCACCTGGTCTTTATGGGACCAGCAGCACGGCTTTCCGTGCAGTCACCCGGACTCCGAAAGGAGTGCCCCGGAATCTTCTTAATTAGTTAAATCAAGAAGGTGTTTCCAGCTTTTACCGACGCGGATGGCCCGGATAGTTCCCCGGTCCACTCCAAGGCGTCGAGCTAAGTTGGAATTACTTTCTTGACTCGCTTTAACGAACAACACTGATTCATTATTTAATTTCGCCGCCATACTATGTTCGCCCAAACCGATCTGAGTAAGCCGCCCTTTGTCGAAAGCGTCGCGGCTATTGTCGGATTTTGTACCCAGAAAGAGATGCTCGGGATTTACGCACGGCGGATTATCGCATCGATGAAGAACGAATAATCCGTCTTCGATCGGCCCCTTGAATAGGCTCCATGACGCTCGACTGGCGGTGACAATTTTCCCGTCAACCCAAATTAGGCCGCAATCGGTACGGAGCGCACCCATCCACAACCAGCAACCCGTGTTTGGTTCTGGGATGTATTTTTCTTCAAATCTTTCCAATAGCGTCTTCATCTTCTGACCCGGATGGAGAGGAACTCTCCGGTAGCGGAGCTTGGAATCGAACCAAGGGGAACCGGCTTATGAGACCGGCCTGAAACCATTTCTCCCCGCTAACGCAAAGTTCTATCTTAACTTACCCCAATACTCCCGTTTGAGAACAAATGCAAATCGTTAGCGATGAACCCCTTTAATTTTTTTCGCGTTCGCGCTCGCGTAAAAAACTTCTTCGGCCTTCTTCTTGCCGCCCTTGTTCCTATATGTCTCCATCATCGCGCGCATGATGGACTTGCCTTTGTGAGTAAGCGGCATGGCTCACTCCTCTGGTTTTTTGGGCTTGAACGTCTCTTTGTCGTCATAGAGCAGGATCACCCACATAGGGGACCAATCAATGATTCTGGTCTGATTCAAGCGAAGGCCGAGTTCATTGTGCTTGTCTGCTATCCGAGTGCCGTCTTTGGTAATTTTTTCTTGGACGATCATCTGACTTCTCCTGTGCCGTATTTCTTTTTGAATGCAGCGTCACGTTTTGCCATCAAGGCAATTCTCTTCGGATCTTCCGGCGATCCGTGCAGCCACAACTGATAATCGGGATGCTTCGGGTCGGTCGTCATTTTCAGCATTTCATCGAACTCCGCGTCTGCCGGAGGATCGCCAGTCCCGCTGATCTCACTGATCTCTTCCCCGGTGTCCATTCCAGCCTGAGCGACAAGCCGCAGCAGCACGGGATCATCGGCTGCGGTTATGAAACCGCCATTTCCGTTCGGTATTTTGATAGACTCTAAATGCTGCATCTGCGCTTCGGTAAAATTCTTAGTAAGCCAAGCCCCGCCATAAGCCTGAAGCGCCTTTGATTCTTTCCCCGTGGAAGCCGCCCATGTATCAAATTCCGCTTGCGCTTTTTGGCGATCAGCCACAAGCACTGGGGCAATTTCTTCGGTATAGCGCTTCCCTTCAAGTGCCATCAGTTCGCCGATCGCCGCATTGCTCACATTGTTCTTGTGCGCCCATTCCCTAACTGCTTTGACCGTAGATTCAGACCGCAATCCTTCAGGGATCGCATCCACGTTTATTTCGTATTTGTCGGGTGATTCGGGCGGGGCGTCCTGCGCTTTGACCAACGCTAGGCCATGGCCCTTCACTTTCTCGCCAAGATCCTTGCTCCAGGCAGTTACCTCTTCGGGCTTTGCGTCCTTTCCCGGTAGTGAGATGGCGCCGCCAAGCCGCTTCTCCAAGCCCACGGCATGCTTGACGAACGTGGGAAAGTCCTTGTGGTTGCCTGATTGCACGCCTTTCTCGAACGACGTCCAGACGTCGGGGTCGCTGGTCTTGAGCGTTTCGGCGGGAGCGTACCAGGTTGGAGTGGCGCTAGGGGCCGGGGCCGCGGGAGGAGCCGCAGAAGGATCACCGCCGCCGGAATTCGGATCGCCTTCGGCTGTGAGTAAAAACCTTGTACCGGGAACTCGAATTCCGCTGCTCCCTGGTTCTATCACAAAATTCTCAAGCGTTTTTATGCCATCAAACATCGATCTCTCCTAATTGATTCGTCCTTTTTTCTACGTGCTTCTTTCGTTGGCAATTGATCTCGTGAACGAGGAACCTATCGGGATTATTGACTGTCTTCTTGCAACAGTTGCAGCCATTATCAGTAAACATTGCCACAGGGTTATACTTATCGCTGTAAGTAAATCCCCTATCGGAACGCAAAAACGCCCAAAGCACGTCGCTACTCATTAAAAGCGGCTTCTCCGGGCTGCTCTTGTAATGCCCAGGGATTAACCCAGCCGCCGCATCCTTGCTCAAACTCTGGCACGAGAGAGAGCCGTAACCGTTTTTCCATGCTATTTCACGGGTCGCTTCCATCGTCGTTAGTAGATTAGTTGAATTCTTAGCAGCTCTCACCTTATCGGAATTTAATTTCCTACAGATTGCGCTACAGAACACCCGACGCTTGTACGAACTGAGAATCAAATCTCCGCATTCGGCACAGGTGTGGATACGCGAAAAATCATCACCCTCCAACATCTCCGAAAGTCTATCAATCAGCATGACTTATTGCCCTCCCCGTACTTCCCCATCTGCTCAGACATCAAAGAACCGGGATTCGGATCGCCTTCGGCTGTTAAGAGAAGTCGTTTCAGCATCAGTGTCCTCCCTCAAAATGATAGTCCGACTTTCCCAATCGCTTGAATGGCTTTGCCCTTCGGTCGTAAATTACTCTTCCCAGCAGTCGCAACCGGCAAGAGTTAAGATGCTTTTGCCCGCGAACAATCTCCGTTCGCGCCCAACGGTATATTTGCGGCGTGGCGATGTTAACATCCAGCATCAGTGTCCTCCGTTTTCGGGCCAGTCGTATTCAGGTTTCCAGTGTGCATTGACAAGTAGATGCCGTTTGTGAATTTCTTCCACGCTCAAGTAACCGTTGCCGAGTAGAATACGTTCGATCTCGTCTATCCAGCGGTAGTCTTTTTCCAGGGCGTCGCCGAGAATGAGGCCGTGTTGCATTCCCCTCAAGTAGCGGTCATGCACGCGAGCCAGGCCGGCCATAGTGATTCGAAGATCGATTGTATGTTTGGCCTTACTAGGATTCGGCATACGGAATCCCCTTGCGTCTCAGAAGATCATTGGCAAACGCGCTGTGAGCAAAAAGTGGCATTTTGTCATCTTGCATGATGACCAACATCTGCTCGATGGACAA